>JADMIO011721386.1_pt1 | contig 107197 bp, 84 predicted proteins | sample 8958161 | NCBI WGS metagenome assembly JADMIO01 (sample SAMN16585339, study PRJNA669376) | soil metagenome | isolation source: Crop rotation soil | place: USA: Cullars Rotation, Alabama | collected 2011
CCGCGACTTCAAGTCACGTGAATTCCAAGCTTCGGATCCCACTGTGCTGGAAAGCGGACATCATCGCGCGCGCGGTGAGCCAGAAGCTCTCGGACACGTTCAGGCAGCCCGTCGTCGTCGACAACCGCAGCGGCGCGTCCGGCATCATCGCGAGCGAGCTCGTCGCGAAGTCGGAGCCTGACGGCTACACGCTGCTCGAGGCGACGATGTCCACGCACGGCATCGGACCGCATCTCTACAAGAAGCTGCCGTACGACGTGATCAACGACTTCGCGCCGGTGGCGGGATTGGCGCGCATTCCGCTCGTGATGTTCGTGCATGCGTCCGTGCCGGCCGCAACGCTGAAGGAATTCATCGCCGCCGCCAAAGCCGCGCCTGCGAAATTGAGCTATGCGTCCGCGGGCTCGGGGAGCCCTCCGCATCTCGTTGCCGAGCTCTTCAAGTTGAAGACGGGCACGAACATCCTGCACGTGCCTTACAAGGGGACTGGTGCCGCGCTGCCCGATGTCGTCGCCGGCCAGATTCAGATGATGATCGACGGGCCGCCGCCCTTTCTGCCCTACGTCAAGACCGGGCGGCTGAAGGCGCTTGCCGCCGCTAGCGAGAAGCGCAATCCGCTTTTGCCGAGCGTGCCGACTTTTGCGGAAGGCGGCCTCGCGGGCATGGAATCGGGCCTCTGGTACGGTATCGTCGCGCCTAAGCGCACGCCGCGCGCGCTGATCGTGAAGCTCAACGAAAACGTGAACCGCGCGCTCGGCGAAGCCGATCTGCGCGAGCGATTCGCCGCGATGGGCGTCGAGACGCTCGGCGGGCCGCCCGAAGCGTTCGCGCGCTATATGGAAGCCGAGCTGAAGCGCTGGGGCGAAGTCGTCCGCGCCGCGAACATTAAGATCGACTGAGACCACCGCCGCCCGTTGGAATCACTTCGCGGGCAGTACGCAGAACTTACAACGAGGAGCACATGACCCAGCACGCCTTTCCCATGTTCGACATTCCCGAGACGCGCAGCCGCGAGAAGCCGCGCAAGACGGGCCTCACCATGATCGTCGACTGGGGCATTCCGCCGGTGCAGCAGAAGGACCTGCTCGACATGTCGGGCGATTACCTCGACCTCGCGAAGATCGCCGTCGTCTCGATCCGCGTCTATCGGGAAGAGCAGCTCAAGCGGAAGCTCGCGATCTACAAGGACGGGGGCGTGCGCTGCTTCATCGGCGGCGGTGCGGCCGAGCGGCTGTATGCGCTGAAGGGACCGGATTCGCTCGAAGCGTATTTCAAGGAAGCGCGCCGCGTCGGCTTCGACATCGTGGAAATCTCGGACAACTACGTGACGCTCGACCGCAAGGAGCGCGCGCGGCAGATCAAGCTCGCGCGCGATTGCGGCCTCACCGTGTACGGCGAGATCGGCTCGAAGCACGAGCGGAACGACGCCGACCTCCTGATCCAGCAGGCGCAGGACTGCTTCGATGCGGGCGCCGAGCTCGTGATTGTCGAAGCCGCCGAGCTCTTCGAGAACGGCAAGCCCAAGAGCGAGCTCGTGCAGGCGCTGCGCAAGGGCGTCGGGCCCGAGCGCATGATGATCGAGCTCATCGGGCCGTGGATCAGCGGCGTGACCTCGAGCGGCGTGCAGGACCTGAAGAAGCTGCTCATCAAGGAGTTCGGGCCCGATGTGAACGTCGGCAACGTGATGCCCGACGATCTTTTCGAGACCGAGATGTCGCGGCAGGGCTTCGGCGTGGTGCAGCCGACCCAGCTCGCGTGGAAAGGCGTGCGATGAAGCTCACGCTCCTCGGTACCGGCACGCCGACGCCGTCGCTCAAGCGGGCGAGCTCCGGCTATCTCATCGAGATCGGCGACGACGTGATCGTGATGGATCACGGACCCGGCGCGCACCACCGGCTGCTGGAGACCGGCAAGCGCGCGATGGATGTCACGCACGTCTTCTTCAGTCATCTGCATTACGACCACTGCTGCGATTTCGCGCGGCTCTTTCTGACGCACTGGGACATGGGCGCAGGCAAGGTGCCGGAGCTCAAGATCTACGGCCCGGCGCACACGAACCGCATGGTCCAGCTGCTGTTTGGCGATGAGAACGCGGTGTTCGGCCCCGATCTCAACGCGCGTATCAAGCACCAGGGCTCGATCGACATTTTCGAAGCGCGCGGCGGCAAGACGCCGCGCCACTGGCCGCAGCCGCACGTGACCGAATTGAAATCGGGACAGAAAGTCGAAGGGAAAGGCTGGACCGTGACCGTCGGCACGGCGTCGCACGTGCAGCCGTATCTCGAATGCTTCGGCTATCGCCTCGACTCGGCCGAAGGCTCCATCTGTTACTCGGGCGACTCGGGCGGCGTCTGCCCTGGGATCGTCGATCTCGCGCAGGGCTGCGACGTGCTGATTCACATGAACCATTACTTCAGCGGCACCGAGCCCACGGAGATCTACCGGCTCGTCTGCGGCAATCACGTGGACACGGCACAGGTCGCAAAGCGCGCCGGCGTGAAGACGCTCGTGCTGACGCACATGCTCGAGCAGATCGACCAGCCCGGCGTGCGCGAGGCGATCGTCTCGGAAGTCCGGAAGGTTTATGACGGCAACGTGATCTGGGGCGAGGACCTGATGGAAGTGCCGATCAAGGGTCCGAAGATGTTCCGGATGGAATGATGAAAACGATGACGAGATTATTCGCGGCAATCTTCGCGCTCATCCTGCCGGCTGCGGTGGCCGCACAGGCTTTTCCTTCCAAGCCCGTGCGGATCATCGTTCCGCTTGGAACGGGCAGCGCATCCGACACGATGACCCGCATCGTCGCGCAGAAGCTGTCTGAAACGTGGTCGCACCCGGTCCTCGTCGAGAACCAGCCGGGCGCGAACGGCATCGTCGCAACGACCGGCGTCGTGAAGGCCGCGCCCGACGGCCACACGCTGCTCGTCATCGCGGCGAATCACGTCATCAACCAGAGCCTCTACGCGAAGCTGCCGTACGACGGCATGCGCGACATCAAGCCCATCGCGCGCATGGGTTTCACGCCGCTCCTCTTCGTCATCCATCCTTCGCTTCCGGCGAAAAACATCAAGGAGTTCATCGCGCTGGCGAAAGCGCGGCCGAACCAGCTCCACTACGGCTCCGCGGGCAGCGGCAGCGCGACACACCTCTCGGGCGTGCTCTTCGAGGGCATGACCGGCACGAAGCTCGTTCACGTGCCGTACAAAGCGGTGAACAACGCGCAGACGGATGTGGTCGCCGGCCACATCGAGTTCCTGTTCGTCGTGCCGTCGTTCGCGATTCCGCACGTGGAGGCGGGACGGCTTCGCGCGCTCGGCGTCGCATCGCTGAAACGGATGCCGCAGATGCCCGATCTCCCGACGATCGACGAAGCCGGCGTGCGCGGATTCGAGGTGCTCGCGTGGATCGGTCTTGCCGCGCCGGCGAAGATTCCCGACGAGCTCGTAAACAAGATCGCCGCGGACACGCTGCGAGTGCTCGGTCAGTCGGACGTGCGCGAGCGTATCGCGAAGGTGGGGCTCGAGGTGTCGACCATGCCGCCCGCGGAATTCCAGGATTACGTCGCGAAAGAGCAGGTGAAATGGGCGAAGGTCGTGAAGGCTTCCGGCGCGAAGGCGGACTGATGGGGAATCGTCACGCCTTGCTCGTCGGCATGACGGGCGCGTTACTCCTCGCGGCGCAGCTGGCGAATGCGCAATGGACGCCCAATCGCGCGATCCGTCTCATCGTGCCGTACTCGACGGGCACCGCGACCGACACGCTGTCGCGCGCGGTTGCTCAGAAGCTTTCAGAATCGTTCGGTCAGCAGGTGGTGGTGGACAATCAGCCCGGCGCGAATGGCATCGTGGGCACGGAGGCGGTCGCGAAAGCGCCGAAGGATGGCTACACGCTCGGCATGATCGCGGCGAATCACGTCGTGACGCCCGCGCTCTATCCGAAGCTCCCCTACGACACGATTCGCGATTTCACGCCGGTGACGATCCTTGGCGCGGTGCCTTTCATTCTCGTCGTGCATCCGTCCGTGCCGGCGAATTCCGTGAAGGAGCTCGTCGCGCTCGCAAAGGCGCGTCCCGGTCAGCTTCTCTATTCCTCCGCCGGCAACGGCAGCCCGCCGCATCTCGCGGGCGAGCTCATGAAGTCCCTCGCCGGTGTCGACATCGTTCACGTGCCCTACAAGGGCATGGCGCCCGGGCTGACGGATTTGATCGCGGGGCAGGTGTCACTCATGTTCCCCGCGATCTCGGCGGGACTCCCGCAGGCGAAGGCGGGCAAGATCCGCGCACTCGCGGTGACGAGCCTGAAGCGCTCCCCGGCGGCGCCCGATCTTCCGTCGATGGACGAAGCCGGGCTCAAGGGTTACGAGGTCTATTCGTGGATCGGCATCATGGGTCCGTCGGGACTGCCGAAGGACATCGTGACGCGCCTGCACTCGGAGGGCATGCGCGTCATCAAGCTGCCCGACATCGTTCAGCGCTTCGGCAGCCTGGGCATCGACATCATCGGCAACACGCCGGAAGAGTTCGCGCGCACGATGCAGAGCGATCTCGTGAAGTTCGGAAAGCTGGTGAAAGCCTCGGGCGCGAAGCTGGATTAGGAGTTGCGTCGTCCTCCGAAAGCGGGGACCCATAGGGCCCGATGGATTCCTGATAGCTCGGCGCGTGCGCGCCGTCAGGAATGACGATCAAGTAGGTGCAAAGGAAACCACATGAAACTTCATCTTTTAGGAACCGGCACCCCCACGCCCTCGCTCAAACGGATGTGCTCGGGGTACGTCGCCGAAGTGGGCGACGACGTCATCGTTTTCGACCATGGTTTCGGCGCGCACCATCGCCTGCTCGAGCTTGGAATTCCGGCGACGCGCGTCACGCATTTCTTCTGCAGCCACCTGCACTACGACCACATGGGCGACTACCCTCGGCTGCTGCTCACGCGCTGGGACCAGGGCGCCGGCAAGATTCCGGATTTGAAGGTCTACGGGCCGCCCCCGATTGCAAAGGTCACCGATGCGCTCTTCGGCCGCGAAGGTGCTTTCGGTCCCGATCTCATCGCGCGCACGGAAAACCTCTGCAGCGTCGCGATCTACTGGGCGCGCGGCGGTGAAGGCGAGCGGAAGAAGCCGAATCCCGAAGTGAAGGAGCTTCGCCCGAACGACGTCGTCGAAGGCAAGGGCTGGAAAGTTACGACGACGGGTGTCTCGCACTTCGGCCCGCAGCTGATCTCGTACGGCTTCCGGCTCGATACGCCGGAAGGCTCGTTCGTCTATTCCGGCGACAGCGGCCCCTGCGCGTCGATGGTGCGGCTCGCGAAAGACTGCGACGTGCTCGCCCACATGTGTCACTACATCTCGGGAACGGAGCTCAACGCGGAGTTCGCCGAGTCGTGCATGGGCCACCGCGAGCTCGCGAAGCTCGGCGTTGACGCGAACGTGCGCACGATCGTGCTCACGCACGTGACCGAGCAGATCGACCAGCCGGGGGTGCGCGAGCGCGTGCTGCGTGAGATGGCGGAGATCTATCCGGGCAACCTGATCTTTGGTGAGGACTTGATGGAAGTGCCGATTAAAGATCCCGCCGCTGCGAAGTTATTGTGATTCTCATGCGTATCCTCACTGCACTCGCCTGCCTTCTCGCGAGCTTCGCCGCCGCCGCAAGCCTCGACTACCCGAACCGCCCCGTGCGGATCGTCGTCGGCTATACGCCCGGGACGACTTCCGACATCGTCGCGCGCATTCTCGCGCAGCGGCTCTCCACGAAGTGGCCGAAGAACGTCATCGTCGAGAATCGCGACGGCGCCGCAGGCATCGTGGCCGCCGAGATGGTGGCGCACGCGAACGCTGACGGGCACACGCTCTTCCTCACGTCCAACGCGGTCGTCGTCGCGCCGTATCTCCGCGCGAACGTCACGTTCGATCCGTTCCGCGATTTCTCGGCGCTGGTTCAGGTGGCGCAGGTGCCGAACGTGTTCCTCGTCGGCAAAGGCCTCGGCGTGACCACGCTCAAGGATTTCATCGCGATGGGGAAGGCGAACCCCGGCAAGGTGCGCTACGCGTCGTCGGGCAAGGGCACGCCGAGCCAGCTCACGGTCGAGCTCTTCAAGTCGATGGCCGGCGTGAACATCGAGGAGATCCCGTACAAGTCCAGCGCGCAGGCGCTCACTGATGCGCTGACCGGTGAGGTCGCCATGAACGCACCCGGCCTCGCGCAGGGCCTGCCGTTCGTGAAGTCGGGACGCGCGATCGCGCTCGCGGTCACGGGCGGCAAGCGCAGCCCGGCCGCGCCGGACATTCCGTCAATCGCGGAGACGGTGCCCGGATATTCCGCCTATGGTTGGCATGGTGTGTTCGTGCCGTCGAAGACGCCGCCCGAGATCAAGGCGTTCATCTCGAACGAGATCCGCCAGGTGCTGAGTGAACCGGAGCTGCGCGAGCGCTATGCGGCCGCCGGAGCGGAGGTGGTGGGCAGCACGCCGGCGGAGTTCACGGCGTTCCTCAAGGTGGAAGCCGCGAAGTGGGGCAAGCTCATGAAGCAGCTCGGCATCAAACCGGACTGAGAACGCCGAGGGAAAAATTCGTTATTCATTTTTAAATCTCGTCCGGAATGCGCGGACGCGCCACGCCGAATGGCCGCGCGCGTGGCGGAGCCCCGAGCCCAAGAAAGGCTACGACGCGGTAATCGTCGGCGGCGGCGGTCACGGTCTGGCCACCGCGTACTGGCTTGCTAAGAACCACGGCATCCGAAACGTCGCCGTGCTCGAGCGCGGCCCCATCGGCCTCGGCAACACCGGCCGCAACACGACCGTCGTGCGCTCGAACTACATGCACGATGACAGCGCCCATCTTTACGAGCACGCGCTGAAGCTCTGGGAAGGGCTGTCCCAGGAGCTCAACTTCAACACGATGTTCAGCCAGCGCGGCGTGCTCAACCTCGCCTTCAGCCGGCACGAGCTGAACGAGATGGAGCGGCGCGCCGGTGCGCTGCGCCTGAACGGCATCGACACCGAGCTCCTCGATCTCGCGGGGCTCAAGCGCTGGGTGCCGATCCTCGATCTTGGCGAGAACAAGCGTTACCCCGTGCTGGGCGGGCTCGTGCAGCCGCGCGGCGGCAACGCGCGCCACGATGCAGTCGCATGGGGCTTCGCGCGCGGCGCGAGCGCGATGGGCGTGGACATCATCGAGAACTGTCCCGTCACCGGCATCACGGTCGAGAAGGGCAAGGCCGTTGCGCTCGAGACACCGAAGGGCACGATCAGCGCGGGCCGCATCGGCGTGGTGGCGGCCGGACATTCGAGCGTCGTCATGTCGATGGCCGGCGTGCGACTGCCGATCCAGAGCTATCCGCTGCAGGCGCTCGTCTCCGAACCGGTGAAACCCATCCTGCACACCGTCGTGATGGCGGGCCACGTGCACGTCTATCTGAGCCAGTCCGACCGCGGCGAGCTCGTGATCGGCGCGGCGCGCGACGGGTATCACTCGTACGCGCAGCGCGGCAGCTTCAATCACATCGAGGAACAGCTGCGCGCGCTCCTCGAGCTCTTTCCCATCTTCAGCCGGCTTCGCATGATGCGGCAGTGGGCGGGCATCGTGGACGTCGCACCCGACGCGAGCCCGATCATTGGCCTCACGCCCGTGCAGAACCTATATGTGAACTGCGGCTGGGGCACCGGCGGCTTCAAGGCGACGCCCGGCTCGGGCTGGGTCTTCGCGCACACCATCGCGCACAACGCGCCGCACGCGCTCAATCGGAATTTCGGGCTGGAGCGGTTTTCCAGCGGGCGGTTGATCGACGAGGCCGCTGCGGCGGGAGTGGCGCACTGATGATGACTATTCCGTGTCCGTGGTGCGGCCCGCGCCCCGACTCCGAATTCAGCGCCGGCGGTGAAGCGCACATCGCGCGCGCCGATCCGAACACCGCGACCGACGCGCAGTGGGGCGAGTACCTGTACTTCCGCGACAACGTGAAGGGGCTTCAGCGCGAGCGCTGGTATCACGCGTACGGCTGCCGGCGCTGGTTCAACGTGGCACGCGACACGGTCACACACGAGATCAGCGCGGTGTATCCGATGGGCGAGCCGCCGCCGGCATGAGCGCCAACACGGAAACGCCGGGAGAAGTGCAGCGCTATCGCCTGCCGGCCGGCGGAGCGATCGACCGTACGCGGCGCCTGAGCTTCACGTTCAACGGGACGCGCTATCACGGCTTCAGCGGCGACACGCTCGCATCCGCGCTCCTCGCGAACGGCGTGCGTCTCGTCGCGCGGAGCTTCAAGTATCACCGGCCGCGCGGCATCGTCTCGGCGGGGCCGGAGGAGCCGTGCGCGCTCGTGCGCGTCGGCGAGGGCGCGCGCGCGAAGCCCAACCTGCCCGCGACGATGGTCGAGCTCTACGACGGGCTCATCGCCGAGAGCATCAACGCGTGGCCGAGCGTAGGCCTCGACTTCGGTGCCGTCATCAACGCGGTCGCGTCGTGGTTCCCGGCCGGGTTCTATTACAAGACCTTCATGTGGCCGGCGAGCGCGTGGATGTTCTACGAGCGCGTGATCCGGAATGCAGCGGGCCTCGGCGTCACGCCGAACGCGGAAGACCGGGATCGCTACGACAAACGCTTCGAGCATTGCGACGTGCTCGTGATCGGCGGCGGTCCGGCGGGCATCTCGGCGGCGATGGCGGCGGGCGCCGCCGGCGCGCGCGTGCTGCTCGTCGAAGAGTGCCCGCAGCTCGGCGGCCAGCTCAACTTCCGCGCGCAGAACGTCGACGGCACGGACAGCACGGGCTGGCTCGCGCGCGTCACCGATGCGCTACAACGCGCGCCGGACACGCGGGTTCTCACGCGCACGACGGCAACCGGCTACTACGACCACAACTGCGTCGTGCTGCTCGAGCGCGTCGCCGATCACGTCGCCGTGCCGCCGCACCACCTGCCGCGCCAGCGGCTGTGGAAGGTGTTCGCGAAGGAAGTGGTGATCGCCACCGGCGCGATCGAGCGTCCGCTCGTTTTCGAGCGCAATGACGTGCCCGGCGTGATGCTCGCCGGCGCCGCGCAGCGCTACGTCGCACAGTTCGGCGTGAAGCCGGGAAAGCGCGCGGTCGTCTTCATGAACAACGACAGCGGCGAGGAAGCCGCGCAGACGCTCGCGGCGGCCGGCGTCGAGATCGCGGCGAAGGTCGATGCGCGCAAGGGCGAAGGCATCGCGCGCACGCATGGTCGTCGACGCGTGCGTGGCGTGACACTCAACTCCGGCACGCACATCGGTTGCGATGTCGTCTGCCTTGCTGGCGGATGGGATCCGGCGGTGCATCTCTTCTCGCAATCCGGCGGCAAGCTCGCGTTCGACGACGTGCAGCAGTGCTTCGTCCCCGGTGAGCCCGCGCAGCGCACGCGGGCGGCGGGGGCTGCGAACGGCGCGTTTCAGACCGAGGACTGCCTCGCCGAAGGGCGGGCGGCGGGAGAAGCGGCAGCGGTCGCCGCGCTCGGTCGCGATTCCGGCGGCAGGTCGGGGTCCGTGGCTTCGCAGGGACGACGATCGATGAAAGTGCATCCGGTCTGGAACCTGGCCCCCGAGCGCGCCAGCAAGGCTTTCATCGACCTCCAGCACGACGTCACCACCGGCGATCTCGGTCTCGCGGCGCGCGAAGGCTACGTTTCGGTCGAGCACGCGAAGCGCTACACGACCGCCGGCATGGGCATCGACCAGGGCAAGACGGGCAACATCATCGCGTTCGGTGTGCTCGGCGAAGCGACGGGCCGCACCGTTCCCGAGGTCGGCACCACCACGTTCCGGCCACCGTACACCCCGGTCACCATCGGCGCGCTCGCCGGACGCGAGATCGGTGAACGTTTCGATCCCGTCCGACGCACGCCGATCACCGACTGGCACGAGTCGGCCGGCGCGGTGTTCGAGCCGGTCGGTCTGTGGCGGCGGCCACTTTATTACCCGCGCGACGGCGAGGACATGCACTCCGCAGTCGCGCGCGAATGCCGCGCGGCGCGTAACGGCGTCGCGCTGCTCGACGCGTCGACGCTCGGCAAGATCGACATCCAGGGACGCGATGCGCTGAAGCTGCTCAATCTCGTCTATGCGAACGGCTGGGACACGCTCGGCATCGGCCGCGCGCGCTACGGCCTCATGCTCGGCGAAGACGGCATGATCATGGACGACGGCGTGACCGCGCGGCTGGGCGAGCGGCATTACCTCATGAGCACGACCTCCGGCGGCGCGGATCGCGTCTACGGCTGGCTGGAAGACTGGATCCAGTGCGAGTGGACGGATCTCGAGGTCTATCTCACGCCGGTTACCGCGCACTGGGCGAACGTCTGCATCAGCGGGCCGCTCGCGCGCGAGGTCGTGACGCGCCTCAGGACCGACATCGACTTCTCGAACGCCGCGTTCCCGCACATGCACGTGCGCGAGGGCACCGTCGCCGGCTATTCCGCGCGCGTCATGCGCGTGAGCTTCACGGGCGAGCTTTCCTACGAGATCAACGTGCCGGCGCGTCACGGCCGCGCGCTGTGGGATGCGCTGATGGCGGCCGGCGCGGACCGCGGCATCACCGCGCTTGGCACCGAGGCGCTGCACGTGCTGCGCGCGGAGAAAGGCTTCATCGCGGTCGGACACGAGACCGACGGCACGGTGAACCCGTTCGATCTCGGGCTGGATCGTTTGGTGAACATGAAGAAGGCCGACTTCCTCGGCAAACGCGGGCTCACGCGCGCCGACAACGCGCGGCATGGCCGCCGGCAGCTCGTCGGTCTGCTGACCGAGGACGCGTGGAGCGTCGCCGCCGAGGGCAGCCAGATCGTGAAGGACGGCGATCACCGCCGCATCGACCGGCCGCCCGTCCCAATGATCGGCTTCGTGACGTCGAGCTACATGAGCGCGACGCTCGGGCGCTCGATCGCCATGGCGCTCATCGACGACGGACGCGCACGCACGGGTGAGCGCGTGCACATCGTCGTGCGCGGCCGCGCGGTCGCGGCGACGATCGTCCCGCCTGTCTTCTTCGATCCCACCGGAGCGCGCCTCAATGTCTGAGCTCGCGACCGGGGTCAGAGTTGCCGAGCTGCCGCCGAGCGGCGCGCTCGTTCTGCGTCTTCATCCGCGCAGTGCGGCGCTCTGCGCGCCTGCGCTTACCGTGCCGCTGCCGGCCCCCAACACGTGGGTCGAAGCTGCCGGCGCGCACGTGCTCTGGCAGGCGTTCGACGAATGGCTGCTGATCACGTCTGACGGGCGACAGAACGCGCTGGCGGCGTCGCTGCGCGAAACGCTGCAATCCACGCATCACGCGCTCACCGACGTGAGCGACCTGCGGACGTGCTTCCTGCTCGAAGGCCCGAACGCGCGCGACGTGCTTCAGAAAGGCTGCGCCGTGGATGTTCATCCGCGGGTCTTCGGCGCGTCATCGTGCGTCACGACGGCACTCGCGCGCGTGCGCGTCACGCTCCGACGCATGGGCGACGCCGGACGCTATGAAATCCTCGTCGAGCGGAGCTTCGGCCGGTATCTCCGCGATTGGCTGCTCGACGCTGCCATGGAGTACACGATCTAGTGGTCACGCTCGACGACGTACGCGCAGCCGCGCGCGTGCTCGCCGGGCATCTTGCGGATACGCCGTGCCTGCCGTCGCGCACGCTCTCCGAGATCTGCGGCGCGAACGTCACGCTCAAGTTCGAGAACCTCCAGTTCACCGCGTCGTTCAAGGAGCGAGGCGCGCTGACTAAACTTTCCAGCCTGAGCGGCGAGGAACGGAGCCGCGGCGTCATCGCCGTCTCAGCCGGCAATCACGCGCAGGGCGTTGCCTATCACGCGCAGCGGCTCGGCATTCCCGCGGTCATCGTCATGCCGGAATCGACGCCGGTCACCAAGGTCGAGCGCGTGCGCCACTTCGGCGCGGAGATCGTGCTCGAAGGCGCGGATTTCGACGCGGCGTCGAAGACCGCAGCGCGCATCGCGGCCGAGCGCAAGCTCGCGCTCGTCCACCCGTTCGACGACGAAAAAATCGTCGCCGGCCAGGGCACCGTCGCGCTGGAGATTCTCGACGCCGCGCCGGAGACCGACGTCATCATCGTGCCGATTGGGGGTGGCGGGCTCATCTCGGGCATTGCGATCGCGGCGAAAGCGATCAACCCGAAGATCGAGGTGATCGGCGTCGAGACCGACCGCTACCCGTCGATGTTCAACGCGATCAAGGGCGAGCACCGAGCGTTCGGACGCTTCAGCATCGCGGACGGCATCGCGGTGAAGGAGGGCGGGGCGCTCACGCGGCAGATCGTCAAAGAGCACGTGAACGATCTGCTGCTCGTGAGCGACGGCGCGATCGAGCACGCAATGCTGCTCCTGGTAGAAGTCGAGAAGACCGTCGTCGAAGGCGCCGGCGCCGCGGGCCTCGCCGCGCTCCTCGAGCACCGCGAGCGCTTTGCGGGCCGGAACGTTGCGCTCGTCCTCACGGGCGGCAACGTCGACCCGCTGACGCTTTCGGCCGTGATGGAGCGCGGCCTCGCCCGCGCGGGGCGCCTTGCGCGCATCCTCGTCGACCTGCCGGACATGCCCGGCGCGCTCGCCGGCGTGACGAAAGCCTTTGCCGACGCCCGCGCCAACATCGAGGAAGTGCATCACCAGCGGGCGTTCTCGGCGCTGTCCGGCCGTAGCACGCAGGTCGAGTTCGTGTTGCAGACGCGCGGGCGCGAACATAACAATGAGATCATGGGACTGCTCGCCGAGCGCGGTTACGAAGCGCGGCTCGTCGGGCCCTGAAAATCAGATCGAGGAGAGAGCAATGCGGATCGTGAAGTGGTGTCTGGCAGTGGTGTGCGCGGTCGCGTCGATGCCGATGTTCGCGCAGTCCTTCCCTTCAAAACCCGTGCGTGTTGTCGTGCCGTTCCCCGCCGGCGGCGGCCTCGATTTCACGACGCGCGTCGTCTCGCACAAGCTCAACGAGCTGTGGGGCCAGCAGGTGATCGTCGACAACCGTCCCGGCGCGAGCGGGATGGTCGGCGCCGAGTCGGTCGCGCGCGCCCCGAAAGACGGTTACACCATCCTCTCGTGCTCGCCGGCGGAAGTCTCGCTCAATTTCGCGCTCTATCCGAAGATGAGCTACGAGATGAAAGATTTCGCGCCGATTTCGCTCACCGCCATTTACGCGAACGTCATCGCCGTGCACAGCTCGCTTCCGGCGAAGACGTGGAAGGAGCTCGTGGCCGTTAGCAAGGCGACGCCCGGCGGGCTGCCTTTCGGCTCGAGCGGCACCGGCAGCACACAGCATCTGACGGGGGAGTGGCTGCTGCGCAACGCCGGCATCAATCTTCTGCACGTGCCTTACAAGGGCGCAGCGCCCGCGACCGCGGATCTCCTCGGCGGTCAGATTCCAACGGGCATCCTCGGCGCCGCGCCGCTCATGCCGCACATCAAGTCGGGACGCATCCGGGCGATCGTCGTGACCACGGAAAAGCGCACGCCCGCTTTGCCTTCAATCCCGACGCTGGCGGAGTCGGGCGTGAAGGGCTTCACGTCATCGCAATGGTTTGGATTTCTCGTTCCCGCCGGCACGCCGCGCGAAGTGATCGCGAAGGTGAACGCGGACCTCCAGCGCGTGCTCGCCATGCCCGACGTCAAGGAAAAGCTCGTGTCCCAGGCCGGCGATCCGACGCACTCGACGCCGGAGGCATTCAGTGCCTTTATCCAGAAGGAATACTCGACCTACGCGAAGATCGTGAAGGACGCCTCGATCAAGGTCGATTAGCCGCCGATCGTGAGATACGCGGGCACGGCGAGCGCCGCGAACGGCATCGCCAGCGCCGCGACGCGGGTGTCGTAACGTCCCTCGTCGCCGTTGAGGTTCATGGTGCCGAGCGTGACGCCGCGAAAGCGCACCGGGACGTTCATGGACGCCGTGCATCCCATGTCTTTCAAAGCCGCGTAGTCGGCGAAGGTCGCGCGCATTTGCGCATCGCCGCTCACGATGAACGTTTCGCCACGGTCGCTGACGGTCTCGAACCACGGTCCCCGGCGCATCGCCTTCCGCGCGCCGATCGGATAGAGCTCGGGCCGCGTGCAGTAGAGGCGCTCCATCTCGAACTGGTCGAGGTCGAAGCGCAGGAACGTGAACATGCGACTGCCGATGAGCGCGTTCATCGTCTCACCGATGGCCGCCAGCGCAGCGGCCGGCTCCTTCTCTTCGGCGACCGCGCGCGCGCAGCGCTGCAGCGCCTCCAGCCAGCTCGCGTGATCCATCAGTCGGGCTTCGCCCCGGATTCCCTGATGATCTTGCCGTAGCGCTGGATCTCGCTCTGCATGATCTTCGCGAACTCCGCCGGCGTCGTGCCGTCGGATTCGACGCCCTGCTGGATGAGCTTCGCTTTCACGTCGGGTGCCTGAACCGCCTTCGTGATCTCGGTGCTGAGGCGATTCACGATCTCCGGCGGCGTCTTAGCCGGGAAGAGCACGCCATACCAGACGACGAGATCGACCTGCGGATAGCCGAGCTCGGTGAAGGTCGGCAGCTCGGGTGCGGCGGCGCTGCGCTTGGCGCTCGTCACGGCGATCGCGCGGAGCTTCCCGGCGCGCGCCTGCGGCAGCGACGACGGAAGCGCCGTGAATCCCATAGAGACGTGCCCGCCGACCATGTCCACGACCGCCGGCGCCGCGCCCTTGTACGGAACGTGGACGATGTTGATCTTCGCTGCGGACTTGAGCAGCTCTCCCGCGAGATGCTGCGAGCCGCCGGTGCCGGCCGACGCGTAGTTGAGCTGACCCGGCTGCGCGCGGGCGAGCGCGATGACTTCCTTCAGCGTCTTCGCGGGAATCGACGGGTGCACGGAGAAGAGCAGCGGCGCGTGCGCGGCGTAGGAGACCGGCGCGAAATCGCGCGTCGAGTCGTACGTGATCTTCGGATAGAGATGCTGGTTGATCGTGATCTCGGCGGACGACGCGAAAAGCACGGTGTAGCCGTCGGGCGGCGACTTCGCCGCAGCATCCGCGCCGATCATCCCGCCTGCGCCCGAGCGATTCTCGACGATGAACTGCTGCCCGAGATTTTCCTGAAGCTTCGCGGCCGCGATACGCGTGAAGAAGTCGAGGCCGCCGCCGGGCGGGAACGGCACGATGACGCGCACCGCTTTCGCGGGCCACGTCTGGGCTGCGGCCGGATTCGAGAGCGCTGCAACGGCAAAAACGAGCGCGCAGATCAGCTTTACTGAAATTTTCATTTTTGTCCTCGGCGGCGGATGGGGCCGACATAGTATAGGGCGGCAATCGGGAGCGATTACGCGCTTCGCCGGGGTAAACTGTGCGCCCTTCGATAGATCCGGCGCACAACCGAACCGTGGAACTCGTCACCCAGGCGTGCCAGCGCGCGCAACGCATGATCGATGCCCGTGCGCCTCGCGAGCAGATTCTCGACTGCCTCGTCGCCGCCGCCGAAACGGTGGCCGGTCCTGAGACCGCCGTCTCCATCCTCGCGCTCGACGCGGACGGACTGCTTCACAACGCGGCGTCCGTAAACCTCCCCGACGATTACCTCGCTGCGATCGACGGGCTCGCGCCCGACGCCGGCGTGGGCACGTGCGCCGCCGCTGCGGCGACCGGCGCCGTCGTCGTCACGCCGAGCTTTCTCGCAGACGGGAAATGGAACGAGCTTCGCCACCTTCCGCTCGCGATCGGCTACGTCGGCGCGTGGAGCATGCCGATCAAGTCGCCGGACGGCAAAGTGCTGGGCACCTTCGGGACCTACTATCGCGAGACCCGTCATCCGAGCGACGACGAGGTCGCCGCGGTGCGGGCGCTTTCGGCGGTCGCCGCCCGGGCGCTGGACAAGGTCAGCGGCTAGGGAGCAACGCCCGACGTTCGCTGATGTCGATTTCCGGCGCTCCCGAACGACTAGAGATGACGCCGGCCAATCGAGGCCGTGCCGACATCAGGAGAACGACATGGCAACAATCCACCGCATCACGCCCTGCCTCTGGTTCGACGACCAGGCGGAGGAGGCCGCACGGCTCTACACCTCGATCTTTCCCAATTCGAATATCGGCGAGATAAGTCGCTATGGCGAGGCCGGTAAGGAAATCCACCACCGTCAGCCCGGTTCCGTCATGGCCGTCGCGTTCGAGCTCGACGGGCACGGCTTCACCGCGCTCAATGGCGGGCCGCTTTTCAAGTTCAGCGAGGCGGTTTCGTTCCAGGTCTATTGCGACACGCAGCAGGAGGTCGACCACTACTGGAGCGGGCTATCGGCTGGCGGCGACGAGAAAGCGCAGCAATGCGGTTGGCTCAAGGACCGGTTTGGCGTCTCGTGGCAGGTCGTTCCGCGCGTCCTTACCGATCTGCTAAAGGGCGCGAACGGCCAGAAAGTCATGACTGCGCTACTCGAGATGCAGAAGCTGGACATCGAAGGACTGAAGCGCGCGGCTGCCTGAGCCGTCGTCGAAAGGAGCTCATCATGCTTTACAAAGGCAGCTGTCATTGCGGGGACGTTGCGTATGAGGTCGAAGGCGATCTCAAGGACGTGATGGAGTGCAACTGTTCGATCTGCGCGCGAAAGGGCTCGCTGCTGTGGTTCGTGCCGCGCGATGCGCTGAAGCTGAAGACGCCGGAGCAGAACCTCAGCACGTACACGTTCAACAAGCACGTCATCCGGCATCACTTCTGCGCGAAGTGCGGAATGCATCCGTTTGCGGAGGCCTCCGACAAGTCGGGCAAACCGATGGCGGCGATCAATGCGCGGTGCATCGAGAACGTGGATTTTTCGAAACTCAACGTGAAGCATTTCGACGGGAAGGCGTTGTGAGCTTCGTGCGCCACGGGATTGCTTCGGCGCGGTGCCCCTCGCAATGACAGAACTGCACAAGTCGTCGATCGTCATCGACGGCACGTGTCCGCTGCTCCGGCGGCGGGAGTTCGTCGACTGGTACATCGAGGGCGGTGTGACCGCGTGCTGTCCGACCGTCGGCAGCACGGCGCCGGCGGAGGAGACCCTGCGCAATCTTGGCGCGTGGAAGCGCTTCATCGGCTCGCGCGCGGATCTCCTGCAGGTTTTTACGACCTCGGACATCGAGCGCGCGAAGACGGAAGGAAAGCTCGGCCTCATCTTCCATTTCCAAGGCGCGGACCCGATCGAGGGCGACCTCAATCTCGTCGAGGCGTATCAGGCGCTCGGTGTGCGCATGGTGCAGCTCACCTACAACGTGCGAAACCGGGTCGGCGAAGGCTGCGAGGAGCAGACGGACGCGGGACTCTCGAATTTCGGCCGCGATCTGGTGAAGCGGCTGAACGAGTGCCGCGTGGTCGTGGATTGCTCGCACACGCGCTATCGCACGACGATGGACGCGATCGAGACGTCTTCGCGGCCGGCCGTGTTCTCGCACGCGAATGCATTCGGCGTGCATCCGTCGCCGCGCAACATCAGGGACGACCAGATCAAGGCGGCCGCGGCGAGCGCGGGCTTGGTCGGCGTGAATGGGTTTCCCGCATTTCTCGGCTCCGATGCGAAGCCCAAGATGGACCGCTTCATCGCGCACCTCGACTACATGGTGCAGCTCGTCGGCATCGACCACGTTGCGCTCGGCATCGACTACTACGAAGGCATGCATCCGGTGGCATCCGTCGAGGAAGCCTCAGCCTTCTTCAAGCAGCAGCTCGCGCAGCGGCGCTGGAGCGAGGCGAGCTATCCGCCGCCCCCGCATCATTACCCCGAAGGCATGGCGACGCCGAAGGAGCTGCCGAATCTCACGGCGCGGCTGTTCGCGCGCGGCTATTCCGAAGGCGATGTCCGCAAAGTGATCGGCGGAAACTGGATGCGGGTCTTTCGTGAGGTGTGGGGCGCGTAGGCTCCCCCGTCATTCGGGCGCGAAACCGGACTCCAAAGGCGGCGAGGCTCGTCTTACTGTCGTAACCGGCCCGGAGATAACGCCTGCGGGGTCAACCCGAACGCCGCAATATCCGGTGGGATCGCGCGGTCCAGAATCAATCCCGCCGCGATTCGCGCCATGGCTGCGGAAGTCTGGATGCCGTAGCCGCCCTGTCCGGCGAGCCAGAAGAAATTTTCGGCCGCCGGATCGAATCCCGCGACGAGCGCCTTGTCCGGCGCGAACACGCGCAAGCCGGCCCAGCGCGACACGATGCGCTTCACCGACAGCGTCGTCGCGGTCTCGAAACGATCGACGGCGAGCGCGATGTCGAACTCTTCGGGCTGGGCATCGCACGGCGCGGACGGTGTTTCATCGGCGGGCGAGAGCAGCAGTCGCCCCGCATCCGGCTTGAAATAGAACGTCTCGCGAAAGTCCACGACCATCGGCCACGCGTCGATCGCGATTTCCGGCGGGACGTCGATCGTCATCGCGGTCCGGCGCTTGGGAACGAGGCCGAGCGGCGGCAATCCGGCGAGTGCCGCAACCTCATCGCCCCAGGCGCCGGCGGCATTCAGTACGGTCGCCGCCTCGACGACGCCTGCTGCAGTCTCGAGTCGCCACGCGGCATCGCGCCGCTCCATGCGCTCGACGCGTGCGTTCGTCCGGATCTCCGCGCCGTTGGCTCGCGCGCCGCGAAGATAGCTCGAGTGCAACGCGTGTGTGTCGATGTCCATCGCGTCGGGCTCGATCAGCGCGCAGGCGACGTTGTCGCGCTTGAGAACCGGCACGAGCGACACTGCTTCTTCCGGCGTGATGCTTCGCACCCGCGGCGCGTGCACCTGGAATGCCCTGACCTGCGCGTCCATGTCTTCGCGATCGCCGGCCGCGCCGATCATCACGACGCCACGCGGCTTGAGCAGCGGCTGCTCCGCAAATCCCGCGGGCGGCGACTGCAGGAAGCTGCGGCTCGCCGCGGTCATCGCGCGCGTCGATGCGATGCCGTAGGTCTCGGTGAACAGCGCGGCCGACCGGCCTGTGGAGTGATAGCCGGGCTGCGACTCCTGCTCGAGCACGATCACCTTTGCCCGGGACGAAATGAAGTAAGCGGCCGCGGCCCCTGCGATGCCGGCTCCAATGATCGCGATGTCGTGTGCCACTGGCTGCGATCATAACCGGTAAAATTCGCGCTTCCCCGCAGCATCCCGCTGGAGTCCGCCGTGATCGAAATCAAAGAGAAGCCCGCCGCCGGCATTGCCATCCGCCTGCACGACAACGACAACGTGCTCATCGCGCGCACCGACCTCGCGATCGGCACGAAGATCGAACGCGAAGGGCTCACGCTGAAGAGCCAGGTCCCTGCGGGCAACAAGATCGCCGCGCGGGCGATCAAAAAAGGCGAGCCGATCCTCAAATACAACGTCGTGATCGGATTTGCGGCGGCGGATATCTCGCCGGGCACCTTCGTTCATTCGCACAACATGGAGTTCCGCGAGTTCGATCGGGACTACGCACACGCGACCGAATACAAGCCCGTCGAGATGCTGCCGGAATCAGAGCGCGCGAGCTTCATGGGCATCGTGCGCGAGAACGGTCAGGTCGGCACGCGCAACTACGTCGCGGTGCTCTCGACCGTGAACTGCTCGGCAACCGTCGTTCACAAGATCGCCGAATACTTCACGCCGGAGCGGCTCGCGGATTACCCGAACATCGACGGCGTCGTCGCGTTCTCGCACGACACGGGCTGCGGCATGGAGATGACCGGCGAGCCGATGGATCTCCTCCGCCGCACGATGGCGGGCTACGCCTGCCACCCAAACGTCGCCGGCGCGCTTATCGTGGGACTCGGCTGCGAGCGGAACCAGATCAAGGGCCTGCTCGAGCAGCAGGGCCTCTCCGTCGGACCGCGCCTTCACGCGTTCACCATGCAGGACACCGGCGGCACGCGCAAAACCATCGAGGCGGGCGTCGCGGCCGTGAAGGCGATGCTGCCCGAGGCCAATCGCGTCACGCGAACGCGCGTGCCCGCGAGCCACATCATGGTGGGCCTGCAGTGCGGCGGCTCTGACGGCTTCTCGGCGCTGACCGCGAATCCGGCGCTGGGCGCTGCCGTCGATCTGCTCGTGCGCCACGGCGGCACGGGAATTCTTTCGGAGACGCCGGAAATCTATGGCGTCGAGCACACGCTCACTCGCCGCGCGTGCTCGCGCGAAGTCGGCGAGAAGCTGATCGAGCGCATCCGCTGGTGGAAAGACGTCTACACCGTCGGGCGCGACTGCCAGATCCAGGGGCGCGTGAGCCCCGGCAACCAGCACGGCGGCCTCGCAAACATCTTCGAGAAATCGCTCGGCTCCTCCATGAAGGGCGGCACCGGGCCGCTGATGGAGGTGTACCGCTACGCCGAGCCGGTCAGGCAGAAAGGCTTCGTCTTCATGGACACGCCGGGCTTCGATCCCTGCTCGGCGACGGGCCAGATCGCGGGCGGCGCGAACCTCATCGCTTTCACCACGGGACGCGGCTCGATGTTCGGTGCGAAGCCCGCGCCGTCAATCAAGCTCGCGACGAACACGCCGATGTTCAACCGCCTGGCAGAGGACATGGACATCAACTGCGGCACCATCCTCGACGGCGAAGCGACCGTGCAGGAGATGGGCAAAGCGATCTTCGAGCTCATGCTGCGCGTCGCATCCGGCGAGAAAACGAAGAGCGAGCTGCTCGGGCTCGGCGATCACGAGTTCGTGCCGTGGAATATCGGGGTGGCGAGCTGATTTTCGCCGTCGTTTGCGAGGCCCAGCGCCGCTATTACCGCGACGACGATCAACCCGATGACGGCCTTTACGAGCGCGCGTCTCGAGGCGGTCGCGCTTCCGTAGAGCGAAATCAGACGATCCCTCTCGTGGCGGCCGATCATGGAAGTCTCGCGGAGAATTCGCCCTCAGCACGAGGCGCGGCGTCAGGCTTGGGCACCGCTAGCGCAGGCGGTGCGGCCGTGATCCACGGCGCGCCGAGTGCAGGTGTTGCAGCGGCCTCGAGCGCTTCCGGCAGGGTAATCAGAATGGACACTGCGGTCGTCGCGGCGGTGAGGAGGATGACGGCGATCGAAAACATGAAGCAGTCGAAACCGCTTTTGCCGCCGCTTTCGACGCGCGGGTGAATGTGTTTCTTTGCGTCCACTGGCGCCTCCGGGTAAGAACGCTGCCCAGAGAATTGTCCGCGCACCGTAAGCGAACGGAATCAGACTGAGCGTCTATGACCGCGCCTAGGGCGATCGTCCGATACCGACCACGCCGCTGTTTGTTAGACTAGGACGACACCATTCGAGCTGCCGAAGACGCATGAAGGTCCTCGTTGTCGACGATCACGCGCTGGTACGTGACGGCATGCGCGCGGTGTTGCAGCAGCTCGATCCCGCGATCGACGTCCAGGAAGCATCGAACTGCACGCAGGCCCTGGACGTCGCCGCGTCGCACCCCGATCTCGATCTCATCCTCCTGGACATCATGCTGCCGGGCATGAGCGGTCTCGATGCGCTCTCGACCTTCAGGGAGCGCCACCCGGCCATTCCGATTGTTGTCGTCTCGGGCTCCGAAAGCCGCGAGGACGTCATGCGCGCGATCAACGGCGGCGCGATGGGTTACATCCCGAAGCGCCAATCAGGCCGCGTGATGCTGAGCGTGCTGCGGCTCGTGCTTGCGGGCGGCGTCTATCTGCCGCCCGAGATCATCAATGCGCCGGAGTCACCCGCGCCGGCTGTGGCCGAAGCGGCGCGCACGCCGGCGGACGTGGGCCTCACCCAGCGCCAGGCCGAAGTCCTGGCGCTCCTCATACAGGGCAAGCCTACGAAGCTTATCTGCCGCGAACTCGACCTGGCTCAGGGCACCGTGAAGATCCACATCACGGCCATTCTGAAGGCGCTCGGCGTCACCAACCGCACGCAAGCGGTCGTGGCGGTGAGTCGCCTCGGACTGAAGCTCGGTCCGGTTCGCCACGTGGCTAACGCGGGGCCGTCCTCGCAGCAGGCTTAAGCTTTAGCGAACATCGCCGCGAGCGATGCCCGCAATGCGGCCGGTGCCACCGGCTTGTGAAGCTGAGGAATGCCGCTCTCCTGGACCTCGCGCAGTCGTTCCGTCGCCGTATCGCCCGTGATCAGCATGGCCGGGATATGGGTGCCGAGGGTCCTCTGCAGAGATCGGATGACTTCGATTCCCGTCTCGCCTTCCCGCAGGCGGTAGTCCGCGATGATGGCGTGCGGCATCGCGGCGAGACGCTTGATACGTCCCAGCGCCTCGCGCAGCGAATCAGCCGCGATGACCTGGCAACCCCAGCCGGTCAGGAGTGATGTCATTCCTTCGAGCACGGCATGTTCGTCGTCGACGACCACGACGCACTTGTCACGCAGCGTGTCCACGGGCGCGGCTCTCGGGGCCGCCGTTCGCTCCAGCGTTTCGGCGTGTGCGCGCGGCACGTCGAAGCTGAAGGTGGTACCGCGACCGACGGCAGATCGCACCTGCACGTGATAGCCAAGCAGATGCTCGATACGCCTCACGATGGCGAGCCCCAGGCCCAGACCTTTGCGTCGGTCGCGCTCGAAATTGCCGATTTGGTAAAATTCGTCGAACACTCGATCGAGCTTGTCCGCAGGAATGCCGATCCCACTGTCGCGGACCTCGATCGTGTAACTGTCGCGGCGATGGCGGCAGCACACCATCACCGCGCCTGAGGCCGTGTAGCGAATTGCGTTCGCGATCAGGTTCCTGAGGATGCGCTCCAGAAGCACGGGATCGCTGTATACGCGAGCTGAGGTGGGCACGATGCGCAGACGCACGCCCTTGCTGCGCGCTTCCGGTTCGTAGTCGACGCGCAGGCGGTCGAGCACGCCGTGAAGAGGAAAAGCCGTCAGGTTGGGCTGGATCACGCCGGCGTCGAGCTTCGACACATCGAGGAGCTCGTTGAACAGCGTTTCCAGCGCTTCCACCGACGCGCTGATGTTCTCGGTGAGCCCGCGCAACTCGCCATCGCCGACCTTGTCCGACAGGCTCGCGGCAAAAAGCCCGAGTGCGTGCAGCGGCTGGCGCAAATCGTGACTCGCGGCTGCCAGGAATTGCGACTTGGCGCGGTTTGCCGCTTCGGCGACACGCCGCGCCTCGTCGTGCTGCGTAATCTCGGCTTCGAGCAAGCTGGTCGCGCGCGCGAGCGCGCGAAGCGGCAGCACGCGCAACGCGATGAAAACAGCCGCGGCCAGCAGCACGCCGAAAAGCGCCGCCCACGCGGTATTGCGTGCAAGCGTGCGCAGCGAATAGCTCATCTCGAGGCGAGCGGCCGGGCCCCGTATGTCGTGGATCTCCTGTCGCGTCGTGAGCAGCGGCCATTGCGGCTCGTCGCCCGCGCTTGCGACTTCACTGCCGCGTATGTCGAACAGGCGGTTTCGTTGCTGCGGCCGTCGCGGGGGATTGCGATTGAGGAGCTCGTCGAGGCGATGCTCCCGGTCTTTCCAGGTCGTCGGCTCGTCGTTGATGAAGTTGCTGATGAGCTCGGAGCGGAATCGCGCTTCCGCCTGCGCTTCGGTGGCTAGCGCGTTATAAGCCACGCTCCAGTAACCGAGGGGCAGCGTGATTGCCACGACGAGCGCGACGGTACCGGCAATCCAGTAAACGACTCGCGCTACGTTCGTCTCACGCATCGCGGCGCTGTTCTATCCGCCGCCGCGAAACACGTGTCCGCTCTCCATGAAAATCTGCCGGCTCGCTTTCGAAGTGCGCACGAAATCGATGAAATGCTGCATTTCGGGCGTCACGTTGCGACCCGTGACGATGAGCACCGGCTTCATCATCAGATACTTGTTGCTCGCCAGATTTTCGAGGCTGGGCTCGACGCCGTTGAACTTTAACGGCTTGAGCTCGAGTTTTTCCGTGACGATCTGATTGAGGCTCGACGTGCAGAACGCGCCCGGATAGGTCGTGCACTGCCGTGCGCTCTCCTGAGCGTCGTCGGCCACCTTGGGCAATCCCTTCGTGAGATCGGGATCGGGATCCGGCGAAACGAGCGCCGCGATGAGCGGCTTCAGCTCCGGAATGTGCTGGACGAGGATGTTGTTGTCCGATTCGGACAGGGGGCGGCGGACAAGAGAGATCGGCTGACCGGGGGACCATTCGCGCAACCTGCGCGCGTAGATGTCGATCACCTGTTCACGGGTGATATTGTCGATCGCGGGACCGTTCTTCCGCACGGCGAACAACAGCGGTGTACGCGCGACTTCGATGGTTTGCGGCCGCAACGAACGCAGGTCCTGGGCGACCTCGGAGGCGAAACCGACGAAAGGGGTGCCTTCGTACTCGCCCATTGCCGCGTTCTTTACCGCGCCTTTCGACCCCATGCTCACGACTTTGCCGTCCGGTTTGCGCGGCACCATCTCCACGTTCCGGCCCGGATACGCATGGTTATAGGCGTTCACGAGTTTTTCGGTGGTTGCCAGAACGGGTCCCGCGGCGCCCACCTTCAGTCCTGCCGCGGCCGCCACGCTGCTCGCGATGCACGTGAACAGGGCGACGAGTATCGAGCGCATGCATTTCTCCAATGCTGGGAACCGTACTGAGGTTAACGGCTGGGTATTCGCGTATCTAGTAAGACCAACGTCTGGCCAGCGACTTCGATGATCTAGACCGTACAGCCTAATCATCCGGCCGAAGTTCTTGTTGACCGGCACGAGTTCCCGATTTCAGAATGCCCTTCGGAAAGACGCGCCGCGATCGCAGCCTCAGCCACCCATCTCCCAGGACATAGCATGATCAAGCCGATTCCGGATATCAACACCCGCAACATCGAGCGGCTGCCATGGAAGCAGAAGTCGGCTGGCTGGTACACCGCACCCGTCTGGCACCGTACGGACCCGGCGCTTCCAGAGAAGGGTGATGACTTCAGTCACGTCGACATCGAGGCGCACAAGCTCGAGAAGGGCGCGCGCACCGACATCCAGGCACACGACGATCACTTCGAGCTCGTGATCGTATGGCGGGGCAGCGTGAACCTGCACACGGGGCCCGCGAAAGCGCCGTGTCTCCTGCAGCCGCGGGGCACGGCCGCCATTCCGATGGGCCAGCGGCATCAGTTCGAGCAGACGGGTAATGAGGAAGCCGTTCTTATTACCGTGCACGCACTGAACGACAAGGTCGTGAAGACCAGGACATTCAGTGCGTTCGAACCGGGCGACGGCATCGACCTCGAGGAACGGAATCTCAACCAGATTCAGGCGAAGCCGGGAAGTTGGGAACCCAATCCCCGTTTTCGCGCGAAACGCATCCGTATCTGGGGAAAGGAAGCCGGCGCGCTACCGAGCGTCGACGCGATCAAGCAACAGCTGCAGTTCACGCTGTACACGTTCATGCCGGAGCAGGAGAACCCCGGCCATTTCCATCCGCACAGCGTGGAGTTCGTTTTTTCGCTGAGCGACGGAGTGAAGTTCATGATCAGGCCGAAGCTGGAACGCGACGACTGGACGGGTGTCGACGACCGCTATGAGAAGGAGCTCGAAGCTGGAGATCTGGTCCTTGTGCCGACCGCTGCCTGGCACCGCTACATCAACGGACCGAAGCAAGAGGCACTCGTGCTCGCGATGCAGACGCCGCATCCGATCATGCACACGCTGCTCGACGAGACGAACGGCGAGTTCAATCCGGATCGCCTACCGGCCTGAGGAGGCACATGCCGCTCGAAATTCATCCTGCCGTGGGCATCGCGCGCATCGGCGCGGCCAGCAGCAAGCAGAGCGATTATTTCTTTTTCGGTCCCGAGCCCTGCCTCAGCGAGGCGGCCTATCAAAACGGGACGAAGTATGACCCGGCCGACGGTCGCGTGCGCTACGGTGTGGATGGCACCAACGAGCTCATCGGCTTCCGCAGCAATGGGAGCCTCAAACGCCAGGCCGTGCGCTTTCGCATCTTCGATTGCGACCGCGATAAGGACGGCACGCTCAAAGCGTCGCAGGAAATTGACTACAGCCAGTATGTGATCGATTGGACCGTGCGTCTCGGCAATCGCAAGGGCGTCGCGCAGCAGTTCGATGAGGACGACGATGGCGGCAGACGTCGGCGGAACGTGCTCGATCGCGATGACAGCCCGCTGCCACCGTCAGCCGTGGTCATCGCACCCGACAAATGCACCCTGGGCGGCCCGAACCATGAGCTTCAGTCGCTCACTGCGCGTTTCATGAACGTCGCGCGCGACATCGAGCTCGCGAAAGTGACGACCGATGCAAGCGGCCGGCTCGTCGTCATCGGTCCGCGGGGCGACTCGGGCAGCCCCTACGGCTTGGATCCCATCAAGTTCGCGGACAACGATTACTGGTACGACAACACCGGCGACGGCCCTGTGCTCGCGCACGTGCGCAAGAAAAATCCGGACGGCAGCACCCAGGATCTCGGCATGGCGGCGAATGCGTGGGTGGTCATCGCTCCGTTCGACTTTGCGCCCGACATCGACAGCTTCATCTCGTTGTACGACATCGCCGGCGAAGCATGGCGTCAGAAGAACGGGCTGCCTCTGCCGGATACGACGTATTACGACACGGACGTGCTTCCGATTCTCGAGCGCGTGCGCAACTACCGCTGGGTGAACGGCCCGACGATCCGTGCCGAAACGCAGGACCGGCATACGTCGTGGCGCAGCGGCAAAGACCCGATTCGCCTCGAGGATCCGACCGATCCCGTAGCGAAGATCTACCGCAACATGCTGCTCGCGCATCTGCGCCGGCCGGACGGCACCTTCACCGGCGCGCGGCAGGTGTACATGCCTCGACTGCATTCCGCGAATCCGTACGTGCTGGATTCGCGGCGGCGTGTCGACGTCAAGGCTTCTGCGAACGAGGTGCTGTGCCTCACGCAAACGCAGTTCCGGCATCTCGAGAACTGGGCGGCCGGCAAGTTCATCGCGAAGCATGATCCGGTCGCATTGGAGCATTCTGCAGATGCGCTGGATCGCATTGCCCTCCAGGCGTGCTCGGGCGGGGCCTTTTACCCGGGCATGGAAGCGTCCTCGATCATGACGAATCCGGACGTCTACGACGCTGCCGCGCCGTTTCGCATACGGCCAAAGCTCGACGCCCCGGATTCGCCGGCAGATCCGCGGCAAGAGGTCGGCCATGACAGCGCCGGGACCTTGCCCGGCGGTATCACCGAGAACCTCGCCGTGCCATGGCAGTCGGACTTCTGGCAATGTCAGATGGAACGTGACAATGCCTGGTGGCCCGCGACGCGGCCTGACCACGTCTTCATCGACGAGCCCATGAAGCCGCTCGATTCGCAGAGCGAAGAGGTGTATCGCTGGGACGAAGGCCTTAAAAGCGAGCGCGATATGGTCGAGAGCTGGACTGCGCTCGGCGTTGTCGTGAGAAAGCCCTTCAGGACGACGGACGGAACGCCGCCCAAAGACCTCGAGATGCACGATCCCCGCGTAACGGGCGAGTACGACGTGGCGACGCGCCGTTATTACTGCTACGCCGAGGAAGGCCGCGACCTCAACAAGCTGCCGCACGAAAGACCGAGTTGCGGCGAGCTTCCCAATCCGCCGCACCACAATACGTGACGTGACCTACGCGGCGTTCGATATCTGCATCATCGGCGCGGGTCCCGCCGGCAGCGCAGCCGCGATCATGCTCGCGCGCGCGGGTCACTCGGTCGCACTCATCGAGCGAAGCCGTTTCCAGGAAATTCGGATCGGCGAGACACTGCCACCGCGCGCGCAGCCGCTGCTTGCGGCGCTTGGCGTTCCTCTCGCCGAGACGCTCATTTCCACACGCGCCCCGGGCATCGTTTCGGTGTGGGGCGATGCGGAGCCGCGATCGCACGACTTCCTCGCGAGCCCCTACGGCACCGGCTGGCACATCGATCGAGCGCGCTTCGATCGAGCGCTTGCCCGCCAGGCGGTTGCATGTGGCGCCACGCTTTTGGAAGAAAGCGCTGTGACGGAAGCCGAGCGCGGCCCTTTGTGGCGTCTCTCGCTCACGCGCGGGGTAAGTATGACGTGCCGCTTCCTGATCGATGCGAGCGGCCGGCGTGCGACGCGTCTCAAGCGCCTGGCTGGCCCTGCGCGCGCGAGAGATGGCCTCGTCGGCATCGCCGCCTTCACGGATACGTGTGCGGTAGCTGACGCGCGCACGCTGGTCGAAGCAACGCGAGACGGCTGGTGGTATTCCACATGCCTGCCCGGCAATCGGCAGGTGGTGGTGCACATGACGGACGCGGACGATCTCTCGGGCAAGAGCGATTTACCACGCCTGTTGAAAAAGCGAGTCTCCAGCGCGCCCCACACGTGCCAGCACAGCGAAGGGCTCTCGCGCGTGAACGGCGTGCGCGTTTTTCCCGCGATGACCGGCCGTCGCGAGTGCGTTCATGGCGAAAACTGGCTCCTCTGTGGAGACGCCGCGATGACGTGGGATCCGCTCTCCGGCCAGGGAATATGTAAGGCGCTGGAATCGGGCATACGCGCCGCCGACGCAGCCGACCGGGCACTGCACGGAGATGCGCGCGGACTCGATGCCTACGCATCCTGGACGCGCGTCGCGTTCGCGGAATACCTTCGCGCGCGCCAGCACTACTATCGCGCTGAACGGCGCTGGCCCGATGCGCCGTTCTGGCAGCGACGCCACAGCGCTCGTGTCCAGTGATGCAAGCAATCCACTTCATTTTCCCAGCCACCTCGCGTGGCGAAACTTATGACTGACTCGTGTACTCGCAACTCTGATGTGAAATTGCTTACGCGGCGTGGCTTTCTGTGCGCGGCCGGCGCGGCCTTCGCTGTTCCCCTGTCCTCCTGGGCGCAGCCGCAGAAAGTGCCGCGCATCGGATTTCTCGCCGCACGCTCGCGTTCCACCGCATCCGGGCCCGATATTTACTACGATGCCTTCACCCAGGAGATGCGTGCGCTCGGCTACACCGACCAAAAGAACGTAGTCATCGAATGGCGTTTCGCGGACGGAAAGTACGACCGCCTGCCCGAGCTTGCGGCGGATCTCGTGCGCCAGAATGTCGACGTGCTCGTGACCCATGGAACGCCCGGGACCCGGGCGGCTAAGCAGGCCACGACGACGATACCGATCGTCATGGCCGCCGCGGGGGACGCCGCGGCAGCCGGGCTCGTGACCAACCTCGCACGGCCGGAAGCCAACGTAACCGGAACAACTTTTTTTCAGCCGGAGCTTCTCTCCAAGCGACTCGAGCTGCTGAAGGAGGCCCGGCCGCGGACCAGCCGCGTCGGCTACCTGGTCAACGCGGATAACCCCTCGGCGATCGGTCCGGCGATGCGTGCCCTGGAACAGGCGGGCAAATCGCTGCAGGTTGAAGTGCAGCAGTTCGCCGTGAGAGGAGTCGCAGATTTTCCGAATACGTTTGCTGCAATGGGTGCCAAGCAGATAGACGGCGTCGTCGTCAGCGAAGAATCGACGATGCTCAACAATGCTCGGATCATCGCCGATCTCGCAGCGAAACATCGCATGGTTTCGATCGGCGGCACTGAATTTGCGGATGCCGGAGGCCTGGTTGGCTATGGCGTGAACCTGATCGCGATCTACCGGCGCGCGGCCTTGATCGTGGACAAGATACTGAAAGGCGCAAAGCCCGCCGACCTGCCGGTAACACGCCCGACGACTTTCGAGCTGGTCATCAACAGAAAAACCGCGAGCGCTGTTGGCGTCAAGATGCCGGAATCGATGCTCGTCCGGGCGGATAAAGTCATCACGTGAAAAAGCGACGCGCGAGCTCGCGCGGCAAGGTTGGCGCGGCAACCGCGCGTCTACTCGTTCCGCGGGCCGGCAGCCCGCATGCAAACAACCTGATCCGCAGTCTCAAGGCGGGCGACACTTCGCTTACGATCGTCGGTATTCATGACGATTCATTTGTCCTCAGGAAATCCCTCGCGGACCGGAACTACCTTTTTTCGACGTTCTCGCTCGACTCGTTTCGCCGTGCCCTCCAACGCGTCATCGAAGCCGAAGCCATAGATCTCATCGTTCCGGCAAGCTACCCGGACGTCAAAATGATCTCCGATTTTCGCGACGACCTCCCGTGCGGCGTGTTCATGCCGGCGAAGGAGGTCGTGGATCTTTGCCGCGATAAGTACGAGCTCACGGTGTTGCTCGGCCGTCACGGTGTCCCAGTCGCCGAGACGTATCCGCTGACACGGTACGGCGACATCGAGAAAGTCTTTCGGCGTTTCGGGAAGTCCCGGCCGCTCTGGTGCCGCGCACGAAACGGCGCCGGCTCGTACGGCGCGCTGGCGGTCGACAGTGCGGAGCAGGCGGGAAGCTGGATCAGGCAGTGGGAGGAAATACGATCGCTTCCAATCGAGTCGTTCACACTCTCGGAATACTTGCCCGGACGCGATTTCTCGGTGCAGTATGTTTGCAGGGATGGCGAAATCATCAGGGCGAAGATGCACGAACGTCTTTCGTATCTCGGTGCGGGCGGCCTGAGCACGGTTTCGTCGATGGCCGCTCTGGCGAAGGTCATTTTCGAGCAGCGTGTCTACGACGTGAGCTCGAAGGCGATTCGAGCGCTCGATCCGCAAATGTCCGGCGTGTTGTTCGTCGATCTCAAGGAGAACGCGGCGGGCGTGCCATGCGTGACGGAGATCAACGCCGGCCGGTTCGTCAGCGTTGCTCTGGCCCACGACCTCGCCGACGACGACAATGCATCGGCGGCATTTGTGCGGGCGGCGCTCGGCCGGCCGGTCAAACCACGCAAGCCGGCTCAGCCGACCGAAGATTGTTATGTGCAGCGGGACATCGATACGCTGCCGTCAGTGGTGCGCGCACACGAGCTTATGGCAGGCATCCGGGATGCGAGAGATGAATCCCGGGTTTTTTCAACGTTGTTGAGAGGGAGGGCATATGGGTAAAGCGGTAGGTGGTGCGATTTTCGGCATGGTGGAGCTCTCGAGCCCGAACGAAAGCCCGGCGGTCAAGGGCGGCCCAGGGAGGCCCGGCAAGGACGCCGATCACTACAAGATCGTCGGGTCGTTGAGGCCGGACAAGTGGGGCCAGTTCTATACGGACTTGGACGGCTGGCTGAAATCAAACTACCCGAACGTCAAAATCGTCTCCGAAAAGATCAAGCCGGTTAAGTGAGTAAGCGCATTCGCCTGTATGCGGCACATTCAGCGCCGCACTGTTCACTGACGAGCGACGCGAAAGGAACGTGACATGGGTAAAGCCATCGACGGCGAGGTTTATGGCCTCGAGCTCACGGCAGCGATGGGCGGCGTTAAACACGAGAAGGTCGAAATCACAGGCACCATTGACCCTCAAAAGTGGGGGGTATTGAAGAAAGCACTGCAGGACCTGCAGCTTCAATTTCCCAACCTGAAGGTCAGCTCGAAACCAATCCCATGACCGTGAACGTTCCCGAGAAAGCCGGGTCGGGGGTGTCGTAAAGCACCTTAGAAGGGCGGTGTCCCGGGGCTCGCGCATCGCGTGCGACGCCGATATCAAGATCGACTAGAGGTCCGGCAAGTCAATCCACGGGCGCCAAGCGGCGCCCGTTTTTATTTGTGTGAGCATCGCTTGGTACAATGCCGTGTCTCAGTCGCGAAAAGCTCAATGGCAACAAAGAAGTACGACGAAAGCTCCGTCAAGAAACTCCGCGGAATCGAGCCGGTTCAACGACTTCCGGGCATGTACACCCGGACGACGGATCCGACGCACATCATCCAGGAGGCGATCGACAACGCGGCTGACGAGGCTTTCGGCGGCCACGCGAAGAAGATCGACGTGACGCTGCACCGCGACGGCTCGGTCACCGTGACGGACGATGGCCGCGGCATCCCGGTCGGGATGCACCCCGAGGAAAAGATTCCCACCGTACAGCTCGTCTTTACCGAGCTTCATGCCGGCGCGAAGTTCTCCAAGAGCGAGGCGGACGCGGCTTACAAGTTCTCGGGCGGCCTCCACGGCGTCGGCGTGTCGGTGACGAACGCGCTCGCGGAACGCCTTGAGGTGGAGGTGAAGCGCGAAGGCGCCCGTCACCGCATCGTGTTCGAGAACGGCGCGGTGAAAGAGAAGCTCAAGGTGGTGGGCAAAGCGGCGCCGCGTGACGGCGGCACGTCGCTGCGAATCTGGCCCAACAACAAGTATTTCGACAGTCCCAAGGTTTCGCTGCCCGATCTCGAGCGCATCGTGCGTTCGAAGGCGGTGTTGCTGCCCGGTGTCCAGGTCACGCTGGCGATCGAAGGCGCGAAGGAGACGGAAACAAAAACGTGGAGCTACCCGGAGGGCATGAAGGGTTACCTCGCGGAGCTCCTTGCGGATATGCCGGCGGTGGCGCCGATTTTCGACGGTGAAAAGTACGTCACCGAGTCGAACGGCTTCGCGGTTGGGGAAGGTGCGGGCTGGGCATTCGCCTTCGTCGATGAAGGCAAGGGTTTCGGCGAGTCGTATGCGAACCTCATCCCGACCGTAGCCGGCGGCACGCACGAAGCCGGCCTGCGCGACGGGATCTTCGAGGCGGTGAAGGCCTTCGCCGAGCACCACAACATGATGCCGCGCGGGATCAAGCTCCAGGCGGACGACGTGTGGTCGCGAACGGTCTATTTCCTCTCTGCCAAAGTGCTCGAGCCGCAGTTCCACGGACAGACGAAAGAGAAACTCTCCAATCGCGATGCGATCAAGCTCGTCTCGAGCATGGTGCGCGATCCCTTCGAGCTGTGGATGAACACGCACGTCGAGTGGGGCCGCAAGGTCGCGGATCTGGTGATCAAGCAGGCGATCGAGCGCTCGCGCTCGGTGCAGAAGGTCGAGCGCAAGAAGTCGTCGAGCGTGGTGATGCTTCCGGAAAAGCTCACTGACTGCGAGTCGACGAGCCTCAATGACAACGAGCTCTTCCTCGTCGAAGGCGATTCCGCGGGCGGTTCCGCCAAGCAGGCGCGCAGCAAGCGCTTCCAGGCGATCTACACGATGCGCGGCAAGGCGCTCAATTCATGGGAAGTGAAGCGCGAGCTTCTTTTCTCCAATGCGGAGATTCACGACATCGCGGTCGCGATCGGCGTCGATCCGCACGGCGAGAACGACACGCCCGATCTTTCCGGGCTCCGCTACGGCAAGATCGCTTCGATGACGGACGCGGACGTGGACGGCGCGCACATTTCCGTGCTGCTGCTGACGCTTTTCTATCGCCACTTCCCGAAGCTGATCGAGAACGGTCACATCTACGTCGCGAGCCCGCCGCTCTACAAGCTCGACATCCCCGCGCAGGGGAAACGCCAGGCACGCAAGGAATACGCCCTCGATGAAGAGGAGCGTAAATCGATCCTCGACCGCGCGCGCGACGACGGCGTGAAGGTCGAGTCGATCAAGATCCAGCGCTTCAAGGGACTCGGCGAGATGAATCCCGAGCAGCTCTGGGAGACGACGCTGTGTCCCGATACGCGCCGGCTGCTGCGGGTCCGGATTGAGGACCGTGAGCAGACGCTCGCCATTTTCAACATGCTCATGTCGAAACGCGAAGCCGACAAACGCTGCGCGTGGATGGAAGAGAAGGGCGACACCGTCGAGGCTGACGTTTAACGGATCGAGCGCCTCGATTGCTTCGCCGCCTCGCTCCTCGCAATGACCGCATAGTTCTCGTCGCGAGGCCGCCGGGCCGTGGCGATCTAGTGGCGCACGGAAAAATGCATGGAAAAAACACGACACACGACTGACGACCCGACGCTCGATCTCTTCAGCGACGCCGGAACGGGCGGCGGCGGCCGCGGCGCGCCGCCGAATCCGCAATCGATTGGCGGCGACGATTCCATCGACATGGCGACGTTCGCCGAGCGGAGCTATCTCACCTACGCGATGAGCGTGGTGCGCGGCCGCGCGATCCCGAACGTCGAGGACGGCCAGAAGCCCGTGCAGCGCCGCATCCTCTACGCGATGCACGAGCTGGGACTGCGTCCCGGCGTGCAGCACACGAAGTCCGCGCGCATCGTCGGCGAGGTGCTCGGCAAGTATCACCCGCACGGCGATTCGTCGACTTATGACGCGCTCGTTCGCATGGCGCAGGATTTTTCGCTGCGCTATCCGCTGATCGACGGCCAAGGGAATTTCGGCACGGCCGACGGCGATCCGGCCGCGGCGTATCGCTACACCGAAGCGCGGCTTACCCCGATCGCCGACCTGCTGCTGTCCGAAATCGACCAGGACACCGTCGATTTCCTGCCGAATTACGACGGGCGTCTCCAGGAGCCGGAGCTCCTGCCTGCGCGCCTGCCGATGGTCCTTCTGAACGGCGCGTCAGGGGTTGCGGTCGGGATGGCGTGCGAGCTGCCGCCGCACAACATGCGCGAGGTTGCGGAAGCGGCGATTCATCTTATTCGTCATCCGAAGACGACCGCCGAAGCGCTGATGGACATCATTCGGGGCCCGGACTTCCCCGGCGGCGGCCAGATCATCACGCCGCGCCAGCAGATCCTCGAGGCTTATACGACGGGCCGCGGATCGCTTCGCGCACGCGCGATCTGGAAGGTGGAGAACCTCGCACGCGGTCAGTGGCAGGTCGTCGTCTCGCAACTTCCGCCCACGACCTCGGCGCACCGAGTGATGGCCGAGATCGAAGAGCTCACGAATCCGAAGCCGAAAGAGAAGGGCGGCAAGATCAGCGCGACGCAGGGGAACCTGAAGCAGCTCATCCTCGGCTCGCTCGAGAAAGTGAACGACGAGTCGGACAAGGACAACCGTGTTCGCCTCGTGTTCGAGCCGCGGTCATCGCGCCAGGACCCGGACGCGTTCATGCGTCTTCTGCTCACGCATACGAGTCTCGAAGAAAACTTCCCGGTGAACCTCGTCGTGCTCGGCATCGACGGGAGGCCGAAGCGCAAGAACATTCGCGACATCCTCGACGAGTGGATCTCGTTCCGCATCATCACCGTCACGCGGCGGTCGAATTTCCGCCTGACGCAGGTCGAGCGCCGCATTCACATCCTCGAAGGCCGCGCGATCGTTCTCCTGAACATCGACAAGGTCATCAAGACGATCCGGGAGTCGGACGATCCGAAGCCCGATCTGATGAAGCGCTTCAACCTCACCGAGATCCAGGCCGAGGACATTCTCGAGATCCGCCTGCGTCAGCTCGCGCGGCTCGAGGGCATCAAGATCCAGGACGAGCTGAAGGCGCTCAAGTCCGAGCGCAAGGATCTGAAATCGCTTCTCGGCAGCGAAGCCGAAATGAAGAAGCTCGTTGCCAACGAGATCAAGGAAGACGCGAAGAAATACGGCGATAAGCGCAGGACGGTGATCGAGGAAGCCGGCCGCGCGACGTTCGAGCGGCAAGTTGTCGACGAGCCGCTCACGATCATCGTTTCACGCAACGGCTGGGTCCGCTCGCGGCAGGGACATGACCTCGACTTGACGGGGGTTAACTACAAGACCGGCGACGCGCCGTATGACGTGTTCGAAACGCGTTCGGTGCACAACATCGCGGCCATCGACACGACCGGCCGCGCGTTCAGCGTCCAGGCCGCCGACATTCCCGGCGGGAAGGGAGAAGGCATTCCGCTGACTTCACTCATCGACCTCGCCCCGGGCGCACGGCTTGCTCAGTTCGTCGATGCCGCGCCGGGCCGGCGCTATCTCGTTGCGAACTCCGGCGGATACGGGTTCATCGTGAAATCGGAAGAGCTGATTACACGCATACGGGCAGGCAAAGGCTTCATGACGCTGCAGGACGGCGAAGAAGTCCTGCGACCCGTGCTCGTGCCCGACGATGCGAAATACGCCGTCACGCTCTCAGAGAACGGGCGCATGCTGCTCTTCGGCGTAGAGGAGCTGAAGGAGCTCGGCCGCGGCCGCGGCATCACGCTGATGGGACTCGACGACGACGGTGAAAAGATGACGGGAGTCGGCTTCGCGAATGGCAAGAGCGTGACGGTTGTGGGCACCGGCCGCGCGGGCGCGGAGAAAACCGTGCGCGTTGCCGGCGACGATCTCGAAAAGCACATCGTCCGCCGCGCGCGGAAGGGCTGCCTGCTTCCGGGCAAGCTGAAACCCGTCTCGGTGAAATAGCGCCATGCGCATCGGTGACGAACGCGAAAGCGACAACGTCGAGGACTACCGCTCGATCGGCGGCGGCTTTCCGATAGGCGGTCTCGGTGGCGGCCTTGGGATCGGGGGCGTCGCGATCGCGCTGATCGCTTCGTATTTCTTCGGCATCGATCCGAGCTTCGTCATGAGCATGCTCGAAGGCGCATCCTCCCAGGCGCCCGTGCAGCAGCACGCGCCGCCGGGGCCTGCGCCGAAGGATGAGAAGGCGGTTTTCGTTTCGAAGGTTCTCGCATCGACCGAAGACGCATGGGGACAGGTCTTCAGTGAGGCGGGGCAGCGCTACGTCCCTCCGAAGCTCGTCCTGTTCAGAGGTCATTTCCCGACGGCATGCGGCATGGGCCAGTCGGCGGCCGGCCCGTTCTACTGTCCGGGCGACGGCAAGGTGTACATCGATCTCAGCTTTTACGACCTGCTCCAGCAGCGATTCCACGCCGGGGGCGATTTCGCGGAAGCGTATGTAATCGCGCACGAGGTCGGGCATCACGTGCAGAACCTCCTCGGCATCGCGGCGCAGGTCGATCGCCGCCGCGCGCGCATGTCGGAAAAACAGGCCAACGCGATCTCGGTGCGGATGGAGCTCCAGGCAGACTGCTTCGCCGGCGTGTGGGCGAATCGCACGGAGCGCGCGAAGCGCTTTCTCGAGCCCGGCGACGTCGATGAGGCGGTGCGCGCCGCGACGGCGATCGGCGACGACGCGCTGCAAAAGCAGGCACAGGGCTACGCCGTGCCGGACTCATTTACGCACGGCTCGTCCCAGCAGCGCGTGCGGTGGCTCAAACGCGGGCTCGAATCGGGCGACGTCAACGCCTGCGATACGTTCAACGCTGCGTCCCTTTAGAATCGCGGGCATGAACATGCTCGCCCGGGCGGAAGCGGCCGATACCGCAGCCGCGGAAGAGATGGATCGCTACGTGATCGTGAAATCCACGATCTACACGTCGGGCGATCGCGATCCGCGGAAGCCGCCCGAGCATCCCGGCGTCAACGGCAGGCTTCACCTGATGAAGCACGATCCGCGGCTGTCGAAAATGCCCGACCGCCCGACGCTATTCGATTTCTTCAAGCACCGTTTCGGCCCCGCGACGCACCTCCTTCAAAGCGCGCGGCTCGCGCAGAAGAATGGCGCGAGCGAGAAGATCGTGCTCGCGTGCCTGATCCACGACATCGCGAACATCGGCTTCATTCGCGCGGACCACGGTTACTGGGCCGCGCAGCTCATCGAGCCTTACGTCGATGAGGAAGTGACGTTCGCGGTCCGCTATCACCAGGCGCTGCGGTTCTATCCCGACGAGTCGGTGGGCTATCACTACCCCGAGTCTTACGTTCGTCTCTTCGGCGCGGACTTCAAGCCGGAGCCGTGCATCGAGGCCGCGTACCAGTACGCGCGGAAGCACAAGTACTACATGTCCGCGCGCCTGTTGACCGTGAACGATCTCTACACGCTCGATCCCGCGGCGAATGTCCAGCTCGAAGAGTTCACGGACATTGTCGGCCGCCACTTTCGCCAGCCCGAGGAAGGGCTTGGATTCGACCAAAGCCCGTCTGCGCACATGTGGCGGACGATCAACTGGCCGACGCGATACCTGTAATGGCGTTGAAGCGCGTTGCCCTCGAGTTCGGGATGGGCACCGATATCCGCGGCACCGACTACACGAAAGCTGCGGTGCGCGCGCTGCGCGACGCCCTCTGGCACAACAGCCTCAACGTCGGAACGGCGCTCGGCAAAAGCTCGGATGACATGGTCGTCGACGTGCTGATCGGCGTGCCGAAGCCGGACCAGGTCGACAAGGCGCAAGTTCTCGCAGTGCTGCCGCACGGCACAGGTACCGTGACGGTGGTTCAAGGCGGGCTCGAAATTCAGAACGACGCCGGAACAGGCTCGACCGTGATCGCGAATGCTGCGGCTATCGTGCGGATGGACGTCTGACATGGCGCTGAAGCGCGTGATTCTCGAGATGGGCACCGGCAATGATTTGCACGGCGCCGACTACACCAAAGCCGCGATCCGCGCGGTCGAGGACGCGCTCCATCATTCGTCGCTGAGCCTCGTGCGATCGCTCGGGCTCGATCGCAACAAGGCGCAGGTCGAAGTGACGATCGGCGTTCAGAAGCCGGAATCGGTGCACGCGGCGCGCGTGAAGGCCGCGCTTCCGCTCGGGCAGGTCACGGTGAAAGTCGTGAAAGGCGGTCTCGATGTACCCGACGAGGCCGGACACGATCTCGTCGCCATCGCCTCCGCCGCGATCGCCGTTCGGTTCGATCTCCCCTAACGCCGCAGCAAGAGTCGATGGATCTTCAACTCGCAGGAAAAACCGCGCTCGTCACCGGCGCGAGCCAGGGCATCGGCAATGCGATCGCTCGCGGGCTTGCGCGCGAAGGCGTGCGTATCTGTGTCGCGGCGCGCCGGAGCAACCTTCTCGAGGAGCTGTCCGCGCAAATCGCGGCAGCGGGCGGGGAGAAGCCGCGCATCGAGACGATCGACATCATGCAGGACGGCGCCCCTGAGAAGCTCGCGCAGGCAGCAACGCGCGGGCTCGGGCGCGTCGACATTCTCATCAACAGCGCGGGCGGCAGCCGGCCCGAGGTCGGCATCGACGCGCCCGAAAGCGAGTGGGAAGAGGTGATGCGGCTCAACTTCGTGCGCGTGCGCCAGCTCACTCACGCGCTCGTGCCGCAGATGGTCGAGCGCAAATGGGGCCGCGTGATCAACATCAGCGGCAAGTCCGAGGTGACCTCGCTCGTCACCGCGAACGCGGCCAAGGCCGCGATACATGCGTGGTCGAAAGGGCTCGCGAGCGAAGTCGGCGAGCACGGGATCACCGTGAATTCGATCGCGCCGGGACGCATCATGAGCGAGCAGATCCGCCGCAAGTACTCGCCCGAATTCCGAGCGAAGCAGTCTGCGGAGGAGATCCCGGTCGGTCGCTACGGCGAGCCTGAAGAGCTGGCGGTGCTCGCAGTGTTCCTTGCGTCACCGCTGGCGGGCTACATCACAGGCGCTGTCATCCCCGTCGACGGCGGGCTCCGGCGCTACGCGTTCTAGGCCGTCACTCCGCTTTCATTCCGCGTTCCTTGATGACGCGGCCCCATTTCTGGGTCTCGCTCTTCAGGTGCGCGGCGAGCTCGTCGGGTGTGCTCGCGATGACATCGAGGCCGCGGTCCGCCCATTTCTTGGCCTGCTCGGGCGTATGCAGCGTCGCGCGCAGTTTCTCGCTGAGCGTCGCGATGACCGCGGGCGGCGTCGCCTTGGGCGCAAGCAGTGCGTGCCAGGTGATGAACTCGTAATCCGGGAGCGTGTCGGAAATCGGCGGAACGTCGGGCACGATCGGAGAGCGCTTGCGGCTTGTGATGCCGAGGCCGCGCAGGCGCTTCGCGAGGACGAGCGGCGCGGTCTCGGACAGGTTGGAGAACGTGACCTCGGTCTCGCCGGCCATGGTGGCGGCGAGTGCCGGGCCGCCGCCCTTGAAGTGGATAACGACCAGATTCACCTTCGCGAGCAGATTGAAAAGCTCGCCGGTGATGTGCGGGTTCGTTGCCGGTCCGGCCGACGCGTAGTTGAGCTTGCCCGGATTCGCTTTCGCGAACGCGATCAGCTGCTTGACCGTAGTCACGGGCAGCGACGGATGCACCGTCAGCATCGAAGGCGATGAAGATACGAGTGAGATCGGTGCGAAGTCGGCGATCGCGTCGTAGGGGACCTTCGGGTATAGAAACTGGTTCACGACCAGCGGCAGCGTGTTGACGACGAGCGTGTAGCCGTCGGGCGGCGCGTTCTTCGCGAGCTCCATGCCGATGTTGCCGGAAGCGCCGCTGCGGTTGTCCACGACGATCTGCTGTCCCAGCGGTTTCGCGAGCTCGAGCGCGATGATGCGCCCGACGGTGTCGACGCTGCCGCCGGGCGGGAACGGCGAGATGATGCGGATCGCTTTTGAAGGGTACGATTGCGCGAACGCCGTTGCCGCCGAGAGCAGAACCGCGGCGAGCGCCGCCTGTCCGATTCTTTTCATGAAGTCCTCCTCGTCGCCATTCTAGGAGAAGCGATGCGTTACAACCTCTATTACTGGCCGCACATTCAGGGCCGCGGCGAATTCGTGCGGCTCGCGCTCGAGGAAGCGGGCGCGGAGTACGTCGACGTGGCGCGGCTGCCGGAATCGCGCGGCGGAGTGCCGGCGCTCATGCGCATGATGGAGCGAGCGCCGGGCGGCCGGCTGCCGTTCGCGCCGCCGATTCTCCAGGCGGGCCGCGAGGTCATTGCGCAGACCGCGAACATCCTTCTGTATCTGGGCGCACGGCATGGGCTTGCGCCGAAAGCAGAATCGGGGCGGCAGTGGGTGCACCAGCTCCAGCTCACGATCGCGGACCTCGTCGCCGAGGTGCACGATGTACATCACCCAGTCGCGTCGGGCCTTTACTACGAGGATCAGAAGAAGGAAGCGAAGCGCAAAGCCGAGAGTTTCCGCAAAGAGCGCGTGCCGAAGTATCTGGGCTATTTCGACGCGTCCTTCAGCGAAATCCGCGCGGGCCGCGATATCTCAGCGGTGCAGCGCTCACCTACGCTGATCTTTCCGCGTTTCAGGTCGTCGAAGGCCTCCAGTATGCGTTTCCGAGGACGCTACGCCGCGTGTCGAAAAAATGCCCGCGGCTGATGGAGTTGCGCGATCGCGTGACCGAACGTCCGCGCGTCGCCGCGTACCTTGCGTCGGAGCGCCGCATTCCGTTCAACACGCAGGGTATATTCCGGCATTATCCGGAGCTCGATGAGTAAGGAAATCATTCGTGCGCTGCTCTTCGCGGGCATCGCGTTATGCAGTGCTGGAGCACTTGCGGCCGAGCTCGCGCCGACCGGCGTGCTTCGCGCGACGTACAACTCGCTCAATTCGAGTGACGCGCGCTTCGATCGAAGGACGCAGACGATCGTCGGGCCCGTCGCCGCGATCACGAAGGAGCTTTCGAAGCGTTTGAACGTCCCGTTCGAAATGGCCGGCGTGGAAGGCGTTCCCGCCGTCATCGAGGCGGTGAAAAAAAACCGGGCCGACATCGGCTTCGTGCCCTGCGATCCGAGCATGGCAAAGGAAGTCGATTTCTCGCAGGCTTACGTGCTCGTGCGCGGCACGGGACAGTGCATCATCGTGGCAAGAGACGGGCGTACGAAGCTCGACATGGTGAATCGTTTCATCGACGAGACACGCGCGAGCGGCAAGCTCGGCGACGTCGTACCGCGGTAACGATTCGAACAAAGGGCCTCGCCCCTGAACGTCCCCCCCAAGAATGAGAAGACACGACTAAGGAAGAACACATGGCAGACCAGACAGCGAGAATCGGCTTCATCGGGATCGGCAACATGGGTAACCCGATGGCAACGAATCTCATCAAGGCAGGATGGAAAGTGACGCCGTTCGATGCCGATGCGGCGAAGGCCAAAGAGTTTGCGGCGAAGCACGGCATGGCGTCCGCCGAGACACTGGCGGATCTTGGCCGGAAGAGCGACGTCGTCATCACAATGCTGCCGGATGGGCACATCGTGCGGCGTGTGGCGCTCGGCAGCTCCGCTGACGGCGATTCGCTCGTCAAGGGCCTCGCCAAAGGCGCCACCATCATCGACATGAGCTCGTCCGCGCCGGTCGGCACGCGCGAGCTGGGCAAGGATCTAGAGGCCCGCGGCGTCGCGCTCCTCGATGCGCCGGTATCGGGCGGTGTGAAAGGTGCAGTCGCGGCTACGCTCGCGATCATGATCGGCGGAGACGAAGCGCTTGCGAAGCGCTACGACGATCTGCTGGCCCCCATGGGCAAGCGCTTCTACATCGGAGCGCTCGGTGCCGGCCACGCAGCGAAGGTGCTGAACAATTACGTCTCCGCGGCCGGGCTCGCTGCGGCAGCCGAAGCCGTCGTGACAGCAGAGCGCTTCGGCATCGATCCGCACGTGCTGATCAAAGTCATCAACGCCTCGAGCGGCCGCAACAACACCACCGAGAACAAGTACGAGCAGTACATTCTGAACGGCAAGTTCAACTCAGGATTCGCGCTCGGGCTGATGGCGAAGGACGTTTCGCTCGCCGTTGAGGTGTCCAAGGCCGTCGGCGTGCCGGCTGAGCTCGGCGAGGCGACCCTCGCGCTCTGGAAGAAAGCCGAGAAAGCGCTGGGCGGCGCCGCGGATCACACGGCGTTCGCGAAGTTCATTACCGGCGATAAGTAAGATTTGGTCAAGCGTGCATGAAGGGTCTCACGACGCGTTTGAGTTTCTTGACTTGCCCCCGCTTCCGCACTGATGTCTTTGCGCCCCGCGGCATGGCGCCAATAAACAAATGATACGTCATGGGATGCACGACAAATGGGCCAACCGGAATTGCCACCTTCTGCGCAGCGACAGCGAGAAGGCTGCGGGTCAAGCCGACGCCGAAACCTGCCGCGACTGCATATTGCATTAACGCGCGGGCTAAAGTGCGGAATCCGCCTAGTTGTCAGATCGTTCAAGCCTGCTGCTTGCAGCCATGGCGTCCAGCTTGTCCGACGCGGTTCGTCGTAGCGATGGTAAGTCTCGTAAATTCCCCCACGCACGACGACCACCTCTCAAGGACGGATACCACCATCTTCGTTCTGTAAGGACCGAACCCGCGGGCCCGAGGAGCGGTACTGTACGAAACTTACGGTATCGGCGGGGCAGGTCGATTAACCTGCAGCGCGAGAAATAACTAGAAATCGCTGTACCAAGTCCTGCACGTCTCAATGACAACCGCGTCCCAGCCACCGCCAGGCGGTCCGGCCGTACCCGAGCGCGTCGCGCCGAGTGCCTACAGCGCGTTACCGTGGAAGGCGCTCGATGCAGCCACGATCAGTTACGTGCGGTGCATTCTGGCGGTTGCGGGTATTGGCGCGATATGGATCGACCCGACCGAGCCTGCGCGACTCGCCATGCTCACGTATGGCTCGCTCGGTGCATACGTTCTTTATGCTTTTGTCGTCATGGCGGTATCTCGTCGCAGCGCCTGGTCCGTTCCGCCGCGCTTCCTGCACTGGGTCGACATCGGTTTTTACGGGTATCTAATTTGCCTTACCGAGGCTACGCAGAGCGTATTCTTTTTCTGCTTTTTCTTTCCCATCATGGTTGCGTCATTTTCGTATGGCTTCCGTGAAGGCTGCGCTGCCACATTGGCTGCCGCGGGTTCATTTCTAACGCTGGGTCTTGCGACTATGCCGTGGCAGGCGGACGTGCCTTGGACGCGCGCGCTGGTTCGTCCGGTGTATTTGCTGGCTCTCGGCTATCTGATGTCTTTTTTTGGTGGACGACAGGTCGAGCATGGCCGTCAGCAATTGTTGGTGCACTCTCTCCAGACGCACCGGAACCCGCGTCTCGGCGTTCAGTTCAAGGTCTCACAAAGCTTGACGCAGCTATGCGATTTTTACGGGGCGGAAGCCGGTATTCTGATCGTGCCGGCTGCGTCGGGTTCCACCGACCACACGATTTATTCGGCGTTTTCGACCGCCTCTGGTAAGTCCCACCTGGTCGATAAGGCGTCAAACGAGGTTGCCGTCCTCCTACTACGAGCGCCGCCAGACCAGGCGCTGCTTTACTCGTCGAGAGGCGGAATGTGGAAGAGGCGCAGCCGCTGTTTCGTGCTTGATGCGAGCGGCAAGCCGGTTCGCCCCGCGACACGTCCCGAGTGGTTCGACGAGCTCGCGAACTTTCTCGACGTGCGCTCGTATATCTCGGTACCTTGCGAGCAGCGCGGGGCTATGGGCCGGCTGATCCTGGCGGGTAACGGTGTGTTTCTGAATGAAGACGTTTCGTTCGTTCTACACTTCGCCGAAACGCTTGCGATCGTTGTCGACAACACGCAACTCGTGGAGGAGCTTGTATCTACTGCCTCCGAGCACGAGCGAGCGCGCCTGTCGCTCGATATCCACGACCATACGATCCAACCGTACATAGGCCTGCGGATCGGCCTTGGCGCACTTCAGCGAAAGGCTGCAGCTGAGCCCATCAAAGACGCGCTGGACGATTTGATGGCGATAGCTGACGCGACGGTGCGCGATCTGCGAGACTATGCGGCCGCACTCCGGCAAACAGGGCCCGCTGGGGAAAACATGCTTGTATCCGCCATAGAAGAGCAGGCGGTTCGCTACAAGCGCTTCTATGGCACGACAATCGATATCGACATGGATGGCGTGTCGCCCATCGGGGGCCGCGCCGCGACAGAGCTTTTCAACATAGTCTTGGAAGCGCTGACCAACATTCGTAAACACACGCGGGCCACCAAGGCCTTCGTAAGATTGGTTCGTGAAGGCGTTAACCTCAGGCTGCAGATCGGAAACGAGAACACAGATGCAACGGTCCTCCCATTCACGCCGCATACCATTCAGGAACGTGCGCGTGCGCTCGGCGGTCGCGTAGCGGTCGCAACGAGCGGCGGCTATACGATTGTGGATGTCGATATTCCGATATGAGTGAAAAGACTAGAACGAGAGCGTCGGCCATTCGCGTTCTTATCATCGACGACCACAAGAGCGTCCTGTGGGGGCTGGAGCGTCTAATCGAAAGTGAAAAGCCGCGCATGACTGTTGCCGGCAAGGCGGATAGCGGCGCGCGTGGAATCCAGCTTGCGGAGCAATTGAAGCCGGACGTAATTCTTCTCGACATTGCCTTGGGCAACGAGAATGGCCTCGACAGTATCGCTACCCTGCTTGCGAAATGCAGCGCCCGTATCGTCGTGCTTACAGGCGTACGCGATCCCGCCATGCGCGACAAAGCGGTTCTCGCCGGTGCGCGGGGCATCGTCGGCAAGGAAGAGCCTCCCGAAAACATTCTCAAGGCGATCGAGAAGGTCAACTCCGGCGAGTTATGGCTCGACCGTTCGGCAACTGGTCGTATTTTTGTCGAATTCTCGAGACGCCTCGCCCCGGGATCGCAGGGAAATCGCAAGAGCGGACTCGATGTGCTCACACCGCGCGAGCAGCAGATCGTGCGCCTTCTCACGAGCGAGCCCGGCACGAGCATCACCGACATTGCGAAAAAGATCCACACCAGCGAGCACACTCTGCGTAACCATCTCACGTCCGTCTACAACAAGCTCGGCGTGAAAAGCCGCCTTCAGCTTCATCTTTTCGTGAGTAAGCAGCGTACCGACTGATCGTCGGGGGCGGACGAGGGTCACAGCTCCCTCCTATTTCCGCGTCCATCGGCGTTTCCACAAGTACTCGAGAAACCCCGCGTGCTGCAGCGGCATGCGCGCGGCGACGCTTCGTCGGTCCTTGCTTTCAGCTGCGTGACCTTCAACCCACCGCGACCCCCCATGAAGCTCCTACGCAAGTAAGGAGGTTGGGTCCATGCGCCCGACATGACTGAGCCGTAAAGTCGTTGCCGTTGAGCGACAACGACGGGCGCACTCCAAGACGTCCGCGGTCTGAAGGGGCAGTTCAGTTGAACTTCAATTTCAGGGATCCGGCTGCCTCGGGCAGTCCTGCGCGCGCATCTGATTTGCGGCGCGAGGAACGCATTCCAGCGCGCCTGCCGCTCTATTTTGAAAATGGCGTGAAGGCTACGACGCGCAACGTGAGCGCTTCCGGTATCTATTTCGAGACAGATTCCATGCCGACGCTGGGTCTGCCGCTGCGCTTTTCGATCGAATTTGCAGACGAGCCGGGCGGGCCTGTTCGCGTGAGTTGCGACGCGAATGTTCTGCGGGTGGAGGAGACGACGCCCGGCCGATGGGGCGTTGCTGCAGGTATTCAGTGGCAGGCGCATTGACGATTTTCTATTTCACGAACGACCGAATTTCATATATCCGGCGCTGCTATCCGGCGCGCCTGACGACGAGGGAGTATCCAAATGGCAAATGAAATCCGCATCTACGTAAACGATGTCGAAGTCGCGCAATACAGCGCGAACCAGCTCGCTGACGCGATTGACGACGCCACGGGACGCGGAGGCGCCGTTCGGGTAGAGCTTGCGAACGCGACATACGCGGTAACGAGTCAGCTCACCGTCGATGCAGGCATTACGATCCACGGCGAGAGCGAGGCGGGCGTTGTCATCGATGCGACGGCGGTCGGAACACCCTATGCGATCTACCTCACGGCGGATGCCGCAACGCTATCGAACTTCACGCTAATCGGCGACGGCACGAGCGGCGGATCTCCGGCACGTGGCATCAAGGCCGAACCGGCCACGACCGTTTCCACGGACGCACTCTCGAATATCCACCTGGATCACCTGACGGTCCAGGGCTTCTCTCGCGCCGAGATCGACCTGAACGGCGTCGACGACTCTTACCTCGGCGACATCACGGTCGACGGCCACAACACCCCGGGCGCCGGAATCGCGCTGACTGACTCGAACAACATCGAGCTCCACAACATCATCGCCAAAGACAACAACTGGGGCGGCGTCGCGATTTACACGAAAGGCCAGTTCTACGAGGGCGGCTCTGATGGCGTCCACTTCACAGGCACGTTCAGCACGCCGAACACGAACGATCTGTTTCAGCCGCAACCCATCCTCACGCAGACCGAGCCCTTCAACAGCTTGACCTCTCCGATCACGAACCTGTCGCTGCCCACCGGATACCAATTCGCGGTCTACAACGACGCGTTCCGTCCGGATGGAAGCCAGTTTCTGACGTTCTTCACGACCGAGGCGGACGCGAAAGCGTTTGTAGACGGTATCGGCGCGACGAACCACGCGGTGATCATCAAGGACGACGTGAGTGGTGGCGTATTCACCCCTGGGCACCTCATCGTGGCGCAGGGCATGTCCGTTCAGGCGGCGGTCAATTACGCCGCGGCAGGAACAACGATTGAAATCCGTGACGGCACGTATGCGGAGAACATCACGGTGGACCGTGGGGTGACGATCATTGGTGCGGGAGATGGCACGCTGATTCAGGGGGGCTTCAAGGCGGTGAATGGGAACTTCACCGACACGACGGCGAACTTCCTGAAGACGGCGACGAGCTACACGACGGCGGGGGTGGGCAACGGCATCACGATCGCTGCCGACAATGTGACGGTGAAGAACCTGAAGATCACGAGCTTCGACAGCGCTATCGAGCTCGGCGATGGCATTGACCATACGCGTATCGAGAACGTCAACATCGTCGACAGCCTGCAGGGGATACGCAAGGGCACGATGGCCGACGTGACCGACCTGACTGTGAAAGACGGTTCGATCTCTGACGGCTACATCGGAGTCTACTTCGCGAAGACCACGACAGCGGGGCAGGCCGGAGATGGCATTGCCGACCAGATCACGATCGACGGCACCGCGTTCAACCGGCTGGACACAAAGGGTATCTACGCCGAGGCGCTGTCGCATGCGCTGATCACTGGTATCTCGATGGACCACGTGGGCGAGTTCGGCCGGCCGATCACGTTTGGCTCGCCGGCGGGGACGGACGGTGTGGGCATCGACCTGAACCTGAAGAACGGGTCGTACAGCGACATCACGATCACGGACTTCACGATGACGCACGTCGGCAACTCCGACCGCGACGGTGCGGGCACTTCGCATTTCAATGCCGGGGCGATCACCGTGAAGGCGCGCGGCTCATCCGCGGACGACACGTCGTATTCGGCGGTGCCGGCGAGCTTCAGCGGTACGGTGCAGATCACGAACGGCACGATCGACGACACGTCGACGGGCATCCGGGCGGGCGAGGCGAACAAGAATCTCGCGGGCCCGGCGCTAAACATCAGCGGGGTCGCGATCCTGAACGCGGAACATTCTGCGGTTCACGGGGACGTTGCGAACGTGACGCAGTCGACGACGACGCTGACGCTGTCGGATAACGCCGACACGTTTGTTGCGAGCCCGACTTCCACGGGTGCACTGTCGATCAGCAGCGGGGATGGCAGTGACTCGGTTACGGCCGGCAATGGTGCCGATCAGGTGAACGGCGGCATTGGCGCCGACACCCTAAATGGGCTTGGCGGCAACGACACGCTGACCGGCGGCAGCGATAGCGACGCGCTCGACGGCGGCACCGGCACCGATACGGCTGCTTATACGCAGGCGGTGACGGCGGGTATGGTGAGCGCGACGGGAGGCGGCTGGACGGTGACGACGGGTGGTGCGGAGGGCACCGACACGCTGACCAACGTCGAGATCGTCGACGGCAGCGAAGCGCACAAGATCCTGCTGGTGGGCAACGGCGGATTCGCGACACTGCAGGACGCGGTCAATGCCGCAGCCGATGGCGACACGATCATCATCGCGGCCGGCACGTACGGGGGGGACGCGACGGTGAACGTCGGCGTCACCATCCGCGGCGCGAACTTCGGAATCGACGGACACGGCACGCGGGGGGCGGAGTCGGTCCTCACGGGCAAGATTCAGGTCACGGCCGCGAGCGGCGTGGTGATCGACGGTGTCAAGTTCGTCGATGCGACGGACAGCTCGGTCCCGGGCGACCAGCGCTATTCGCTGCTCATGAATGGCGCGGCGGACAACGTCGTGCGTAATTCCATCTTCGACCGCAACGCGGTTACGGGCAGCGGGATCAATTCACAGGCTCATCGCGGCCTGGAGATTGCCTTCGTGCCGAGCGGCGCTTCGCTGCTGGTCGAGCACAACTTGTTTACGAGCACGAACACGAACCACGCGAGCGTGTTTAGCGGGCACGTTTACAAGAGCGGGATTTACTCGAACGGCGGGCTTGGTACGACCACGATCACGAACAACACGTTCGACTTCACCCGCAGCGCGATCAACGCCGACAGCTTCTCGAACACGGTCACGATCGACCACAACAACTTCAGCAACTCCGGCACGGGTGTCGCCGTCGGCGTGACGGTCTCGAATCCGGTGACCTCGATTCACGACAACAGCTTCACCAACGTTGGTGACGACTTCAACTTCCGCAACATCTCCGCGTCGGTGAACTTCGATGCGAATGCGACGAACAACACCGCGCCGGAGACGCTCACGGTGCTCGGGGGCACCGGTGCGGACAATCTAGTCGGCACGGCCGGCAGCGATCGCCTCGTCGCCAACGATCTCGGCAGTCCCAATGTAGGAAACGACACCCTCAGTGGGCTCGGTGGAAACGACCAGCTCGAGGGCAATACCGGCAACGACACCCTCAGCGGCGGCACCGGGAACGACACCCTGCTGGGCGGTGCGGGCAATGACACCGCGCTGTATGCGCAGGCAATCGATGCATCGATGCTTAGCGCGAGCGGCGGCAGCTGGACGGTGACGACCGGTGGGGCGGAAGGCACCGACACGCTGACTAACGTCGAGATCGTCGATGGCTCGGAGGCACACAAGATCCTGCTGGTGGGCAGCGGCGGGTTCTCGACGATCCAGGCCGCCGTCAACGCCGCAGCCGAGGGCGACACGATCCTGGTTGCGGCCGGTACGTATGCCGAGAACGTTGTGGTGGACCGTGGGGTGACGATCATTGGTGCGGGAGATGGCACGCTGATTCAGGGGGGCTTCAAGGCGGTGAATGGGAACTTCACCGACACGACGGCGAACTTCCTGAAGACGGCGACGAGCTACACGACGGCGGGGGTGGGCAACGGCATCACGATCGCTGCCGACAATGTGACGGTGAAGAACCTGAAGATCACGAGCTTCGACAGCGCTATCGAGCTCGGCGATGGCATTGACCATACGCGTATCGAGAACGTCAACATCGTCGACAGCCTGCAGGGGATACGCAAGGGCACGATGGCCGACGTGACCGACCTGACTGTGAAAGACGGTTCGATCTCTGACGGCTACATCGGAGTCTACTTCGCGAAGACCACGACAGCGGGGCAGGCCGGAGATGGCATTGCCGACCAGATCACGATCGACGGCACCGCGTTCAACCGGCTGGACACAAAGGGTATCTACGCCGAGGCGCTGTCGCATGCGCTGATCACTGGTATCTCGATGGACCACGTGGGCGAGTTCGGCCGGCCGATCACGTTTGGCTCGCCGGCGGGGACGGACGGTGTGGGCATCGACCTGAACCTGAAGAACGGGTCGTACAGCGACATCACGATCACGGACTTCACGATGACGCACGTCGGCAACTCCGACCGCGACGGTGCGGGCACTTCGCATTTCAATGCCGGGGCGATCACCGTGAAGGCGCGCGGCTCATCCGCGGACGACACGTCGTATTCGGCGGTGCCGGCGAGCTTCAGCGGTACGGTGCAGATCACGAACGGCACGATCGACGACACGTCGACGGGCATCCGGGCGGGCGAGGCGAACAAGAATCTCGCGGGCCCGGCGCTAAACATCAGCGGGGTCGCGATCCTGAACGCGGAACATTCTGCGGTTCACGGGGACGTTGCGAACGTGACGCAGTCGACGACGACGCTGACGCTGTCGGATAACGCCGACACGTTTGTTGCGAGCCCGACTTCCACGGGTGCACTGTCGATCAGCAGCGGGGATGGCAGTGACTCGGTTACGGCCGGCAATGGTGCCGATCAGGTGAACGGCGGCATTGGCGCCGACACCCTAAATGGGCTTGGCGGCAACGACACGCTGACCGGCGGCAGCGATAGCGACGCGCTCGACGGCGGCACCGGCACCGATACGGCTGCTTATACGCAGGCGGTGACGGCGGGTATGGTGAGCGCGACGGGAGGCGGCTGGACGGTGACGACGGGTGGTGCGGAGGGCACCGACACGCTGACCAACGTCGAGATCGTCGACGGCAGCGAAGCGCACAAGATCCTGCTGGTGGGCAACGGCGGATTCGCGACACTGCAGGACGCGGTCAATGCCGCAGCCGATGGCGACACGATCATCATCGCGGCCGGCACGTACGGGGGGGACGCGACGGTGAACGTCGGCGTCACCATCCGCGGCGCGAACTTCGGAATCGACGGACACGGCACGCGGGGGGCGGAGTCGGTCCTCACGGGCAAGATTCAGGTCACGGCCGCGAGCGGCGTGGTGATCGACGGTGTCAAGTTCGTCGATGCGACGGACAGCTCGGTCCCGGGCGACCAGCGCTATTCGCTGCTCATGAATGGCGCGGCGGACAACGTCGTGCGTAATTCCATCTTCGACCGCAACGCGGTTACGGGCAGCGGGATCAATTCACAGGCTCATCGCGGCCTGGAGATTGCCTTCGTGCCGAGCGGCGCTTCGCTGCTGGTCGAGCACAACTTGTTTACGAGCACGAACACGAACCACGCGAGCGTGTTTAGCGGGCACGTTTACAAGAGCGGGATTTACTCGAACGGCGGGCTTGGTACGACCACGATCACGAACAACACGTTCGACTTCACCCGCAGCGCGATCAACGCCGACAGCTTCTCGAACACGGTCACGATCGACCACAACAACTTCAGCAACTCCGGCACGGGTGTCGCCGTCGGCGTGACGGTCTCGAATCCGGTGACCTCGATTCACGACAACAGCTTCACCAACGTTGGTGACGACTTCAACTTCCGCAACATCTCCGCGTCGGTGAACTTCGATGCGAATGCGACGAACAACACCGCGCCGGAGACGCTCACGGTGCTCGGGGGCACCGGTGCGGACAATCTAGTCGGCACGGCCGGCAGCGATCGCCTCGTCGCCAACGATCTCGGCAGTCCCAATGTAGGAAACGACACCCTCAGTGGGCTCGGTGGAAACGACCAGCTCGAGGGCAATACCGGCAACGACACCCTCAGCGGCGGCGCAGACATCGATACCGCGGTCATCAACGCCGATCTGACGGCCTCGAGCTTCAGCTACTCCGCCGTGAGCGGCGGCGCCTGGACGGTCTCCGGCGCTGGTACCGACACGCTGACCGGCATCGAGAAAGTCGTCGATTCAGGCGGCGAGCGTTTCTTCCTCGTCGGGGCGGATGGTTATGCGACCGAGGACGCCGCGCGGCTCGCGGCGCAGGGTTCCGGTGGCGGTACCGTCGTGGTCGGCCACGCGGACAACAGCGTTAGCAGCTACGGAGTCGATGCGGCTGGTGTCGTCACTGGCGGCGCCGGCGACGACGACGTCGATCTGTCCGACTCGGATGACAATGTCACGGTCAATGCGGGAGACGGCAACAACAACATCACGACCGGCACAGGCGACGACAACATCACGACCGGTTCCGGTGACGATACCGTGCACCCGGGCGACGGCGACGACGTAGTCAATGCCGGCGATGGTAACGACACCATTGAAGCCGGCCAGGGCGGCGGTAACGACTACATCGACGCAGGAGGCGGCACCGACACGATTGAATATCCCTCCGTCACGAGCAACATGGTCCTCGACCTACGTGAGATTGACCGGTCGGCGCAGGTGATCAACGGCGTCAATGCGTCCTCCATCGGCCCGGTCGGCGGCGCCGCATCGGGCGTGGGTTACGCGAGCAATCGCGACGGCACCAACACGGTGACGGATGCGCAGCTTCTGGCGGGCGGCGCGAACGTGCCGAACGGCGTTGCGTCCCCGGACATCGGAGTGGACCTCATCAAGAACGTCGAGAACGCTACTGGTGGCCAAGGCGACGATCTGGTCATAGGTAATTCCGGCAACAACGTTCTGCGTGGCGAGAAGTCCACGGCCACCGCTGTCGAAAGCGGCGATGACAAGCTTTACGGCCTCGGCGGGAACGATACTCTGTATGGTGGCTTCGGCAACGACACGCTCGACGGCGGCACGGGCTCGGACACCGTTTCCGGTGACGACGGCGACGACACAATCGTAGGCGCGACCGATACCGCCTCTGACACATACGACGGCGGCGCGGGCAGCGACACGATCGACTATTCGGCGGCGACGACCGCTCTGAACGTCGACTTGAGCGTGGGCTCGGGGAGCAGCGCCCAAATCGGCCTCGATACGCTGAACAATGTCGAGAACGTGATTGGCGGGTCGGGCAACGACCTCATTACCGGCGACGGCAGCGCAAACATACTCAACGGCGGTGCAGGCAATGACGGGATCAATGCCGAGGGTGGTGACGACGTGGTCACCGGCGGCGCGGGCAACGATCTCATTGATGGCGACGGTGGCACGGATACGGCCGTCTTCACAAGCACCACGCCGTCCGACGGGATGGCGTCGCAGCTGAGCTCCACCGAAATTCGCGTGGCGACAGGCGGCATAGAAGGCACCGATACGCTCACCAATGTCGAGCGGATCCGCTTCACGCTCAACGACAGCAATCCGTCTAATGACATCGAAATCATCGTCGATAACGGCAACGCGGAAGTTTTCGCGGTTAATGACACCGCGGCCATCGGGGAGCGGGGCGGTGTCAACAATGGATCGGCAGGTTCGCCGGCCACTCTGACCGCAACCGGCACGACGCCCAGCCTCAACCTGCTCGCGAACGACATCAACCTGGACGCGTTCGGCGCGGACTTCGAGCGAATTACGCACGGATCTGCCGGAGCTTCACCGCAGTCGGCACTCGTTTTCGACGGCAGCGGCACCGGAGCCGCTGCTAACGAAGCGACAGTGGCCGGTACCTACGGCACGTTTTACGTGATGTCCGCCGGGTCGTTCCGGTACGTGCTCGACAACGACAACGCGACAGTTCAGGCGCTTCGCGTGGCGTCCACTCCTCTGACCGACACTTTTAATTACACGGTGTGGGACGGCGAAGGCGTTGCGGCCACGACGTCGGACACGGCAACGATGACAGTCACGATCAACGGGTCGAACGACGCGCCGGTCATCACGGTTGTTACCAATCCGGCGGGTGTTCTCGAAGTGACTGGCGACAGCTCGGCGCAGGACATCAGCGTGAACGGGTCGCTCAACGTCAGCGATTCGGACAACGGCGATACGCTCACGGGCGAGGTCGTCGGTAATGCGACCGCAGATCTCAACGGCAACGACGTCTCCGGCGCGACCTACGTCGCATCCCTGATCGCAAACGCGAATCTCCAATTTACAGGGACAGGTACGTCCAACGGCGGCAGCCAGACCCTGAATTTCACGTATGGCGTAACGGACGCAAACGTCGACTTCCTAGGCCAGAGCGACGTGCTCAAGCTGACCTATACCGTTGATGTTGACGACGGCACTGCCGATTCAGCGACGGATACGGTGATCGTCACGTTCACGGGCACGAACGATGGTCCGACGCTGGGTTTCAGCCAGGGCTTTGAGGCGGGCTCGGCGGGGATCGTGGATGGTGGGGAGTATGGCCAGATCACGGTGGTGGACGAGTCTTCGACGGCGCTGCAAACGCCGGACGGGACGCACTACGCGGTTCTGACGGAGGCGCCGGGTCAGGAAGGTCCGTTCACGCGCTTCGATGGGTATCGCACGGTGTTCACCGATGGGCTGAGCTCTGGGGTGAAGGTCTACCTCGACACGACCTGGGGTGAGGACCAGGGCTTTGAGTATTCGGTGGCGGCCAATGGTTCGGACGGCAATCACCAGCGCGACTACGTGTTTCAGGTGGCGAAGGACGGGGGCAAGCTGTGGGTGGGCGGCAGCACGGGCGCGGACTTCAACTCCGATGCGCCGGTGGCGGGCTCGATCGAGGTGGCGACGAGCGGCTGGTACACGCTGCAGCACGTGTTCCACGACGTGAGTGGAGTGCTGTCGGTCGATCTGAACCTGATCGATGCGGCGGGCAACGTGACGCACGTGGCGACGCTGTCGGATCCGTCGGACACGATTCCGGCGGAGGTGGGCGGCAACCGTTACGGCTGGTTTGCGAGCATCGATGTGCCGGGCGGCATTGCGGTCGACACGGTGACGCTGGGCGAGCTGAGCGGGCGCGTAGTGGAGGTGGCTGACGGGTCGGCCGGCGAGGCGACGCACGTCTACAACGCGAGCGGAGCGATTCCGTTCCGTGACGTGGATCTGAGTGATGCGCACACGGTGGTGGTGACTTCACCGGTGGGTGCGCGCGGGACGCTGACGGCGAGCGTGTCGGACGATGCGACGGGCGACGGGCACGGTGCGGTGAGCTGGAGCTTCACGGTCGGCAACGCGGCGATCGACGATCTGGCTGAGGGCCAGACGCTCACGCAGACCTACACGCTGACCTTGTCGGACGGCGAAGGCGGTTCGGCTGCGCAGGATGTGACGATCACGATTACCGGAACGAACGATGCGCCGGTGATTGGAGTTGAGGATCTTGCTGGTGGTGTGACGGAGGGCAACAGCACGAGCGCGCTGACGGACACGGGGACGATTGCGTTCAGCGACGTGGACCTGACGGACACGCACAACGCGAGCGCGGTGCTCCTGAGCACGACGCACACCGGGCAACTCGGTTCGCTGACGGCGTCGGTGACGACGGACACGACGGGCAGCGGCACGGGCGGTGTGGTGACGTGGAACTACAGCGTGAACGATGCGGCGGTGCAGTTCCTGGGCGTCGGCGACTCGGTGGTCGAGACCTACACGGTGACGCTGACCGACGGTGAGACGGGCGGCACGGTCACCCGCGATGTGGCGGTGACGATCAATGGCACGAACGATGGTCCGACGCTGGGTTTCAGCCAGGGCTTTGAGGCGGGCTCGGCGGGGATCGTGGATGGTGGGGAGTATGGCCAGATCACGGTGGTGGACGAGTCTTCGACGGCGCTGCAAACGCCGGACGGGACGCACTACGCGGTTCTGACGGAGGCGCCGGGTCAGGAAGGTCCGTTCACGCGCTTCGATGGGTATCGCACGGTGTTCACCGATGGGCTGAGCTCTGGGGTGAAGGTCTACCTCGACACGACCTGGGGTGAGGACCAGGGCTTTGAGTATTCGGTGGCGGCCAATGGTTCGGACGGCAATCACCAGCGCGACTACGTGTTTCAGGTGGCGAAGGACGGGGGCAAGCTGTGGGTGGGCGGCAGCACGGGCGCGGACTTCAACTCCGATGCGCCGGTGGCGGGCTCGATCGAGGTGGCGACGAGCGGCTGGTACACGCTGCAGCACGTGTTCCACGACGTGAGTGGAGTGCTGTCGGTCGATCTGAACCTGATCGATGCGGCGGGCAACGTGACGCACGTGGCGACGCTGTCGGATCCGTCGGACACGATTCCGGCGGAGGTGGGCGGCAACCGTTACGGCTGGTTTGCGAGCATCGATGTGCCGGGCGGCATTGCGGTCGACACGGTGACGCTGGGCGAGCTGAGCGGGCGCGTAGTGGAGGTGGCTGACGGGTCGGCCGGCGAGGCGACGCACGTCTACAACGCGAGCGGAGCGATTCCGTTCCGTGACGTGGATCTGAGTGATGCGCACACGGTGGTGGTGACTTCACCGGTGGGTGCGCGCGGGACGCTGACGGCGAGCGTGTCGGACGATGCGACGGGCGACGGGCACGGTGCGGTGAGCTGGAGCTTCACGGTCGGCAACGCGGCGATCGACGATCTGGCTGAGGGCCAGACGCTCACGCAGACCTACACGCTGACCTTGTCGGACGGCGAAGGCGGTTCGGCTGCGCAGGATGTGACGATCACGATTACCGGAACGAACGATGCGCCGGTGATTGGAGTTGAGGATCTTGCTGGTGGTGTGACGGAGGGCAACAGCACGAGCGCGCTGACGGACACGGGGACGATTGCGTTCAGCGACGTGGACCTGACGGACACGCACAACGCGAGCGCGGTGCTCCTGAGCACGACGCACACCGGGCAACTCGGTTCGCTGACGGCGTCGGTGACGACGGACACGACGGGCAGCGGCACGGGCGGTGTGGTGACGTGGAACTACAGCGTGAACGATGCGGCGGTGCAGTTCCTGGGCGTCGGCGACTCGGTGGTCGAGACCTATACGGTGGCGCTGACCGACGGTGAGACGGGCGGGGTGGTGACGCGTGATGTGCAGGTGATCGTCACCGGGACGAACGACCAGCCGGTGATCTCCGGCACTACTGACGCGACCGGCAATATTGTCGAGAGCTCGGCGCAGCCGACAATCGGATCCTCGGGCGACTCAGGAACCATTTTCTTCAGCGATGTTGACGTGACGGATACGCATTCCGCGGCAAACACCTTCGTTTCGGCGATCGTGACGCACGCAGATTTGTCGACTACGGCCGTCGCAAACGTTGGGATCTTCACGCTTGATCCGGTCAACCAGGGCGCAGATTCCCTTGGCTGGCATTACACCGTCAGCCAGAGCGCGATCGATTACCTCAGCGACGGCGATGTTCTGGCGATCACGTACAACGTCACGGTATCGGACGATTCGGGTGCGGGCACCGCGAACGTCACCCAGCCGGTGACGATTGTCATCACCGGGGCCGATGAACACATCGTCGACGATGGCGACGAGATCACGCCGATCAACGGCACGCAATGGGACGACCATATCGCCGGTGGCCCGGGGGACGACACGATATCGGCTGGCGCCGGTAACGATCATGTCTTCGGTATCGGCGGCGACGACACCATCTTTGGTCAGTCAGGTAATGACACGCTGGATGGAGGTGCCGACGACGATAACCTGAGCGGCGGATCAGGCGACGATATCCTCATCGGCGGCCCGGGCGCGGATCATCTCGACGGCGGGTCCGGCTTCGACATCGCCAGCTACGCGGCAGCGCCGGCGGGCGTTCTTGCGAGCCTCACAGCGCCCTCCTCGTGGACTGCTACCGGGGAAGCAATTGGCGACACGTTCGCCTCGGTGGAGGGCCTGATCGGATCGGCATTCAACGACACGCTTTTCGGCGATGGCGGCAATAACCAGCTCGTTGGAGGCGCCGGCAACGACACGCTCGTGGGTAATGCGGGCGCCGACATCATGACGGGCGGTGCGGGGAACGACGTGTTCTACGTCGATAACGCCGGCGACGTTGTTATCGAAGCTTCGAACGAAGGCAACGACACGGTTTACAGCAGCGTTAACTACACGCTCGGTGCCAACGTGGAGAATGTTGGCCTCATCGGAAACACCGCGACGGACGCGACGGGTAACGAGCTGAACAATGCGATCTTCGGCAACACGGCGGTCAACACACTGATCGGCAATGCAGGCAACGACGCGATCGACGGCGGGGTAGGCGCTGACACCATGATCGGCGGCACCGGCAACGACGTCTATTACGTCGACAACGTCGGCGATTTGGTGACCGAGCTCGCGAATGAAGGCAACGACACGGTCTATGCCACGATCAGCTACACATTGGGCGCGAACCTGGAAAATGTTGGACTGCTTGGGACGAGCGCGATCAATGCAACCGGTAATGACGTCGGCAACGCGATGTTCGGCAATAGCGCGTCCAATACGCTGACAGGGGCCGGAGGCAACGATGCGATCGACGGGCTCGGGGGCGCCGATACGATGATCGGCGGTACAGGCAACGACGTTTATTACGTCGACGTCGCCGGTGACGTCGTCACAGAGCTGGAGAACGAAGGTACCGATACCGTGTACAGCACGTTCAGTTATACCCTTGCCGCGAACCTCGAGAATGTCGTGTTGCTCGGGTCAGCGCCGCTCTCTGCCACCGGCAATGAACTTTCGAACGCGATGTTCGGGAACAGCGGCGCGAATACGTTGACCGGAAACGGGGGCAATGATGCCATCGATGGGCAGGCTGGGGCCGACACGATGATCGGCGGCACCGGTAACGACGTTTATTACGTCGACAATGCGGGCGACACCGTTACCGAAGCGGCGAACGAAGGCAACGACACGGTCTACAGCAGCATCAGCTACACGCTCGGGAGCAACGTCGAAAACGTCGGTCTGCTCGGCTCGGCGTCGCTCGATGCGACCGGCAATGACTTTGGCAACGCCATGTTCGGCAACAGCGGTGCGAATACGCTTACGGGCGGCATCGGGAACGACGCCATGGACGGGCGCGCGGGCGCGGACACGATGATCGGCGGCACTGGTAGCGACACCTACTACGTGGACAACGTTGGAGATGTCGTGACGGAGCTGGCAAGCGAAGGGACCGACACCGTCAATAGCACCATAAGTTACATGCTGGGATCCAATGTCGAGAACCTCGTTCTGCTGGGCTCGGCGTCGATCGATGCAACGGGTAACTCGGCGGGGAACGCGATCTTCGGGAATAGCGGCGCCAACCATATCGACGGGGCCGGCGGCGCGGATGCGATCGACGCCGGCGCTGGCGACGACACGATCGTTTACGATGCCGCGGACACCTCGGTAAACGGCGGCGCGGGGCAGCTCGACACCCTCGCGCTGAGCGGCGCGGGGCAGACGCTCAATCTCACGCTGATTCCGGATACACGCATTACCAACGTGGAGGTGATCGATCTCACCGGCACCGGGGACAACAGCGTGACCCTCCAGGCGAGCGACGTGCTGGCAATGTCATCGTCGACTGACGTCCTGCGTATCCACGGCGACAGCGCGGGCGATCAGGTGAATGGTTCGGGCTGGGTGCAGCAGCCCGGGGACACGACAATGGACGGGCACACCTACCACACGTTCACCCAAGCCGGCGCGACATTGCTCGTGGACACGAACATCACGGCTCATCTGATCTGATCGAACCCGCACCGCCCCCGCGCCCTCAGTCGTGGTGCATGGCTCGGGGCGCGGGCGCACGGGGCAGCGCTCCTTTTGTCTTCGCTCCGGATCGGAAGGCGGCGGTTGATCGCGCTCGATTCGTGCCCCGGGTCTCGCCACCACGAGCGCGAGCCAGTCGAGAGTGTACGGTCCCGACTTAAGGGGTCTTCGCTCGCCTAATCCTCCCGCGGGACGTGACGCTCTGATACAGTGCGGCCTCTGCAACTGGCTAAGAAAAACGCAGATTTCGTGCGCTACATCGGGTGCCGCGGCCGCTTTTCATATTGCAACGAGTAAGCCTCGAAAAATCTAGAGACTCGCGCCGAAGCTGCCTCGCGATAGTTATTCTCGCGGCTGCTATCTTTTTTCCGTTATCCGCAGGAGCGCAGCGATCGCCGTCAGGCGTGCGCAACGTTAACGCAAGTGCAGTGACGGTGTTGTCGGCAGTCGGGGAGCCGCTCGCCGCGCGCATCGCGCTAGTGGGCACGGCCGAGTCGGAGATGGATGGCGTAGATGTGAGGCTTGCTTCGGCGAGTGCGTATGCGTCGCAGGGCTTGGCTTATAGCCCATCACTCTCTGGCGGCCACGTATCGTTGGTTAGAGGCCCTGCGGGGCCCTACATCAGCCTTACTACCGACGAGCCCGTTAACGATTTGATAGTTCCCGTGGTGATCGAAACGCGTTCACGCGACGGCTCGCCGCCGCAACAGCACGCTTATACGATATTGCCGTATCTACCCGGTAGTCCTGAAGCGCGAGCGGCCGCGTCTGAGGAGCAGCGGTCGGTCGCAGCACGCGTCGCAGCTGAGAATGCGGAATCCGAGCATCTGGCGGCGGCTCAGGTAGCGGCCGAAAGATCGGCAGCGGAAAAGGCGGCGGCAGACAAGGCGGCAGCGGAGAGGCTAGCGGCTGAAAGGGCAGAGGCCGAAAGAGTGAAAGCCGAGAAGCTGGCTGCCGGGAAGGTTTTAACCGAGCGAGCGGCAGCCGCAAAGGCGGCTTCCGAAAGAGCAGCGGCGGAGCGAAGCTCGGCTGAGAAGGCGGCTGCCGAGAAGGCCATGGCGCAACGCGAAGAAGCGCACAAAGCGGCGACTCAGAAGGCAGCAGCCGAAACGCTGGCCGCCTCGAAGACGATCGAGCCGGCGTCGAAGGCGTTGCTTGCAGCGATACCGTCTCTGACGCCGAACGAAACAAATCCGGACGGTGCCCCACGCGCGTCTGCCGAACTGCGTACATACGCTGCCGCGGCTTCCGTCAACGCGCTAGCCGGTCGCGGCGAAACGCTGGACCAGGCGATCGCCAGAGCCGTGCAGTATTACCCCGAAATAGTAGCCGCGCAGTCGAGAAGGGAAGTCACGTCAGCTCAGACCGGTCAGGCTCGCGCTGAATTTTTCCCGTCGGTGAACCTCTCTGCGGGCGAGGGTCGCGAGACGAGCCGCAATGCATCGACGCGCTTCCTCGGCAGCGATCCGACGCTCACACGCCAAGAGGGCGATGTGTCCGTCTCGCAACTTCTTTTCGACGGCGGTGCTGCTTTCGGGCAAGTGCGTCGCTTCCGGGCACGAACGGAAGGCGCGCAATTTACGGTGAGCGACACGGCTCAGAACGTCGGCGCCCGCGCGGGTCAGGCGTTCACCGAAGTCCGACGACTGCGCGAGCAGCTTGTCATCGCGCGGCAGAACGTGGGAATCCACGAGCGAACGCTGCGCGATGTAACCGACCTGGCGAATTCGGGCAAGGGCCGGCGCGTCGATGTGGTTCAGGCGGATGCGCGCCGCGCACTTGCGGTTTCGAGTGTCGAGCAGCTGACGGGTCAGCTGGCACAGGCGGAAGCCGCCTACAAGAACTTGACCGGTCGCTTTCCCGACGAGCTCGCGCCGCCGCCGGACTTCGGGCCGAGGCTCCCCGCGCGCCTCGAGGATGCCGTCGCTCAGGCCCTGGCGGAGCATCCCGCCGTGCGCGCCGCGGAAAAAGAGTTCGAGGCTTCGCAGTACGATCGTGACAGCGCGGAAGCGCGACTTGCGGTTCCCCGTGTAACGCTGGAGGCGGGTGCGTCTCGCAACCGCGACATCGACGGCGTTGCCGGGCCTAACAACGATCGCTACGCGGTGCTCCGCCTGCGGTATAACCTCTTCCGCGGCTTCGGTGACAGCGAACGTGTTCGCGAAAGCGGGGCTCGCATATACGAAGCGCTGGCGGGACTTGATCGGGTGCGCGTGGATGTCGAGCGCGACGTGCGCCAGGCGTGGGAAGGCCTTGCCGCGGACCGCGTCCGACTGCCGGTGTTAGCGTCCTACGCGCGCTCCAGCGCCGATGTTGCGGAAATGTACCGGCTCCAGTTTCAGATCGGTCAGCGCAGCCTGCTCGACGTGCTCAATGCGGAGAACGAAAGTTTCAATGCACGCGCGAGTTTCGTCGCAGGCCGCGAAGCTGTGACGGCTGACGAGGTGCGGCTGCTCGCCGCAATGGGCAAGTTGCTCGAAGCCGTCGGGGTGCCGATCACTGATATCAAGCGGGTCGAGGGGAAGCAATGAGTGCCGCAAAATCAAGCCCAGCTGTCGACCCTCTCGCCGCCTGCCTCGCCATCGTCTCGCGGCTTCATGGTCATGCCACCTCTCCCGAAGCGCTGACTGCCGGCTTGCCGCTCGAAGACGGCAGGCTCACGCCTGCGCTCGCTGCACGGGCCGCGGAACGCGCGGGCTTGTCGGCGCGTGTCGCCAAAGTCGGGCTGCGGGATATCGAGGACTCGGTGTTGCCCGTCGTTCTGCTGACGACCGACCGGGACGCGTGCGTCCTGATCAAGCGCGTCGGCGATCGTGCCGAGATCGCGCTCCCCGAGTCGCCGGAGACGCCTACCTCAGTAGCGTTGACGGATCTCAGCGACGATTACTCCGGCCACGCGATCCTGCTCGAGCGCATGCAGCGTTTCCAGGCGGGCACCGAGACTGAACGGCTGGCGCATCAGTACCACTGGTTCTGGGGCACGCTGCGGCGGGAGATCAGGACTTACTCCGAAGTTGCGGTGGCAACGGTGCTCATCAACTTCTTTGCGCTCGCGTCGCCGCTCTTTTTCATGAACGTGTACGACCGCGTCGTGCCGAACCACGCGATGGAGACGCTCTGGGTGCTCGGCGGAGGCCTTGCGTTCGTGCTCGTCTTCGACTTCATTCTGAAGATCCTGCGCGGCTATTTCATCGACGTTGCCGGCAAGCGCGCGGACCTTGCGCTTTCCGCAGCGTTGTTCGCGCGGGTAATGGATCTGAAGCTCGACCAGCCGCGGCAGTCGCCGGGGACGCTCGCGAACAACCTGCGCGAGTTCGAGTCGCTGCGCGAGTTTTTCACCTCGGCCACGCTCGCTTCGATCGTGGATCTGCCGTTCGTTTTCCTTTTCCTGGCGGTGATTGTCTGGGTCGGCGGCATCCTGATGGTGCTGCCGGTCCTGATTGCAATCCCGATCGTCATCCTGGTGGGGCTTGCGCTACAGCCGGCGCTGCGTGACCACATCCGGCGCAGCTTCGCGGCGACCGAAGCGAAATACTCTACCGTGATCGAAACGCTGGGCGCGATCGAACAGGTCAAGCATCTCAATGCCGCCGCGCAACTGCAGCGCCGGTGGGAGGGCCTCGTCGAGTACGTCGCGAAGGAAAGCCTGACGTCGCGCCTGCTGTCGTCGTTCGCGATCAACTTCACGGGATGGGTGCAGGGCACGGTGTCGATTGCGGTGCTGATCACGGGCGCGTATCTGGCGACCGACGGCAAGCTCTCGCTGGGTGCGCTCATCGCCTGCACGATCATCACGAGCCGCGCGGTGGGGCCGCTCACCCAGGTGGCGGGCCTGCTCACCCGCTATCACAGCGCAATGACGGCGCTGGTCGCGCTCAACAAGATCATGCAGGCGCCTGTCGAGCGCGAGGTGGGCAAGACCTTCGTCGCGCGGCCCAAGCTGCAGGGCCGCATCGATTTTCGGAACGTGACGTTCCGCTACCCTGGGCAGCAGGTCGATGCGCTCCGCGAGCTTTCCTTCTCGATTGCGCCGGGGGACCGCGTAGGCGTGATCGGCCGCATGGGCTCGGGCAAAAGCACGTTCGCGAAGCTGCTCGTCGGCCTCCACCATCCCCAGGCGGGGAACGTGCTCGTCGACGGCATCGACACGCGCCAGATCGAGCCGGCGGATCTGCGCCGGAACATCGGATACATGCCTCAGAACGTCGTGCTGTTCTCCGGGACGATCCGGCAGAACCTGACCATGGGTGCGCCGCATGCGGATGACGCGGCCATGGTGCGCGCCGCGCAGCTGGTCGGACTGGATGAGCACATCAACCGGCATCCGCAGGGCTTCGACATGACCGTCGGCGAGCGCGGTGACGCGCTGTCCGGCGGCCAGAAGCAGGCCGTTGCGCTGGCGCGCGCGCTGCTCACCGACCCACCCGTGATTCTCCTCGACGAGCCGACCGCTTCGATGGATATCGCCAGCGAGGAACAGTTCAAGGCACGGCTGGCGAAGGTGCTGACCGGCCGCACGCTGATCGTGGTCACGCACCGCGAGTCGATGCTGACGCTGGTCGACAAGCTCCTCGTCATGGACGGCGGCCGCGTGGTTGCCGGCGGACCCAAGGCCGATGTCATGCAGGCGCTCGCGCAGGGCCGCGTGCGGAAGGCGGGCTGATGAGCCTCGCACCAGCCCCGGTCCCGACTCCTACGGCCCAGCCGCCCAAGCCCAACTGGCTGCTCGACAGGCTCGAGGCGATGGAGATCGGCTCGCGCCGTCTTCCGCATGTGCTGCTCGGCATCATCGTGCTCTTTTTTGTTCTCGCGCTCATCTGGGCGGCGGTTTTCCACATCGAGGAAGTGACCCGGGGCGAAGGCCGCGTCATCACGAAGAGCCAGGTGCAGGTCATTACGAATCTCGAAGGCGGCATCATCGCCCAGATCATGGTGCGCGAAGGCGACGTCGTGGAGAAGGACCAGCCGCTCATTCGCATGGACCCGACGCGCTTCGAGTCGGCATACCGCGAAGGCGAGCAGGGGTCGCTCGCACTCAGGGCGAAGATCGCGCGGCTCAACGCGGAGGTGAACCACACGCCCCTCGTCATGCCAGCCGACGTCCAGAAGGCCAATCGCACCGTCGCCCAGAACGAGACTTCGCTTTATCGCGCGCGGCAGGCCGAGCTCTCGACCAAAACGGCCGTGCTCCGCCAGCAGCTCGCGCAGCGGGAAAGTGAGCTCCGTGAGCTGCAGTCTCGAGCCGACCGCCTCGCCGAGCAGCTCGTGCTGGTCGACCGTGAGATCAACATCACGGCGCCGCTCGTGAAGCGCGGAGTCGTATCGGAGGTCGAAATCCTGCGTCTCGAGCGCGAGCAGACGCGGACGCGGCAGGACATGGAGCAGGCCCGCCTGTCGATCCCGCGCGCGAAGGCGGCGATCGACGAAGCGCGGAGCCGCCTCGCCGATGCCGACACGAGCTTCCGCTCGCAGGCGGGAAGCGACCTCGCGCAGGCCCAAGCCGAGCTCGCCAAGGTCGCGGAGCAGATACCGGCGCTCGAAGACCGCGCGACGCGCACGCTCGTGCGTGCGCCGATGCGCGGCATCGTCAAGACGATCCCCAACAAGACCGTCGGCGGCGTCGTTCAGCCCGGCAGCCCGATGGTGGAGATGGTCCCGGTCGAGGACACGCTCCTCATCGAAACGCATATCAAACCCTCGGACATCGCGTTCGTGCATCCGGGCCAGCGAGCGGTGGTGAAGGTGAGTGCGTACGACTACAGCATCTTCGGCGGGCTCGAAGGAAAGATCGAGTACGTGGCCGCCGACTCCGTCGTCCCGCAGCAGGGCGAGCCGTACTACATCGCTCACGTGCGCACCAACAAGAACACAATCGACTATTACGGCAAGCATTTGTCGATCAGTCCGGGCATGCTTGCGACGGTGGACGTCATTACCGGCCGGCGCTCCGTTCTCTACTACCTCACGAAGCCGATCAACCGCGCGCGCGAGCGTGCGATGACGGAACGATAGAAAAAAGTCATCCGCCCGCAGCGGCGCCTCACGCGCGTTGCGGGTATCATTCGAGCGCGTTCACGCCTGCGGCATGCTCGATCATGCTGCTTTGCCGGCACGGATCAATCTTTGCTCCGTGGCCCAATCGATAATTCTGTCCGAGGAGCACTACATTGGCTGCCAAAGCGACCCACGCCAGGCAACTTTCCAAGACCGCCTTTGCCGACGCGCAGGACCTCGTCCGCGCGTTCGCAGGCCATGCCACCGATGCGGCGTCATCGGCCATCTTCGGCGCCGGCATCACTGCGGGCGCGATCCGTTCGGCAATCGTGGATTTCGACCGGCACGGATGGCCGAAGCTCGTCCTGGTCGACGACATCGACCTGAATGGCGGTCGCGCCGCCTACGATACGGCGCACAACACGATCTATCTGTCCCGCGGCTTTCTCGCGAGCACGACGCCTGCCGCGGTGACGGCGGCGCTCGTTGAGGAAATCGGTCACGCGATCGACACGCGCGTGCACGGCACCGACGCGCCCGGCGACGAGGGGGCCATTTTTGCGGGTTACGTGCTCGGACATCCGCCAGCCGGGGCCGAGCTTGCGGCCCTGCAAGCGGAGAACGATCACGGGACGGCCGTCGTTCACGGCAAAGCCGTTTCGGTTGAGTTCGCCGCGCCCGTTGCGGGCACCGTCACACTGGATGGCAGCCTCTCGGACTGGACTACCGCGCAGCAGATCGACAAGTCGTTGAGCACCTCCGGCTACGACATCTACGCGAAGACGAGCGGTGGCTACTACGTCTTCGCGCTGCAGGCGCCGGTCGCGGTCGGCTCGACGACGACCGTCTGGCTCAATACGGACCAGAACGCGAATACCGGCTACAAGATCTGGGGCTTTGCGGGCGGCGCCGAGTTCAACATCAATTTCGACGCGTCCGGCACGCCTCACCTCTACACGGGTGCCGACGGGCAGACGCTGCAGTCCGCGCCGGTGCTCTTCGGCTACTCCGCTGATCACAAGATCGTCGAGTTCGCGGTGCAGGCGAGCGCGCTTGGCTCGCCGAAGGCCATCAACACGCTGTGGGACGTCAACAACAACACGTATCTGCCGTCGGACTATTCCGCTACGCAGTACACCATCGTCGATAGCGGCACCTTGCCGACGCGGACGGATTTCACGAAGAAGGTCGCGATCCTCTATTCCGACACGTCGGCGAAGAACTACTGGGACCCGATGGCGTACGCCCAGCTCGTCATGTCCGCGGAGAACCAGGCGACGATGGCCGGCGTGCGGTACGACGTGATCAGCGAAAGCGATCTCACGAATCTCTCTAAGCTCGTCAACTACGACGCGCTCGTGTTTCCTTATTTTGCGAATGTCCAGTCGACGCAGCTGTCTGCGATCGAGAACACACTCACGACCCTGGTCAACCAGTACCACGTGGGTCTCATCGCGGCCGGCGAGTTCATGACCAACAATCAGAACAACGCCGAGCTCGGAGGCGACCCGTACTCGCGGATGAAAACGCTGCTCGACCTCCAGCCGGTCGGCGGTGGCTATCCCGTGACGGTGACGGTCAACGCGGGCGATACGACGCATCCGATGATGCAGGATTACACCTCGAACGAGCTTATTCGCAGCTACACCGGCGCAGGATGGCTCGCGTATACGCCTGTCGCGACGGCGGGCAGCGACGTGCTCGCGAAACAAACGATCGGCGGCACGACGTACAACGCGGTCATCGAGACGACGACCGGCGGGCACAACGTCCACTTCGCCACCGACGCGCTGCTCGCTGACAACAACATGCTGTGGCAGGCGATCGACTACGTCGTAAACGGCAGCGGCATCACCGCGGGACTGCAGCTGTCACGCAACGCGAGCGTCGTCGCATCGCGCACCGACATGGACCAGGCACAGGAGCAGCTCGACGTTTCGCCCGAAAACGGCGGCCCGGGAATCTACGACAAGCTCCTGCCGATCCTGCAGCAGTGGAAGACGCAGTACAACTTCGTCGGCTCGTACTACATCGACATCGGGAACAACCCACCCGATCAGCGCACCGACTGGGTGAAGTCAGGCCAGTATTACAAGCAGCTCCTCGCCATGGGCAACGAGCTCGGCTCACATTCGACCACGCATCCGGAAAACACGAACCTACTTTCGGCCGCTCAGATTCAGACGGAATTCCAGGGCTCGAAATCGATCATCGAGCAGCAGATGTCGCAGATTCTCGGAAAGCCATTCACCGTGGACGGTGCGGCCGTTCCGGGCGCTCCCGAAAGTCTCGCCACCGCGCTCGCGATATCGCAGTACTACAGCTACATCTCGGGCGGGTTCTCGGGCGTCGGCGCCGGCTATCCGGGCGCGATCGGGTACCTGAACCCCGCGATGGCGGCAGCAAACAAGCCCTATATCGCGCCGAATATCGAGTTCGATTTTTCGCTGGTTGAGTTCAAAGGCATGACTTCCGCGCAGGCGACCGCCGAGTGGAACGCGGAATGGAACAGCCTTGCGAGTCATGCCGACGTGCCGATCATCGTTTGGCCGTGGCACGACTACGGCGCGGCCGACTGGCCGACGAACCCGCCCGCGGATTCGCCCTATACCACGCAGATGTTCACGGACTTCATCGCGAAGGCCTACAACGCCGGCGCGGAGTTCGTGACGCTCGCCGATCTCGCCGAGCGCGTCCAGGATTTCCACGCGTCGGCGCTCACGACGACCGTTTCCGGAAGCACCGTAACAGCCACGGTCAGCTCGGCCGATGCCGGCAAGTTTGCGCTGGACCTCGACAACCTTGGCTCGCAGGTCATCAAAAGCGTCGCGAACTGGTATGCCTACGACAACGACAGCGTGTTCCTGCCACGCAACGGCGGCTCGTACACGATCAGCCTCGGCACTGTTGCGGACGACGTCACGCACATCACGAAGCTGCCCATGCGCGCGGAGCTCTCCTCCGCGGGCGGTAACGGATCGAACCTGAGCTTCAGCGTGATCGGTGAAGGTGACGTGATCATCGACCTTCGAAATCCTGCGGGTCAGACGCTGAACGTCACGGGCGCGACGGTGAAGAGCCTCGTCGGCGAGATTCTCACACTGAACGTCGGGGCGTTCGGCCAGCACGATGTTTCCGTCACACTCACGGCTGCCCAGGGGAATCGCGCACCGGTGATCACCTCGAATGGCGGCGGCGATACCGCAGCGCTATCGGTCGCTGAGAACACGACTGCCGTGACGACGGTCACCTCGACCGACGCAGATGCCGGTCAGACGCGTGCCTATTCGATCGCCGGCGGTGCCGACGCCGCGCTGTTCACGATCAGCTCGTCGGGTGTGCTGAGCTTCGTCTCTGCGCGCAACTTCGAAGCGCCGGGGGATGCCGACCGCAACAACAGCTACGTCGTCCAGGTCCGCGTTGCGGACAACGGCAGCCCGAGCCTTTCCGACACCCAGACCATCACCGTCAACGTGACCGACGCGAACGACAACGCCCCGGTGATCACGACCGCGGCCGCGCAGAGCGTCGCGGAAAACACGACGCTCGTAGCTGCGCTGGCTTCCACCGACGCGGATACCGTCGGGACGAAGCCGGCGGTCTTTTCCATCAGCGGCGGCGCGGACGCGGCCCGATTTGCCATTTCGGGCGGCAACCTCGTTTTCGCGGGCGCCCCTGATTATGAAAGCCCGGCCGATTCCGACCACAACAACAGCTACGTGGTGCAGGTGTCGGCCTCCGACGGCGCCAACGTCACGAACAAGGTGATCACCGTCAACGTCACCGACGTCGCGGACACGACCACGAACCACGCCCCCGTCATCACCTCGAACGGCGGCAGCGATGCGGCAACCGTAAGCGTTGCGGAGAACTCGACGGCGATCACCACGGTCACGGCGACCGACGCGGACGCAGGACAGTCGCTCACTTACTCGATCGTCGGCGGCGCGGACCAGGCGCTCTTCAGGATCGGCGCGGGCGGCGCGCTCACCTTTGCCGCGGCACCGAATTTCGAAGCGCCGGGCGACGCCGATCACAACAACAGCTACCTCGTGCAGGTTCGTGTGACCGATAACGGCAGTCCCGCACTGTCGGACACACAGACCATCACCGTGAACGTGACGGACGTCGCCGAAGGCACGACCAATCATGCGCCGGTGATCACGACGAACGGGGGCGGGGCCTCCGCCGCGATATCGCTGGCGGAGAACTCCACGGCGGTCACGACGGTGGGCGCGACGGATTCCGACGCCGGCCAGACGTTGAGCTACCTCATCAGCGGCGGCGCGGACGCGGCGAAATTTGCGATCAACTCGACGACGGGCGCGCTGTCCTTCATCACCGCGCCCGACTTCGAAGCGCCGACTGACTCGGGCGCGAACAACGTCTACGACGTGATCGTCGGCGCGCGCGACAGCGCGGGCGGGCTCGATACCCAGGCGCTCGCGGTGACGATCACCAACGTGAACGGCGTGGCGCTCAACGGCACCGCGAACGCCGACACGCTGAACGGCACGCCCGAGAACGACACGCTGTCCGGCAACGAAGGAAATGACATCCTGAACGGGCGCGCCGGCAACGATACGATCTGGGGCGGCGCGGGCAACGACACGATCGATGGCGGGCCGGGTGCGGATGCTCTGCATGGCGGCGACGGCACGGACATTTTCATCTGGGACCCGGCCGATACGGCAATCGATTCCGGCAGTGCGCGAGATGTTCTGCGCATCAGCGGCAGCGGCGTCACGATCGATCTCGCGCAGGCGATCACGAAAAACCAGATCGACGGCATCGGCGTCATCGACCTCACCGGTTCGGGCAACAACGCGGCGACACTTTCGATCAACGACGTCTTCACGATGTGCTGGGACAATTACCTGCGCTTCGACGGCAACGCCGGAGACCGCGTCACGGTGCTCGACGCGGCCAACTGGGCGCGCGCGGCCGATCAAACGATCGGCTCGAACACCTATCACGTGTGGACCGGCTCCGGCGCGCAGCTCCTGATCGATACCGACGTCGCGACGAACCTTGTGTAGCGGAGTGTTAAAAAAGTCTCAGCGCGCTTCGGGGAATCCGTCGCGTTCCCGGCATTTGTCCGGGTAGAAAATCACACATCCCGGCATCCTCGCCGTTATTGATTTGCAGGAGGTGCTGGGATGTCCGCGAACAAATCCTTTGCCGCTGCGCAGGACGCGATCCGTAAGTTCGCGTCGGCCAGCGACTTCGGAACAGCTGCAACCAACGCATTCGGGGTAGACGCCGCCGCCGTCGGGGCCGTCATTCTCGATTTCGACCGGCATGGCTGGCCGAAGCTCGTGCTCGTCGACGACATGGAGCTGAACGGCGCGCGTGCCGCTTACGACACGGCGCGCAACACGATCTATCTCTCGCGCGAGTTCGCCGCGAGTGCCACTCCTGCCGCCGTCACCGCCGCGCTCGTCGAGGAGATCGGCCACGCAATCGACGCGCGTGTTCATACCACCGACGCGCCCGGCGACGAGGGTCAGATCTTCGCCGCGTACGTCATGGGCAACCCGCCGAGCGCATCCGAGCTCGCGGCGCTGAAGATCGAGGACGATCACGGCAGCGTGACGGTCCAGGGCAAGACCGCGTCGGTCGAATTCGCAGCGCCGGTCGCAGGCTCCGTGACTCTGGACGGAAATCTCTCCGACTGGACTTCGGCCCAGCAGGTCGACAGATCGCTCAGCACGTCCGGCTACGACCTCTACGGGAAGCTGACGGGCGGGTACTACGTCTTCGCCATCCAGGCCCCGACTGCGGTTGGTGCGAATACCACCGTCTGGCTCAATACCGACCAGAACTCCGCGACCGGGTACCAGATCTGGGGAACCAGCGGCGGAGCCGAATACAACATCAATTTCGATGGCGCCGGCACGCCGTTCCTCTATAAGGGCGCGGCGGGCCAGACCAAGCAGTCCGCGCAGGTCCTGTTCGGGTATTCCGCTGATCACAAGACCGTCGAGTTCGCTGTGCAGGCGAAAGCGCTCGGGTCGCCCAAGGCGATCAATACGCTCTGGGACGTCAACGACAACACGTATCTTCCGTCCGACTACTCGGCGACGCAGTACTCGGTCACGGACGTCGGAACGCTGCCGGTTCGCACGGATTTCTCGAAGCACATCGGCATCGTCTACTCGGACACGAGCGCCAAGAATTACTGGGCGCAGATGTCCTACGCGCAGCTCATCATGGCGGCCGAAAACCAGGCCACGATGGCCGGCGTGCGCTACGACGTGCTGAGCGAGGCCGATCTCACGAACCTCTCGAAGCTCGTGAACTACGATGCGCTCGTCTTCCCGAACTTCACCAACGTCCAGTCGACGCAGCTCGCCGCGATTGAGCAGACGCTGACGACACTGGTGAACCAGTACCACGTCGGGTTGATCGCGGGCGGCGAGTTCATGACGAACGACCAGAACAACGCCTCGCTTCCCGGCGACGCGTATGCACGCATGAAGTCGCTCCTGGGCGTGCAGCCGCTGGGCGGGGGCTATCCCGTCGCGATGACGCTCACTGCGGATGACGTCTCGCATCCGATGATGAAGGACTACGGCTCCAACGAGCTTATCCGGAGCTACACCGACGCCGGATGGCTCGCCTACGCGCCGACGACGGCCGCAGGCTCGGATGTGCTCGCGAAGCAGACCATCAACGGGTCGACCTACGACGCGGTCATCGAGACCACGACCGGCGGCCACAACGTCCACTTCTCGACGGACGCCGTGCTCGCCGACAACAACCTGCTCTGGCAGGCGATCGACTACGTCGTGAATGGCGGCGGCGTGACCGCGGGGCTTCAGCTCTCGCGCAACTCGAGCATCGTTGCCTCCCGCGTCGACATGGACCAGGCGCAGGAACATTACGACGTCGTGCCGGAGAACGGCGGGCCGGGCATCTACGACCGGCTGCTGCCGATCCTCGCGCAGTGGAAAGCGCAGTACGGGTACGTCGGCTCGTATTACATCGACATCGGCAACAACGTTGCGAACGAGCAGTACACCGATTGGGCGAAGTCCGGCCAGTACTACAAGCAGCTCGTGCAGATGGGAAACGAGATCGGCTCGCACTCGCTCACGCACCCCGACGACACGAACCTCCTGTCCGCTACGCAGATCAAGACCGAGTTCCAGAACTCGAGGACGATCATCGAGCAGCAGATGTCGCAGATCCTCGGAACGCCCTATACCGTTACGGGAGCCGCCGTGCCGGGCGCGCCCGAGACGCTGGCGACCGCGCTTGCGATCACGCAGTACTACAACTATCTGTCGGGCGGGTTTTCGGGCGTCGGCGCAGGCTATCCCGGCGCGATCGGTTACCTGAATCCGACGATGGCCGCCGCGAACAAGCCCTACATCGCGCCGAACGTCGAGTTTGACTTTTCCCTCGTCGAGTTCAAGGGCATGACCTCCGCGCAGGCAAGCGCGGAGTGGAACGCAGAATTCGACAACCTCGCGAGTCATGCCGATGTGCCGGTCATCGTCTGGCCGTGGCATGACTATGGTGCGGCGGACTGGCCGACAAACCCGCCCGCGGATTCTCCGTATACGACGCAGATGTTCACGGACTTCATCGCGCGCGCTTACAACGCGGGTGCGGAATTCGTGACGGTGGGCGATCTCGCGCAGCGCCTGCAATGGTTCCACACGACGAACATCACGACGAGCGTTTCGGGCAGCACGGTCACCGCGGCAATTACGTCGCCCGACGCTGGCAAGTTCGCGCTCGACCTCGACAACCTCGGGTCACAGGTCATCAAGAGCGTCGCGAACTGGTACGCGTACGACAGCGACAGCGTGTTCCTGCCCCGCAATGGCGGCTCCTACACGATCAACCTCGGCACCGCAGCCGACGACGTTACGCACATCGTCAAGCTGCCAATGCGGGCCGAGCTCCTCTCGGTCAGCGGCAACGGTTCGAACCTGAGCTTCAGCGCGATCGGAGAAGGCGAGGCGGTGATCGACCTCAAGAACCCGAGCGGTCTGTCGGTGAACGTCACGGGCGCGACGGTGAAGAGCCTCGTCGGTGACATCCTCACGCTGGACATCGGCGCGTTCGGGCAGCACGACGTGTCGGTCACGCTTTCCACGGCCGTGGCCAATCGCGCGCCGGTCATCAGCTCGAACGGCGGCGCCGATACGGCAACGATATCGATCGCGGAAAACACGACCGCGGTCACCACGGTGACCTCGACGGATGCCGACGCCGGCCAAACGCGCACCTACTCGATCGTCGGTGGCGCGGACGCCGCGCTCTTCACGATCACCGCCGGCGGCGTGCTGAGCTTTGCGTCTGCACGGAACTTCGAAGCGGCCGCCGACGCCGACCGCAACAACAGCTACATCGTCCAGGTCCGCGTCGCCGACAACGGCAGCCCGAGCCTCTCGGACACCCAGACGATCACGGTCAACGTGACCGACATCAATGACAACGCGCCGGCGATCACGACGGCAGCGACGCAGTCTGTCGCGGAGAACACGACCTTCGTCGCAGCGCTCGCATCGACGGACGCGGACACGGTCGGCACGAATCCGGCGACCTTCACGATTACAGGCGGTGCGGATGCGGCCCGCTTTGCGGTTTCCGGCGGAAACCTCGTCTTCGTATCGGCGCCGGATTACGAAAATCCCGGCGATTCGGACCGCAATAACAGCTACGTCGTGCAGGTCACGGCATCCGACGGCCCGAACAGCACGAACAAAACGATCACGATCGGCGTGACGGATGTTGCCGACACGACAGCCAACCACGCACCGGTCATCACGTCGAACGGCGGCGGCGACACGGCAAGCATCAACGTGACCGAGAATACGGCTGTGGTCACGACGGTCACGGCGACCGACACGGACGCCGGACAGTCCCTGGCGTACTCGATCGTCGGCGGCGCGGATCAGGCGCTGTTCTCGATCAACGCATCGGGCGCGCTTTCATTCAAATCGGCGCCCAACTTCGAAGCGCCCGCAGACGCCGATCACAACAACAGCTACGTCGTCCAGGTGCGTGTCGCCGACAACGGCAGCCCGAGCCTTGCGGACACGCAGACGATCACCGTGAACGTCACCGACGTCGCCGAAGGCACGACGAACAGCCCGCCCGTGATCACGTCGAACGGCGGCGGGGCTTCGGCGGCGCTGTCGATCGTCGAGAACGCCAGTGCCGTCACGACCGTGACGGCGACGGACCCGAACGCGGGCGACGCGATCACCTATCTCATCAGCGGCGGTGCGGACGCGGCGAAATTCGCCATCAACGCGACGACGGGCGCGCTGACATTCATCACCCCGCCGGATTTCGAAGCGCCGACGGACCAGGCCGCGAACAACGTTTACGACGTTCTCGTCGGCGCTCGCGACGCGAGCGGCGCGCTCGACACGCAGGCGCTCGCCGTCACGGTCACGAATGCAAACGGACTCACGGTCAACGGCACCGCGTCGGCGGAGACGCTCAACGGCACGCCGGAGGCCGACACGATCAACGGCAACGACGGCAACGACGTCCTGAACGGCCTGGCCGGCAACGACACGCTATTCGGCGGGAACGGAGCCGACGTGCTCGACGGCGGGCCCGGCGCGGACGCGCTTCACGGCGGGCCTGGCATCGATGTGTTCATCTGGGATCCGGCGGACACGGCGATCGATGCCGGTAATGCGCGCGACATCCTCCGGCTCACCGGCAGCGGTACGACGATCGATCTTTCGCAGGCGATTGCGAACAGCCATATCGACGGCATCGGCGTGGTCGATCTCACGGGCTCCGGAAACAACACCGCCAACCTGTCGATCAATGACGTGTTCGCGATGTGCTGGGACAACTACCTGCGCTTCGACGGCAATGCGGGCGACCGCGTGACCGTCCTGGACACCGCGAACTGGGCGCGCGGCGCCGATCAGGTCGTCGGCTCGAACACGTACCACGTGTGGTCGGGCTCGGGCGCGACGCTCCTCATCGATACGGACGTCACCACCAACCTGGCGTAGATCTAGATTTTCATTTCCGCGAAGACCTTCTTCGCGCTCCGGAAGCAGTCGACGCCCACCGGGATGCCGCAGTAGACGGCGATCTGGATGAGGACCGCCCGCAGGTCCTCCTTGGTGAGCCCGTTGTTGAAGGCCGAGCGGAAATGCAGCTCGAACTCGTGCATCTTGCCGCTCGCGGCGAGCATGCCGAGGTTCAGGATCGAGCGCTCGCGACGTGACAGAGTCTCGTCGGTCCACACGGTGCCCCAGCAGTACTCCCCCACGATGTCCTGGAAGGGCTTGTTGAACTCGTCGGCATTCTTGGTCGCCGCGTCCACGTAGGCGTCGCCGAGAACCTCGCGGCGGACTTTCAATCCGGCGTCGTACAGCTTCTTGTCCATCGTTCACTCCTTTGCGGTTGGTGTCGGCAGATGCTACAAAAGATGCTGGACCAGAGGAGGAAACATGAAAAAGATAATTACAGCGCTGCTCATGGCGCTTGGATGCTTTGCCGGCGTCGCGGCGGCTGCCGAGTACCCCGAGAAACCCGTGCGATTCATCGTGCCGTTCCCGCCGGGCGGCGGCACGGACGCGCTCGCACGCACGCTCGCACCGCGGCTTTCGGAGATGTGGGGGCAGCAGGTGATCGTGGACAACCGCGGCGGCGCGCAGGGAAGCATCGGCACGGCGCTCGGCGCAAAGGCGCCGGCGGACGGGTATGCGATCACGCTCGGCCACCAGGGCGCGCTGACCATCAATCCGCATCTTTATCCGAACGTCGGCTACGACTCGCTGCGCGACTTCGCGCCGGTGACGCGTGCGACGGAAATGGCCTTCATCCTGGTCGTGCACCCGTCGCTGCCGGTGAAGACCATGAAAGACCTCGCCGCGCTGGCGAAAGCGAACCCCGGGAAGCTCACCTTTGCTTCCACGTCGTCCGGCCCGCAGATGGCGGGCGAGCTCTTCCGGCTGACGACGAAGACCGACATGCTGCACGTGCCGTACAAGGGCGCGGGCCCGGCGGTGATCGATCTTCTCGCCGGGCACATCACGATCATGTTCTCGAATCCGACCGGCGCGGTGCCTTACGTGAAAGCCGGCAAGCTCCGCGCGCTGGGCGTGATGGACCGCAAGCGAAACGAGGCGCTGCCGGACGTGCCAAGCGCGCTCGAGGCGGGTTACCCCGACCTCTCCAACGTGATCGAGTGGTATGGCATCGTCGTGCCGGCTGCGACGCCTAAAGACATCGTTGCGAAGCTGAACGCCTCGATGCACCAGGCGCTCAAGTCACCGGAGGTGGCGAAGCGCGTGGCGAACCTGGGACAGACGATTTCGCTGAGCACGCCCGAGGAGTTCGGAGCGCTGATCCGCGCCGAGCACGAGCGCTGGGGCAGGGTGGTGAAAGCGTCCGGCGCGAAGGCCGACTGACTACTGGATGATGCGGTCCGCGCGCTGAAGGATCTGCGCGGGTACGTTTACGCCCAGTCTCTTCGCCGCCCGCTGGTTCACAACCAGCTCGAATTTGGTCGGCGTTTCGACCGGGAGCGTTTCCGGCCGGGCGCCCTTGAGCACCCGGTCGATGTGGGACGCGAGACGCCGGGAGATTTCCTGCAGGTCGGGGCCGTAAGTCGCGAGCGCGCCCTCCTCGGCGAAGATGCTCCACGCCGAAACGACGGGAATGCGCTGTCTCGCAGCGAGGTCTGCGATCTTCCTCCGGTTCGCGATCGTAAAGCCGCTTGGCGCGAGCACGATCGCGCTCGCTCGTCCCTCGACCGCCGCCTGTATAGCCCGTTCGGGGTCGTCAGGTCGCGCGGGCCGGGAAATCTCGATCGACTGCAGTTGTATCCCGAGCGCGGGTGCGACAGCCTGCAGCCCTTTCATCTCATTGTCGACGTGCGAGGGTTCCCAGACGACCGCTACGCGCGATGCGCCGCGCAACATGTCTCTCACGAGCTCCAGGCGTTTCGCGGCGAGCTCGTCAGTGAGGTAGGTGATGCCCGTCAGGTTCGCGCCGGGCTTCGCCAGGCTCGCGACAAAGCCCGCGCGCACGGGGTCCTGGCTGGTTCCAAAGACCACGGGGATCGAGCCCGCCGCCTTCCTGGCGAATGCGACGCCTGCGCTGTAGGTCACGATCGCGTCCGGCCTCGAGTGAGCGAGCTCTGCTGCAAACTCGCCGAGCTTCCTTGCGTCGCCGGCGGCGTGGCGAAACTCGATGGCAAGCGTTTTGCCGTCGACCCACCCGAGCTCGCGCAGGCTCTCGAGCACCTGCTTCTCCGGGAATTCGTTCGGCGAGGCGGCGCCGCTGAGCCAGCCGATCCGGGGCGCCTTCTGCTGCGCACCGGCCGGCGCCAGAGCGAGAACGGCGAGCAGTACTGCGAGGGCGACGCGCGCTGTCATTCAGCCCGGATACCCGCCTCGCGCACGACTTTGTCGTAGCGGCTACGCTCCGACTGGAGCATCGCCTGGAACTGCTCAGGCGTGGACGGCACGCTTGCGATCCCCTGGACGCGGAGCTTTTCCTTCACCTCGGGCACGTTTAGCGCGCGCACCATCTCCGTGTTGAGCCGCTGCACGACCGCTGCAGGCGTCGCCGCGGGCACGACGAAGCCCGCCCAGTTGGTCGCTTCGAGATCGGGATAGCCGACTTCCCTGAACGTCGGCACGTCCGGCAGCTGTTCGGCACGCGTCGCAGTGGAAACGACCAGCGCGCGAATCTTGCCGTTCGCCACGAACGGCGCGAACTCGAGCACATTCCCGCACATCATCGCGATGTGGCCGCCGACGAGCGCGACCATCCCGGGCGAGCTGCCCGCATAGGGCACGTGCGTGAATTTCACTTTGAGCGCCTGACCGACCATCTCAGTCAGCACGTGGTGCGTCGTGCCGACGCCGGGTGTGGCGTACTGGATTTCCCCCGGGCGCTGCCGCGCAAGCGCGATCAGCTCCTTGAAGGTCTTCGCCGGCAGCGTCGGGTGCACGCCGTAAACCATCGGTGTCTCGATACCGCGGGTGATGGCCCGGAAATCCTTCAGCGGGTCGTAGTTGACCTTGCGCATCGACGGGTTGATGACGAAGCTCGGGAACACGATAACCAACGTATGGCCGTCCGGGGCCGCTTTGGCGGCGAGGTCATAACCGATTACAGCGCCCGCGCCCGGCCGGTTCTCGACCAGCACTGGCTGGCCGAGGGGCTTGGTCATCTGTTCGGCAACGAGGCGGCTCGTGACATCGGAGGCGCCGCCGGGCGGGAAGGGCACGATGATGCGCAGCGGCTTGGAGGGAAAGGTCTGTGCGTGAGCGGCACTTACGCAGGCGAGCGCGAGCGCAGTGGCTGTCATTGCGAGCCGGCAGCGATGGCCGGCGAAGCCAGATCGTGGCGCACGGGAGGCGGATCGAGCGCCTCGCGGTTGCTTCGTCACTACCGTCGCTCGCCATGAAATCATCTGCATCTCCTCGCGTTAGTTTTTCAATCCAACGACATTGAACGCCGGCACCGGCCGGTGGAATCCCTTGAGCGTGAGCTCGCCGACGGGCTCCGCCTCGACGAGCTCCTCGATGCGCCCCAGCACGCGCTGCGGCACGAGCGTCTGGCCGCCCTTCGCTTCGGAGCAGAGGCGCGCGGAGAGATTGCAGACTGCGCCGATCGCGCCGTAATCGAGACGCCCTTCGAATCCGATCGCGCCGAGTGTCGCGTAGCCCTGTGCGACGCCGATGCCGATGTTCAGGTCGTAGCCGAGCTTTTTCCATTTCTTGGCGCACTCGTTGAACGTCTCGTGCATTGCGACCGCCATGCGCACGGCCTGCTCCGCCGGGTTTTCCAGCGGGATCGGGTCGTTGAAAAAGATCATGATGGCATCGCCCGCGAAGCGCTCAACGGTGCCCTGGTGGTCCATGATGAGCTTGCCCATCGCGCCGTGGTACTCGCGCAGCACGCCCATGACTTCCTCGGGGTCTGCCGATTCGGTGAACGCGGTGTACCCGCGCAGATCGATGAAGACGACGGTGATCTCGCTGCGATGGCTCTTCAGCGGATCCTTGCCATCGGCGCTCGTGATGAGGTCCGCGACCTGCGGCGAGAAGAAGCGCTTCATGCGCGAGAGGCGCTCCACCTGCGCGATGCCGTCCTGCACGCGCTGCTCGAGCGTCGCGTTGAACTCCGCGAGCTCCGCCTTCTGCGCTTCCACCTGGTCGTAGAGCGTCTTGATGCGAAGCAGCGACCGCACGCGCGCCATCAGCTCGGGCTGATTGATCGGCTTGGTCAGAAAGTCGTCGGCGCCGGCTTCCAGGCCCTTTACGCGCTCGGACGGATCGAGCGCGGTCACGAGCACGATCGGCAGCAGCCGCACTTCCGGGTCCTCGCGCACCTTCTGGCAAACCTCGAACCCCGTCATGCCCGGCATCATCACGTCGAGCAGCACGAGATCGGGCTTGTCGCTCTTGATCTTCTGCAGCGCCTCCATCCCGGAGCTCGCGGTGATCGCCTGGTAACCCTTCACCGTCAGGATGTCCTGCAGCAGCTTCACGTTCATCGGCATGTCGTCGACGACGAGGATCTTCTGCTGACGCGTTCCCTCGCCCCGTGACGCGGGGAGAGGGTCAGGGTGAGGGGCGGTCACGGCTTCCCGATGAACTTTTCGACGGTCTCGACGAAGCCCTTCACGTTGATGGGCTTGGTGATGTAGTCGTCGAAGCCGGACGCCACGATGCGCTGCTGGTCGTCGGGCATGACCGAAGCCGAGACGGCGATGACCTTCATCTTCCCGATCGCGGGGTCGGCGCGGATCTGGCCCAACGCGGTGATGCCGTCGATGTCGGGGAGCTGGATGTCCATCAGCACGAGGTCGGGCTTCTGCTCCTTCGCGAGCCGGACGCCTTCGCCGCCGGTCATGGCCTCGATGGTCTTATAGCCCTTGAACTGGAGCACGTCGCGCACGAGCTTCAGGTTTTTTTCGTTGTCTTCGACGATCAGGATGAGACTCATGCCTCCCTCCGCACGGTTGATTGGAGCGCGAGCGCTGCGATGTCGGTCGCCGGCGCCGATTCGGCTGGTCGCCCCGACCGCTCCGCTACCCCGGTAAACGGGGCCCCTGCTTCCCGCCTCACGCCGCCACCTCCGGAATTCGCTCGGGCAGGGTAAAGGTGAACGTCGAGCCTTTGCCCACCTCGCTTTTCAGACTGATCTTGCCGCCGTGCAGCTCGATGAAGCGCCGCGTGAGGGCGAGTCCGAGGCCCGTGCCTTCGGCTTTCTTCAGATGATCGCTGCCGACCTGGCGGAATTCCTCGAACACGAGCGCCTGGTCTTCGGGCTTGATGCCGACGCCGGTGTCGGTCACCGAGATCTCCACGCGGCTGTCCTCGTGTTTCGCATCGACGGTGATCTTGCCGCCGCTGGGCGTGAACTTAACGGCGTTCGACAGCAGGTTCAGCATGATCTGCTTGAACTTGCGCTCGTCGGCGCGCCACTGCCCGATGTCGCCGTTGGAGTTGAGCTCGAGCGTGATGCCATTGCGCGTCGCGCGCTCGCGGATGAGCGTGAGCGAGCTCGCGAGCGCTTCCGTGAGGTCGAACTGCGAGAGCTCCAGGTCCATCCGCCCCGCCTCGATCTTGGCGAGATCGAGGATGTCGTTGATGAGCGAGAGCAGGTGCTTGCCCGAGCTGTGGATGTCGCGCAGATACTCGTCCTGCTTGTCGTTCAAATCGCCGAACATCCGCTCCTGGAGCACCTCGGAGAAGCCGATGATGGCATTCAACGGCGTACGCAGCTCGTGCGACATGCTCGCAAGAAACTCGGACTTGTGCTTGTTTGCCACTTCGAGCTCCGCGCTCTTCTCCTGGATCTCGTTGAAGAGGCGAACGTTCTCGATGGCGATCGTCGCCTGGTCGGCGAAGGTCTTCACGAGCTCGATCTGTCGTTCGCTGAACGGCTCGACGGTGGTTCTCGCAAGAATGATCACGCCGAGGAGCGTGCCTTCCCGCATGAGCGGCACCCCGAGCACCGTTCTTTGCTTGCCGACTTTCTGCCATTCCAGCTGGTCGAACTCGGGGTCGACCAGAACGTCGGACACGTGCACGACCGCCCGGTCCAGCGCGACGCGGCCGGTTATGGAGCTGCGGTCGATCGCGATGGGCGTCCTCGCCAGAAACTTGATGTGGTCGGCATCCATGTTGTTGGCCGCCACTAAGTGGCATTTGTCTCCGTCCGACCGCACGATGAAAGCGTATTCGGAAGAGCATAAGCGTGCCGCCGTCTGGACGATGGCGTCGAGCACGGGCTGGATGTCTGTTGGCGAGCTGCTGATGACGCGGAGAATTTCGGCAGTTGCCGTCTGCTGCTCGAGGGCGGTGGTCAGCTCGTGAGTGCGCTCGTCCACTTTGCGCTCCAGCCCCGAGTAGGACTCCTTCAACTGCGCGGCCATGTTGTTGAACTGCTCGGCGAGCGCCTCCAGCTCGTCACCGGTGCGCACGTCGATCCGCTGGTCGAGGTTGCCGGTCGCGAGCTGTGCCGCGCCGCCCTGGATCGCCTGGATCGGCTTCACCATGCGCCGCGCGACGAAGAGGCTTGCCAGCATCGCGAGCACGAGCCCGGCGATCAGCAGGAGCCCGGTGCGCTTCAGGGACGCATACAGCGGCGCGAAGGCTTCGGCGAGCGGCTGCTCGACGAAAACGTGCCAGCCCAGCGGCGTGATGCTCGCGTAGGCGGTCAGGACCTCCTGGCCCTGCGGGCTCCGCGCGATCGTCACGCGCTCCGCGTCTGCGGCCCCGACGTTCTCCCGCGCGGCTTTCACCTGCGGCAGGCCGGACAGGTCGAGCTTCTGGAGCACGTAGCTGATGTCGGGATGCGCGATCAGCCGCCCGCGGGAATCGACGGCGTAGGCGACGCCCTTGTCGCCCACTTTGATGCGCGAAATGACGTCCCAGATGAACTTGAGGTTGACCTCGGCCACCGTGATGCCGGCCTTGTCGCCGATGCCGGCGACCGCGATCGTCATATAAGGCTCGGTCTCCTTCCGGAAATACACTGGGCTGAAATACGGCTTTCCGCCCTTCGCCTCGAGAAACTTGGGGTCATTCGAGTAGTCGGTCTCACCGCCCGCCACGTCCATGCCGAGCCGCGAGACGCGCAACTGCTCCTTGCCGGTATTGTCGAGAAGGGCGACGTCGGTGATGGGCGGGACCTGCCGCAGGAGCTTGAGGTATTCGATCCGACGCTGCTCGGGGGTCGATGGGCCGACCTGGGGGAGCCGCATCCATCCGAGCTGATGCTCGATCTCCTGGACGTATGCCTCGATGCGGCCGGCCGCAGCGGCCGCCTTCTCGCGCTGGAGGTTCAGCAGCGCGGCCTTGTTTTCGTTGTAGGTGAAGTAGAGGCCGACGAGGCCGCTCACGATGAGCGCGGCGCTCACCAGCACGACGAAGTAAACGACGTATTTGCGGAAGAGCGACCCGCGCGTTGTCATGCGCGAATCATACCGCCTCGAGGCGCGGTCATTCGGTCATGGGACCCAGGCGCCGGCGCGCGACGCAACTAGTCAATGACCTTGTCGGCGCGCAGCAGGAGCGCCTGCGGCAGCGAGAGGCCGATCGCCTGCGCGGCCCTGCGGTTCACCACCAGCTCGAATTTGGCCGGCTGCTCCACGGGTAGATCGCCGGGCTTCGCACCTTTCGCGATCTTGTAGATGAACGTGGCCGCCTGCCGGAACTGGTCGGTGATGTCGACGCTGTAAGCGATCAGGCCGCCGGCCTCGACATCCTCCCGGTAGACGTGCATGAACGGAAGTCGATAGGACGCCGCGAGGCGAACGGTGTCCTCGCGAAGCATGAGCGCAAGCCCGTCGATCATGCGGATCGCGGCCTGCGCCCCGCTTTTCACGGCTGCTTCGAACGCCGGCTTCAGCTCGGCCGGCGTCGTCACCGCATGTGTGCGCAGCTGGATGCCGAGGCCGCGGGCGGCGTTCTCCGCGACTTTCAGCTGGAGCGGCGCATTCTGACTGCTCGTGTTCACGAACACGGCGACCCGTGTAGCGTGCGGGACGATCTCCTTCAGGATCTCGAGGCGCTTTCCCGCGAGCTCGGAGACGAGATTCGTGACGCCGGTGATGTTGCCGCCCGGACGCGCGAGATTCGTGACCACGCCGGCGCCGATCGGATCGGCAATCAGCACCATCACGTGCGGGACCGTCGAGTTCGCCGCTTTCGCCGCGACATTGCCGGGCGTCGTCGCGATGAGCCATGCATCGCATTTCGCGGCGATCAGCTCCTGAATCAGCGCCGGAAGACGGTCGAACTTGCCTTCCGCGTAGCGCTCCTCCAGCACGTAATCGCGCTTCTCGACGAATCCGTGGTCACGCAGGCCGCGGCGAAACGCTTCCATGTAACCCTTGCTCGCGTCCGCGCCGCTGCCGGACAGGTGGCCGATGCGATAGACCTTGCCAGTCGTTTGCGCGAACGAGAGACGCGGCGCCACGACCGAAGCGGCAAGCGCGGCCACGAATAGCCGCCGCGTCGTCACTCGACGACCTTGTCCGCGCGCACCAGGATCGACTGCGGCAGCGTCACGCCGAGAGCGTTCGCTGTCTTGATGTTGACCAGCAGCTCGAACTTCGTCGGCTGCTCGATGGGCAGGTCGGACGCCTTCGCGCCCTTCGCGATCTTGTCGACGTAGGCGGCCGCGCGCCTGAAGAGATCGGTTCGGCTGGCCGCATACGCAATCATGCCGCCGGCTTCCGCATGCTCGGGAATGCCGTAAATCGCCGGCAGCCTGTTCTTTGCCGCGAGCTCCGCGACCTGCGCGCGCTGGGTAAGCAACATCGGATCCGGCAGCACGAGCAGGCCGTTCACCTGGGCCTTGACCATGTCCGCGAACGCGGCTGGCAGCTCGTTCGCCGCGCTCACGCTAAATGCCTGCAGTCGCAGGTTGAGCTTCCGCGCCGTCACCTCCGCATGTTGCGCAGCCGCCTGCGTCAGTGGATTCGCGGGATTGGAAAGTATCGCGATTCGCGAGAGCTGGGGCACTGCCTGCTTGAGCAGTTCGACCTGCTTGCCGGGCAGGTCGGTGGAAAGCGTGGTGAGACCGGTGACGTTCGTGCCGGACCGTGCGAGGCTGGACGCGATGCCCATGGCAACCGGATCGCCCGACTGTGCCATGACGATCGGCACGCTTTGACTCGCCTTGCGTGTCGCGATCGCCGCCGGGCCTTCCGCTGTGACGATGGCCGCGACCTTGAGCTTCACGAGCTCGGCCGCGAGCGCGGACAAGCGCTCCCAGTGGTCGTCGGCCGAGCGCCACAGGATCGTGATGTTCTGGCCTTCGACGTAGCCGAGGTCGCGCAGCCCCTGCTTGAATGCTTCGGTGCGCGCCTTGATCGACGAGAGCGGCGACGCGCTCAGAAAGCCGATGGTGAGCTTCGGCGGGGCCTGCGCGCGCGCTGCACGGCACGCCAATGCAGCGGCGGAGAGAGCCAGAAAAGCGCGTCGCCTCATCGGCCCGGCTCGTGCAGGCTCGCCTGCAGCCACGCCTGCGGCAGCGTGAACGTGAACGTGGACCCTTTGCCGACCGTGCTGTCGAGCTTCATGACGCCCCCGTGCAGCTCCACGAACTTCTTCGTGAGCGCGAGTCCGAGCCCGGTGCCCTCGGCTTTCCTGAGCGCGTCGCCGCCCACCTGCTTGAATTCCTCGAACACGAGCGGCTGGTCTTCCGGCCGGATGCCGACGCCGGTGTCGCTGACGGCGATCTCGACATGCCCGTTCGCGCGCCGCGCGCGCACGCCGATCGTCCCGCCGGCGGGCGTGAATTTCACTGCGTTCGAGAGCAGGTTCAGCATGATCTGCTTGAATTTACGCTCGTCGGCGGTCCAGTCGGCAACCCCGTCGCACTCGAGCTTCAGCGCGACGTTGTTTTTAGTCGCGCGCTCGCGGATCAGGGTGAGCGCGTTCTCGAGTGCCGCGCGCATGTCGAAGCGACTCAGCTGCAGCTCCATGCGTCCCGCCTCGATCTTGGAAAGGTCGAGGATGTCATTGATGAGCGACAGCAGGTGCACGCTGGACGTATGGATGTCGGCGAGATATTCCGCCTGCTTCTCGTTGACGTCGCCGAACATCTGCTCGCGCAGGACTTCCGTAAAGCCGATGATCGCGTTGAGCGGGGTGCGCAGCTCGTGGGACATGCCGGCGAGGAACTCGGACTTGTGGCGGTTCGCGACCGCAAGCTGTTCGTTGGCCGATTCCAGCTCACGGCTTTTCTCCTGAATTTCCCTGAACAGGCGCACGTTCTCGATCGCGATGACCGACTGATCGGCGAAGGTCTCGAGGAGCTTGATCTGTTTGTCGCTGAACGGCGCGATCTCAATCCGGCGCAGCACGATCGTGCCGACTGCGTCGCGTTCGCGCAGTAGGGGCACAACGAGAATGGTCCGCACTCCGAGCCCAGCGGCCTGGGAATCCGGAAATTCAGTGCGGATGTCGTGGATGTGCACGGCACGTCGTTTCGTGAGCGCGCGGGTCGTCACGGTCTCGCGGGAAAATTTCGGATTCGCTTTCGCCGGCTGGATCGGACCGAAGTGGGCTGCCGGCCGGTCGCCTTCGCCTTCCAGCAGTCGAATGACACAGTCCTGCGCGGAGCACAGGCGCGCGGCGCTCTCGGCGACGGCATCGAGCACAGGCTGGATATCCGTGGGAGAGCTGGAGATGACGCGAAGAATCTCCGCCGTAGCGGTCTGCTGCTCCAGGGATTCCGTGGTTTCATTGAAAAGGCGCGTGTTTTCGATCGCGATGACGGCCTGGTCCGCGAATGTCCGGAGAACGCCCAGTTGCTTTTCGGTGAGCGGCCCGGGTTTCAGGCGGATCACGCTGATCGTGCCGATCGCGCGGCCGTCGCGAACCATGGGCATGATCGATATGGCGCGGTAGCCCGACGGAATGAAGTTCTGGACGCCGCGCCAGGTCGTCTCGTCGTCGTACTTGAGGACGTCGGGAACGTCGATCAGCCGGCGTTCGAGAATCGCGCAGCCGTGCATGTAGTCGCGCTGGAGGGGGAAGGGGAAGCGGGCCCGCCACTTCTCTGCGCGATCCGCGTCGGCTTCGGCAATCGCGGCGAGCTGTACCTTGCCGTCCCTGGGCAATCCCACCGCCACGGCAGCGCCCTCGAAGAGGCGCACGCCGCTCTGAACGATTGCCTCGAACACGCGCTGCACGTCCATCGGCGAGGTGCTGATGATCCGGAGGATCTCGGCGGTTGCCGCCTGTTGCTCGCGTGCCTCCGCGAGCTCGCGTGCAAGGCTTCGCGGAGCCTTCGGGCGGTGAGCGTTGCGCAGGCTCTCAACTTCCGGCGCGCCCGCGCGCCGCGGCGCGCTCCGCGCGCGCGTGGTCTTCGCCTTCGCTCTCACCGTGCGCTTCATTCGATCAACGTGTCCGCTCTGAGCAGCATGGATCGGGGGATGGTGACACCCAGAGCTTTCGCAGTCTTTACATTGATGACGAGCTCAACCGTCGTAGGCAGCTCGACTGGAATGTCGGCGGGCTTCGCTCCCCTGGCGATCTTGTCGACGTAGACGGCAAGCCGGCGAAAGGAATCACGCAGATTCGGGCCGTAGGCGATGAGATTCCCACGCTCGGCGAACTGCGCCCATCCCGAGATCGCCGGCACCCGGTTCCTGAGGGAAAACTGGGCGAAACGGTCGCTGAAGCCGATCAGGACGGAGTCCGGAAACGCGACGATGGCTTCACTCTGCGCCTTCGCAGCGGACGCAAGAGCGGTTTCCAGCTCGGTCCGATTGAGCGCCGGAAAATATTCAATGGTCATTCCCAGCGTTTTCGCTGCGGCCTCGGAAGCGCGTAGTTCGCTGCGTTGTCCCGCATGCTCCGGATTCGCAATGATTGCGACGCGCTTGATGGCCGGCTGCGCCTCACGCAGGAGCTCGAGCCGCTTGCCGACGAGCTCGAGGGCGAGAAAGGAAACGCCCGTCATGTTGCGGCCTGGCCGCGCGAGCGATTCGACGAACCCGGCCTCGATGGGATCCCCGCTTGCCGCGAAGACGATGGGGATGTTGCCGATCCGCTGCGCGCGGCGGATTGCCGGGCCGCCGTGAGCGACGATGACCTGCGCCGGGGATTTGGCGATGGCCGCGATCGCTTCGTCCACGCGTTCATTCGACGTATCGCCCCAGCGGGCATCCACCACGAGATTGCGGCCTTCCTCGTAACCGAGAGAACGGAGTCCCTCGCGAAAGGCCGTATAGAAGGCTGCCGCGCTCGCCGCGCTGTCGTGAGAAATCCAGGCCACGTGAAACGGCCTGGTCTGAGCAGACGAGCGCGCCGCGATGGACGCGCTTGCAGCTGCCAGGATGAAGCGACGGCGGTCCATCATCGACGATCCCTCTCGTTAGTCGGCCTTGATGCCGGCCGACTTGATCACTTTGGCGAAGCGCACGGTCTCGGACCGGATGAGCTCGGCAAATTCCTCCGGCGTGCTCGTCGTCGTATCCACGCCCGAGGTCGCGAGCTTTTCCCTGACGTCGGGCGACATCACTGCCTTGTGAAGCTCCGCGACGAGCCGATCGACAATCGGCCGTGGCGTTCCCGCCGCCGTCAAAATGCCGTACCACTGCACCGCCACCAGGTCGACTCCCTGCTCGCGCGCGGTGGGCACTTCCGACAGCACGTCGAGCCGCTTCTCGGTGAGCACGGCGAGCGGTCTGACCCGCTTCGCCTTGACGATCGGGATGGCAGGCGCAAGCGCATAGGTTCCAAAATCGACTTCGCCCGTGGCGCACGCCAGCAGACCCGCCACGTTTCCCTTGTAGGGAATGTGCGTCATCTTCAGCCCGTACATGCTCATCAGGAGCTCGGTCGCGAGATGGTTGCCCGCGCCAAGACCGCTCGAGCTGAAGTTGAGCTTGCCCGGATTGCGCTTCGCGAGCGCGATGAACTCCTTCAGATTCTTCGCGGGCACCGAGTTATGGACTCCGGTGACGTAGTACATGTTTGCGACGAGCGTCAGCGGCTGAAGATCGCGCGCAGCGTCGTAGTTGAGCTTGGCGTACATGGACGGGGAAATGGAGATCGAAGGCGGCGTCAGCACGATCGTGTAGCCGTCGGGCGGCGACTTGGCCGTGAGCTCGAGACCGAGATTGCTCGTCGCGCCCGGACGGTTATCGGCGATGACCGGCTGCTTCAACTGCTCCGAGAGCTTCTGCGCGATCGCGCGTCCCGCGATGTCGGTGGGTCCGCCCGGAGGGAAGGGGAGGATGAAGCGGATCGGCTTGGACGGATACGTTTGCGCGTGAGCTGCGCATGCAATGCCGACCGCGCACAACATGACCGACAACGATTTCAGTTTTGTCATTTCGTACCCCCTCCCGATGTTTTTATTTGCTCACGTGCCCCGAGACTTTCCTAGAACGCAAAGTGTCGGCCGACCGCCGAAGGCACGACGAGTGGCTCGCCGAACGTATTCGCGAGTGCGTTCACCGCGCGCCAGCCGGTGCAGTGTGCGGGCACGATGCGTTTCATGCCGAAGCCTTTCAAGTCCCTGATCGTCTCGGGAATCGCCGGCTCCACTTCCGCGCCGGAGAGGTGGAAGCCGCCCATCACGGCGTAGAGCGGCACATCTCCGAATACTTCCCGCGCGTTCGTCAGCACATTGACGACACCCGTGTGCGAGCACGCCGTGAAAACGACCGCGCCTTTGTCCTTCACGTGCACCGCGACGTAACGCTCGTCGAATAGCCACGTGTCCGGCTCCCATGTTCTGCCATCGTCCGCCAGCTTCACCTGCGTCGGCATGCCGCGCTCGTACGCCGTGACGCTCGGCACTTCGCCGCTCAGATAGAAGAAGCGGTCCAGCAGCAGCCGCTCTTCGGGGCGGTTCACGACTTCGGCGCCGGCACTCGCGAGCTCCGCCGGACTGGGCACCGGCTTCTGCCGCAGAGGTTCGCCGCCGAAGCGCTTCGTCGCGCGCGTGACGAACATCCGCGGGTTGACGTGACACTCGACGCCGCGGCCGCCGTTCTGGGCATTCACGAGCCGTACCGCTTCGAGCATTCCGCCGGCATGATCCCAGTGACCGTGCGAGAGCACGATTGCGCCGGCGTCACCAAATGGGGTCTTGAGCAGCGCGCCATTGCGCGCTATGCCGTAAGCCTCCGGGCCGGCGTCGAAGATCAGTGTGCGCTTTTCCCGACCGGAAGTCGCGGTGACCACCAGCGAGAGTCCGTGCTCGGCGCAGCAGCGGTATTCGCCCGCGGACATGGGCAGCGTGCCCTGCCTCAGGAGCATGGACACCTCGTTCGTCACCCCGCCCGGAACCGTGGACAAGGTGTCAGTGACGTTGTCCATGAGGACGCTTACTTCGAGCGCATCGACCGCTATGGCGTTACCTGCAATCATCGTCGAGGCCCACCATCGGTTGCCCGAGCCGGATTTCTTCTCATTCGATCACCTTGTCCGCCCGCAGCAGCAGCGTCTGCGGCACAGTAATTCCGATTGCTTTCGCGACTTTCAAATTCACGGTCGTGACGTAGCGCGTCGGCAGCTCGACGGGCAGCTCCGCGGGCTTTGCGCCTTTCAGGATTTTTTCGACGAGCGCGGCGCCGCGCTGGATGACCTCCCGCGGATCAGGATCGAATCCGAGCAGGCCGCCGAGCTCGAGCGCCGCGTCGTGACCGCCGAAGAGCGCGGGGAGACGGTTCCTGAACGCGAACTCGGCGATCGCGCGCTCGTGCGGATTGAACTGCGGATGCGGCGGCACGATGAGGCCCCCGGCACGTTGCGCGACCGCATTCGTCAGTGCGTCGCCGTAACGCGCAGCATCCGGCAACGGATAGCGCAGCACTTTGACCCCGAGTTTTTTGCCGGTCTTCTCGACTTGTTCCGCGATCGTCGGATGGTTAGGGTGCGTCGGGTCGAAAAGAAGCGCGACGCTCGTCAACTTCGGCACGCTTTCGTGTAACAGCTCCAGATATTTGCCGCTGACCACAACGGATATGTTGGACACGCCGGTCAGCCGTCCGCCCGGATGGGCGAGGCTTTTCACGAAGCCGCTCGCGATGGGATTGCCGGCATTCACGAAGACGATCGGCACATCAGGAATCGCAGCCCGCGCGGCTTCGGCGCTGAACGACGAAACCGCAAACACGATATCGACATTACGTTGCTGAAGCTCGGACGCAAGACCCTGGAGGCGCTCGCGTTTCCCCTCGGCGAACCGCCATTCGACGACGAAGTCCTTGTTTTCGGCGAGGCCTAGGTCCTGAAGGCTGCGCAGAAACATGCCGGCGGTCGTCTGGGGATCGTTTGCGGACTGGCGCGGCCCGGCGCTTAGATAGCCGATGCGCCACGGTTTCGGACGCTGCTGCGCGAATGCGACCGGGATGTGCACGGCCGACGCGCCGAGCAATATCAGAACGGTGCGCCGTCTCATTCGATCAGCCGCGTCGCCTGAAGCAACACGGACGGCGGCAGAGTCAGCCCCAGCGCTTTGGCTGTCCTGGCGTTGACGACGAATTCGAACTTCGTCGGTTGCTCGATGGGCAAATCTCCGGGCTTCGCGCCTTTGAAAATCTTGTCGACGTAGAAGGCGGCACGACGGTAGTTCTCGAGGGCATCGGCCCCGTAACTCAGGAGTCCGCCGCTCTCGGCGAATGTAGCCACGCCGCCGATCGAAACGAGACGGTGAGATGCGGCGGCGCTCGCAATCGTGCTGGCGCGTGAGTTAAAGAAGGGGTCACGCGGTACGATGATTCCCGTAGCTCCACCGCTTGCGGCCGCGGAGATACGCGGCGGGATATCCGTGCCCGGGCGCGCCTCGACCGGCACGATCGTAACGCCGCTCTTCGCAGCCGCGTTCGTGAGACGTTTCAGTGAGGATGGGTGAGCGGGATTGTCGGGATTGACGAGCACGGCGACGCGCGCGAGCCCGGGTTCGACGGCTCGAATGAGCTCGAACTGCTTCTGACTTAAATCGACGGACAAAGAGGTGAGCCCGGTGAGATTGCCGCCGGGGCGCGCAAGACTGGCGGCGATGCCCGTGGTGAGTGCGTCGCCCATGGTGGCGGTCACGATCGGGATCGTCTGCGTCGCCTTCTGTGCTTCGCGAGTCGCGCGCGTTCCGCCTGCAACGATTACGTCGACGTCCCGCTTCACGAGCTCCGCCGCGTGCTGCGCGAGCGTGGATGCACCGGCGCCGGCGAAGCGCCACTCGATGACCAGGTTCTTGCCCTCGACATACCCGAGCTGGCGCATGCTCTCGACGAATGCGGTGCCGTTCGGGTACGCAGCGATCGACGACGGCCGGTCGCTCCCAACGAGTAAGCCCACACGCCAGACTTTCGTCTGCTGCGCGAATGCCGGGTGTGCCGATGTGGTGGCGAGCCAACCGGCGAGCGCGATCAGGAAGTTTCGCCGCCGCATTTCTACGGACCTTTCGCTGCGATCTCGATCCATGGCGCGTCTCATTCGATCACCTTGTCCGCCTGGAGCAGCACCGTCTGGGGAATGGAGAGACCGAGCGCTTTGGCAGTGCGGAGGTTCACGATGAGCTCGAACCTCGTCGGCTGCTCGATGGGCAGGTCGCCCGGCTTCGCCCCCTTGAAGATCTTGTCGACGTAAACGGGCAGGCGTCGATAAAGGTCGAGGATGTTCGTCGAAAGGGAAGCGAGGCCGCCCGCGTCGACGAAGACGCTCAAAGGATAGACGGAGGGCAGACGATGACTCGCAGCGCGCTGTGTGATGCTCGACTTGAGCGCAATGAGGGAGCTCGTCTGAGGCACGATGAGACCTTGCGCTTGAAGGCGCTGCAGTGAAGCGAAAGCGCCCGCCACATCGTCTTTGCCGATCGATGCGACTATCGGCTGCAAGCCGAGCTTCACGATAAGAGCCTGTAGCGTTTGCACCACCGGCTCGGCCATCACGTCATTGAGAATACCCACGCGTTGCAGCGTGGGTACGATCTGGCGCAGCAACTCTACGCGTTTCGGATACAGGTCAGATGAAAGGCTGGTGAGACCTGTGACGTTTCCCCCCGGGCGCGATAGGCTCGTGGCCAAACCTTCGGCGCTGACCGTCGTGAGAATCGGAATCTCGCGCGTGGCATCGCGTGCCGCCCTGACCGTCTGGTTGCCGCCGCCGACGATCAGATCGACTTTGGCGTCGACCAGGCCTTTCGCCAGTGCAGGAAGGCGGGCGAGATCGTTGTCTGCAAAGCGCTGCTCGACGACATAATCCCTGCCTTCGTTGTAAGCCAACTCACGCATCGAAGACTTGAACGTCGCCACCCGCTGCGAGAGCACGGGATCGGTTTCTTTTCCGTTCCACAGGAACGCAATGCGCTTGGGGCGCGACTGGGCCCGGGCGCGTGGGGAAAACGCCGCGATAGCAATCGCTCCGAGGCTCGCCTTCAGCAGATTGCGGCGTTTGGTCGTCACTCGATCACTCTGTTCGCCCGCAGCAGAATCGACTGTGGGATAGTCACGCCTGTCGCGCGCGCCGCCTTGAGATTGACCACGAGCTCGACGGCCGTCGGGAATTCGATCGGAACATCGGATGGATTCGCCCCTTTCAAGACTTTGTCCACGAAAACCGCGAGGCGGCGGAACGAGTCCGCCATGTTCGGTCCATAGGAGAGAAGGTTGCCGCCGTCTACGAATTGCGCCCAGCCGGATGCCGCGGGCACGCGATGCCTGGCGGCAAACTGCGCGAACAGCTCGCTGTGACGCATCGTGAATGCGTCGGGAAACACCATGATGGCTTCGCTACGCGTCTTCAGCACGCCATTGAGAGCGGCTTCGATGTCGGGTGTCGTTCGCGCCTGGAAGTAATCGATTGCAATGCCGACCGCTTTCGCCGCTTTCTGCGAGACGCGCAGCTCGCTCTGCTCACCCGCGTGTTCGGGATTCGCGATGATGGCGACGCGCTGCAGCGTTGGTAGCGCCTCCTTCAGGAGCTCCATACGCTTGCCGACGAGGTCGAGCGACAGGAACGATATGCCGGTTGCGTTGCGTCCCGGGCGCGCATAGCTGTCGACGATCTTCGCTTCCAGCGGGTCGCCGCTGAAGACGAAAACGACGGGCATCGCGGGGTTCGCCCGCAGCAGCGGGATCAGCGAGAGGCCGCCGTGCGCAACCACGATCTGGTGCTTCGACTGCGCGACCTCGGCAGCGAGCCCCTTCATGCGTTCCGCGGAGCCCTCCGCCCAGCGCGTCTCGATCGCGATGTTGCGGCCGGGCACGTAGCCGAGCTTCCGCAGTCCGTCCTGGAAATCCGCGAACGCGCTGCTGCCGGGGCGATCGTTCGAAAGCCAGGCGATCCTGATCGCAGGACCGGCTTGCGGCTGCTGTGCACGGACGTGCCCGGGCCACAGCATCGCTGCGGTGGCAGCCTGCTTCAGGAAATCGCGTCGACTCATTCGCTCACCTCCGGCGCTCATAGGGGCGATATACGGTCGGCGGCTCACTTGATGACCTTGTCTGCGCGCAACACGATTTCCGCGGGGAAGCTCAGGCGCAGCGCCTTCGCGGTGCGTACGTTCAGCCCCATCTCGAACTGGGTCGGCTCCTCGACGGGCAGATCGCCCGGTGACGCGCCTTTGAGAATCCGGTGGAGATAGTGAGCTGTCCGCCGCGATTGCGCGGGCCGGTTGTGGCCGTAGCTCATCAGCCCGCCGGCTTCGACAAAACTCATCATTCCGTAACACGCAGGCATCTCGTGTTCCGCGGCGACGCGAACAACATGCGCCGCGTGCTGCGAGTACAGCTGATCGGCCTGTTCGAGCACGCCGCTCACGCGTTCGCGCACCGCCAGGTCGAATGCGCGGTCGATGTCATCACGCTTCTGCGCATCGAGGACGACCACGGTTACTCCGCGCTTCGCAGCGGCCTCCCGCAATCCGCGCAGGTTGACCTCGCGCGTGGGGTTGGCCGGATTCAGCAGCGCTCCGACGCGCGAAAATTTCGGCACCACCGACGCGAGCAAATCGAGCCGCTTTGCGATGAGCTCGGGACTGAGGTTGCTAAGACCGGTGACGTTGCCGCCAGGCCGGCCGAGGCTTTTGACGATGCCGGAAGCGACCGGGTCGCCGACGCCCGAGAAAACGATCGGGACCGTCTTCGTCGCTTCCTGTGCCGCGCGTGTCGCCGGCGTGCCGAACGTCAGGATGATCTGCACGCGGGCCTGGACAAGCTCGCGCGCAAGCTGCGGAAGTCGTTCCAGGCGGCCTTCGGCGTTGCGAAACTCGAAGAGAATTGTCTTGCCTTCGACGTATCCGAGCTCCTCCAGCCCCGCGCGAACATCGCCGAGGCGGAGACTCTTGTCTCGTGACAGCAAACCGATGCGTGGAATGTCTTGCGCTGTTGGTTGCGCCCGCAGCAACGACGGCGCCATGCCCACCGCGGCCAGCGCGCCGATCAGTCTCCGACGCGCAATCACTCGATCACCTCGTTCGCTTGCAACAGCAACCTCCTCGGGTTGTTATCGCTCGTTCTGGTTCTCGACGTCGTCTAACGCGCCCAGCGTAGGCGCCGATCGTGCTTCTTGCTGTTAACTGCTTCGCCTGCGGAGTGTGTGAAATTCACACTCCGTCGCCTACCAGTGAGCCGGCGGCGTCTTGTTAATGGTGATGCGCTTTTTCTCGACCGTGATGTAGCCGCCGGTCGCAAGATCTTTGAGGATACGGCTGATCATCTCGCGCGAGGCACCGACGCGGCTCGCGATGTCCTGCTGCGTCAGCGGCTCGTTGATGACGAGACGGCCGTTTTCGATTTTCGCGAGCTCGAGCAGGAGCCGCGCGACACGGCCGTAGACATCCATCAGCGACAGGTTCTTGACGCTCTCGGTGAGCGCGCGCGTGCGGCGTATGAGGTGCTCGACGAGGTGCATCGCAAACGTGGGATGGCTCACCAGAAACTCGCGGAACTTCGCTTTCGGGATGATCACGAAGCGCGAATCTTCGAGCGTCATGACCGACGCGGAGCGCGGGCCGCCGTCGAGGACCATCTCGCCGAAGAAATCGCCGGGGCCCTGAGTGCGCAGCAGCGCCTCCTTGCCGCTCTCTTCGCTCACGAACACTTTGACCCTGCCGGCGACGATGATGTAAAACGAGTCCGTTTCATCGCCTTCGGTGACGATGATGGTGTTCCTGGGGAAGCTTTTGACGACGCCCTGCTCCGAGAGAGCGCGCAGCTCGGCCGCGTTCAGCTGTCCGGAGGCGCCAGTCCCCGCTTTTGTCACCGCTCATTCCCTCCAAATAACGCCGATCAGAGTTTATGGGTAAAGACGAAAGCGTGGTGGTCGCGCCGGATCCGCAAACGCAGCGCGATCGGGAGAAGATCACTTTCGATTCGCTGCGGCTCGCGATCGGCGATACCCAGACCATGATCCGGGGTTACGACACGAAAGCCCAGGTGCTGATCGCCGTTCTGACCTTCGCGGTCGGTACGCTCGGCAAGGCGGTCGAGGAAGAGCACCTGGCGCTGTGGATCGTCGTGATCGTGGTCTCCGCGGTCACGATCGCGTTCATCTGCTGCGCCTGCGTGCTGTATCCCCGCGCGCCCGGACTCAAGCCGAGGAGTCCCGACGACATCGCCCCTGCGAACACCTACTTCCTCGTCGGACCGATGGTCACGATGAAGCTGAAGGACCTCGTCGGGCGCGTGCGCCAGACGGACTGGCTGAGCGAGCTCGTCTTCGAGCTGCAGAAGCTCGCGAGCGTGCGTTCCCGGAAGGCCTACTGGTTCAAGTGGGCATTCATCAGCACCGGCGTGGCCGTGATGGGCCTCTACCTCATCCTGCTGGTTTTCTAGACGGCCTCGCCCGAACTAGGTCGCTGCCGCCGCCTTCACGCGGCGGTTCGACGTTGCGCGGGTAATCTTCTCTTCGATATCACGCTGCCACGCTTCGCGCGATTTGAAGCCGGGGAGGGCGCGCGCTTTCCTCTCGATCGACGCCCATAGCTCCTCGTCGGGCACCGCAAGGTCAACCGGGATGCGGCAGGGCTGCGGGACGTACCAGGGCGTGTCGATGAGGAGCTCGACGCGATTTCCTTCGGGATCCCGAAAATAGAGTGACAGCGCATTGCCGTGCGTCACGGGCCCGAGCTCGTGGACGCCCTCGGCCGAGAGTCCTTTCTGGACCTCGCGCAGCGTGTCGACGCTGTCCACGCGAAACGAGAGCTGGTTGATGAGGTTGTAGGCGAGGTCCTTCGGGCGGCCCGTTGCGAGCACGAACTGGTGATGCTCGCGCGGATCGCGAGTGAGAAAAACGATCTGACCGCCGCCGGGCGTTGGGCCCCGATCGCTTTCCGCAAAGCCGAGAAAGCGCGTGTAGAAATCCACCATGCGCTCGATGTCGGTCACGTAGATCCCGACGTGGCTCAGGCTCAATGAGAAGGACATCGCCGTCTATCTCAGGTCTTCGCGTATTTCCCCGTCAGTTGAGGGGTTTGACCTTCGAGCTTCTTGTTCTGGCGGTCGAGCCGCGTCTCCCGCCGCCACGTGCGCTTGAGGTCGTCTTTGACCTTGAACGTGAGGCGCCCGAGCCCTTCGGTCTCGATCTCGATGCGGTCGCCGTCCTGGAACGCGCTCAGGCCGCGGTGGTTCGTGCCGGTGGCGAGAATGTCCCCCGGCTCGATCGTGTGAATGGAGCTCACCCACTCGATGCAGCGCGGGATCTTGTGCGCCATGTCGCTCGTGTTGAAGTTCTGCTTCACGTCGCCGTTCACCCATAGCTTGATCTGTAGGTTGTGCGGGTCCTTGATCTCGTCGGCCGTCACGATGCACGGTCCGATCGGCGCAAACGTCTCGCGCGACTTCATCTGATAGAAGGTGTTTCCGGCCGGCGGCAGGCCGCGCGCGGAGCCGTCGATGAAATTCATGTAGCCGAAGATGTATTGCATCGCGTCGGCCGCTTTCACGTTGCTCGCTCGCTTCCCGATGACGAGCGCAACTTCCGCTTCGCCTTCGAAGATCGTCGCCGGCACGTCCGGCAGCACCATCGTGTCGCCGTTGCCGATGATTCCGCTCGGGCTCTTGTGGAATGCGTTGATCGGCGCGGGCTCCGAACGCGTGCCGTCTTCCATGTAGTTCACCGCCATGCAGTCGATGTTGTGCGGCTTGGGCACCGGCGGCCGGATGCGCACGTCCGCAATCGGCACGGCCTTGCCTTGCTTCGCGGCGTCGTCGAGCTTGGAGCGATATTCGCCGAAACGCTCGATGAGCCCGACGAGGAGCTCCTGCGGGCTGTTGTGTTTGATGCCGCCGACCGCGTCCATCACGTCGACGACACCGTTGTTGCCGGACAGGACGCCCATCCGAAAATCATTGAAGAAAACGAGCTTCATGTGTCTCCCTACTGGATAAATGCACAGGTCTTGGCCATAATCGACCCATGACCGTGAGCGCGGAGCTTAACGCACAGCAAGACGCTGCTGCGACCTATGGTGCGCGTGACGCGGCAGGCACCTGGCGTGCGGGGCCGCTCCTCATCATCGCAGGCGCCGGCACGGGCAAGACGAATACGCTCGCGCACCGCGTGGCGCATCTCGTTCTCAACGGGGTCGCGTCGGACCGGATTCTCCTGCTGACTTTTTCACGGCGCGCATCGGAGGAGATGATCCGCCGCGCGCGCCGCATCGCCGGCGACGCCCGGCTGACATGGGCGGGCACGTTTCATTCGGTCGCGAACCGGCTGCTGCGTCACTACGCGCTCAACGTCGGACTGAATCCTCAGTTCAGCGTGATCGACCGCGGCGACTCGGCGGATCTCATGGACATCGCGCGGCAATCGCTCGAATTCTCAGCGTCCGAGCGCCGCTTTCCGCGCAAGGACACGTGCCTTGCGATCTACTCGCATTGCCTCAACACCCGAGGCGCGCTCGATCGCACGCTGCGCGATGTGTATCCGTGGTGTCTCGAATGGCATGACGAGCTGAAGCGCCTTTTTGCGCGGTACGTGGAAATCAAGCAGAAGCAGCAGGTGCTCGATTTCGACGACCTGCTGCTGTACTGGCACGCACTCATGCAGGATCCTGCGCTCGCCCGGGACGTCGGCGCGCTGTTCGACCACGTGTTGGTCGACGAATACCAGGACACGAACACGCTCCAGGCGGAAATTCTGCTCGCGCTGAAGCCGACCGGCGCTGGTCTGTGCGTCGTCGGCGACGATGCGCAATCGATCTATTCGTTCCGTGCCGCGACGGTCGAGAACATTCTCGGTTTCCCGGAACATTTCTCTCCGCCCGCGAACCTGATCGCGCTCGAGGAAAACTATCGCTCGACACAGCCGATACTCGACGCCGCCAATGCCGTGATCGGCGAAGCTTCGCGCCAGTATCGGAAGGAGCTCCGCTCCACGCGCACCGGCTTCACGCGGCCGCGCTACGTGACGGTGCTCGACGATCAGGCGCAGGCGGACTACGTGGTCGAGCGCATTCTCGAAGCGCGCGAGCAAGGAGTGCCGTTGAAGAAGCAGGCCGTGCTCTTCAGGAGCTCGCATCACAGCGACGTGCTGGAGCTCGAGCTCGTGCGCCGGAACATTCCTTACGTGAAGTACGGCGGGCTGAAATTCCTCGAAGCCGCGCACGTGAAAGACCTGCTCGCGCTGCTGCGCTGGGCGGACAATCCGCGAAACCGCATTGCCGCGTTTCGAGTGATGCAGCTCCTGCCGGGCGTCGGACCGGCCGGCGCGGACCGCTGCCTCAACGCATTTGAGGCTGCGTCGCACGACTGGGCTGCGCTTGCGGACTACAAAGTGCCGGCATCGGCGCGGGAGGACTGGCCCGCGCTCGTCACGCTGCTGCGCGAGCTCGCTGCGCCTGCTACGCCGTGGACCGGGCAGCTCACGCGCGTTCGCGAGTGGTACGAACCGCATCTCCCGCGACTCTACGAAGCGCCGGCGCCGCGGGCAGGCGATCTCGAGCAGCTCGAGCGCATCGCCGTGCAGTTCGCGACGCGCGAGCGTTTCCTGACTGAGCTGACCCTCGACCCGCCGCGCGTCACCGGCGATCTTGCCGGGCCGCCGCACCTCGACGAGGACTACCTGATCCTCTCGACCGTGCACTCGGCGAAGGGCCAGGAGTGGGACCGCGTATCGGTGCTGCACGTGACCGATGGCAGCTTTCCCTCGGAATTCGCGACCGGCAGCCCGGACGCGATTGAGGAAGAGCGCCGGCTTCTTTACGTCGCGATGACGCGCGCGAAGGACGCGCTCGATCTCATTTCACCGCTCAAGTATTACGTGACGCAGCAATCGAGGCAGGGTGACGCCCACGTCTACGGCACGCGATCGAGATTTTTGTCAGCACAAGTAATGAGTTGCTTCGATGCGCTGACCTGGCCGCGGGAAGACGCCAGTCCGATGCCGCAGCGCATCGCACGAGGCGATCTTCCGAAGGTCGATGTCGGCGCGCGTTTACGCAACATCTGGACCTGACGGGCCTCGCGCCGCGTGCGAAATTCTCAATTGTCAGGACCGGTACGCGGGCGTTTAATGGAAACGTCTGTCGCGCCTCCTGCAATCACGGGCGACACGTCCGCGTAGCGAAGGCGGGGTGGACAGAACGGCCGGCAAGCTCGACGACACCGGCCTGATGCAGCGATCTCTTGGTCGCTGCCGCGATGCTGACCGACCGCTGCAATGGCAGCCGGAACCTTGTTAAAGGTGTAATCGGCAGTGCGTGTTGAAGTGAAGCAGGACCGACGCCGGGAGCCTCATCGGCCCCGGCGTTGACTGTACGGCGCTGTGAATGCGGCGCCGGGACGCTAAACCGACTCCTTCATGCGCGAACGCGAGCGCGAGCTGCCTTGCAGGCTGCCGCCCGAGCCGCTTTCGCCGCCGCCTTCCTTAAGCTCCATCTTGCGCGCTTCGAGCTGCTGACCGAGCTCATCGAGATCGATCTTGGTCTTGCGGACCTGCGGGAAGAGCTCGTTCTGCTCTTCCTTCACGTGATGGTTGATGTACTCGCCGAGCACTTTCACCTTGGCTTCCCAAAGCTCGCCTTCGGGTCCTTCCTCTTCGATCTGCGCGATCAGGTCTTTCGCGCTCTGGTGCTCGACCGTCGCCTCGTCGATGAGGTCTTCCTCGCGGATCTCCTCGCGCACGGCCGGATAGAAGATCTCTTCCTCGATCTGCGCGTGAATCGTGAGCTCGGTGCAGATCTGTTCCGCGATCTGCGCCTTCTTGTCTTCGCTGCGCGTCTTCTCGAATTTCTCGAAGAGCTCTTTCACCATGTCATGGTCCTGCTTGAGGAGCGTCAGAGCGTTCGTCGATCTGCGCGACGCGCCTTTGCTGCCCGATGATTTCTTTTTTGCTGCCATGTCGTTGCCTCCGGTGGGGAAATGAACCTGGGCGTACCAGCAACATGCGTTCCCGAGGTTTTTGTACGCTCCGTCACTCGCGGCGCCGCGTGTAGCATTGGCGGCCGTATGAGCGGGAACGGGCAAACCATCGGCATCGCGCTCGGCGCGGGCGCCGCGCGCGGCTGGGCGCACATCGGCGTTCTGCGCGTGCTGCACGAAGCCGGCATCGAGCCTGACATCGTCTGCGGCACCTCGATCGGCGCGATGATCGGCGCGCTCTATGCCGACGATCGCCTCGAGGAGCTGGAAAGCTGGTGCACGACGCTGACCTGGAAGGGCGTCATGCGGTTTTTCGACCTCGGTTTCGGCGGCGGCCTGCTCAAAGGCGCGCGCGTCACTTCGTTCCTGCGGGAGCACTTCGGCGACAAGCAGATCTCGGATCTCAAGCGCCCCTTCGCCGCCGTCGCGACGGACCTCAGGGCCGGGCAGGAAGTCTGGTTGCGCGACGGGCCCGTCATCGACGCGGTGCGCGCTTCCATCGCTTTGCCCGGACTTTTCATGCCGCACGCCGATAACGGGCGGATCCTCGTCGACGGCGCGCTGGTGAATCCCGTACCGGTGTCGCTGTGTCGCGCGCTCGGCGCGAGCTTCGTGATTGCGGTTGACTTAAGCTCGCCGCTCGCCGGTCCCGCCGTACGCAAGATCACGGCGGAGAAGAAGGCCCAGGGGATGCCCGGAATGGCGGAAGTCGTGATGGACAGCTTGAATATCATGAGCATACGCATCACCCGCAGCCGCCTCGCCGGCGAGCCCGCGGATGTCGTGGTGATGCCGCGCCTCGGTCAGTACGGGCTCCTCGATTATCATCGCGCTGCCGAGGCGATCAGCGAAGGACGCGCTGCCGCCGAGGTGCTCACCCCCCAAATCCATCGCCTGCTCGGACAAGAAACCTGATTCATGGCTGACGTCGAATCGAAAGAAAAGAACGTTCTTGGCGGTCAGTTGCAGGCATGCAGCTTTTCGCCTCTCACCGGATACTTTCGCGACGGCTGCTGCGCGACGAACGGCGAATCGAACGTCGCGCATCTCGTCTGCGTGAAGGTCACCGAAGACTTTCTGGTGTTTTCCCGCGAGAAGGGCAACGACCTCATCACCCCGCAGCCGGCGATGCGCTTTCGCGGTCTTAAGTCCGGCGACCGCTGGTGTCTCCACGTCCTGCGCTGGATCGAGGCGTGGGAAGCGGGCAAGGCGCCGCGTGTCGTGCTCGAGGCAACGAACGAGAAGGTGCTGGAATTCGTGCCGCTGGAAGCGCTGAAGCGGCACGCGCTCGATCTCCACTAACCCGGGAGGCTCCGCATGAAGCTCGAAACGATCGCCGTTCACGGCGGCTATACGCCCGAAGCGACCACCAAGGCCGTTGCCGTTCCGATCTATCAGACCACGTCCTACGCGTTCGACAACACGCAGCACGGCGCGGACCTCTTCGATCTAAAGGTCCAGGGGAACATCTACACGCGGATCATGAATCCGACGCAGGACGTGCTCGAGAAGCGCGTCGCGGAGATGGAAGGCGGGATCGCATCGCTCGCGCTCGCCTCGGGACAGGCCGCGGTGACGTATTCGATCCAGACGATCGCGGAGGCCGGCGACAACATCGTCTCCGCATCCACGCTCTATGGCGGCACCTACAACCTTTTCGCGCACACCCTGCCGCAGTTCGGCATCGAAGTGCGCTTCGCCGACTATCGTGAGCCCGATGCGTTCGAGCGCCTGATCGACGCGAAGACGAAGGCGGTCTTCTGCGAGTCCATCGGCAATCCGCTCGGCAACATCACCGATTTTGCGAAGCTTGCTGACATTGCACACCGAAACGGCGCGCCGCTCATCGTCGACAACACGGTGCCGTCACCCTATCTCTGCCGCCCGTTCGAGCACGGCGCGGACATCGTCGTGCATTCACTGACCAAGTATCTCGGCGGTCACGGCAACTCGATCGGCGGGATCATCGTCGACTCGGGCAAGTTTCCGTGGGCGGAGCACAAGAAGAAATTCAAGCGACTCAACGAGCCCGACGTTTCGTATCACGGCGTCGTGTACACCGAAGCGCTGGGGCCGGCCGCTTACATCGGTCGCGCGCGTGTCGTGCCGCTGCGGAACATGGGCGCGGCAATCAGCCCGTTCAATTCCTTCCTCGTGCTGCAAGGCATCGAGACGCTGCCGCTGCGCATGGACCGCATCTGCGACAACACGCTGAAAGTCGCGCAGTTCCTGAAGAAAAACCCGAAGGTGACGTGGGTGAACTACGCCGGGCTGCCCGACCATCGCGACCATGCGCTGGTGAAACGCTACATGGGCGGACGCGCGTCGGGCATTCTCACCTTCGGCGTGAAAGGCGGACGCGAAGCCGGCGCGCGCTTCCAGGATGCGCTCAAGCTCGTGACGCGTCTCGTCAACATCGGCGACGCGAAATCGCTCGCGTGCCACCCGGCGTCGACGACGCACCGGCAGCTCTCTCCGGAAGAGCTCGCCAAAGCCGGCGTCACCGAAGAGACCGTGCGTCTCTCTATCGGCATCGAGCACATCGACGACATCACGGCGGATCTCGATCAGGCGTTGAAGGCGGCGTAGCTCGTTGTCCTTGCGAGGGTGGGGCGCATGCGGGCGTTATGGATTCCTCATCGCTTCTCGCTAGCGCTCGGTCAGGAATGACGGAAACTACGTTCGGTCAGGAATGACGTGACCTCGTCTCGCTCGCGGATACGCGGACCCACGCGACTTACGCCCCCGCATGAATCTGCGCACCGTACAGCTTTCGCACGGTGTCGATCGTGTCGGCTTCCTCGGCCCGCTTGTCGGGCCGATAGCCTTTCACGCGCGCGAAGCGCAGCGCGAGGCCGCCGGGGTATTGCGAGCTCTCCTGGATTTCGTTGAAAGCGATCTCGACGACGAGCTCAGGCCGCAGGTAGACCGTCCAGTTGTCGCGGCTTGCTTCGCGCTTCAGGAATTCCTCGGTCTGCCATCTGAGTATTTCGTCGGTCAGGCCCTTGAACGTCTTGCCAAGCATAACGAAGCCGCCCGAAGCGGGATCGCGCGCACCGAGGTGCAGGTTCGAGAGCCAGCCGCTTCGCCGTCCGTGGCCCCACTCGGCCGCCAGGACGACGAGATCGAGCGTGTTCGCGCGCTTCACCTTGATCCAGCTCGCGCCGCGGCGGCCCGCCTCGTACGGCGCGTCGAGGGCTTTGGCCATCACGCCTTCGTGCCCGTGCGCGATGGCGTCTTCGAAGAACGCATCGGCCTCCTCGAGGTTTGATGTCACCCGTCGCGGAATGAGCGTCGAAGCCGCGACGGACTCGCGCAAGGCGGAAATGCGCTCAGCTTCGGGGCGATCGATGAACGGCTCGTCATCGCGCAGCAGGCAGTCGAAGAAGAACACCGACAGCGGAATTTCGCGCCGCATCGCTTCGACTTCGAGCTTGCGCCCGAAGCGCTGCATCGTCCGCTGGAAGGAAAGCGGCGAGCGGTCCGGCCTGAGTGCGATCGCTTCGCCGTCGAGGATGAGGTTCCTGCACGGCGAGGCGCGCACCACTTCCACGATCTCAGGGACGCGCTCGGTGACGTCGTTGAGATTACGGGTGTAAACCCGAACTTCCTCGTCAGACTTGTGCACTTGCACCCGCGCGCCGTCGAGCTTCCACTCGAACGCGGCGGTGCCGAGTTGCTTCAGCGCTTCTTCGATGCTGTCCGCGGATTGGGAAAGCATCGGCAGCACCGGCTGCATGAGCTTGATCGTGTAGCGAGAGAGTCCTGCGACGCCTTCGGTCAGCGCAGAACGCGCGATTTCGCCGAGCCCCCCGGCGGACATCGCCGCGCGTCTCACCGCGGCGGCAGGCACGTTGGCCGCCGACGCGATGGCATCGAGCATGATCCCGCGCAGCGCGCCCTGGCGAAGCTCACCGACCATGAGCCTCACCAGAAAATCCTGCTCCTCGGCAGTCGCGCGACTGAAGAGAGCACGGAGCGCATCCATCCGCCGCGCACCCGATCCCGCACCTTTGATCTGCGTGAGCTCATCGAATGCGCGGTTGACCTCCAGCAGCGTGAGAGACGGCGCAGCCGCGGGCACAACGCGTGCGCCGCTCAGCGTCGCGAAGGCAACGCCGAGCTTTCCCTGGCACGTCTCACCGCTCAGGAATGCAATGCCGACAGGGACCTCGTCCGGCGACATTGCGCGCAGGCGCTCCGCGATCTCGCGGATCTTTTCGAGGCGTTTCGAAGTCCCGGCGACGCGCGAAGACGTCGCGACAAGTTGAGCGAGCTGCATATCCCCGCGAGAGCAACCGCCATTCCGGCGCGTTTGTCATAATGCTGCTGCCGAGGACAACAAGATACCGATATGCCGAACAGACTTCTGGCGGCGCTCCTGCTCGTCGTGGGGACATCAGCCGCGTTTGCGCAGTCGAACTACCCCAGCAAATTCATCCGCTTCATCGTGCCGTATGCGCCGGGCGGCAGCTCGGACGTGCTCGCCCGCACGCTCGGCCAGAAGATGGGCGAGTCGGTGGGGCAGACGTTCGTGATCGACAACCGGCCGGGCGCGGGCAGCATGATCGGCACCGACGTGCTCGCGAAGGCGACTCCCGACGGTTACACGATCATCCTCTCGGACATGCCGCACACGATCAACCCGAGCATTCACCTGAAGGTGCCGTACGACCCGGTGAAGGACTTCGCGCCGATCACGATCGTCGGCGTGTCGCCGATGTTTCTTTTCGCGAACCCGTCGTTCTCCGCGCACAACGTGAAAGACCTCGTCGCGCTCGCGAAGGCGCAGCCCGGAAAGATCGCGATCGCTTCCGGCGGCACCGGCGCCACGACGCACCTCGCGGCGGAGCTTCTTCAGTCGCACGCGGGCATCAAGCTCAATCACGTTCCCTACAAGGGCGCGGGGCCGGCGATTACCGACGTCGTCGCGGGCCAGGTGCCGCTCACGTTTACGTCGATGGCGACGGCCGCGCCGTTCGCGAAGTCCGGACGGCTGCGAATTCTCGGCGTGACGAGCCCGAAGCGCGTCGCCGGCTTTCCCGACGTGCCGACTTTCGAAGAGAGCGGCGTCCGCGGGCTCGTGTTTGAGCATTGGTGGGGTGTCATGGCGCCGGCGCACACGCCGCGGCCGGTAATCGACAAGCTCCACGCCGAGATCGTGAAGGCGGTGAGCTCGCCTGACGTCCGCGAACGGTTCGCGAGTCTCGCCGTCGAGCCGCGCACCAATACACCGGAACAGTTCCGCGCGCTGCTTCAGTCCGACATCACGCGCTGGGCCAAAGTCGTCAAAGACGCCGGGATCAAGCCCGAGTGATCGACATCGACGGCCTGTGGGCGGATCTCGAGGCGCTTTGCGACTGCGGCGGCCGCGAGGCGGGGAGCGCGAGCGAAGCGCGTGCGCTGGAGTTTGCGGCCGCACGGCTCGCGTCGATCGCGCCGTCGGTGCACACCGTTCGCGTTCCCTACGGCGCGTGGCGGCTGGATGAAGTCGCGCTGTCGATTCCCGGCGGTGCACCGCTCGTGTGCCATGCGCTCGTCGGCTCGCAATCGACGCCGGCAGCCGGCATGACGCTCGAAGCGTGCGACCTCGGTCGCGGCACGCCCGAGGATTTCGCGGCGAACGCATCGCGTATTCCGGGTCGCTGCGTCATCGTCCGCCACGAATACCCATTCAGCCGCACGCACATCCACCGGCGCCGCAAGCTCGGCTGGGCGATGGAACGCGGCGCGGCGGCCTTCCTGATTGCAAGCCCGGAGCCGGGCATGGGCTCGGTCGCCGGCTCGTCCGGGCGCGGGGGCGGCGTGGGCATTCCCGCGATCGGCACCGACTTCGAATCGGCAGCGAGGATTGCCGAAGGCGGACGCGTCCATCTCAAAGTGATCGGCGAGGATTTTGCCGGCGAATCGTCCGTCCTCATACTCGACCTGCCGGGAAAGACTGCCCGCTGGGTAGCGCTGAGCGCGCATCTCGACGGTCACAGTCTTGCGGAAAGCGCGATGGATAATGGAACCGGCGTCGCGACCGTCATGGCGCTGGCGCGGCACTTCGCGCCGGGCATGCGCGATCGCCCGCTGGGCCTCCGCGTCTGTCTGTTCAGCGCGGAAGAGTGGGCGCTCGCGGGCTCGAAGAGCTATCTCGACCGCATGACCGACGCGGAGCGGGGCTCGATCGCCCTCAACGTCAATCTCGATACCGTAGGCGGGGATACGACGCTGACGGCGCTGACGAGCGAGTTTCCGCGGCTCGAGACCTGGGTGGCGGCGACGGCGCGCGAAGCAGGTCTTTCAGTCGGCACGTACGCGCCGATGATGTCGAACTCGGATCACTACAACTTCGCGCGACACGGCATACCGGCGTTTCGACTCGTGGCCGGCTTCGACCGTCCGCAAAGCAACGTGCGCTACATCCTCACGCGCGGCGATACGAGGGACAAGGTGAAGCGACCCGAGCTCGAATTTGCGGCGAAGGTGTCGGAGGCGCTCATCGAACGCGCGCTCGACATGAGCGACGCGGAGCTCGAAGCGCTCCGCTAACGCGCTACTTTTTCGCGGGCTCGGGCGCTTTGCTTTCCAGCACATTGGGATCCTAAGCTTAGAATTCCACGTGGACAAGTTGTCGCG
>JADMIO011485805.1_pt1 | contig 107187 bp, 107 predicted proteins | sample 8958161 | NCBI WGS metagenome assembly JADMIO01 (sample SAMN16585339, study PRJNA669376) | soil metagenome | isolation source: Crop rotation soil | place: USA: Cullars Rotation, Alabama | collected 2011
CGCGACAACTTGTCCACGTGGAATTCTAAGCTTAGGATCCCAATGTGCTGGAAAGGAATCGGCACGACCACGGTGACACGTGCCGAGGCCGAGGCGGAAGTGTCGCGTTGGAAAACGCTCTGGCAACGGGTGACCCACGCCCCGACGCCAACCACGCCGATACCTGCTACGCCTGCTCCGAAGGCAGAACCACAGAAGAACACTTCGACCACGCCCAACACCGACACCCAAACCACGCCGACCGTGGCGCGTGTGGCGGCGGCAACACAGGCCGAAGCCCAACTTAAGGTACGGATGCCGCCGATGCGGAAGATGGGGACGCTGGTGATTCGTAACCGTGGCGGCGCGGTCGCGTGGTTCACCAAAGCCGAACGTCAGAAACTGCAACGTATGGTGAGTGAACTCGGAGCCGAGCCCGTCATCGAGCCACTTGGCGTACAATGCTGGAACGAGTTTCGGGTTGTGTGTCAGGATCGCCCCACGGCTACTGCTGTGATGGATATGTTAGCAAAGCTGAACGAATCCAAAAAAGGTGTGACACGGCTCGATATTGAACTACTGGGTGGCTAAAAGGATGCGCCGATGACGGACCTCGATATCATGCTGGGAGTCCTGGCAGTCAGCATCGCCGTGCTGATGCTCGTTCCCGATTGGCGTCCTGCGTTCGCATCGCTCTGCGTCTGTGGTGTGCTGCTGCTGGTGTTCGAGCAACGCGAGTTGCTCACGCTCGGCGGAGCCACGGCGAGCTCGATTCTGACCCTACTCAATGCCGTCGATGGCGTATCGCTGCTGTGTGTCGCCCTGATCGTCCTGTTCACCGGACTGACCTACAGCCGTACCGATCAGGGGCAAGCCGACGAGGTAGGGAAACTGCACCTACGACACGCGGCGCGTCAGGCCGCACGCGCTGCCGTGCCGCGTGGTTGGGACGCCTATCGTACGCCTCTGGTCGCGCTCGTGTTGCTGGTCGCAGGTGCGCCACTCCTACCGCTGTTCTACCCTGCCCCGCCACATGCAGGCGTCTATGCGTGGACGCTTCTGCTGCTCGGTGGCATCCTCGTCGCCGCCACCAGCGACACATTGCTCAAACTTGGCATGGGCTTGCTTCTGATCTCGTTTGGGCTCAGATTATGTTATCTCACTCAGGCGGCGACAGTAGGTTTCTTCGAGCTTACGCTGTTCAGCTTTGTGCCAATTGTGGTCGCGCTGGTGGTCGCACTCCTCAGCAGCCTACAATTTTCCCGCCTCGGCACGCTTAGGCTCGCGCTCTTGTTTGAACAGGCGCGTCCTGCACCAGCCGCCGTGACCAAGCCTGCCACCGCAACAACTGAACCTGCCGCCGCCAAAGAGGGACGCTGATCGCCGATGACATTCTTAATGCTGATCCTGCTTCCCTGTGCGGTTGCCGCTGGATGCTTCGTGGTTCGACCAAGCCTGAGGCTTGGTATTCAGGCTGCGCTTGCCACGCTGGTTGTAGAGTTCATTTTCCTACTGAGGCTGCCGCTCGACGAGCCAGTGCGAAGCCTCGGTTTTGCGTTGGCGATCAGCTCCGCCGACAAAGTCTTAATCGCCGCGCTGCTCCTGGCGGTCTGTAGCACCTATGTCGCGTGGACATCGCTTCCCGTAGGCGAGAGTACGCCCGCAAGCCTGCTCGTCATGCTGGGGCTCCTTATTGGCGCACTCCTGCTGCAATCGACAGTTCCTGCACTCCTCTTATTTCTGGCGGGAGCGGGCGTGGCGATCCTACTGCTTGTCGATACCCCCGCCTATCAGCGTTCGCTCCTGCAACCGCGCACTATCGCGGCGTCGGTGATTCGGCTCGTGCTGCTGATGGTCGGCGCGTTGCTGCTCGTGATGGGTTATACGCTCTTGCCGTCGTCGGGCGCGGCGTCGTTCAGCACGACAGTAATGTGGCTTGGCATGCTCGTTCTAGCGGGACTGCTCCCGTTCCAGTTCACATTGGCGGGTCTTGCTGAGGATATCAGCCCACACACCTTCCTCGGCGTGGTGGTCGTGCCACAAGCGGTCGTGCTAGCCTTGTTCGAGCGTATCCTTCGAACCCAACCACCCGCAACCGGGGGAACCGTTCACCTTCTCGTACTGCTTGTCGTAGGCATCAGCGTCATCGGTATGCCCCTGCTTGCACGAGGCACGGTGCGCCACGCGATGGCCTTTGTGCTGCTGGCAAACGTGGCGCAGATCGTCTTTGGCATGGCATTGGGCATCTCGGCTGCAAGTGGCGGCATGTCGCTACTTTCGGCGCATGTACTGGGGGCGACATTACTCTGTTCAAGCCTCGCGCTGCTCGAAGTGCATGTGCCAGGGCAAAGAGATACCGTCACGCCCTGGCGCGACCGTCCCATCGCCGCCGCTGGTCTGATCGCGGGTCTATTGATGCTTGTCGGTCTGCCGGGCACGGGTGGATTCGCCAGCAAGTTACTCCTTTGGCAGTTCGCGTGGCGCGATGGCGCACTGGCCTTTGGTATCCTCGTCGTCGGCACCGTGCTGCTGGTGCTGGCGGGCGTGCAAATCGTCCGCACCATGCTGTTTGCTTCTGCCGAACAACGTGAAGCCGACCGCCGCGAACACTGGCGTCGTCGCGTGGCTCCGGTTCATGGGTCAACCAACGACGTCAATACATTGCCCGTCGCGCTGCCGACATATGTCCCCTTGATGCTGCGCTCGTGGACGGTACTGCTGATCGTCATCGCGGTCGTGACGGCGATTGACACGTTCCTACCGGGGTAGCACAACTAAGGCACTTTGATGCGGCGAGTCCGTTCTTTACAGTTCGTTGGGAAGATTGGGGTTGGCCCGCTGGTCCCCATCGACGGGCTTCACGTAGTAACCCATGAAATGTGGGAATAATCGCCAAAGTGTATTTATTCCTATGAATATCCATACACTACCAATAGCAAAACCCCAAGATATTGACCATACGATTAGAATGGCACCTTCGATGACGGTATGCCATAGCCAAAAGCTGTACGAAGCCTTGGGGTATTCTTCCGTGTAAAATTCGGCAGTCTGCCGACTACGGAATATCCCAAACACACCAGCAAGTAGCATGACGAAAGAAATTGTTATTCGTATCGTATCCCACATGGGAACATTGTACACTGGCTATTCCCGCCTTGTCGCGGCAAACTATATGTCAACGTGGGTTTGTCAGCTAGTAGGCTTCTTGTAGTATCCCAACAACCATGGACCAACTAAGCATAGCCTGACTAAGGCTCGGTAGATGTTGGAATTGAATATATCTAGCATCTTTAGAATTGGCCCTGTGATTAGGGCGGCACACATGATTAGGTTGCGCCATAGCCAAAACCTGTAGGTTACCTTTGGATATTGTTCAGCGTGCTTGCGCGCAATAGTTGGCGACAAGAATAGTAAGCCTATAACAAACATTAGACTTACGACGAACAATGTTATTTCAGGATTATATTCCATAAGCGAAGTATAGCATTAGCCGTTTCTTCTATTGCTACTGGCTAGGCGTCAGATAGCGGGTTGAAGTCGCACATTACCTACACTACAATGAACCTATTCAAAGGCTTTTATGCGCTGGCTATTGTTAGTTATTCCAATTTCATTAATGCTTGTTGTGAGCTTCGTGCTATACAACATACTTGTTCTTGACAAAGGCACTAACACCGTAGTTGTCTATTGGGGACAGAACGCAACAATAGGATTGATGGTAGCGCAGAATGTCATGCTTGGGTGGCTGTATCGTAAGTCACCATTGAACTTGTGGCTCATATACACGGCTCTGTGTGTAGCATTTCTTGGGCTGCTTATACTACGGGTCTTCTACCCGCCAACCCTTCATTAGTAGCCCTGCAACTGCCCGTCTTCATTTGTTGCTAGATAAAAGCGAAGCGTCATGGGTCGGTCGCCTAGCCGCTAGGCTAGGTACAGGCGGGCTTACCGCCCGCATGTTCAGGCCAGCGGTTGAAGCTGGCTACCGTGGGTCAATAGCTACAAAATCGCAATTGCTAGTACGCATTAGCAGCCTCTTCTACAAGTTCCAATGTAATCTATTGGCTTGCCGAAGGACTTCCTGTGGATCATGGCCTAATTCTTCAAGCTTCTGACGAAAGACCTGAATACGCCACCAAGGACACGAAAGGTCTTCGCAGGGTCCATCCGGGTCACCTTGATGCTCATATTCAAGGTGGAAGCATAGCCAGTGCATTCGTTCGAACACGTCGTAGTAACCGGCCCGATTGATTACGACGGGATGACCACAACGAACACAAATTAGAGGTTCTTGCGCTTCGTCTATCATTCGGCAATTATGCCACCAACTAGACTACATTCGCGCCCACACAGCGCCTTTAGCGACTTTTCAGGGCTTCGAAAGCCTTACACTTGACGCGAATTATGGGGCCGTGGTAGAATCACTACCTAGGTCCAAACATGGAATGGAGCGATGCCCCACGCTTTCTACTGATTAGGAAGCCACAAAACGGGCGGGAGTGGCGCAATGGTAGCGCATTTGCTTCCCAAGCAAAGGGTTGCGGGTTCGAGTCCCGTCTCCCGCTCCATAGTGCACTCTCCAAGTATTTATCACTTCAGCTAAAGACATCCACTCAAGAATCATCTCGCGCTTTTTTTATTTGGGAGTAAAGCGTCCTGACACTAAGGTAGCACCGTAGATTCCGACTTTCGACTTCAAGTCCAGAAAGGATTGGCGGGTATGTGGTTGAATGGTCAGAACTTTGATAAGCCAATAAAGGATAGGAGGGGCCGTATATGGCATATCCGTGTCTGGCATGACTTCCTAGAAGGTGTCCATTTTCAGCGCATATTCTTCTGGTCTGAAGATCGCAAGGATACGGGTGTGCTAGAGTTTGCTGGCGCTCGAACTCTCCATGTCAATCAACTACGTCAACGCATATCAAAGCTCATCAGCAACCCCGACTACCGTACACAGTTCCGACAACCTCTAGTGTTTCCTGTCGAAAGACATTATTAGCTGAGGTAACCCAACGTCACTAAGGACTTCGATATTCTGAAAGCGCAGACAATTTTGAACGGCAAACGAAAGCCCATAAACTATAATTGATAGGATGGCTACTGGTCTTCCTCATAGTGGGAGGCTGGTGGTACTTCCATGATGGTTGGGCGGTATTTCGCGGCATCGTGGCGCAACATCAGAGCCAGTGGACAAGTCAAGGTATCAGGGATTATCGTTTCGCAGTAGATCGTATCTGCCTTTGTCCTGATGACAAGCCCAAAATATTCGAGATTCGAGACGGCAAAGTAATAACGCCCATCGAAGACGATTGGGAAGATGTATCGACGGTAGACAAACTATTTGAAGTCATTGAGTCAGGCATACAAGATGAAGTAGCGGTCCTCAATGTAGACTATGACCCCGCACTTGGCTATCCAAGAGAAATCTATATCAAGTGGCACGTCTTTGGGCATGATGACAACGTGACCTATAGAGTGACGAAGTTCGAGAAACTCCAGCCATAGCCCGATCCTCAAAGCTACCTGTAAGCATCTACCTCGGCAAAATTTCGTCTCACACGCCCGTGCTACACTCTCAGCGATAGATGAGAGGAGCGAGACGATGGAGTTCCACGACGACGATCTAATAACCTTCGCAACGGAAGGCGCCGCCTTGCCCGACACCACCGACCAGGGCTATGTCGAGCATGATGACGCACGCATCTGGTATGCAGCGTTTGGAGCAGGAAAGCCAGTGATCTTGCTACACGGCGGGCTCGGGCATGGCGGCAACTGGGGCTATCAGGTTCCCGCACTCGTCGAGCATGGCTATCGCGCTATCGTCATCGACAGCCGAGGGCATGGACGCAGCACACGCGACGACCGACCGTACAGCTATAAAGTCATGGCGTCGGATGTTCTTGCGATAATGGATACGTTGGGTCTTGAGCGCGTCGGACTGGTTGGCTGGAGCGACGGCGCAGTAATCGCGCTGATGATCGCCGAGCAAGCACCAGAGCGCGTGGCAGGCGTGTTCTATTTTGCGTGCAACATGGACCCAAGCGGCACGAAGGAGCTTGTACCCGGTCCAGTCATGGGACGATGTTTCTCACGACACGCAGCGGACTATGCACAGCTATCCACGACACCCGACCAGTTTGAAGCCTTTGTCGAGGCAGTTGGGTTGATGCAGAGTACGCAACCAAACTACACCGCACAAGATTTGGGCCGAATCAATGTGCCTGTCGTGGTCGCTCAAAGCGAGGACGACGAGTTCATCAAGATCGAACACGCCCAATACATCGCACGCAGCATTCCCAACGCGACATTCGTTAAGTTGGACAACGTGACACATTTCGCGCCACTCCAACGGCCTGACGTGTTCAACCGTGTGATCCTGGGATTTCTTGATGAGGTGTTTGGGTAAGGTCGAGCGAGGTATTACACCCTCGACGATACCAAGCTGTAGTTGACTAGAACGTGGTGTGGAGCCAGTGCCAGTAGAAGCGTCCAACCTGACGCTCAGTTTGGGCAGCACCCGCCGTTTTGATGGCAGAAAGAATCTGGCTGGGCGAGGGCTCAGGCTTGGGCGGTGGTCCCATGCGGTCAAGTTCGTCACGCAGGTTTGGGTCGTCGCTCTTGAGGGCCAGGAAGCGTTCCAGACACACCCGTCGCTCTACCGCCGAATCGACGACATCGGCAAGCGAACGCCACGCAAGCGCATCGTCAGGACGAGCTTGGACAGCCGCGTCAAGAAGACGCCGCGCTTCGCGGCGATTTCCTTCTTGCAACGCTGCTATCCCCTGCTGTGTCAAATCGTCCACCTATGCCCCTGTTATCGATACCAATGTAAGTATGTACCATAAATCACAAACGCGCCATAGGTCGATGGGAGTAGTCTGATACCTTCATAGTATCTAGGGCCCACTAGGACGATTTGCTACGCTCAAGCGTGCGGGAAATGCTCCAGCGCCTCCTTGACATGCTCATATTCGCGCGACATCTGGACCAGAATATCGCCGGTCGAATCGCGCAAACCGATCGCGGTCTGCTGCTCCAACTCCTCACACAAATGTGCCAGCCGCAACGCCCCAATACTCGCGCTGCTACCCTTGAGACGATGCAGCGCGATTTTGAATGCTGACGCGCTCGGATCGTCGCTCGCGCCCTTGATGGTCTCGATCAATGGTTGGGTATGATACAAAAACAGCCCAATCAACTCATCGACAATCGACGACCCATCGCGCTCCAGCGAGCGAAAACTTAGTAGCACAGTCATGTCCAGGATGGGCTGCATGATTCCTCCGCAATCATGGCGTTTCGACCAAAGTGTACCGCAAAGCAACCACCACTATGTAGCAATCTCGTTACCTCCGGTTGCCGTCCACACGATTGTAAGCATATGGTCGTCAACCAAACGCATTGGTCGATGCGTGCGTTTTCGAGTATCCTGACCTACGTTGCATCAGTCATACACAATGGAGCATCATATGAAAGTTCTAGTTACAGGTGGCGCAGGCTACATCGGCGGCGTTGCGGCCGACGAGTTGCTCAAGGGCGGCAACGACGTTGTCGTTTTCGACAACCTCAGCCGAGGCCATCGCGCAGCCGTTCCCGCCGAGGCGACCTTCTTCCACGGCGACCTACTGCGTCCCGACTCTATCAATCAGTGCTTTCGCGAACACCCCGATATTGAAGGTGTACTGCACTTCGCGGCCTTTGCGCTCGTCCCTGAGTCGATGCGCGATCCGGGGCTATACTTCCGCAATAACCTCACTGGCAGCCAGAACCTGTTAGAAGGTATGGTCCAGCATGGCATCAAGCGACTGATCTTTTCCTCCACCTGTGCGACCTATGGCATCCCCAAGGTCGTACCAATGACCGAAGACATGCCGACTGCGCCGATCAATCCCTATGGCGAATCAAAGCTGATGGTCGAACAGATGCTGCGCTGGTATGCCGAAATCCACGACATTGGCTTCACGGCGCTCCGCTATTTTAACGCCTGTGGCGCAACGCCCGGTCGTGGCGAGGACCACGAACCGGAAACGCACATGATCCCAATCGTGTTTCAGGTGGCGCAGGGCAAGCGTCCCTTTGTACCGATTGCTGGTGATGATTATCCCACACGCGACGGCACGGGCGTGCGCGACTACGTGCATGTGCTCGACCTGGCATCGGCACATATCTCGGCCCTGATGCGCCTCAAGCCCGGCGAGAAGCACATTTATAACCTTGGTACGGGCAATGGCGTGTCGGTCAAGGAAATCGTGGAAGCGGCGCGTGAAGTAACCGGACATCCAATTCCGGCCCAAATTGCGCCACGTCGTCAGGGTGATCCGCCTGAACTGGTCGCCTCACCGGCGAAGGCCAACCGTGAACTTGCGTGGACGCCCGCCCACAGCGACATCCATACGGTGTTGCGTTCGGCCTGGGAATGGCACAACAGCCACCCACGCGGCTACGGCGAGTTGTAGTTCCTCATCCAAGCAGGGAGTTACGTCAAGCCGTGCCGTACTGCATATAGCGCGGCTTGCGTGCGATCTGCCACCTCAAGTTTCGCCAACACCGTACTCACATAGCCCTTGACTGTGCCTTCAGTCAGGTGTAGCTCGGCGGCGATTTCCTTATTGTTGCGTCCGCGCGCGATCAGGCGCAGCACGTCACGTTCGCGTTCAGTCAGGATGCGGAGTGGCGATTGGTCGGGCGGGTCGAGTTGCAGGTGCGACTTGCCCTGTGCTGCCGCCGCAATCGCACGCACAAGTTCATCTTTGGCAATGTCCTTGACCACATAGCCGACTGCGCCTGTGCGTACCGCCTCGTTGACGCGCTGGTCCTCGGCAAAACTGGTCAACACCAGTACCTGCGTCGCCGGACAACTCTTGCGGATCATGCGCGTCGCCGTGATGCCATCCATCTCGGGCATGACCAAATCCATCAGCACGACATCCGGCTGCATCAGGCGTGCCGATCGCAACGCATCGGCCCCATTGGCGGCTTCGCCGATTACTTCGATGCTGCTCTCATCGTCGAGCAAAGAATGGAATCCTTCGCGCACAATCGTATGGTCGTCCACGATCAACACGCGAATTGGTCGTTTCATAGCATTCATCCGTATCGTGCCTCAGTGTACACGATCCCATCCAGTGCGTGAAGGTGTGACGGGCGTTGCTATATCGCAAGGCAACAAACACAAAACCGTGCTTCGTATGAAGCACGGTTTTGTATGCGCGGTCGAAACGTATGATTACGGTGCGGCGGTCGCCTCGGTCGCTGGTGCAGTCGCCTCAGGCACAATTTCTGCGCCTGGTGCAGTCGCTTCCGGCAACGCTTCGGTCGTCGCGTCCATCGGCGCGGTGGTCGGCGTCGGTTCCATCGTTGCGGTCGGCGTTGGTGCAGGAATCACGGTCGCCTTCGCACGCAGGTCATTCAACCACGTGTCGTAGGCATTCGTGCGCTGACGTTCCAGTTTCGCAGTCGGATCCTCAGGCAGTCGCTGGATGATGTGCCAGCCGAACTCCGAACGAACCGGTGGAGAAATCTCGTTCTCCTTGAGGGCGAATGCAGCTTCCTCAAAGGCCGCAACCATCTGCCCACGTCCAAACGAGCCGAGGTCACCACCATTCTGCGCCGAGCCTTCGTCCTCAGACTTTTCGCGGGCAACTTCGGCGAAACTATCGGGATTAGCCTTGACCTGCTCGTAGATCGCCTCGGCCTCTGGCTTACGCGCCTCGAACAAGGCATCGAGCGCGGCGGGCTCAAGGGTTGGCGATGGCGTCGGTTCCGGCGTCGGCGACACCTCTGGTCCGGCGGTCGCGGTCTCGGCTCCTGCCGTCGCCGTCGTATCCACGGCAGCTCCAGTCGGGGTCGGCGATGGCGTCGGGGTCGGCGATGGCACCTTCAAGAGAATATGGCGCGCCTGAATCTGCTCAGGCTCACTTGTGTCATCCGCCTTCACCTCCGGGACGAGCTTTTCCTTGATGCGTGTCTGGATCAGTTCCTGGCGGTATTGTGCGCGCAAGGCTTCGGCAATCTCGGCACGCGACGCCTGTGGTCTGCTCAGAGCAGCAGTGCCGCCTGCAGGAATCTCCTCCAGGATCGCGGTGTACTCGTCGTACAGGATGCCGAAGATTTGATCCGCTTTCGTCGAAGCAACGTCCGGCACTGGCGATGGTGTCGGGGTGTTGGTCGGCGCAGGGGTGTTAGTCGGTCCTGTCGTCGGCGTTGCTGCTGCCGTGGCTTCCGCAGCAGCCGTGGTAGCGGCATCTGCCGTCGTCGCAGCCGCCGCCGTACCTTCCGCCGTCACCGTACCATCTGCCGTAATCGTTGTACTGATGCCGGGTGTTGGGGTGAGCGTGGTCGTCGAGGTCAGCGGTTCCGGCTGCGCGAGCAACGAGCCCATGCGCTCGACGATGATCTGATCGATTTCGCCCTGGCTTGGATCAATTTGATATTCGGCTTTCGCAGCCTGATCGGCAATTTGCGTGTCAACCCATCGGTCCACAACTGCGTCCGTCACTGGCTGCTGCTGTCCACGAACGCTGCCAAGTTGGATCAAATCTGAGTTTGACTGAACGACTTGCTGCTGGAAACTGCCCGACTGGTCCTGTCCGAAGCTGGCGTTTGGACCGAGGATACGAGCGAATTGAAGGTTTTGAGCCAACTGCTGGATCGTCGCCTGACGCGCGATGCGATCGTAGTCACCCCGGCTCAGGGTCTGCCCATTGACGGTCTTGATCGTCCGTCCAGGCACCAACAGGCGGTCATAGACCACGCCGCCGATGATGAGTACAAGCGCAAGCAACACCGCTCCACCGATGGCAAGGAGCACATTTCGTTGTACCTGTGCTTCGCGGGATTGATACGCGCGCTGGCGTTTCGTTTGGGGTCGCTCAGGTGTAGTTGCGTTTCTACGAGGTCGATTGCTCATGGTAGTCCAGTAACGAGACGGCAGAAGGCAGGATGGGGCAGCCGAGCGAGCGCATAGGCAGCATCACAAGATGCTGCCCCAGCCTTCGTTACCGTTGCTTAACCGCGTCCGGGAGCGGCGACAAATGGCAAGAGCGCCATATGACGTGCACGCTTGACGGCGGTGGCAACGCCACGCTGATGCCGTGCACATGTACCAGTGCGGCGGCGTGGCAGAATCTTGCCACGGTCCGAGATGTGTCGTTGCAGACGCTTCAGGTCCTTGTAGTCAGGCGTGTGGACCTTGTCCGTGCAGAACATACACACCTTGCGGCGGGGCGTATAGCGGCGGCGCCCACCAACCTGCGGTCCATTGCCTTCGCCTGAGTCCATACCGCCAGCGGGAGCGGTGCGGCGGCGGTCATCGTAACCACCGCGTCGATCATCATTGTATTCGTCAGCCATGTTCCTTATACCTCAAAGTATCAAAATGGAATGTCTTCTTCGCCAAAGTCAATTGGCTCGTCGGCGATGTGGGCACTGTCACGAGGTGCGTCGAGTTCGGAGAACCGGCGACCGCCACGCTCGTTGTCATCGCGTCCACGCGCATCAAGCAGGATCATGTCGGAAGCGATCACCTCGGTGCGAAAACGCTTGTCGCCCGATTGAGCGTCTTCCCAGGAACGGTTTTGCATCCGTCCTTCGACATAAACCCGTGAAGCCTTATGCAAATATTGCCCGCAGATCTCGGCTAGGCGATTCCATGCGATCACAGTGAACCAATCGGTTTCATCGTGAACATGACCATCGCTATTGCGCCATTGGCGTGATACCGCGACCCGAAAACTCACAATCGGCGTGCCTTGCGGCGTATGCCGAAGCTCCGGTTCGGTGCCAAGGCGACCGATGAGCATAACCTTGTTCAGATCTTTCGCCACATCGTCCTCGATCTGCTGATCGGCAACAGTGCTTATTCTTCTTCTTCTGCGGGCTTTTCAGCTTCCGGCTTGATAATCAGATAACGGAGGATCTGCTCGGAGAGTTTCAGGTCGCGCTCGATCACGCGAATCTGGTCCGGCTCTGCCTGAAAGAGGGTCAGGACGTAGTATCCATCCGTCAGGTCGCGGCTCTCAAACCGAATTGGGTAGGCGAGCCTGCGGCGACCGCTGAGTGGGCTGGGTTCGCCCTCGACGAGCGTTGCTCCGTGCGATGAGATCAAGGCATTGGTACGATCGACGAAAGCGGCGTACTCATCGTCACCACCGACGCCGGGGTTGACGATGTACATGAGTTCATAATCGCGCATGTGTTTCCTTCCTTCTGTGGAGTTGCCCTGCGAACAAACAACCGACGGCGCGTTTACACGGTGCCGTCGCAGAGCAGAAGACTATTCCAATATCGTCGGCATTGTACCATGCTGCCCTAGCCGTCGCAAAGAATGAGGCTTAGAAAAGCCGTATATTTCGCTATGCCAGCATCTTAAAGGCGCGTGAATGTCGCCAATCCGGCGCTTGGAATCGCGATCCGCTGGAGCCCTGCGCCAATCTTTTGTTCCTCAGAACGCACCAGATTGCCACAACAATCCTGCACGTCGATCCGGCAATGGCCCCAAGCGACGGACGTTTCCAGCACAAGCCGATCACCAGGCGTTGCGTTGACAACGATCACACGCGGCGGCACGTCACCAGCCGTAACGACCACATCCTGATACACCGCCATGATGCGCGTGTCGGCGTCGGACGCCGCGACAACAGGATAGAGCGATTCAGGATGCGTGGCGTCAAACACACCGTCCAGCAGCACGGCACGGTGGTCACGCCAGAACCGCAGCCAGAACCGCAGCATTTCGATATGATCCGATGGAATCCGATCCAGCCGCACCGACACCTGCGGCACGGCAAACAGTGTGTTCAAGACTTGTTGTGCCGCGCTCTCGACCGGATCGTCGGCGTGCCACATCAGCGGATCGGCATGAGCCGCCGTCTCACCACAGAGGAGCCGAACATCGACGGTTCGCACGCGGTTCTCGATGGAATCGTTCGGGCAATCCCCGGCGCGGAACATATTGCCATAGGTTCGCATCAACGGACCGATATAGGATTGGCGAAACTCAATCATGATGTCGGGCTTGATCGCACGCAGACGCAGCATCACATCGCTGAGCAGACGGTTGACCGCTTCGGGAACCGCGACGTAGTCACGCCCGTTGCCAATGTCGTCGCGCTTGTCGGCGTCAAGACGGAAACTATCCACGAAATCGAGTTTGAAGCCATCCAAGTCCCATTCGCGCAGCCCACGCTCATAGGTCTGAAGTAGGTATTCGCGCACTTCGGGGTAACGCGGATCAAGCACGCCTGTCATCGACCCGACGATCATGGGAGTCGCCAGCATCTTGTCATGGAACTGCGCCCACGCATCGCTGTGCGGACCGACGAATGGCACCGAATACCATAGGAGATACTTCATTCCTAACGCATGGACACGATCGACATGAGCGCGCATGTCGGGAATCTTCTCCGGCGATGGACGCCAGTCGCCACAATAGGCGTAGCCGCGCTCGTTGTTGACGGTCTGCCAGCCGTCGTCCACAATAACTGCCTCACAGCCCAACGCCTTCGCCCGTTCACACTCAGCCTCAATCTCGGCGGGATCGACCTCCTGATGGAAGCCGTACCATGTCGAATACATCGGCAGCCGCGCAATATCTGGCACAGGCGCAGGCGCGTAGCCGGGGAGCGCGCTCCACCACGCCTGTACATCACGTAGGCTAGCAACATACGAGATCGGACGGTGGTCGAGGCGCAGCATTACACGATAGGGTTGCTCAAGCAGCCACGGCTCCACGAACATCGTGACCGAGCAGCGGAAGGTCGCGGTTTCCTCGTTCAGGCCAGCCTGTATGCGCGTCGAGTTGAGCGCATCACTGAACGCGAAGGTCAAGCGGTTCTCACCGCCCAGACTGAGGAGTGTGGCCACGGGTGCTTGCGAGGTCGCTTTGGCCTCGAAGCCTCGGCCCCAGTCGGGGATAAAGCCGCGATTACGGTCTCCGCCGGGACGCCAGTAGGCATGAATATCGACAACGGGTTGTGTCCATGCAATCGTCAGTTCGACCGGATAATGCGGCTGGCGCGGCACGACTTCAAGGTGGACCAGTTCGATGCCAAGTTCCACGTGCGTGGTCGTCATGGTCGCTTCGATCAGGTCATTGCCACCGCTCAAGCTACATATCGTCGCGGCTGTGGAATCGCTTGCCATAGCATTCTTCTCCTTGTGCGAATGCGATCATACAAAAACCCACCGGTGTGCATGGCACATCGGTGGGTTCTGTCTGAGGGATACTTTGGGTTTGAAGGTCGCCCTTTAGCGTCCGGTCAGACCCGTCAGGGTAATACCCTCGATGATCTGGCGCTGACCAACAACATACACAAGCAACACAGGAATAACCGCAATTGCCGAACCGGCCATCAGTAGCGTCCAGTCCACGGTGTACTGACCACGGAATTGATCGAGCATCAATGGCACGGTGAACTTATCCGGGGTGCTGAGGAAAATCAGCGGATAGAAGAAGCTATTCCACGAGCCAAGAAACACGAAGATCGCAAGTGCAGACAAAGCTGGCACAAGCAACGGCAACACAATCTTCCAATAGATTGTAAGGCGTCCCGCACCATCGACGATCGCGGCTTCTTCGAGTTCCTTCGGAATAGCCCGAATGAACTGGCGAAGCAGGAACACCGCGAAAGCATTGAACAGCGCACCAGGAACGATCAACGCGAGGTGTGTATCAACCCATCCGATGTTTGTCATGATCAGGTACAACGGAATGATCGTCACCTGGCTGGGAACCATCAAGGTTGCTAGGAACAGCAGAAACAATGATTCTCGACCAGGAAATGGAATCTTCGCAAAAGCATACGCTGCCATCGAGCCAGTCAATAGCGTCGAGGCAACGATAAGCACAGTGATGTAGATACTGTTGAAATACGCACGTCCAAACGGTAATGCCTGGAGCGATGCCGGGTAGTTCGAGAACACCCACGGATTTGGTATGATCTTTGGTGGGATCAAGAACGCCTGAGAAAAGTCCTTCAGCGACGTCAGGATCATCCACAGAAATGGGAAAACCATCAGGAACGCGCCGATGATCAAGACGATATGAAGTAATATCGTTTGAGCAGTACTGGCACCAGGTTTTTTTCCACTTCCGCGGTTCACACGTGTTCCTGCGGTTGGGGTTGCTACAGCCATAACAGTGTCCTTCCTTGATTAATCTTCGTAATGTACCCAGCGCCTCTGAGCATAAAACTGGAAGGCGGTAATGATAAGAATAATAATGAACAGGATCACTGCTGCCGCGCTACTCTTCCCAAAGGTGAATTCCTGGAATGCGAGCTTGAACACATGGAAAACCATCGTGTAACTCGCTCGTCCGGGACCACCGCCAGTCATGACGTATGCCTGATCGAACACCTGGAAGGAACCGATGATCGACGTAATCGTCAGAAAGAAGGTGGTTGGTGAAAGGATCGGCAACGTCACATTGAAGAAGCTCTGTATCTTGTTCGCACCATCGATCTGTGCCGCTTCAAGTAACGAAGTTGGCACATTGGCGAGACCAGCGAGGAAGATGACCATATTGAAGCCAAGTCCCCACCAGATACCCACCACAGCGATTGATGGCATCACCCAGTGTTCGTCGATCAACCAGTTAGGCAACGTAATACCAAACAGGTCTTTGGCGTACGTATTGACGATACCGAAGTCGCCGTTGAGCAAATAGATCCAGATCACCGAGATCGCCACTGAGCTCGTCACGTTTGGCATAAAGTAAAACAGACGATACACGCCCTTGAAGCGCACACGATTGAGGCCAAGTGCGATTAGTAGGGAAAGTATGAGCGAGCCAGGAACCGAAATAACGGTGTAGATAGCAGTGTTCTTAAGGGCAGTGTAGAGATCGGGGTCTTGAAACTGCTCAACGAAGTTAGAGAACCCAACGAATGTTCGCGAGCCGATCGCATCCCAACTGGTGAGACTCAGGTAAAAGGCGACGACGAGGGGAATGAGCGAAAATACGAGCAACCCGATCGCCTGTGGTGCGACGAAGAACGCTCCCCACAGGGTATCCTGCGTTTGCCGATTGAGCCGGCTTCCACGAGAAGTTGCCTGGACGTCTCGGGTAGTGGTGACTGCCATAGTGATCCCATCCTTCTAGGGAAGCAAGGGCAGTATGAAACTGCCCTTGCTCACCACAAACGAAAAGTGTCCAAAAACTCTCGGCCTAAGAAGATTAGGCGGGGTTTTCGGCCTGCTTCTTGGCGACGATTCCGGCGAGCTTGTCGAGTGTCGCCTGCACATCACCACCCTTGAGCCACAGGTTGTCGGTCTCGGTCTCGATATCGTCCGGCAGTCCGGGAACGCTCTGCTGGTCTGCCCAGATCGCGTAGCCGTTGTTGCGGGCGTCGATGAGTGCCTGCCAGTTGGTCGGCAGGTTATCTTCCGACACCAAGTTATCAACACCACTGACCGACGGGACCGCGTTGCCGCCGCCCTTGAGCCGGAAAGTCTGACCATCCTTCGACACGAACTGCGTCAAGAACGCGAAGCCTGCATCCTGGTTCGCCGCCTTGGCGTTCTGCACCATGTAGGCGGTCGCGATGACGGCTGGTTCCTGCGGCTTGCCGGTGTTGGTCGGCCATGTCACGATGTCGAAGTCCAGCGCGGCGTTCTTCTTGAACACCGGCAGCAACCAGCGGCCTGCCGAAACGAAGGCTACCGCCTGCGACATGAACTGGGCGTCCGAGCCCTGGCCCTGAGGTAGACTGCCGGAGTAAACCAGGTTCTTGTTCTGGATGTTATCCAGCACGAACTGGTAAGCTTCCTTGGTCTTAGGGTCGGTATTGGCAACATACTTGCCGTTGTCCCAAATCTTACCGCCGTTGGTAGTCACGTAGCTATACACGTGTGCTGACCACTTCTCAAAGACCGAGCCGCGCTTGCCCTTCTCGACCGCCGTTTGGCAGATCGTCGTGAAGGCATCCCAGCTCCATTTGCCAGCTTTTGCCATGTCGGCGGGCATCTCAGTGATGCCGATGTCCGTCAGAAGCTTTTTGTTGTACCACATGATCAGCGGGTTGCAGTCAACCGTGACGCCGTAGTACTTGTTGTCTTTGGTGCGGGCCGCGCCCCAGAGGCCATCAGCAAATTCCTCAGGCTTCGACTTCGATGCCGGGCTCTTGAGGAGTTCAGTCAGGTCGATGATGGTCTTGTTGGCGATCAAGCGTCCGATGAAGCCGTCGCCCGTGTAGAACACGTCCGGTGCGGTGCCGCCCGAAAGCTGAGTCAACATCTTGGCTTCGTAATCACTTGGGATCGGAATGAAGGTCGCCTGAATGTTCGGATTGTTCTTGTTCCAATCAGCGGTGTACTGGTTGAATCGCTCGACTTCGCCGGGGTTGCCCCACGACGACCACTTCAGGTTGGTTGTGCCGCCGCTTGGGGCTGCGCCGCTACCCGAGGCTGCTGTTGCTGCCGTGCCACCCGTGCCGCCTGTTCCAGCGGTCGATCCGCTTCCGCAGGCTACGAGGGCGATACCACCTGCAGCGGTCGCCGCTGCGCGCAGAAAATGACGTCGACTTACGTTTTTCTGACCGTCTTTGGTGCTCATTGGGATTCTCCTAAGGTTTTCTTCGTCGAATGAACCCGACACTGCGGATACCCAACAAGAAATTGTTGGGTGCTAGCAAGAGTTGTACCGTAGTCATCTCTCGCTCTTGTACTTGTCACCTCTTAATAACAGTACTGCCGGTTGAAACATCTGCATGAGACTGGCGTCCCTTCACCTACAGCATACCACAAGTAGCATTTATGGACTACTCAAGTTTTTTACATATGCATACTCGTGCAAACGCGTCGCGGTGTGTCGGGTCACTTGACTGTTGGCAACAACATGCTAAATGTACTACCCTCGCCCTCACGTGATTCCACCCAGATTCGACCGCCATGCCGCTCGACCAGGTGCTTGGCAATCGCAAGCCCTAGTCCGGTTCCACCACTGTCGCGCGTCCGAGCGCGATCTACTTTGTAGAATCGCTCGAACACGCGCTCGGTTTCACCACGCGGGATACCAATGCCCGTATCTTGGACACTGATCTTTACCCAGGCGTCGTCTTCTATTTGTGAAATTTCGCGAAGTGTGCGTGCATCTGTAATGTGCTGAGAAGGAATTGCTGTGACCCGTATCATACCGCCTTCCGGAGTCCATTTCAAGGCGTTATGCATCAAGTTTAGCAAGACTTGTCCGATCCGTTCCTCATCCACCAATAATGGTTGTAAATCGGCGGCGAAATCGGTCTGGAACTGGAGCAATCGTCGCTCCATTTGCGGACGTAAACGTTCATACGCACGCTCGACCAAGGCAGCTGCCGGTACGTCACTGAACCGTAACATGAGGCGTCCAGATTCAATCTGTGAAAGTTCTCGCAGCTCATCTACGAGCTGTGTCATGGACGCAAGCTCATCATCCATCTGGCCCAACATACGTTGAGCTATCTCAGGTGGTGGTCCTAGTGTTAGTGTTTCAACCAGAAGACGCATCGTTGCCAACGGCGTCCGAAGTTCATGCGACACGTTCGCAACCATCTCACGACGAGCGCGCTCCAAGTGTGCAAGCTGTGTGAGATCGCGTAGCACGACGACCGCACCGGAATCAGGTTCTTCGAGGGGTTGGCAGGTAAGCCGTAGTGTACGACCAGATCGCGGATTTTGCAAGTTGGCAACACGCATCTCGCCTGTGGTCAACGATTGTTGCACCGCTTGGTCAGCTTCAAAGTCGCGGATGACCGTTATGAGGGATTGGCCTTCCATGCCCGAGGAGATAATGCCCAATAAGGGACCGACTGCATCATTCGCGTAGGTAATGCGTTCGTCAGGTCCGATGATCATCATGCCGTCTTCAAGCGCCTTGGCAAGCGCGATCAGCGTCGGTGGTGTGGATGGCTCCACGGGTTCTGGCGGAGCAACAATTGAGGAAACGACCACGGGTGGGTGTGAGCTACGACGCTGCCAGATGAACACCCCCACCAACACACCCAGGATGATGCCGATCACAAACGCGATCGATAATTCCACGTTATGCCTTAATGATGATTACCATTTGATTCAAAACGATAGCCGATGCCGCGCACAGTCTGAATATAGACTGGCTGGGATGGATCGGATTCCACCTTTGCGCGCAACCAGCGAATATGCACATCCACGGTGCGTGCATCGCCGCTGAAATCGTCGCCCCAGACACGCTCGACCAGCAGATCGCGCGACAGCGCCATACCTCGGTTTCGCATCAAACAGGCGAGCAGATCGAACTCCTTGGTTGCCAGCATCAATTCTTCTTCGCCACGCCACGCTCGTCGTGAGCCGGTGTCCAGCGAAATCTCACCACCACGCAGCATCTCGCGCTCAGGCCCAGCGGCTTCGTGCCGCCCTCGCCGCAGGATCGCTCGCACCCGCGCCAGCAGCTCGCCCAAACTGAACGGCTTGACAACATAGTCGTCCGCGCCTAGTTCTAGCCCACCGATACGGTCGGTTTCGTCCTGGCGAGCTGTAAGCATCAGGATCGGCATATTCGATTCGCGCCGCAACATGCGACACACAGAAAAGCCATCCAAACGCGGCAGCATGACATCAAGCACCAGTAGGTCTGGATGCTCGCTACGGGCCAGATCAAGCGCCTGAACACCGTCGCTTGCCACGAGGACTTCATAGCCTTCGCGCTGGAAATTATAACGGAGCGTCTCAGCGAGAACCGCTTCGTCCTCAACAAGTAAAATCGTAGCCATGCACAAATTGTAGCACGCACGGGCTTTTGCAGAAAGCAGGCGGCAGGCGGCAGCAAAACGACGAATAACGAACGACCAACGAAGATAATGGGGAGGAGCAACAGAACGATCATCTCCTAGTCCCTACTCCCCACCCCCTATTCCCCAACACTCAATACCCAGAATCCCGTTGCGCGATAGTGCTATGATGCTCCAACATTCGTGAGACTCGTCATGGCGGAAAACGTTCGAACAGTGGAAACACAGGCAACGCTCACAATCGATCGACCTTTGGCAACGCGGCGGCTGCCGTTGATACCTCTGACCGTAACAGTTCTGTTTCCTCATGCGCTCACGCCGGTTTTTTTGAGTTTCGAGCAGCACGCAGTTTTAGACGCCGCACTCGCCACCGATCGCACCGTGCTCGTAGTCGCCCATCGCATCGAAGACGATGAAACGTCGCGCCCAACCGATCTGTATGAAGTTGGCGTTGAGGCCCACATCTCGCGTGTGATACGTTTGCCCGATGGCACAGTCAATGTGCTGCTGCGCGGACTGCAACGCACGCGCATCAGTGCGGTGACGCATGAAAGCACCATACTATGTGCCGACAGCCAACCCCTCGAAGACCGTGCCGACGATTCGACTGCGCTGGAAGCCACGCGACGGGTGGTACTCGAGATCTTCGGCCAGGTTGCCGAACTCAGTCGCACGCTTCCCGACACGTCATATATTGCTGCCCAAAGCGCCGAAAGTCCGGGGGCGCTGGCTGATGTAGTCGCGGCAAACCTGCCGATTCCGCTACCGTTGCGCCAACACATCCTTGAAACACTCGACGTACCCGAACGGCTCCGTATCGTGCTAGACGTACTGATGCGCGAACTTGAAGTGCTACGGCTGGAGCAACAGGTCAGAGCAACCATCGATCAGGAACACGATCAGGCACGTCGCGCCCAATTGCTGCGCGAACAACTGCGCGTCATTCAGCAGGAACTTGGACAAACCGATCCCGCGCAGCGTGACCGCACCGAACTCGCCGAACGCATCGCCGCCGCTCGGCTGCCCGACACGATTCGCACACGCGCCCTTGACGAAATACATCGCCTCGAACTGATCGGCATGGGCACGCCCGAATACGGGGTCGTACATACCTACATCGACTGGCTGATCGGTCTGCCGTGGGAAACAACATCTGAGGACACACCCAGCTTCGAGCAGGCGATACGATTGCTCGACGAGCATCATTATGGACTTCGCAAAGTTAAGGATCGGGTGATCGAACACCTAGCGGTGCGTCAACTTGCTGGCGATGTCACGCGACCGCCGATCCTGTGCTTCGTTGGCCCCCCCGGCGTCGGCAAAACGAGTTTGGGCCGCGCAATCGCTGCGGCACTCGGTCGTCGCTTCGTGCGCGTCGCATTGGGCGGCATCCACGACGAGGCCGAGATTCGCGGGCATCGTCGCACCTATGTCGGCGCGTTGCCGGGACGGATCGTCAAGGCCATACGCGAGGCAGGGACAACCAACCCCGTCTTTATGCTGGATGAGATCGACAAACTCGGACACGATGCACGTGGCGATCCTTCATCCGCGCTGCTCGAAGTGCTCGATTGGGAACAGAATCGCCAGTTTTCGGATCACTATCTGGATGTTCCCTACGACCTGTCCAATGTGCTGTTCATCACCACCGCAAACATGCTGGATGGTATCGAGGACGCGCTACTGGATCGGCTTGAGGTTGTCGAGCTACCAAGTTATACCGAGGACGAAAAGCTGGAGATCGCCCGCCGCTTTCTCATTCCGCGCCAGAATACGATCAACGGTCTTTCCGCCACACCGATCCGCTTGACCGAGGCGACGCTCCGTCAGATGGTGCGCGATTACACCTTCGAGGCTGGCGTGCGACAGTTCGAGCGCGACATCGGCGCGGTGTGCCGTAAGGTCGCGCGCATGGTCGCCGAGGGACGACGCTATCCACGGCGCATCCAACCCGAACACCTGCAAGGCATGTTGGGGCCGCCGCGCTTCGACTATGGCACAGCCCAGAGTGCTGACGAGGTCGGTGTCGCGACAGGTCTGGTATGGACCGAACAGGGCGGCGATGTCATGCCAATTGAGATCGTGGTTGTGGAAGGCAAGGGGAATCTCATCCTGACCGGGCAACTGGGCGACGTGATGCAGGAATCAGCACAGGCTGCCCTTTCGTGGACCCACGCCAACGCACGTCGTGTTGGCATCGATCCGCGACGCTTCGACAAGGTCGATATCCATGTCCACGCGCCCGAAGGCGGCATCCCCAAGGATGGCCCATCGGCGGGCATCACGATTGCGTGTGCGCTGGTTTCAGCATTGTCAGGGCGTGCGCTGCGTCGCACCGTCGCCATGACCGGCGAGGTTACGCTGCGTGGACACGTCTTGCCCGTCGGCGGCGTGAAGGAAAAGGTACTCGGCGCGCACCGTGCCGGAATCAGCCACATCATCCTGCCGCGCAAGAACGAGCGCGACCTGATCGACGAACTCCCGCGCGATGTACGGCGCAAACTCCAGTTGACCTATGTGACGACACTGGACGAAGTGTTGCCAGTGGCGTTCGTGGAAAATCCGCTCGACTTCCCCTACAAGCAACAGCGCAGAAAAAAGGTGTCGCCCAAGAAGGTGGAAAAAGCACCTTCGGGCGACACCGAACCAACGTAATGTGTGCGCCTACTTGGCGGGCTTACTGCACTTAAAGAAGATGTATGGTCCAACCACGGGCGGCGCAGCCTCATAAATCGGGCGCAGCAGCGGCTCCCACAACATATTCGGCGTCAGTGGCGGATACAAAAGCCAACGACCTAGCAGCTTGCGCGTGATGATCGAGGGCGCACCATAGTAGTGGCTGAAGTCGAAAATCTTGACGGCACTGGGCGACACGTAATAGTGCCACTCATCGACCTGCAAGCCCGCTGCTTCAAAACGTTCGGTCCAACCCTGCGGGCTGAACGTATTGTGATGCACCGAAATGCGGTTGAACCAGCGACCATAGGCTTCGCCAAACAGCTTCGTCCCCAATAACATGCTGGCGAACTTGTCGCCGACTACGCCGGTGATGAAGCGTCCGCCTGGTTGCAGCACACGCGAAACTTCGCGCAACGTCTCGTCCAACGGGACGACATGCTCTAGCACGCAGTTGCTGATGACCGTCGGGAAACTCTCGTCATCGAAAGGCAACTTCGCACCATCACTAACCATCACAGCGGCATATGCGCCGCGTTCCTGGGCTTCGCGCACGTCGTCGGGGCGCGGGTCGATACCCACGATCTTGCCGTGATGGGTGGGAAACGCGATCTGAGCGAAAGTGCCATCGCCGCAGCCAACATCCAGAATCGGCTCGGCGAGTTCCTCGTCGAGTTCCCAGAACAACCGTGCTTCAACTGACCGGACAATCGTACGATGAATCGGCAGAGTATGGAGATGATGCCGGAGGAAATCCGGTCGTTGTTGTATATGTGTCATGGTTTCGGGACTACGAAATCAGCCGCGACCCAACCTTCACCTTGTGGGGTCTGCACCTTCTTCCAGGTTCGCGTTCCGTCGCTGGTTTCCTCGCCGGTCGCCGTAATTTCCGTGCCCTCCGGCAATGTCGCCACAATATTCGACGCCGAGGAGGCTTCCGAACGTAGGAACAATCCTTCAGTGCCGGTTCCAGCAACGACGAACGCACCGCCTGTCGGGTTAGTGGCGGCGGTGGGGACCGGATTCGGTTCCGTGCTGATGCCTGTGCCAGGATCAACGCCCGGACCTACGGTTGCAAATGCACCGGCCGCCGGATCACTGAAGATTGGGGTAGCGGCCTCGTTCGCAAATGCGGTTGCTGTCGCGCCTTCAAAGGAATCAGCAGTGGTATTGCGGTTCATGGCACGCCAGACCAACAAAAGTGCAAGTATGAGAAGGATCGCACCGAGGGCAATCATGATCGTACGATTATCAAGACGCTGCGCCATTTCGCCGAAGCGTTGCGTATAGACTTGTGAGCCAGCCTGGCGTTGGCGTCGCTGCTGCGAACGATTGGCGAAATCTGCCCCATCGACCTGCATACCTGAACCGCGCGGCAGACCACCGAGGTCGTCTAACGGTTGGGTACTGCCACGGTCGCTAGAACGTCGTATCGTTGGAGCAGAGTAGGGCGATAGCGGGTCCTGATCGGGATCGACATCTTCGTCGGGTGGTCTTTGAAACCCCATCACACAAACTCCTTAGAATGCAGTGGAACGGTTTGCAATCATAGCATGATTTCCGGCACGCATGATGTACCGAGGCTGGCATGGGGCCAACCCACATCCATTCTAATGTGATCGTGTTCGGACTGCAACAAGCACACACGATCCGTCGTCTTACGTTGAACGGGTGCTAAGTGTTTAGTGCAAAAAGAGGAAATGTTCCTATGTCACGTCTTGTTCGTTCGCGCACAGATCGCATCATTGGTGGGGTATGCGCGGGCCTCGGTTTGTATTTCGGGATCGATCCCGTTATTGTGCGATTGTTGTTTGTCGTGCTTGGCCTGACCACAGGGTTGACGGTCTTTCTTTACCCGCTCTTGTGGGTGATTATGCCGGAGACGACAACGCCTGCACCATTGCCGCCGGGAGCGCGCTTCGACCCCCAAACAGGTCAGCCGTTGCCGTATGAGTACGCCGCGCCGAGCCAGCCAGAAACGTGGAATGAGCAGCCACAGGTTGGCACAACCACGCCGCCGCGTCCACGTATCCTGGCGTTAGTGCTGGTGGGAGTCGGTATGCTGATCCTCGTCAATCAGGTCGGCAACATTATCGGCTTCGACGTAGGCGGGATCGTGATTCCGCTCGCGCTGGTGGGGCTAGGTTTGTATCTGTTGCGGGGCAACCGCGTACACTAACCTGCGCTCAGTCGCGTTCAAGCACGACGATACTTTCGACATGGTGGGTTTGCGGAAACAGGTCGATCACTTCAGCACGCTTGACGTTATAGCCATGACGACCTAACACCTTGCAGTCTCGCGCAAGGGTTCCCGGATGACAGGCTACATAGACCACCCGGCGCGGTCCAAGCGCGGCGAGCCGTCCGAGAGCAGATGCTTCGCAGCCACGACGCGGTGGATCGAGCACGGCACCGTCGAACGATCCCCGGAGGCGTTCCAGGATCGTTTCGACTGCACCCGCGTGCCAATCGATTCCATTGACCGCATTGAGGATAGCGGAACGACGTGCGTCCTCAATCGCGGGAGCATAGCTTTCGACGCCCGTCACCTCTGCGCCCGCCATGCGGAGTGGGATCGCAAACGTGCCGACACCGCAGAAGAGGTCGAGGACGCGGTCGCCTTGCTGCACGTCGCTGAGGGTGCGAACGCGCTCGATCAGGCGTGCAGTTTGGCGGGCGTTGACCTGAAAAAACGCTCCTGCGCTGACATACCAGCGCACCCCATCAATGACCTGCTCAAGAAAGTCTTGACCCCGCACACGCTGGACCCCGCTGCGTGTGCGCTTCGTCACGCCAACCAAGATAGAACACGCTCGCATCCAGTGTTGCGCGAGGCCATCCCAACGCCCATCACCTTCCAGCACGGCAATCACCTCGCCACGCGCAGGGGAACAGCGCAACGTCATACCGCGCAACGTCGGCAGGTCGGCTTCAAGGGACTGAAACGCGGCGATGGACTGATTAATCAATGGGTGGTGGAGGCAACACTGCCCAACATCAACGACGCGACGCGAGTTGGGTGCGTAATAGCCAAGTTTGCCATTGGCATAGTGAAGTTCGGCGGTGGTGCGGTAGCTCCAGCCGCGACCAGCAGGTAAATCCTGCCCGGCGGGTTGGGCATCCTCGCCCGCATGAACCGCGCTGACAGGGATGTCGATGCCGCCCAGGTGACGCAGTTGGTCGCGCAGAATCTCGGCCTTGAAGCGTAGTTGGGCATCATAATCGATCCAACGCCAACCCGCAGCGCCACAGATCCGCTCCTTCGGACAGGCTGATGTAATGCGGTCGGGCGAGGGATCCATAATAGCTACGGCGTCGCCACGCGCGAATGCCGCCTGTCGGTCACGCAGACGCACACGCACCTTTTCGCCCGGCAACGCTCCCGCCGCAAACACCGGACGCTCCTCGAAGCGTCCCACCCCATCGCCACCCTGTGCGATTCCTGTTATCTCAAGTTCGATCTCGTCGGGCCACTCCTGCGCCATGCTGCTCCCTATCACACCATACTCAGCGTGTTCGGCGCGACACTATAGATGACGCCAGTGAAACCGGCAACCATGCATCAATCCTGCCACAGCGGTCGGCGCTGCGGTGCGATAATATCGACACGCGGGCGATGGAGCAGGAGTGTGCGATCATTCGGATTCAGCGTCTGAATGTGATAGACCGTGGTCAGTGGACCGCGTTTAGGCTGAATCAGGCTTTGTACAATCGGAATAAGGCCATCGGGTCCGCGTTGAAACCCGATGCACTCCGAACGAACAAACGACTCGATCTCGCCATCAAACGCCTTTTGACTTGATGCACCTTCCATTGTGAACTCCTTACGACAACCCGCGCACGTGTGGAGAATTGGACAGCCTTCACCACATCAGGTGTATCATCGCTATCATTATGTCGCATACGCCATACCACCAACATGTCGGTTTGTACGGCATGGTGTCCCTACTCCAAGCATCCAATCGGCACTGGTACACTTAGGAGTCGTTGCGGGGTCTGTCCATCGCCGCACAACCATCACAACTTAAGCATGAGACACATTACGTCGTCAACGCTCGACGACCAAAGGACTCTGAGTGACTGATACAAGGATTCATACCATCGCCGTCCGTCAACTTGCCAAACAGTACGATGTTCACGAGAAGGAGCCGGGCTTTGTCGGCTCGTTGCGCTCGTTCGTGCGCCGCAAGATTCGCATCGTGCGCGCCGTGGACGACGTGTCGTTCGACCTCAATGGCGGCGAGATGGTCGGGTTTCTCGGTCCGAACGGCGCGGGCAAGACCACCACACTCAAGATGATGGCGGGACTCTTGCATCCAAGTGGTGGCTCGGTCGAAGTCGGTGGCTACACACCCAAAGAGCGCCGTGCCAACTTCCTCAAAATGATCACGCTGGTGATGGGACAAAAACAGCAATTGCTGTGGGATCTGCCCGCCTACGATAGTTTTCTAGTCAACCAGGCGATCTATGAAATCCCCGATGACGAGTTCCGTGCCACCATGCGCGAGTTTGACGATATCCTCGAACTGGAAAGCATCCTCAAGAAGCAGGTTCGTAAACTGTCACTGGGCGAGCGCATGAAATGCGAACTCGCCGCCGCGCTGCTCCATCGGCCTAAGGTGCTATTCCTCGACGAGCCAACCATCGGCCTCGACGTCAATATGCAGGTGCGTATCCGCGAGTTCATCGCCGAATACAATCGCCGCTTCGATGCGACCGTGATCCTGACCAGCCACTATATGGCGGACGTGACAGCGTTGTGTCGTCGCATCATCGTGATCGACCACGGCAAGATCGTCTTTGACGGCGACCTCTCGCGCCTGATCGAGCAATCGTCGCCCCATAAGGTCGTGCGACTGGAACTTGCACACCCCGTGGCAACCGAGCAACTGGCGACCTATGGCACCGTGCAGAACGGCGAAGGGTTGCGCGTCGAGATCAATGTCCCCCGTCAGGATACCCGAAGTGTAGCAGCACGACTGCTTGCCGAACTGCCGGTCGTGGACGTGACCATCGAAGACCCGCCCATCGAGGAAGTCATCGGGCTCATGTTCGCGGGCCAGAAGGTCGTTCAGCCAGCGCACGAGGAGGTCGTCACAGATGTCGTCAGTGCCTGATACCACGATGGGACGACGGTCAGTTGGTCGTGCGACGCTGCGGAAAGTTCGCGTGCTCCTGAGCGTGTGGTTCGCCCACATGAGCGCCTACCGCGCCGAGATCATCATCTGGATGCTGACAGGCACGATCCCGCTGATCATGCTGGCAGTCTGGATCGGCAAGGCGCAGACTGCCGGCGGCGTGCTCGACGGCTACACACCGCCCGACTTCGCCACCTACTTCCTGGGTGCATGGATCACGCAGCAGTGTATCGTGGCGTGGGTTGCCTGGGAGTTGGATGGGCAAATTCGGCAGGGATTGTTGTCGCCCAAGCTGCTTCGCCCTATCGATCCGCTCTGGGAACTCGCCGCCGGACATGTGACCGAGCGCTTCGTGCGCCTTCCATTTATGCTGATCGTGGTCACGATTGGCATCCTGCTCGTGCCAGGGACGCGCCTCACCCCCGACATCTGGCATGTGCTGTTATTCATCATCTCGGTCAGCCTCGCCTTTGCGATCCGCTTTCTGTCGGCCTATTGCATCGGTCTGTTGAGTTTCTGGTTCACCCAGGCCACCGCCATTGATGACCTGTGGTATGTCGTGGCCGCGTTCCTGACAGGCAGTTTTGCACCGCTGACCTTCTACCCCGCAGCCGTGCAGTCGGCGATCCAATGGACGCCCTTCCCCTATCTTGTCTACTATCCAGTTCGCATCCTCAACGGCACCGCCGACGGACGCGAGATCATACAGACACTCCTGGTGCAACTGGTCTGGACCGTGCTCCTATGGTTCGCGCGGTCGGCATTGTGGCGCTACGGTCTGCGTCGGTATGGAGCGGTGGGAGCATGAACATACGACGTTATCTGCGACTCGTGCGTATCTTCATCCTGACCAGTATCAGCGCACAACTTGAATATCGTGTGAACTTCGTTGTCAATCTCGCCAGTTCGATTGCGACGGCAGGCGGCGCGATCTTCGGCCTCGTGGTGCTATATAGTGATGGGCAGCCGCTTGGTGGGTGGAGCTACCGCGAAGCCTTGATCGTGGTCGGTCTCTACACGCTGGTACAGGGCTATATCGGCTCGTTCCTCGCGCCAAACCTCAACGTGATCGGCGAATCAATCCGCACCGGCACAATGGACTTCAACCTCCTGAAACCTATTGATGCACAGTTTCTGGTGTCGGCGCGCAACATCAACCTGTTCCGGCTGACCGACATGGTTGTCGGGCTTGGACTGATTATCTGGTCCACCATTGGCATCGCTCAGGCCACCGTCGCTGGCGTTGCAGTCAGCCTCGTGCTGCTGGTGGCGGCTCTGGCGATTGTGTACGCGATCTGGTTCATCCTCACCACAACGGCCTTCTGGTTTGTGAAGGTGGCAAACCTCACCGATATGTTCAACGGACTATTCCGCGCCGGGCAGATTCCGATTACGGCCTATGGCGGTTGGGTGCGTGCGCTGTTTACCTTCATCATCCCGATCGCGTTCATCACAACCGTGCCTGCCGAAGCCTTGATCGGACGGGCGAGCCTCGGCGGTGCAGTCGGCGCACTGGTCAGCGCGCTCGTGTTGCTGATCGTCTCGCGGCTGTTCTGGCAGTACGCGATCCGGTCCTATACCAGCGCAAGTTCATAACGATGCGGCAGAGTTTTGGTTGAGATAAGAGACGAGGAATTGAGACATTCCCTAGTGGAGCAATGCAGGTTCTGACACCATAATGCGGCTTCCCGCTCGATCTAGTATTTCGCGGTCCCATGTGACGAGCGGAAGATTGAGTTGCTCGGCAACAGCCACATAGAGGCAATCGGCGCTGCGTAGTCGAATAGGTGTTCAATATCCATCGAACGCTGAAGGAATGCTTCATCGATTGGAACATACTGCATACGCTGAAGCCTACGCAGGTTCGCGTATGCGAGTTGGCCAAGAGCGGGGTCAAGCCGACGAGCAATCGCCGAGGTTACTTCCAAATACATGAACGCAGGCGCAACAAAACGCCTGCCAGTGAGCAGCATAGTCTCGATCCATGTCTTACTCACCGCGTTATGGACATCGGATTCGATATAACGTGCCACCCAGATGTTGGTTCGGTGTATCTAAAGTTTTCTACGTGCGGCGCTACATCTTCCCCGCTAGCACGTCGCCGAGTTGTTCGAGGCTATACAGGTTATGCACTGACAGGAAGTCGTCCACATGCGGGAGGGCGGCTTGTAATCCGCGCGTGAGTGGCTCGTAGCCGGGACGACCGAGCAGCGGGTTCAGCCAGATCAGCCGATGGCACATGCGTTGGAGACGCGCCATTTCTTCGCCCACCAGTGTAGGGTCGCCGCGATCCCAACCATCGCTGATCAGCAACACAATCGCACCGTGTCCGAGCACACGACGCCCCCAAGTGCGATTGAAGTGCTTGAGTGCATCGCCGATGCGCGTACCACCGCCCCAATCGACCACGTCCTTTGTAACCCGATCCACAGCCTCGTCGATGTCACGATGGCGCAGGGCATGTGTGATACGCGTCAGGCGTGTGCCAAACACGAATGACTCGACATCACGTAGACCCGTGGTGATCGCATACACGAACTGAAGCAGCACACGGCTGTAGCGATCCATCGAGCCACTAATGTCGCACAAGACCACCAGCGGACGTTGTCGCCGCTTACGTTCGCGGCGTGGCAAGGCCAAAGGTTCACCACCTGTTCGCAGCGCCGCACGCAAGGTTCGGCGCATGTCGATCTGGCGACCACGTCCGCGAACTTTGCGTGGTGTCGTGCGCCGCTCAATACGCAGACGCAGCAGTTGCATCAAGGCGCGCACCTCTGCCATTTCGTCGGCGTCGAAGTCGGCGAAGTCTTTGTGGCGCAACGCCTCGCTGGCGCTGTAGGACAGCGCGACATCCAGTTCGAGTTGCTGTTCGTCACCGGATTCGGTCGGCGGTGGCGGTTGCTGGTGCATCAGACGGCGAGGCAATGGGGCAAGTTTGACCTGCTGGTCGGGCAGCGAGATGCCCGCGCCAACACCACTGTGACGCATCCGCCACCAGAAGGCCCATGCCTGGTCGAATAGGGGATAGTCCTCGCGCCGTCGCAACAGCACGGTTTGGCAAGTGCTTTTTAGGTCTTCTTCGCGCCCAATATCGACGTAGCGCACGGCATCGAGCAGATCGAGCATACGTGCAGGATCGACGGCGACGCCCATCTGGCGCAACAGCCGTCCGAACCCGACGAGATGTTCAAGTAGATGATGCTGGTCCATGCTGGCGGGCGCGCGCACCGTCGATTAGCTTCTGGACGCCATGACGGCGAATAGCGGCGATGTCGTCCTGATACTTGAGGATCGCGCCAAGTGTATCGTCCACGATGCCGGGATCGAGTGCCTCGCGGTCGAGTGTCCACAACGCCTGCGCCCAATCAAGGGTTTCGGCGATACCGGGATATTTATAGAGTTCGAGGGCCGTGCGCAGTTCCTGCACAAAGGCGACCAGTTGCCCGCTCAATTCCTCGCTGACCTGTGGCAATTTGGCGCGCACAATCGCCAGTTCTTTGGTGTATGAGGGATATTCGATCCAATGGTACAGGCAGCGGCGTTTGAGCGCGTCGTGAATCTCGCGTGTACGATTCGAGGTCAGCACGACGATAGGTGGTTGCTCGGCGCGAATGGTGCCGAGTTCGGGGATCGTGATCTGAAAGTCGGACAGGAGTTCGAGCAGATACGCTTCGAACTCGTCATCGGCCCGGTCAAGTTCGTCTACCAACAGTACAGGCGGTGCGTCGCCAGTTGTTTCGAGTGCTTGCAGGAGCGGACGTCGCAGGAGGAAATCTGCTCCGAAGATGTCGGCAAAGACCTCATTACGTGACACGCCCTCCGCTTCTGCGGCGCGTAGATAGAGCAACTGACGCGGGTAATTCCATTCGTAGACCGCCGTGGAGATGTCGAGCCCCTCATAGCATTGCAGACGCACCATGCGCGTGCCGAGCAAGGTTTGCAACACCTTGGCGATCTCGGTTTTACCGACGCCCGCCTCACCTTCAAGCAGTAATGGCTTGCCCATGCGGAGCGCAAGATATAGCGCCGTGGCGAGCGGGCGGTCGGCAATATAGGCTTGTTCAGCCAGGGCCGTTTGGAGTTCGTCGATCGAGGTGTAGATCACATAGGCCCCTTGTACAGCCGATGACGCGCTGCCTCCCAGCATGAGGGTGGGAGGCAGCGCGAGTCACACTAGATTCCGTCTACGGCACGTCCCAACGCACGTCGCGCATGAACACGCACGAGGTGCGCGCGATACGTTTCCGAGGCCGCCAGGTCTGCCAGCATCTCGATGCCATCTGGCGCGAGTTCTGCCGCCGCCGCGAGTGTGTCGGCGGTTGGCTCCTGCCCACGCAGGGCATCCTCGGAAGCTTTGGCGCGTTGAGCGACCGCACCTGCGCCCGTCACGCCGATACGAACGTCAGCGACCTTGCCATCGTCACCCAACCGGACCACTGCAGCCACGCCAACGATAGCATAGCCAGAGGCAGGATGTTTGAACTTCTCGTAGGCCATGCCGACACGACCACTCCGTGCTGGAATCGAGATCGACGTCAGAATCTCGTCGTGTTCGAGTTGGGTTTGCAACAGGTCCACGAAGAACTCGTCGATGTCGATAGAGCGTTCGCCGTTCGGGCCGCGTGCCTTGACCGTGCCACCAAGCGCAAGGATGATCGCGGTCATGTCGGCGGCGGGGTCGGCGTGGGCCAATGCACCGCCCAACGTGCCACGATTCCGCACCTGCATATCGCCAATCAACGGGATGGCCTCAGCAATGATCGGGCAGTGTTGCTGCACGTCGGCAGACTGCATGACCTGTTTATAGGTTGCCAGCGCGCCGATGGACAGGTCGCCATTGGCACTGATCTGGCGCAACTCATCGATCTTACCGATGTCGATCAGCATCGACGGGCTTGCCAGTCGCGTCTTCATCAACGGCAGGAGCGAATGTCCACCCGCCAGCAACTTGGCATCGGGGTTTTGCTGCAACAACGCGACGGCCTCATCCACCGATGATGCGGCGACGTAGTCAAACTCATTCGGAAACATGACCGTTGCCTCCATTGTGCTGGTTGATGACCTGCCAGATGCGCTCGGCGGTGAACGGCATATCGACGTGACGAACGCCGAGGTGCGACAGGGCATCGACTACGGCATTGGTAACGGTTGCCGCCGAACCGATGGTTCCGGCCTCGCCGGCACCCTTCACGCCCATCGGATTGACCGGCGATGGCGTTTCAGTGCGCGCTAGTTCGTAGGACGGCACCATGTCGGCGCGTGGAATAGCGTAGTCCATCAGCGAACCCGTCAGCAACTGCCCGTTTTCGTCATAAACTGCGCCCTCATAGAGGGCCTGTGCCATGCCCTGCGCGATGCCGCCGTGTAACTGCCCATCCACGATCAGCGGATTGATCACCTTGCCAACGTCATCCACCGCAATATAGCGCAACGGTGTCACTTTGCCAGTGTCGGGGTCGATCTCGACCGTACAAACATGCGTGCCGAACGGGAAGGTACAGTTGGGCGGATCGTAATAGGTGGTTTCGTCGAGGAATGGCTCCATGCCTTCGGGCAGATCGTAAGCCACGCTGGCTTGCAGCGCAATCTCTTGGATCGTCTTTGCCGAATCGGGCGCGCCACGAACAAATGCCTTGCCGTCGGCGAACTCGATGTCTTCCTCGGCGGCCTCCAGCATGTGCGCCGCAAGTTTGCGTGCCTTTTGCCGAATCTTGGCGACACTCTTGTAGATCGCTGTGCCGCCAACCGTCGCCGAGCGCGAACCGTAGGTGCCATAGCCGAAGGGCGCGCCCTGCGTATCGCTATGCTCGACCAGAATATCCTCGTATGGCACGCCAAGCTCGTCCGCCACCAGTTGCGCGAAGGTCGTTTCGTGTCCCTGACCGTGTGGCAACGAGCCAGTCGTCACCACGACTTTGCCGGTGAGATGCACCTTGACATTGGCACTCTCCCACAGTCCCGCACCCCAGCCTTCTCCGGCGAGGCCGATCCACTTACTTGGCGCGACACCGCAAACTTCGACGTAGGAACATACACCGATGCCGAGCAGACGGCCCTGCTTGCGGCCTTCGGCCTGTTCACGCAGGAAGTCCTGGTAGCCGACCATTTCGAGGGCTTTGTTGAGCGTCGGCTCGTAGTTACCGCTGTCATAGGGCAACATGCCGAGGCCGTTCTCGTAGGGGAAGTCGCTTGGTTGCAGGAAGTTTTTACGGCGCACTTCCGCCGGGTCCATGCCGATCTCATCGGCGAACAGGTCGATCGCACGCTCGATCACATAGGCGGCTTCCGGTCGTCCCGCACCACGGTAGGCGTCAACCATACCAGTGTTGGTATACACACCTTCGACCTCGCAGAAGATGTTGCGAATCTTGTAGACGCCCGACAACATACGTCCGTAGAGCGTGGTCGGGATACCGGGGGCGATGGTGGACAGATACGCGCCGAGATTGGCGTAGGTATGCACACGCATACCCGTAATCGTACCATCGCGCTTGCCCGCTACCTCGATGTCGGAAGTATGGGCGCGTCCATGGCTGGTGGACGCATAGTTGTCGCGGCGCGTCTCGATCCACTTCACCGGCTGTCCGACCAGTTTTGCGGCGTAGAGCGTCGCCGCCATTTCAGGATAGACGAAAATCTTGGCACCAAAGCCGCCGCCAACGTCGGGAGCAATACAGCGCATCTTGTTTTCGGGAATCCCTAGCACAAAGGCGGTCAGCAGAAGGCGATGGACGTGCGGTGCCTGCGAACTCATCCAGATCGTGTACTCGCCGGTCGCCTGATCGTAGCGCGAGATATAGCCGCGCGTTTCCATCGGCGTCGGAAGCAATCGCTGGTTGACCAGACGCTGACGCACGGTTACTTCGGCTTCCGAAATGGCAGCGTTGGCAGCATCCTCGTTGCCACAGGTCCAGCGCATTACCACATTGTTGGGTGCGTTCTCGTGGAGTTGCGGCGCGCCATCGGCGGTTGCCGCTTCGGCATCTACCACAACATCCAGCGGATCGTAGTCAACCTCGATCAGATCAAGCGCATCGTAGGCGATATAGGGCGATTCGGCGACGACCAGTGCCACGCCTTCACCTGTGAACCGTGCGACGCCGACAGCAAGCGCACGCGGCGTATTGACATTGTTCTGCACACCACCAGCGGCCCATGCACACGGCAGAGGATTTTGCTCGGCGGCGATCTCCTCGCCTGTGATGACGGCGACCACGCCGGGCAATGCCCGCGCTGCGGTCGTGTCAATGCTGTTGATGCGGGCGTGACCGTAGGGCGAGCGCAGGATCGCGGCGTGCAGCATACCCGGCATCTTGATGTCATCGACATAGTTGCCTTTGCCGGTGATCAGGCGCGGATCTTCACGACGCTTCAACGCCTGACCAAACATCTTGGTCGGTGCTTCGGTGGTTGCCATTAGCGCGACCCTCCTTCGCTACCATCGTTAACACCCGCATTCTCGCCCTGCCAGTCCTCGACTGTATCGGGTTGCTCAGGAGTCCCACCCTCGCGTTGTGGCCTGTCGAGTTCGCTCACGGTTTCTGGCGTTTCGGGCTTGGCAGCAGCGTGCATAGCCTGTCCATTGACGGTTGCGCCGTTGCTCATCTTGCCAGCGGCGTATTGCACCGCGCGCACGATATTCTCGTAGCCTGTGCAGCGGCACAGGTTGCCTTCGAGCGCATGACGAATCTCGGATTCGGTCGGGTTGGCATTGTCCTCGAGGAGTGCATGCGCCGACATGATCATGCCAGGTGTGCAGAATCCACACTGAAGACCGTGCTTTTCCCAGAAACCTTCCTGAATCGGATGGTACTGTCCATTGGGAGCAAGCCCTTCGATCGTCAAGACCTCGGCACCGTCGGCTTGCACCGCCAGCATCGTGCAGGACTTGACGCTTACGCCGTTGACCTCGACAACGCACGCGCCGCACTGCGATGTGTCGCAGCCGATGTGCGCGCCGGTTAGATTGAGTTGCTCGCGCAGGTAGTGGACCAGGAGTAATCGCGGAGGGATATCATGCTGATAGGATTTACCGTTAACTGTGACCGAAACTTCCACGCTAACCTCCTCTGCATTGAGTAGTGCCTCGTTGTGCGGTGGTCGATCTTATTGTTTGCGTGCGCCGATGGAGATACCCACGATGATGCCGAGCAAAAACCCGCCGAGCAGCGGGAGGGCCCAGCGTAACCATTGCTGTTCTGCCAACATATCTTCCGCCATGCCACGCGCTACATCTGTCGCCGTCAAAGTCGCCGCAGGAGTGCTTGGGCGCACGACGATGGGCGGTGGAGCCGATGCAGCAGCGGGGACGCTTGCCACAGGAACGCCATTTGATGCTGGCGCAGGTGGGCTCGGCGGAGGTTGTTCTTCGGTTGCGGGTGACTGTTGGCGGGCGGCGAGTTCGGCACTCAGCGCCTTGAGGCTCTGGTTGATCACTGACTTGGCTGCCGCATCGATCAGGCGCTGACCAATTCCGGCGACAGGTCCGCCGATCTGGACATCGGCCTGATAGCGCATAGTGGTTTTGCCGTCGGCTTCCGTCAGTTCTAGTCCGCCAGCACCTTTGGCGAACCCTGGCTTGCCACGTCCTTCGCCTTCCAGATGATAGCTTTCGGGCGGCTTTTGGTCAGAAATCTTGACAGTTCCGGTGTAGTCACCGCGCACATTGGCGATGCCGAGCTTGACGTCAGCGGAATAGGTGTCCGGTCCAACTTCATCCAAACGCTCACATCCGGGGATGATACGTTGCAGGACCGTCGGATCCATCAGCAGTTCCCAAACGCTCTCACGAGGTGCATCGAACGTGTAACTGCCCGCAAGCTTCATGAACGGCTCCTTTCCTTCTTCGGAATACGGATTGTCGGAAGATTGATTTCTTGCGTGTCGCCAGAAACTGCACGCCAAACCGAAAGGCTCAGGTAGGCAACCTTCATCCTACTCTCCTGCGGATCAGAGTGTCAATTATTTATTGAATAAGTACACAATATTCGTGCAGGTTTTGAGAGCGGATTGTGCGCTCTCCAGATCAAACTAGAAATTGATTCATCTTTCAGAGATCCAAAGCAACCACCCGCTCCGAATACTATCACGAGAGCGAATTAAGCCCTTACGAAATGAATAACAGGAATGTTACTACACTCCTGTTATATTCAAGATTAAATATCTTCGTAAGTAAAGGAAATAACCAGATATGCTCTCAATACAGATCGTTATGCTAATCGTCATCCTAGTTACCGACGAAAAATGCGACGATTAAAAAGGGAATAAGGCGTATGGACCACAACGAACATGGTCTTCTCGACATCGCTCGTCGACCAATCTCTCGGCGTAACGCACTCAAGGGTGCAAGTGCGGCACTTGCGGCCCTCGCCATTGGAGCCGTCAACCCGATTGGACAGGGACGCGCCTATGCCGCGACAACACTCCAAGGACTCACCGACCTCGACATCCTGAACTTTGCGCTCACGCTTGAGCATCTCGAAGCCGAGTTCTACACTATGGCAGTTGCTGGCGGCAAATTGACAGGACAGGCACTGACCGTACTGACAGCCGTGCGCGATCACGAAGTAGCGCACGTCGATCAATTGACCAAGGTTGTGACACAGCTTGGCGGAACGCCTGCAGCAAAGGCTCCTTCCTATAACTTCGGCGACATGGGCACGCAAGACGCGATCCTGGCGACCGCAGAAACGCTCGAAGGCGTTGGCGTCGGAGCCTACACCGGAGCCGCAGCCCTGATCACCGACAAGAAGACGATCCTGGCCGCCGCAGCGAGCATCGAGCAGGTTGAAGCGCGTCACTTCGGTGCAATCCGCTTCCTGCGTGGCAGTAATTCCGCACCCGAAGCCTTCGGCCCAAAACTGACCGTGGACGAGGTAACGAAGCAAGTTACGCCACTCATTGGTAGCTAATCGCAACCCATAACGCTACAACTTCAAGGAGCCTGCACATGCAATTCGATATTTCAACTCTCCTCGGCATGTTTTCGACATCGCCTCGCCAGTATCAGAGCGCGTCGAAGATCGCCGGAGGACTTGCCGCAACGACGACGCTAGAACCAAGCACCATTGCTGGTATCGCGCTGGCTGAATCCGCAGCACAGGCCGATGGCGACCTGGGCATCCTGAACTATGCACTGACGCTTGAGCATTTTGAGAACGCGCTGTATCGTGGCTTGCTGCAAACAGGACTGCTTACCGGCAAGGCGCTCGAATATGCCACTGCCTACGGTGGACACGAAAGCACCCACGTTCAAGCACTCACCAAGACCATCACGGACCTAGGTGGAACACCTGTAAAAGAACAGGCTGGCTACAACTGGCCCAAACTGACGACCGAAAAGGAAGTCATCGAGATCATCGCGACGGTCGAGGACCTCGGTGCATCGGCCTATCTCGGAGCGGCACCACTTCTACAGAATGCCGACCTGTTGACTGTTGCCGTTCAGATTCACACCAACGAAGCCGAACATGCCACAGCGTTCCGCTTCCTGGCAGGTCAGGACCCGGTTCCCTTCGCGTTCGCACCGCCGATGACCAAGGATGAAGTACTTAAGGTTGTGACGCCCTTCCTACAAGCACCAGCAGGCGCACCGAGCCAGATGCCAAACACGGGTCTGGGCGACACGGACACACTCAAGTTCCTTGGCATCGCGGGTGGTATCGGCGCAATCGCGGCTGGTGTCGCATTGTCGCGCAACAGCGCCCAAGAAAAGGCGACCAACGAGTAATCGATGTGTCGCTCCATAGGGAATGGTGCAACATTGCTCCCGACGATGTTGCATCAGGCAAAGGAAACGTGTAGGTGATCCATCAAACCCGTGTCGTGCTCACGCTGTGTACCTTGCTTGTGATTGTGGTCGGCTGTGGTGGCTCCTCAACAACATCTCAGAATGTCACCCAGGCACCCGCGCTCACCCCGACGACAGCAGCGCCAGCAGCCACGGCAACTGTAGCAACCACACCTACCGAGGCCGCAACGGCAACCACTGAACCATCGCAAACCGCCGTTGCGGCGACTCCACCAATCGATACGACAACTCAACCGGACGCGACAGCCGAGGCAGGAGCAAGCGATCTTCCAGCACTCTCGCCAGAAAACGCGCCACAAACGCCTGACGCGACGGCAACCGAACCAAGCCACGCATCCGAACCGACCCGCATCATCATCCCAGCCATTGGCCTTGATCTACCGACAGTTTCGGTCGGACTCGACGCCCAACAGGTGCCGATCGTTCCCAAACACGACGTCGGCTGGTTCACAGGAAGTTCGATGCCGGGCGATCACTCGAACATCATCCTGTGGGGTCATGTGTTGCGCTGGCTCGATTCGCCCTCGGTTAAAGCCCCCTTCGAGCACGTGCATGATCTCCAGCCGGGGGCTGAGATCACCATTGTCACAGCGGATGGGCAAGAACACCGCTATAAGGTGACGGAGCAACTTCAGGCTCGTCCCGAAGAAACTGAGTTGCTGTATCCAACACTGTATGAGCGGCTGACATTGGTATCGTGCATCGGTGATAAGGTGATCCAGGATGGCACGCTGACCAAAGAGTTTCGACTGGTTACGCTTGCCGTGCCGATCCGCGACGACCAGTCCTGATCCTGTGGTGAAGTGATACGTCGTCGCATCTCTCAGCACGAGTTTCAAAACTGCTCCCGAATCCAGAGATCCAGAAGCCCGAGTCACTCCGAATAGTCATATGAAGGCGGATCGTAGAGACTGAGCAGAGTCACTCCACCAGTCGGCTGATCTTCCAGGGATTCGGCTGATGATGATATTAAATCCGTTGCAGGAACGCTCTAGCTTACATCGTAGTTGTCCGCAACGGAATTGGTACAGTTAGCGTAGTTTCATCACACCACGCTGTACCTACTCATATGGCGCACTGCTTCAGCAGTGCGCCATCTTTCGCTTAATTGTCTTTGCTATACTTCCATACAGGTACGGTGTGGGAGATTAGTATTGACAATAGATCAAATCTCTATGCAAGCAGATGAGCTTGGAGTTCGATTAGAACTTGTGGGGGTCTGCCTCTTTGGGAGCCACATCCCGTATATAGACACCAGAAAGCCATTGATCGCATACGAGCCACGATCTCACCCTCGTAGCAAGCCACACTGCTGGATGCGAACATGTACATGCAGCCGACATATATGTCCTATTTCCAGACGGTTCGCTGAAGCGTCCAGATATCGCAATCTTTTGCCGCGAACCCGACGAGCAGGAAGAAGCGGTTACCTTGCTGCCCGCCGCCGTGATCGAAGTCATCAGCAAAGGTTATGAGGCGCAAGACCTCGACATCGGCGCACGTTTCTACCTCGCACAAGGAATCGCCGACATCGTTGTCTTTGATCCCATGACGTCGGCGGTTCACCATATTCGGCGCGAACGCACCGTGCGGTAGTGTCGCCTGTCATACTTGAACTAGAATGTGGCTATCGTTGCGTAGTTTGAAGCTGGTTATGGTCAATGTATATACAGGTAAATACGTTTGACAGCCACCTGACCCCATGGTATATTTACGCCCGTTGTATGGGGCTGTAGCTTAGTTGGGAGAGCGCCGCGTTCGCAATGCGGAGGTCAGGGGTTCGAATCCCCTCAGCTCCACCATACATTTTCCATATGGGGCTATGGCGCAGTTGGGAGCGCGACTCAATGGCATTGAGTAGGTCGAGGGTTCGAGTCCCTCTAGCTCCACCACTAGACACTTAAAGACCTGGGAATGAATCCCAGGTCTTTTTGTATATCATGGCGTTCAGTGTGCAACTTTTCGGGCAAACTGAGCGTCAAAAAAGCAGAGAGTTTTTGGAAGGAAAGAAAGGGTAGAACATGCGGTGCGCTGGTTGTGCGCGAACGATTCCGAATGATGCGGTGTTCTGTATTTACTGTGCCGCGCCTGTGGGCGAGGCACGAACGCCAGAGCCACAAGCGCAACCACGTCCTGCGACCGGACCGACCGTGCGGCTGCGGCCAACCGACGTTCGTACTGTCGCGCCGAGCCAGCAACCTGTCACTGTTGCGCCAATCGCTCCGGCGAAAGTCAAGCTGCACAAGCACAGCCATAAGAAACACAAGCACAAGAAGCACAAACATGACGATCCCAGCGGTCCAATTTTCATCATCGGGATATTGGCGTTGATCTTCACGGGCAACTTCTGGCCTGGCATCCTGATACTGCTTGGCATCACTGGATTCATCAACCAAAGCGCAAAAGGACATGGTAATCACGCACTCGGTCATGCAGTGTTCTGGCTGGGACTTGCGGCGCTGATGTATACGGGGACATCGTTCTTCTGGCCTGGTGTGATTCTGGTGATCATCGCCTCGCACATAATTAGCAAGCAGCAACGCCACACCTGGATTTAGCCAGTTAAATAGGGAAAGGCCGTTCGGCGGAAACTGCCGAACGGCCTTTCCTTTTAATATGAAACGTAGTTACGAAGTTTGCCGAGGCCAGTTACCTCAAACTCCACAATGTCGTCGGGCTCGATCCAGCCGCCGACATTATCTAGTCCTACTTCGAGGATCGAGCCGCCAGCAACCGTTCCCGAACTGATCACATCGCCGGGATAGAGCATCACACCGCGCGAGGCGTAGGCGACTAGTTGCTCCCACGAGTAAAACATATCGCCGAGATTGCCCACGCCGTACTCGTTGTTGTTGACTCGTGCGATCATCCGCAGGTTTAGCTTGCCATCGTCACCGAAGAACTGCTCTAGTTCATCAGCCGTCACAATCGCCGGACCTAATGACGTAGCAAAATCACGGCTCTTGGTCACGCCCATGCCTGCCGCCAGTTCGTCACGTTCCAGATCGCGGGCGACCCAACTGTTGAGGATGGTGAGTCCGGCAACGTAGTCCCATGCCTCACCTGGCGCGATGTCCTGACCCTGCCGCCCGATGACGCATGCAACTTCAAGTCCAAAATCAAGTTGATCGGTGGAAGGCATCGATAGCGTTTCACGCGGTCCGATGATTGCGCCGTGGTTACCGAATGCAAACACGGGCGCACGATACCACGCGGCGGGCATCCCAAGTTGTAGCTGCCGCCGCACAGTGGTGACGTGGTCCTCGAAGGTGTCAAACAGGCGCAACGAGCGCGGACGTGGCAATGGCGCGAGGAGATTAACCTCAGTACGCGGCAAGAGCAACGACATACCACCGATTGATACCTCGCCTGAAAGATCGAACTCGCTGGGGTCATCTTCATCTGGTACAACATCAACCGCACCGCCGATCTGTTCGAGCACGGCGTTGGTAATTTCGTTCGCACCGTCAAGACCGAGCCCTTCATCGGAGCCATCCAGCAACCGCAGCATGTCAAGCGTCCGCTCGTCCCAATCCTCGAACACCAGCGGCGCGGCGGCCTGAAGATCGACAACGCCATACGGCAGAAGCACGCCTGCGCGTGCTTCGTAGAGCCCTTCGCCGGAGCGGCGAAATGTCACAAGTTTCAACGTGTAAGCCTTACGCGCTACAGGCCAGCAACGACAGTTTCGTCGCGCACAGCCTCGACGCCTTCGAGGTCGCTGATGACAGCAACAATATTGTCGGTGTCGTCGAGGTCGTCCACTGTACCACGCACGATCACCGTACCGTTAATGGTAGCGATATGCAGACGATCTGCCAGATGTGTGGTCGAGCTATCAGCACGCAGTGCAGCGCGCACAAAGGCCGTCATATCGTCACCACGCTGGTTATAGCGATCCGCATCATCTTGGTCCAACGACGGCTCGCTATCGACATCACCCGCCTCGGTCGCAGTCGAGCCAAAGCCAGCAGCGATCTGCACCGATTCGGGGCTGTCATAGTCGGTCACCGTTGGCGGGTCGATCGGGGCGATATAGGTATAGCCTTCCTCGATTGCCTCCATTGCGTCATCGGTCTCGCCGTCACGCAATTCCTGCTCGATCAGCATGTCGTAAGATTCGGCATTGCCTTCACCCAGAATCTGATTGGCGTCGGTATCGCCCTCATAAACATCGGTCGTGGTGACCTGTTCCAGCGGATCAAGGTCACTCTGATCGATGTAGGCCGTGCCTTCAACATTGGTGCCGGACAGCTGGTCCAGAAACTCGTTGCCCTCGTCCTCATCCTGCGGCGGATTGACATACGCGTGCGGTTCCTGGCGGGAATCGTGTTGGGGTGTATGCAGACCACTCTCGGTTCGGTCGGTCATATGTTTCCTACTCCTTCTTGCACGTCTGCTCCTCTTGCAGGTTTCACGCCTGTGTTATTCGACGCTGCCCTGCGGACTAGGGGTCCGTGCATCAAATTCCGGGCCTACGATCACGCGCAGCGCCTGAGGCAGAATCGTAAACGTTGCGGGTTGGTTACCGACCAGTTCGCCGTCGGTGTTGAACCACATGCCAGGCTTGGAGACGAAACGCACGCGGCGCACGCGGCGGTAGAGGAGTTCGGGGAGTTCAAGGTGGCGACCCGCAAGGATTTGCGGCACCAGAATCGCAAGGCGTGGCAGCGAAGTGGCTGGCACGATCATAACATCAATCAAACCGTCGTTGATGACCGCTTCTGGCACCACCGGAATACCACCCGCCACCCAGCGGGCATTGGCGACGACGACATTATAGGCCAGCAGGTTCTGCGGCTCCTCGTCATCGAACTGAATCGTCATCTCGTAGTCGGTCAGGTCGGGCAGGGCGGCGAGGGCGGAGCGCACATAGGCCAGCGGTCCCCAGGTGGCTTTGAGTTCGTCAGTTAGGTATTCGTTGAGAATGCCGCTAAACCCTCCCGCCGACACATTAATAAAGTAGCGCGTGGCATCACTTTCGACACACACCACGTCAGTCGAACAGACCGCGCCAGCGCGCAACGCCGCGACCGCTTGATCGATCTCGGTTGGCATGGCGATAGTACGCGCAAAGTCGTTGCCCGTACCGAGCGGCAGCACGCCGAGTGTTGCACGATCCCAATCAGCCGACATGCCATTAAGCACCTCATTGATCGTGCCATCGCCGCCTGCCGCGACGATCAGGTCGTAGCCAGCGTCAAGCGCCTCACGCGCAAGGCGTGTTGCATCGCCCTGCGCGGTGGTTTCCGCGAAGGTCACATCATTCCAGGTGCTGAGGTGGTTCCGAAGAGTGGCGAGATCTTGGGCGGTTCCAGCGTTGGGATTCAGGATGACAGTGGTCCGCATCGCTATTATCGGCCTCGCCTCCCCACACGTCCGGCGCGCCGAACAAGGCTGATCACGAGCAAGAGCAGAATCGAGCCCAGAATCGCCCATACGATTTCAAGTTGCTGTCCACCGATGTTGATGGCAATAAACGGCGGCAGTCCGAGGTAGTTTGCCAGCAGCGTGCCAATATATGCGCCGATCACCCCCACGACAATCGAAACGACGAAGCCGCCGGGACTGAAACCCACGACCATTTCCGCCAGCGCACCACAAATTCCAGCGATGACCAACAGGACCAACAGATTCAGTATGCTCATGGATGTCTTCCCGCACGAGGTTCATAGCGGCCAGGGATGCGCTGTTCCATATCGATCACATTGCCACGCGGCGGCTCGCCCAAATCGAGCACACGCACGCCGATCCATGCAACGGTCAGGGTTGGAATGGCCTGGGTAAATGGAATCAAAGCCTCGACCGCTGCCGTATTGCGCAGGGACTGCAAGCGGTAGTGGCTCAGGATCACCCACACGACTGGTGTAGCGAACACGTCGAGTCCGAGGTCGAGCAGGTCCAGGATAATCACAAGGCTCAACGGCACCATACGGAGCGTCGTCGCAAGACCAGCATCCCCTGGCACGCGGATACGTTGCAAACGACGATGGAATAGCAACAGTCCGATTACGGCGAGAACTACAGCCGTCACCATTACGAGTGCTACTACCTGAAAGATTTGTCCAAGACCAGTCGCGAGATCATTCACGTTCAACCATCACTTTGCGTACCGGCTCTCCTGTGTGCGGTGCGGTACGATTCCCAGCCCAATGAGACGAGCAAGATCAGGAGCATTGTTGCAAGCGTTGCCAAGTCGAGTCGCGCACCGAAGCGCGGCTGCGCTGCCCATTGATCGAGCCACGTCCAAGGCCAGACCAGCGGAGCCGTGATCGCCAACACGACCTCAAACACCCAGTTATCCGGCCTGACGGCAAACAGGAGCCCAATCAGACGTGCCGCCAGCACGCCCTCGACCACTCCTAACACTATCTTTAACCATTGCCACACGTTGTATTGCATCACGTACCAATATATATGCCAACGGACGATCACCGACCAACGACGAACGACCAACGGAGACGCGGGAGTTGGCAGCACCAGCGTTTCCCGTTTCGCCCAATACCGAGCACCCAAACCCCATTAGCTCGCCTCCCGAGTATACTGCTCGTCATGCAAGAACAACGCACGCCATCTGCCCCCGTGGGCTATCTCGAACTGCTCCGTCGGAACAAGCAATTTCGGTCATTATGGTACGGTCAACTGGTCAGTCAACTCGGCGATTGGTTCGATAGCATCGCCATCTTCGCGCTGCTCTTGCGCCTCACCGGCTCAGGTACGGCGGTGGGCCTCGTCATCGTCGCACAATTTCTGCCGCCCGCCATCGTCGGACTGTGGGCGGGCGTGCTGGCGGACCGTTTGCCGCGCAAGCGCGTCATGATCGCTGCCGATCTCCTACGCGCTGCACTTGTTCCACTACTCTTTTTGATTCAGTCGCCAGACATGGTTTGGCTCGCCTACGTCGTCACGGCACTGAAGTTTGCCGTGGGTGCATTCTTCGAGCCAGCCCGTCAGGCAGCGATCCCGTCCATCGTATCGCAAGATGAACTGATCGCCGCTAACGCCATTTCGAGCATCACCTGGTCGGCTATGCTTGCCATCGGCGCGGCGCTCGGCGGCTTGGTGGTCGGTCTGCTTGGCACAACGACTGCCTTTGCCATCGACGGTCTCTCGTTCATACTATCGGCCTACTTTATCGCCCGCATCACGCTACCCGCGCGCGTCGCCAACAGCGCGCCAAGCAGCGGTCTTCAGGACGTGCGCGAAGCTAGCCACTACCTGCGCCGCAATGGCACAATCGCACTCTATACATTCGCCAAAGGCTTTTGGAGCATCGGTAGCGGCGCGCTGTTGCTTCTGTCGCTGTATGGTCGTGAGTTGTTTCCATTGGGAGCCGATGGCGCACTCAGCATTGGGCTCCTGTATGCTGCGCGTGGCCTCGGTACAGGCATCGGTCCGGTGATCGCTAGCCGCGCTGGTGGTTCAACGCCGCGCTTCCTCGCTCGTGCCATCGCCCCGAGTTTCGTCATTACCGGTATCGGCTACATGCTGTTTGGTGGCGCGCCGAGTCTCTGGCTTGCCGCACTGGCGATCATCGTCGGACACATGGGTGGCTCGACCCAATGGACCTTTAGCACTGCACTGATCCAGATGTATGTGCCAGATCGGCTGCGCGGCAGGGTATTTTCCATCGACTTCGTTGCCCTGACGCTGATGACCTCGCTCTCAACCTATCTGGTCGGCGTCGCCCACGACGCAGGTTATACACCCCGTTCCCTCGCCGTGATACTTGGCGTCGTCTTTATCCTTGTCAGCGTACCGATGTGGTTCCTGTGGCGCGGCGTGCCCGAACAACCTCCAGCCGAGGAAGGCGCATCACTGAGCGAGGACCTACCTATCGAGCAAGTCATCCCAGTCACCGGCAAGTAGAACCACAGGTGCGACTCATGCGTAGGTACGACTATGTTAAGCATCGGATTGATACATGGATAGAGCGACTATAAACCCGGTCACCGCGCCGGATGAGATACGCACCGCCGCCCGTGGCATACTCGAAGCCGAATCCTATATGATCGGGCAGGACGGCACAATAACCATTGATGGGCGACTAACTGGCGACGCCCGCACGAGCTTTCGCACGTTGCGACAGCGCGTCGAAGCCATCGGTTTCACACCATTCCTATCACGCACCGAGAATGGCGTGCGCCTCACGGCGGTTCCCGGCGTCATCGCCCGCAAGCCCGTCCGCGTCCGCGTCAACATCATCCTCTTTGTCCTCACTGTAATTACGGTGCTGTGGACTGGCGCGATCAACGAAACCACCGTTCCCCTCACCAGCATCGCGGACATTTTCGGTGTGCTGACCAAACCCGCCCAACTCGCTCTGGGCATCCCGTTCATGCTGACGCTGCTTGGCATCCTGGGTGCGCATGAGATGGGACATTTCATCGTCGGTCGTCTGCGCGGCGCACCGATGAGTTGGCCCTACTTCATTCCGCTGCCACCATTCATCAGCTTTACTGGCACCATGGGGGCGGTAATCGTGCAGCGCGAACCACTTGAGGATCGTCGCACACTGCTAGAAGTTGGCATCGCTGGGCCTCTCGCCGGACTCGCCGTGGCGATTCCTCTCTTATTCTTTGGGCTGGCTAGTTCAACTGTCGGTGCCGCACAACCACCCTATATGCAGGAAGGCAACTCGCTGCTCTATGCTGCCGCCAAATGGCTGGTCTTTGGTCAATTTCTGCCCAGCAATGGCATGGATGTACAGATCAACAGTGTGGCGTTCGGCGCGTGGATCGGTCTACTGGTCACGATGATTAACCTCTTGCCAGTCGGACAACTTGACGGTGGGCATGTCGCCTATTCCCTGCTTGGTGAACGCGCTCGCTACCTCGCCTATGCTGCCATTGCGATGTGCGCGGTATTCGGCGTGCTATTCTCCTATTCATGGTTTGTCTGGATGGCACTAGCGTCTATAATTGGCTTTCGACATCCGCCACCCTTCAACGACGTGCCGGAACTCGGCACGGCGCACAAGGTGTTGGCGATTGCAGGGCTTGTTCTATTCCTGCTTCTGCTAATGCCAGTTCCTATCGCCACGGTACAATGACCTTTTCTATGGGAGTGCATATTCATGGCACCGAAACCGAATCCACGACCGCGCCACATTTTGATAGTTGCTCCGCACCCTGATGATGCCGAGTTCATGGCCGGGAGCGTCCTTGCCCATTGGCATTCTTTGGGTGCGACGATCCATTTTCTGCTTGTCACCGACGGCATCAGTGGCTCGCGTGACCCCAACCAGACGCCCGATCAACTCGCCGCGATTCGTCGCGCTGAACAGATTGCAGCGGCGCGTGTGCTGGGCTGCGAGGATGTGCAGTTTCTGGGCTATCCCGACGGTCGCGTCGAGCCGACCTTGCAACTGCGCTGGGATATTGCGCGCACGATCCGGCGCGTTAAGCCTGATGTCGTACTAACAATGGACCCCAGTTTCCGGTTCTCTGAGAACTATATCAACCATCCTGATCACCGTGCCGTCGCCGACGCAACGCTTGCAGCGATCATGCCGACAGCAAACACGCTGCTGGCGGCGCTCGACCTTGCCGAAGAAGGACTCGAACCCCACGATGTGAGCGAGGTGTATCTCTCAGCGGCATCGAAGGCAACTGTCTGGGTGCCGATCACCGAGGAAGACATGCAGCGCCAGATGGATGCGTTGCGCGAACACAAGAGCCAACTTGGCGATTGGAGTCCCGGCGACACGCTCAAGGATTGGGCGAAGCGCGCCGCCGACGAAGGCCGTGAGAACGGCGTTGATGTCGGCGAGTATGCCCAGGCGTTTGCGTATGTACGCCTGGTCGAAGGCGATGAGGGCGAGCAGCCCGCCGCCGAGGTATAGGCACAATGTCGGACATACCCGTCGAACCAACCGTCCGTACCATCGAGGACGCACGCGCGTGGCTTGAGCAGGTGCAACTCTGCACGATCCTTGAGGATCGCAGCGGCAAGTTGCCAAGCCTGTGGGATGCCGTCGATGCGCCCGACAAGCAGCCCGGCGAAGGTGGTTGGGGCGAGAAGATGGGTCTGGTATGGGGCTGGAAGAACGAACTTCCAGCCCGCTATCCCAACGAAGTTTTCTATGGCAAGCTCAAGGGCGGACGGGCGATCCTGTGTACCTTTGAGCGGCTCAACACGATCTACAAAGCGCAACACCGCACGCTCGATCAGGTCAGCGAGACGGCACGCGATCTCTATAACGTGATCGTCGAGGGACCGATCCCAAGCCGACCGCTGCGACATGCCACCGAACTCGACGGCAAGGATGGCAAGGCACGCTTCGACCGCGCTTTGCTGGAACTACAGGTTGCCCTGCTGATCGTGCGCGTGAACAGCCTGGACGTCGAGGGTGATACCTGGACGACCTTCGAGGCGCAGTATCCCGGCTGGCAACCGACCTAGCGCTGCTACACGTAAGATGTTCAACCGCATCGGGGAGTTTCCTCGGTGCGGTTTTTGCTCGCATCATGGTATACCTTGCACAGAGGTAAAACATGCAGGTATCGGCAGAAATACGCTGGTTTTGGTCCGACGAGCCCACCGCAGTTATCGCGTAGTTTCTGTCGCCGTCCGTCCACGGCCTTGCCACTGGAGGTGGCGGCAAACGCACTGACGTTTACCTATTCGACCCGCAACAAACCGAACTTGGCTGTAAGGTGCGCGGCAGCAAGCCGGGGCTTGAGATTAAGGGACTGATCGGCATAAGGCCCGATGCACTGGCAGCGGGCGTGTTCAGCGGCTCCATCGAACGCTGGTCGAAATGGACCTCGCCCACTCTGCACCTCGGTGGTCAGCCGACCATTGCTATCACCAAACGCCGCTGGCTCCGCAAGTTCTCCACCGATAGCGACGTTCCCACCGAAGTCGCCCTGAACGACCGTGAATGGCTCGCCGCACCCGACGCGACACCGCCAATACGAGGCTGCAACGTCGAACTTACACAGGTGACAGTCGGGGGTGGCAAGGTCTGGTGGACATTGGGCTTCGAGGCGTTCGGCACGCTCGATACCGTCGAGAACGACCTCCAAACCGTCGCGGCAACCCTTCAGGACCGCGAACCACCACGCCTCGACGACGGCATCCTCGCAAGCTATCCGGCGTGGCTCAGCAGCTATAGCGACATATATAACGCACATACCTCAAAATCAGTAATTTGAAACGCACTCAGACATTGGCATGACTATACGAAACCCTATCGCAATTGGTTTGGTCTTTTGCCTCATAGTTGTAGTGCTCGTGGGTCAGTGGCTGTTCCGCCCTGTCCCGCTAGCGACACTCAACGTCGGTAGCTCAATCAGGACACTCGTATTCAGCCCACATGGACAGATCATCATTGGCAGCGAGGAAGATGTTCAGGTGTGGGATACCGCCACGTATCAGCATAGAACAACGCTTATAGATGCTATAGGTCCAGCCGCCTACACATCATCCCACGACTTCATTGCAGCCGAGAAAACTACAACAGATCAGGATACTAGCCACGTCATTGGCATTTGGGACGCTCGAACAGGCACACTGGTAGACCAACTTGTCGGGCATACCGATACGCTGACAGCACTGGCATTTAGCCCCGACGGCTCGGTACTAGCATCGGCAAGTGTAGACCATACCATCCGCACGTGGCGTATGAGCGACATGCGTCAACTCTACGCACTCAACAGGCAGGCACCCCCCGCCACTGCTCTATCGTTTAGCCCTGATAGCCAAACACTTGCCACAAGCGGAACAGACCTCACCATCCGGCTTTGGAATGTGCGAGATCGTTCACAACAACGAACACTCAATAGCGAGATAGATGTATCCAATAGCCTGGCCTGGAGCCCTGATGGACACACGCTCGCCGCAGTGGTCAGTCGCACGGCATCACGCTCTGGGATACACGCGACGGTCATATCGTTCATCAAATCACAGAATTTTCTGATTGGATAAACACACTGGCGTACAGTGTAAATGGGAAGTACCTCGCCTCTGGGTTGGGATCGCTCAAAGGTCCCAAAGCGAACACAGAATTGGATGTTCGAATCTGGAAAGCCAGCGATGGTGCATCGATCAAGGAGTACCCGATACGGACCAATTTTCTGACTGATGTCTTCGATCGACGCCGGATCACAGCCGTTGCCTTCAATCCAGACACAACGCTTGTTGCAGGTGGCGACACCAAAGGGATGGTTCGCCTTTGGGCATTTCCTTAGCGAGCCATTTCACTCGCACTCTCAACATTTTTTCGTAAATCTAACTTGACGACATTTTGGATCGGGTGTACTATCTCCTCAGCACCTTAAACGTTTAAGTAGCTGGGCGATGGCGACGATCAAAGAGGTTGCAGCAGCGGCAGGCGTACAACCAGCAACTGTTTCATATGTAATGAATGGGACAGGCTCGGTTTCAGAAGCGACGCGCCAGCGCGTTCTTGCCGCAGCAGCCGCACTCCAATACGCGCCCTCGCATGTGGCACGCTCATTACAGCGTCGCCGAAGCCGCACACTCGGATTACCGCTGCCAAGCGGACGCGCCAGTGAACGCATCGGGACATTGTTGAGCGGAATCGCCGACGGAGCCACAGCAGCAGGTTACGACCTGTTGTTGGTAGCACACACTGAGCAGGACGAGGCGGCAAGTTATGCCAATCTCTATCGCTCAGGACGCATCGAGGGGCTAGTAATCCTCAACGTTCGTCAGGACGACGAGCGCGTCGAAGCGGCACGGTCGTTGGGCATCCCCCATGTTTGTGAGGGACGACCCGGCAACGATAGTCCTTTCGTCGCAATCGATGTCGAAGCCGGAACGATGGAGGCACTCGCACACTTGATTGTGTTGGGACACGAGAGCATCGGGCTGATTACACCATCGCTCGAACTCGCACTCGCTACCGAACAGGATGTGGGCTACCGCAACGCTTTGGACGAAGCCGGCGTAGCGTTCGAGGAGCAGTGGGTGGTCGAGGGTGGAACGACGGAGAGCGAAGGGTATGCCGCCGCTTCAGACCTCTTGTCCCTCCCGGAACCGCCAAGCGCGATCCTGGCAGGATCGGCAGCATTAGCATTTGGCACTCTGCACGCGGCACATGATGCAGGGCGTCACGTTGGAGACGATCTGGCCTTGATCGTATTCGACGATCCACCATCGGCGGCGCATACCGTCCCACCGCTGACCGCCGTGCGGCAGCCAGTCTGGGAAGTCGGACGTGCGCTGGCAAGGCTACTGGTAGATGTGATCGAAGGGAACAAGGGTGACCATGCTGTGACCCTTCAATCGCAATTGATCGTTCGTCGCTCGTGTGGCGAAACACGCTAGCCAATGTCGGCTGGCAACTCTGGTAAACGCGATGGGCGTTTGTCAGCACCATAGCAGGAGAAAAGACCGTGGCAGGAATTAAGTTCGATCATGTCGAGAAGTATTTCGGTAACGTTCACGTTTTGAAGGATCTGAACATCGATATCGCCGACCGCGAATTCTTGGTCCTGGTCGGTCCTTCCGGCTGTGGCAAGACGACCGCGTTGCGCTTGCTTGCTGGCCTCGAAGAGATCAGCGATGGCTCGATCTATATCGGCGACCGCCGCGTGAACGATGTCGCACCGAAAGATCGCGATATCGCCATGGTGTTCCAGAGCTACGCGCTGTATCCCCACATGTCGGTGTACGACAACATGGCATTCGGCCTCAAGCTCCGCAAGACGCCGAAGACCGAAATCGACCGCCGCGTGAAGGAAGCCGCCGACATGCTGTCGATCGCCCAGTACCTCGACCGCAAGCCGAAGGCACTGTCTGGTGGTCAGCGCCAGCGTGTGGCGCTCGGACGCGCCGTCGTGCGCAACCCATCGGTGTTCTTGATGGACGAGCCGCTGTCGAACCTCGACGCCAAGCTCCGTGTCCAGACGCGCTCGGAAATCAGCAAGCTGCACCAGCGCCTCGGCACCACGTTCATCTACGTGACCCACGACCAGACCGAAGCAATGACAATGGGAACCCGCATCGCGGTCATGCGCGACGGCATTCTGCAGCAGCTTGACGCGCCGCAGGTACTGTATGATCGCCCGACCAACATGTTCGTCGCTGGCTTCATCGGCTCGCCCTCGATGAACTTCTTCGAAGCCAAGTTGAGCCGTGGCGACGGCGGCCTTCAGGTCGATGCCGGTGGCTTCCGCGTAGCCGTGCCGAACCAACTGCAGGCTGAGATCGGCAAGTATGTTGGACGCGACGTCTACTTCGGCATTCGCCCCGAAGACGTGCATGACGCCCGCTACGTGCCGAGCGGCGTGGACGCAACTGCACCGTTGGCTGCAACCGTAACCGTTACCGAACCGATGGGCGCAGAAGTCTATGCCTACATCGAGAAGGGCGGCAAGGAATTCGTTGGTCGCTTCGACCCACGCACGTCGGCCCGTGCTGGACAGGGCCTTGACATCGTGCTGGATATGTCGCGCATGCACATCTTCGACCGCGAAACCGAGGCTGCCTTGGTCTAAGGCGTCGTCGTCTGTATGGCTAGTCACCGCCCGCCGAATCTTCGGCGGGCGGTGACGTTTTCAGCCCATTTTGTTACTCGCCAAAACATACGTATGTAGAGTAAGATAGACAAGTACTAGCAACGTTCGTAAACAAACTACATACGCTCATACGTTCTACTTTGAACGTCAAAACAGTAGCATCACGCGCTCGAACGCGGTATAATTTCTTTTTACCGAACGAGAGTTAGCGATAGGACGATCTGATGCCGGCATTTAAGGTTAATGCCCCATATCAGCCCATGGGCGACCAGCCCGATGCGATAGCGAAGCTCATCGCTGGGATTGAACAGGGCGAGAAATATCAGACGTTACTGGGTGCGACTGGCACAGGTAAGACGGCGGTCATGGCCTGGATGGTCGAACGCTTGCAGCGTCCGACATTGGTCATGGCACATAACAAAACGCTCGCCGCGCAGTTGTTCGCCGAATTCAAAGAATTCTTCCCCGATAACGCGGTTTCATATTTCGTCTCGTATTACGATATGTATACGCCGGAAGCGTATGTTCCCTCAAAAGACCTGTACATCGAGAAAGAAGCACAGATCAACGAGGAGATCGACCGGCTCCGTCACGAGGCAACCCAATCACTGCTGACCCGACCTGACGTCCTGATCGTCGCTTCGGTGTCGGCGATCTACGGCCTTGGTGCGCCGCAGGACTACGGCATGGTCAAGCTCGAACTGCGTGCAGGCGAAGTTCGCAAGCGCGACAAGGTGCTGCGCCAACTGATCGACCTCCAATTCGAGCGCAACGACATCGACTTCCACCGTGGCACCTTCCGGGTGCGTGGCGATACGCTGGAAATCTTCCCCGCCAACGCCGAAACAGCCTTGCGCGTGGAGTTCTGGGGCGACGAGATCGAGCGCATCATCGAAGTCGATCCACTGACCGGCGAGTTGCTCGTCGAGAAGAAAGCCATCGACGTGTTTCCGGCCAAGCACTTTATCGCCACCCGCGAAAAGATGCTTCTGGCGATCGACGACATCCAGAACGAACTGACCGAACGGGTCAAGGAACTCGAAGCCGACGGCAAGGCCCTCGAAGCAGCTCGCCTCAAGCAGCGCACCATGTACGACCTTGAGATGTTGGGCGAGATGGGCTACTGCTCAGGCATCGAGAATTACTCGCGCCACATGGACCGTCGCGCCGAAGGTCAAACGCCGTGGACCTTGCTCGACTACTTCCCGGATGACTTCTTGTTGTTCGTAGACGAGTCGCATATCAGCGTGCCGCAGGTGCGTGGTATGTTCAACGGCGACCGCAGCCGCAAGCAGACCCTGGTCGATTTCGGTTTCCGTCTGCCCTCGGCACTGGACAACCGTCCGCTACGCTTCGAGGAATGGGAAAGCCACCTTCATCAGGCTGTGTTTGTGTCGGCGACGCCGGGACCGTTCGAGTATGAACATTCCGAGCAGGTGGTGGAGCAGATCATCCGGCCGACAGGACTACTCGATCCAGTCATCCATGTCCGACCAAGCAAGGGGCAGATCGACGACCTCTTGGGCGAGATCAAGGGACGTATCGCACGCGGCGAACGTGCATTGGTCACGACCCTAACCAAGCGTATGGCAGAGGACCTGTCCGATTACCTCAAGGAGATGGGGATTCGGACACAGTACCTTCACGCCGACATCGACACCATCGAGCGTGTGGAGATTCTGCGCGACCTGCGGTTGGGCGTGTACGACGTGGTCGTCGGTATCAACCTCTTGCGCGAAGGTCTAGACCTGCCCGAAGTGTCGCTGGTAGCGATTCTGGACGCCGACAAGGAAGGCTATCTGCGCTCTGGTCCGGCACTGATCCAGACCACTGGTCGCGCGGCACGTCACATCGACGGAACGGTTATTATGTATGCGGACCGTATCACAAACTCGATGGACATCGCGATCAAGGAAACGCAGCGCCGCCGCGACATTCAAACACAGTATAATAAGCAACACGGTATTGAACCACGCGGCATCGTCAAGGAAGTCCGCGACCTTACCAGCCAACTTCGCAAGGTCGCAGAAGAACAGGCTCCGTATATTGTCGGTGGTGGCAGCCAGATCACCATTCCCAAAGATGAACTGCTTCGCTTGATTAAGGAAGCGGAGAAACAAATGAAGGATGCAGCCAAGAACCTAGAGTTCGAGAAGGCTGCCTTGCTGCGCGACCAAGTAGTCGAGTTGCGGCGAACCCTCGCGATCGAGGATACCGAAGGGTTTCTCCATAGTGTGACTGAACGTCCGAAGGCAACGACGCCGACGAACGGCAAGAACACACGAGAATCGAACGCGACCTACACCATCGCACCCCCGGCACGAGCCACGAAGCCGTCAGGGCGAGCGAAACGACGGTAGTGCTAATGATCTAAGGTAGACATTACCAAAGTGTCAGCATGGCAACGATGCAAGGCGTGTATGATATATTTGGTAGGAAATGGGGGAGTGCGTGGCAGTTCAGGTATGGATTGGCGAAAAGCCTGAGAATCCCAACGAGCGCAAGGCAATAATTGCGCTGGCGAGCGGTCTTGACCGGCTTGAAGGGCTGTATGTCATGATCGCCAACTTCAGCGTGGGTGGTCATACGATCGATCTCGTCATCCTGAAACAGGATGCGATCTTTATTCTGGAACTCAAACACTGCGATGGTCGCGTATTTGGCGCGGTCAACGGGCCGTGGTCCGTGGTCAGCCGGGGCGGTTCGACCAAACACCTTAATCCCGGTCGCAAAAACCCCTATAACCAGGTCATTTCGTACTTTTATAGTTTTACAAATTTCCTCAACGATCATAAATCCGACATCGTGTCGGCACAGAAAGCACCGGACATCGACTTCCGCACCGCCAAGCGTGTGGTCGTGATCGTCCCGACCCTGGAAGAAGGCTCCGAGATTGACCTGGACTGGAAGGTGCAGGTCAAGGGACTCGACGAACTACCGACCTACCTTGTGGTCGAGCGGTCAGCGGGTATTGAACTCTCGGATGCTGCCATCCAACGTATTCCCAAGCTATTGCACTGTACGCCTTGGCAGGAGCTTAACGACCTGTTGGCTGGCGTGATGCCCGCGTGGGAAACCGCGCCGACCGAGCCCGAACAACTCGCGGTTGCAGCGCCAGCGAACGTACCACCGCCCGCCGTGCTGACTCCGCCCGCGCCAACCGAGCCCAAGACCTTCCGCCATCGCGTGCAAGGTTGGATGACCGGTGCGCTGACGGCGTTCGCAGTTGGCACACTGATCTATGGCGTTGCCGTCCGGCCACCCACGCCGACAAGTTTCACCAGCACGAGCATCAAAGAACTGAGTGCGACGGCGGGGCCGATCCCGACGATCCCAGATATCGGGCTAGCTCCGAACCTCAACAACGGCATCGCCATGCTCCAGCAGCGGGTCAGTCGCAAATGGGACCCCGAAATCGGACGCTGGTACATGGAACGTGCCGAGGACGCCGATGTCGTAGTCACGCTTGAAACCGTGAACTTCAACAACGGTGCGATCGCCCTGACCTGGACGGTCGAAAATCGTTCGCAGCGCACGATCTCGTTGCCGCTGAACAACGCGAACTTCGCTCTGACCGACGGCACACTGACCTACAAGCTCGACGAGGCGAAATCGCAGCCGCAGCGCCTATCGGTCAAGCCGGGTGCGAAGGAAACTGCCGTCGTTTCGGTGAGCCAGCCGATCCGACCTTCGGCGATCACGCTCAAGGTAACTGTCCTCGATGCTCCATTCGGCAAAGCCACCTGGATGGTGCCAGTGCCGCAGAGCGATCCAAGCAGCTAAACGTTGTTCCAGTAACCAATGCGTGACATTCGACCCTGCCACTGGCAGGGTCGTTTTGTTGTTCCTGCCACCTCGGAGTTGGCATCGGGTACGTGACGACAAACACGCATTATCCCGTTCCGTGGGCTAATTTCTGCTACAATCCTTGCCGGAATGCATTGAGAAAGGTTATGTATATGGCGAAACAAAAAGTGCTCATTACCGGCGGTGCCGGTTTTCTAGGTATTAACCTCACGCGCTACATGAGCGAACGTGACTTCGAAATCACGACGCTCGACGTCCTGCCCTTCGACTACGCCGACATGAAGCCATATGTCAATTCGCTTACGGGCGACATTCGCAACCGTCAGGCCGTCGATAAGGCAATGGAAGGCATCGATGTTGTCGTCCACACCGCCGCCGCCTTGCCGCTATATTCGGCGCAGGACATTTACACTACCGATGTCGAAGGTACACGCACGTTGCTCGACTCGGCGCTGGCACACGGTATCAAGCGGTTTGTAATGATCTCCTCGACGGCAGTCTACGGCATCCCCGACCACCATCCCCTGTACGAGAACGACCGTCTCGAAGGCGTCGGCCCATATGGACAAGCCAAGATTCAGGCTGAGATGGTTTGCCTCGAATACCGCGCCAAAGGACTACTCGTCTCGATCATCCGTCCCAAATCTTTCATCGGACCAGAGCGCCTCGGCGTGTTCGCACTGCTCTATGACTGGGCGCTCGACAAGCGAAACTTCCCAATGATCGGCAGCGGACGCAACCGCTACCAACTGCTCGACGTGGAAGACCTGTGCGCGGCGATCACACTCTGCGCGACGTTGCCCGATGAAACGGTCAACGATACCTTCAACATCGGCGCAAAGGACTACACCACCATGAAGGAAGACTATCAGGTGGTGCTGGATGCAGCAGGACATGGCAAGAAGGTCGTCGGCTTCCCAGCGACACCTGCCATCTGGGCTCTGCGCTTCCTCGAAATGCTACGTGTTTCACCGCTCTATAAGTGGGTCTACGAAACGGCGTCGAAGGATTCATTTGTGTCGATCGAGAAAGCCCAGAAGCAATTGGGCTATGCGCCGAAGTATTCCAACAAAGATGCGCTGCTGCGTAACTTCGAGTGGTACAAGGCCAACCAGTCGCAGTTTGCCTCACAGTCCGGCGTCACGCATCGCGTTCCGTGGAAACAGGGCGCAATCGGACTGCTCAAACGCTTCTTCTAAGTCCCTACTGGAGGTGACTATGGGCAATGAGTTATACGACCTCATCAAACATACCACCTGGGCAAATCATGTCCTCGTCGAGTTCTGCCAGGGGCTCGACGAGGACATGCTGAACACCACTGTGCCGGGAACGTACGGAACAGTCATCCAGACCCTGCGGCATTATCTCGACTCCGAAATGTCGTACCTGTTCCGACTCGTCGCCGATGAGAACAGTTATCCGTGGCAGAAGGGCGAGCAGGTTAGCCTCGCGGTGCTTGCCGAGCGCGTCGAACTGTTGGCGACAACTTGGGATCGGTTTCTGGCGCATATCCCCGACCTGGAGCGCCGCGTGATAGCAACCGGCGAAGATCCGCCGGTCTATACCATCCCTGTAGCGATCTTTCTGCTGCAAGCCATCCATCACGGCAACGAACACCGCGCACATATCTGTACCATTCTTGGCGCGCATGGTATCGAGGCACCTGAAGTGTCGGCATGGGCGTATGGGTTTGCGAGTGGTCGAGCGCAGGTATAGTGGGCTAGGGCAGCGCGCTATCATCGGCGACCGAGGCAACGCCATCGGTCTTATCGTGCGTAGTGAGCAGGTATTCGACCCGCGAAACCACCATGTCGATGGCGACAGCGTTCATGCCACCGCGTGGGATGATAATATCGGCGTAGCGTTTGGACGGCTCGACGAACTCAAGATGCATGGGTCGCACGAAGTTGAGGTATTGATCGATCACTGATTGCGGCGCGCGTCCACGCTCGGCGACGTCGCGCAAGAGGCGGCGCACCACACGCAGATCGGCGTCAGCATCTACATAAATCTTCACGTCCATACGGTCGCGCAGGTCCTTGTCGGCGAAGATCAGAATCCCCTCCACCAGCACCACCGGATGCGGCTGCACTCGCTCGGTTTCGTCAGAACGATTGTGGATCGTGAAGTCGTAGATCGGAATATCGACCGCTCGCCCCGCGATAAGTTCGTCCAGTTGCCGGATCAGTAGGTCGTTTTCAAGCGAGTCGGGGTGATCGTAATTGACCCGCGTGCGTTCCTCTGGATTGAGGTGCGTGAGGTCACGATAGTAGGCGTCGTGCTGAATATAGGCGATGCGTTCACGCCCGACACGACTCAGAATAGCTTGTGACACAGTGGTTTTGCCGGAACCAGACCCACCAGCAACACCAATAATGATCGGCGACTTTCCACTCACATCGTTCCCTGTCACGTGCGGCTGTAGTATAGCAGCATTTCCCGCGCCCTCACGGTCGGGGCAGCGCGCCAACCCTGCGCGGTATAATGCTTTGTGAGGATGCAAACGGTCAGGTGAAGAACACAGGATGAGTGCAAAGGTACGGCTCGACCTTCTGGTCGTCGAACGCGGATTAGCGCCGACACGCGCCAAAGCTCAGGGCATGATCATGGCTGGGCAGGTGTATGTCGCCGGACAAAAGCGCACCAAAGCGGGCGAACCGATGGCGCTCGACGCCGACGTCGAAGTCCGCGGCGGTCTGCCCTATGTCGGACGCGGCGGCCTTAAGCTCGCCCATGCGCTCGACGCCTTCGACATTGATGTCAACGGCCTTGCCGCGCTCGACGTCGGCGCGTGTACGGGTGGCTTTACCGATGTGTTGCTCCAGCGTGGCGCACGACAGGTTCATGCTATCGACGTCGGCTATGGACAGTTGGACTATAGCATCCGCGTTGATCCGCGCGTGGTCGTGCTGGAACGCACGAATATCCGCCAACTCGAAAGCTTGCCTGACGAGTCCATCGCTGACTGCGGCGTGGTCGATGTCAGCTTTATATCGTTGCGCCTCGTGTTGCCAGCGATGCAACGCCTGATGCGACCCGATGCCTTCGTAGTCGCGCTGATCAAGCCACAGTTCGAGGCCGGGCCGCAGGACGTGGGCAAAGGCGGCATCGTGCGCGATCCGGCGGTCCATCGCCGCGTGTTAGAGGAAATCCTGACCTTCGGGCAATCAATTGGCTTCAACGTTTGTGGCCTGACCCGCTCTCCGGTGACAGGGGCCAGTGGCAACATCGAGTTTTTGGTGTACCTCGGCACTGCCCCTGCCGTTGCCGACATCGACCGGGCGATCCGCCGTGCGATGGAGGACTGAAACTGCTATGATGCATCTACGCATCTCATAACGAGGACGAGTCATGCTGGAAATCCAGGTTGGCGTCGCCAAGATGAGCAAATACGCTTCCTCTGAAAGTGGCGACACCGTCGAACAGATCGAACGACCGCGCGGCGGCTTCTCGTTCGTGATCGCCGACGGACAAGGCAGCGGACGGGGCGCGAAAACACTGAGCAATCTCGTGACGGCACGGGCCATCACGATGCTTAAAGATGGTGCGCGCGATGGCGCTGTGGCGCGAGCGGTACATGATTACCTGTACGGTTATCGTCACGGTCAGGTGTCGGCGACGCTCAATATCGTTTCGGTCGATTTCAGCGTCGGACGCATCCTAATGTCGCGCAATAGCCAGTGCCCATTCTATACCTTCGACGCGCAGGGTGTTCAGTCGTTCAGCGAAACTTCGCACCCGATCGGCCTGTATGCCAACACCAAGCCGATCATCTACCAGCATGAAATCACACCCGCGTTCTATATGGTGGCGTTTACCGACGGTATCATGGGTGCGGGCAACCGCTATGGACAGGACATCGACCTGCCCAACTTCCTGGCAAGCATCAATGTAGAGGAGCATCCAAGACCATCGGACCTGGCCCAAACGATCTTATGTCGTGCCCTTGACCTCGACCGTGGACGACCTGCCGATGACATGAGCATTATCGTGCTCGGCGTGTTGCCAAAGGACGATTCACAGCCGCGCATCCGGCGTCTGGACCTGACGTTTCCGCTCGACCCGCCATCTAAACGCTAGCGCGACCTGTGGCGCGCCACCATCGGTCGTTCGTTGTTGATCACTGGAACTTATGGGAGGATAAACTATCATGTACGGATCAACTCCCCATGCGAACGATTCAAATGCTGAGAGCGTGCCCTGGAGCGCCGACGAAGTCGTCGTTGCAGGACCGTGTGGCTCCGGCAAAAGCACGCTGGTCGAAACCCTGCACGCCGCAGGATTCTCCGCTCGCGCCGTCGCGCAGGAACATTCCGTGATCCATGATCTCTGGATGCATCGGGGCAAACCACTGGCATTGGTTGTTCTCGAGGCCTCGCCTCCCGTTATCACCGAACGACGTGGCACCGACTTTCCAGCATGGCTGCACGAGGAACAGATGGAACGCCTGACCTCGGCACGCGAACATGCCGATATCATCGTCGATACCGATACCCGTTCTGCCGAGGATGTCAGCAGCGTCGTGATCGACTTCCTGCACGACATGGGATTGCCGGGGGAGTAGCGGCAGGTGTTGGATAGTAGGGGTTAGGGAATAGAGAAACTGTTTTCTTCTTCGTTGGTCGGTGGAACGATAGTTGACACAAAAGGGTCGGGCACTGTCCTGACCCATGATATTCAGATAGAGATGGTAGGTAACTACATACTATGCAAAACCGATTGATCAAACTTATTCCGGGTGCTCCCGCCCTACAGGCGCAACTCAACGTCTGGCAGGAGCAGTTGCGCGACCTGCGCCCGCTGTATCCGGTTGTAGTCCCATTCCTGGTATGGGTGTTCATCCGCTCATACAATCAGGAGCAGGAGCGGATGCGCCTGGATCGTCTTGCGCCGATCCTTAAGCCGGAGAAGCGACTACCCGAGGATCGTCCGGCGAAGTGAGCGACACCGCAATAATGGACCTCGTGATCGCACATACGCCGTTTCGCTGGGGTGAGCGCACCTACGTGATGGGGATCGTCAACGTCACGCCAGACTCGTTTTCCGGTGACGGTTTGCTCGACCGCGACGATGCCGTGGCAGCGGCAGTAGCGCAAGCGCGCCAGTTTGCCGCGCAGGGAGCCGACATCCTCGACGTGGGGGGCGAATCGACACGACCCGGCGCACGAATGATCGACGCCAAGGAAGAACGCGCCCGCGTGATTCCGGTGATCACGGCTTTGGCACGCGAAACCACGCTGCCCATCTCGGTGGACACGTTCAAAGCTGATGTCGCTGAGGCCGCGCTGGAAGCGGGGGCGCATCTGGTGAATGATGTGTGGGGGCTGCGACGCGCCGAAGGCGGCTGGAACGAGGACCTCGCCCAACTGGTTGCTGCAAGGGATGTGCCGATTGTGATCATGCACAACCGACGCGCCCAGGCGGTACGTGACGACGTGGGCGGACACTACCAGCAGACGAGCTACGGCAATCTGGTCGGCGACGTATTGGCGGAACTACAGGCCAGTATCGAGTACGCGCTCCAGTCTGGCATCGCTCCACACAATATCATCGTCGATCCGGGTATTGGCTTCGGCAAAACGCCCGCACAGAACGTCGAACTGATGCGTCACCTTGCGGCGTTCCGCACGCTGGGATATCCAGTCCTGCTTGGCACGTCGCGCAAGTCGTTCATCGGCAAGGTGCTAAACCTGCCGCCCGAACAGCGTGTGGAAGGGACGGTAGCAACCGTGGTCATTGGGATTCAAGCTGAGGTCGATATTGTGCGGGTGCATGATGTCGGTCCAGTCGTCCAGGCCACCCGCATGACCGACGCGATTGTGCGGCCTGGCGGTTGGGAACGCGCCCTCGCGCAGCACGAGGACGCGCCTGTGGCTATTCCCATTCCCAATCGTTGATGCGCTGACGTCCCGCGAAACCCGTATCGATGTCGTGCCAGAACTGCACCGATGGCTCATCGTACTGCCAGCACAAGAGTACAGTGCGGTCGTCTTTGGTCGCAGGAAAGTCGATCAGGCCGGTGTTGAGGTCCTTGACCTGAATACCCAAGTTGTCGAACATCTGCAAAATACTCTGGATGATCATAATCTGACGGGTCGCCTCCGACAGCGATTTACTGCCACCGTTGTACACAGCGCGTTCGACGGCGGGCCAGAGTTGTGGCTGAAGATCGACGACCTCGGAACGTGCATCAAGCATCTGTTTCACAAGTTGTCGAACTTCCGGCAAAATGGCGTTGGCTTCGGCAAGCGTCCATAGGCGTTGGGGCATAGCGCGGCATCCTTTAGAGATACATCACAGGCATCACGAGGATGCTGGCGATAGGAGAATAGTCCGGTCATACACGAGGGCGTCATGGCTCGTCATAGCCATCGTCCGACCCATGAGCAGTATCGTAACACCATAGGGCATTCAAGATCCGTGCTGGTATAATATGCGGCGAAGTCCAGCCACCCTCTCTCGCTCATGGTCCGGAGGTTCATCGTGACGTTTGTTGATTTGCTCCTTGTGCTCCTTTTCGTCGGTGTAACGGCGATTGGCTTTTTTCAGGGCACCATACGCCTGATCGTTGCGTTGGTGACATTCTATGCAAGCATCGTGCTGGCGAGCTTGTATTTTCGCTTTTTGAGTGTGTTTTTCACACGCCGTGGCACGAGCGAGCAAGTTGCATCGTCGATCAGTTTTTTTCTGATTCTGATGCTATGCTTCGTCCTTCTGTTCTCCGCTGGCATGTATACCTTCCGCTATGTGCGGTTGTCGGGGCGGTTGGACTATCTGGACAAGATTCTCGGCACGGTGCTTGGAATGGTGCTGGCGACGATGGTTGCGGTCGTGCTCACCATGATTCTTAACTATACGTTCGTGCGCTACGATGCGGCGGCGACGGCGAGTTTCCCGCTCACCTCGACGTTCCAGGCCAGCGTACGTGCTTCAACGGTCAGGCCGATTTTGCTACAGCAGGTACTACCGCGTATGTATGCAACGGTCGCACCGTTCTTACCGGAGGCGGCACAGCCGTTCTTCCAGGCGAAATAATCAGGGTACCGTCGATGCCGACCTGACGCATTGCCGGTACCCACCTTGCAGAAGGTTGGATTACCAATGGCAATACATAACCGTACCCTACAAACCCTAGAGTTTCCAAAGATATTAGATCGGCTGGCGCAACACACCTCGTTTTCCGCCAGTCGTGAGCTTGCCCTTGCGTTACGCCCCAACGACGATGCCGCCGAAGTCGCCGCCATGCAGCGTGCGACTAGTGCTGCGCGCCATCTCTTCGACGAGCATCCTGAAATCACCATCGGCGGCGCACGCGATATTCGCGCCTCAGTCAGCCTGAGTCAACGCGGCGGCGCACTCGAACCAAGTGCCCTGCTCGATGTCAGCGCCACCTTGGCGGCGATGCGACAACTACGTGTCGCCCTGATGAAGCTACCCGACGAGCCCTACGGTCCGCTGATAGACCTGGCTGCAATGCTGCCCGACCTGCCCGAGATTGAGAACGCGATTAACCGCTCTATCGATCCCGGTGGCGAGGTACTCGACAGCGCATCACCGGCGCTCGGTCGCATCCGCTCCGAGATTCGTATTGCCTATAGCCGTTTGATGGAGCGCCTACAGTCGATCATCGCATCTCAGGAGTACGCTCCGGCGCTGCAAGAGCCGATCATCACGGTGCGTGAAGGTCGTTATGTCGTGCCGATCAAAGCGACGGGCCGCCGCGTGCTGCGTGGCATCGTCCACGACCAATCGAATACGGGCGCGACACTCTTTATCGAGCCGCTCCAGACGGTTGAATTGAATAACACCTGGCGCGAACTCCAGATCGCCGAGCATCAGGAGATCGTCCGCATCCTCCAGATGCTTTCGGCTCAGGTTGCCAACGAAGGCGAATACATCAAGGGTGGTGTCGAAGCGCTGTCGCGCATCGACCTTCTGTTCGCCAAGGGGCGCTACAGTGCCATGCTCAACGCCGTGGCACCCGACATCGTCCGCAATGTCGGCGCGACCGACGCCGAGGGCAATGTCGTGCCATCAGTGCGTATCAATCGCGGTCGTCATCCACTGATCGATCCCGCGATGGTGGTACCGACCAATATATGGCTCGGTGCAGACATGCAGATTCTGCTCATCACCGGACCGAACACGGGCGGCAAGACTGTGGCGCTCAAGACGGTCGGGCTATTGGCGCTGATGACGCAGAGCGGTATGCACATTCCGGCATCGCCCGGCTCGACTATGCCGATTTTTTCGGGAGTGTACGCCGACATCGGTGACGAGCAAAGCATCGAGCAAAGCCTATCGACGTTCTCATCGCATATGTCACACATCATTGCTATCCTTAACGAGCTAGGCGAACAGCACATGGGGCCACGCGCCCTCGTGCTGCTGGACGAACTCGGAGCGGGTACCGACCCGACCGAAGGCGCAGCACTAGCACGCTCGATTGTGGAGCGGTTGCTTGACCTTGAATGTATGGTCATTGCCACCACGCACTATGCCGAACTCAAAGCCTTTGCCTACAACACCCAAGGCGTCGAAAACGGCTCAGTGGCGTTCGACGAGGAAAGCCTACGTCCAACCTACGTGCTTGAAATCGGTCTGCCGGGTCGCTCCAACGCGCTTGCCATCGCCACACGGCTTGGCCTTGACCCGACGCTGATTACGCGCTCCCGTTCGTTCCTGAGTGCCGAAACTGAGCAGGTTGAGGACTTGCTGGCAGGTATCGCCCGCGAACGCGACTCGATTGCCGCAGAACGCAATCGGGCAACCGAGCTACGCGAGGACGCCGAAAAGGTGCGTGACCTGTTACAGCAGGAACTTGACGAAGCCTACACGCAACGGCAGGCGCGCATTGACGCGTTCGAGCGTGAACTCGACAACGAGTTACGTGACGTGCGTCAGGAACTCCGCCGTCTGCGTGACGACACCCGCTCGGCGTCGCTCACCCGCGAATGGATGCAACAAGCTGAGGATCGGCTGAAGAGCGTCGCCGCGCGTGTGGAGGAGTCGCGTCCCAAAAATCCGCGCCCTGCAGCACAGCCTCAACAGCAACCGCGTGTCCTGCAACCGGGCGACCGTGTACATGTCGCATCGGTCAAGCTGGACGGTGAGGTCATCAGCGTGGACGAGGAGGAAGGCGAGGTCGATGTACAGGTCGGCGGCTTCAGAATGCGGGTCGATGCCCGCGAACTCCGCAAGCCCAAGACCGGAGCACCCGTGACCATGCCACCACGCCCGGTTGTCACCACCGCGCCGCCACCACCCGCCCGCGACGTGTCGATGCAATTAGACCTACGCGGTATGCGCGCACACGAGATCGCCGAAGCCCTTGACCGTTATCTCAACGACGCCTACCTGGCAAGCCTGAGCGATGTGCGAATCGTGCATGGCAAGGGAACCGGTACGCTACGCAAGGTCGTGCGCGATGCTCTAGCCCAGCACTCACTGGTACAGTCGTTCGCGGCTGGCATTGATGGTGAGGGCGGCGAGGGCGTGACTACCGCCAAGCTACGCCGACGGTAGTGGGGGTGTTGGGTGTTAGGTTTTGGGTATTAGGGGAGACGACTGCATGATACGGTCAACTCTTACACCCCCATCTTTAGACCAAACCGAAGTCGAGCTGCTCACGACCCTGGCAAACACAATCATCGGCAGCCTTGATTCTGATCATGACCCTCAAGAAGCGATCATGGAGTTCAACCGCCGAACTGACCAACAGTTTACCGCCCGTGACTTTCACGCAGCAGCCGTATCAGTGGATATAGACGCCTTTGTTAAAAGTGCGCTCGTTGCGCCTGAAGCAACACGCAAGATTCTGACGAAGGATGAATTGCTCGAATTGATCAATGCCCTGCTGTCTGGGGAGGGAGATGAGCATGAGACGAGCTATTGGCTCGCATTGCTCGAACACAATGTGCCAAACCCTAGCGTTTCCGACCTCATTTATTGGTCACAACCTGAGATGAGTGCCGAAGAAATTTTGGCTGAAGCACTTGCATATCAACCAATTATTACGCCTCCGCCCACTACGGAAAAGTAGTCTCAGGAAGCTGGGCACAAAAAAGGGACCGTGCGATTGCACGGTCCCTTCTTCATTGATGCGAGTGTTAGAAAACGATCGCTCGTCCTCTAATACCCGACACCGATTACCTCAAGCCCGAAGTTACTCTTCGTCGCGCAGCGCAAGCGTGCGGCGAATTGCGTCGGCTCGGCGGTCGCCTTCGCGCTCCTCGTCCTCTTCACGGGACGAACGGCGGTCACGACCCTTGCCCGAGTTGAACTTCGAGAGCAGATCTTGCAGCGTTGCATCACCTGAGAAAGCCTCCTCCTCAGGATCCTCCACTGTGTAGACCTCCTCAGCGGCCTCATAGCCTTCACCGAAACGTTCGTTACGGCCTTCACCGCCACGTCCGCGACCACCACCGGAGCGACCTGCGCCGCCACCGACACGATCGTTGCGATCACGGCGACCGCCACCACCGGCGGCACGGCCTTCGCCGCCACGTCCACCGAAGTCGCGTCCACCCTCGCCACGTCCGCTGTCACGTCCACCACGGCGTGAACCGCCGCGTGCCGAGTTGTCTTCCATTGGAGGAAGGCCAGCAGAACCGAAGTTTGACGGCGGGCTGTAGCTCGGCGCTGCCGGGCCACCCGATGCCGACGGCGTGAACGTGCGCTCGCCACCGAAGCCCGGTGTACGCGGCGCAGGGCGTTCGCGTTCCTTTGGCAGCGGCTCATCGACACGCATGGTCAGGCTGATACGCTTCGAGTTCGGATCGACCTCGATCACGCGCACCGACACCTTGTCGCCAACCTTGACGGCTTCTTCAACCGAGTTGACGCGCTCACCGGACAGTTCGGAGATGTGAATCAGGCCGTCACGGCCCACACCAACATCCACAAATGCGCCGAAGGGTGCGATACCGCTGATCGTGCCTTCCATCACCGTCCCCGGCTCAAGCTGCTGCATGCGCTGTTGGCGCTGCGCGCGGCGCAAGCTGAGGCTGATGCGGTTGCCTTCGGGATCGACTTCGAGCACCTTGAACGTGTGGGTTTCACCAACCTTGACCACGTCCTCGGCACGCTCGACACGTCCTTCAGCCAGTTCCGACACATGCACGAGGCCGTCCTTGCCGACGCCGATGTCCACGAAGGCACCAAAGTTCGACAGGCTGCTGATCGTACCCTCAATCGAATCGCCGACCTTCATTTCGGCAAGTCGATCGCGGTTGACTTCGCGCTTGCGTGGTCCACGGCGCTCGGCACGCTCGGGCTTGGCCCGATTCGGGTCGCGCATCGTGAGGCTGATGCGGCGCGCATCGGGATCGACGCTCTTGACCCACACATCGACCGGCTGTCCAATTTGAACAAGGTCGGTGGGCGTATCAATGCGCTTCTCACTCATCTCAGAGATGTGAACCAAGCCGTCGCGACCGACACCGACATCAACGAAGATGCCGTACAGTGCGATGCTGGTCACTTTGCCCTGAAGCTGCATACCAGGCTGCACATCCTTGAAGCGACGTGGGCGACCGGCCTTTGCGCCATCTTCAGCCGCTGGCTGATAGGTTGCGCCCTCACCTTCCGGTGCTGCCGCAGCAGCGTCGGTGGCCTCGGTCTCGGTTTTCGCACCTGTCAGCGCGCCATAGACGCGCGAGACACGGCGGCGAACCGCTTCAGCGACATCGCTCACCGCTTCTGCCACTTGGGCAACCGGTGAATCCTGGGTTTCGGCCTTTGGCGCGGCGGAATCATCGTCACCGGACACGGACTCAGCAACAGCCACTGGCTGTGCTTCGGACGCATCAGTACCGCCGTCCTCGACAGCGTTCGTCGAAGCTTCCGCTTCTGACGAGGTGTCATTGCCCCGTACTTTTTCAACTACGGATGACACTGCTGCCGGTGTGTGCTCGGCAACTGTACCGACAACGTCCTTCGCCGTCTCAGTTACCGTTTCGACCAAATTCTTGGTCGTTTCTACGATCTTGTTGAGTACGCCTTCGTTTTCGTTGGCTTCCTCTTGTTCCTCGACCTGCGTCGAGGTCCGCTCCGCATCCGTCATGTCCGCCACGCCTCCGTACAAAAAAAGAGAACCATGTATCCTTATAGCCAGTGACACCTTGTCGTGCCGCCCACCGCGAACGGTGATTGTCGCGCCTCGGTCGTCCTCTGCTATCGCGTTGACATCCGTACTACATCCACGAGCGATTGCTCACCCAGGTCCGCAATATGATAATACGGCGCGCGCAAGTGATTTGCTAATTCTCGCGCTAATCCCCGTACAAAATTCGGATGTTCCGTATCAATCACCAGTGAACTGATTTCCGCTTCTGACACGAAATCAGCCATGCGATACGCCTCCTCCTGGGGGCGCATCCCCGTGAGCGATACGTTGGCCTGCCCGTCGGTCAATACGACCATCAGGGGCAGAATTTCGGGGTCCCGTCGCTTCGCCCGGCTGAGGATGTCATATCCAAGCAACAGCCCATGCGTCAGCGGCGTTTTCCCACCTGTTGGCATTGTCCGCAATTGGCGTTCCGCCAGTTCAACGCTATTGGTAAGCGGCAATAAGAGCCGCGCGCCTTCACGCTGAAACGTGACGAGTCCAACCCGGTCACGACGCTGGTACGCATCGCGGAGCAAACTCATGACGGCGCTCTTCGTCGCCTGCATACGTTGTTCCGCAGCCATACTCCAGCTTGCATCGACGACAAAGCAGATCGCATTGCGTGTTCGGCGTACCCGAACCTTCTGCCGGTAGTCCGGGCGTTCCAACAGAATCGCCCGTGGTTTTGTCGCCCGCTCGCGTCGTTCACGCTGGTACGGTGCTGCCGCTCGTAATGTCGCGTCGAACGCCAAGTCGGTAATGCGCTCGTTGGTGGCGCGACTGGAAATCTGCCGCCCACTCTTGCGCTTCGTTCGCGACCGCGAACGCCGTCCACTTGCTCGTCGCTCGATACGGTTGGCTTCCGCACTGAACCGTTGTACTTTAAAGATCTCGCCCGGATTGACCTGCTTGTCTCCGCCACTCTTGGTCTGCGACTCAGTTTGAGGCGCTTCACGTGGTGCGACGGAAACCTGCTCTAATGAGTCCTCGTCAGGCTCGCCCTCGGATTCCTCATCAGCTAGGTCTTTTTTTTTTCCTGCGTTGTCCCATCGGCGCGTTCCGACTCGCGCTGAATGATCGAACTCAGTTGCTGCTCGTCGATCTGCACTTCCACGAACGGTTGCTTTCGCAAGCGGTGCGGCAAAGCCAGTTCGGCGGCAACGCGAATATCTTCAGGTGATACGCTCACACGTCCTTCGAGCGCGGCATTGGTACGCGCAGCTTCCAGGATCGCCAGATCGGCGCGGTGTCCATCGACACCGAGTTCGACGGCGAGGCGTGCGACAATGCCCATATCGGTGCTGGTCAGCTTGATCTGCGACAATAATCGCTGGGCTTCCCCGATCCGCGTTTGCAGCATGTTCTCGGAACCAAGCCAGGATTCGACGAATGAACTGGAGTCGTTTTCGTAGCTCATGCGTCGTTCGATGATCGCCACGCGCATATCAACGTCGCGCAAACCACCAATCTCGACCACGAGTCCGAAGCGGTCCAGCAACTGCGGTCGCAGTTCACCTTCCTCGGGGTTCATCGTTCCAACCAGAATGAATCGGGCCGGATGCGATACCGAGATGCCTTCGCGTTCAACCGTGTTCACACCCATCGCGGCGGCATCAAGCAGCAGGTCAACCAGATGGTCGTCCAGCAGATTGATTTCGTCCACGTAGAGGATGCCCCGGTTAGCATTCGCCAGCAGACCAGGCTCGAAGCGACGCTGGCCTTCGGCAAGCGCATGTTCGAGGTCAAGCGAACCGACCACGCGGTCTTCTGATGCGTTGACCGGCAATTCGACAAGCCGGACCGGACGCTCGACGACGGGCAGTTCTTCTCCGGCATTCCATCGTGCGAGACAGCGGTCGCACATACGCTGTGGATCATCGGGGGGATCGCCAAATTCGCAATCCGCAACGACCCGTTGCAACGGCAGCAGTCGCGCCAATGCACGCACAGCGGTTGACTTAGCAGTTCCTTTTTCGCCGCGAATCAGCACACCACCCACACGAGGGTTGATTGCATTTAAGAGCAACGCACGCTTGAGGCGCTCTTGTCCAACGATTGCGGTGAAAGGATAAAGGGGGCGATTAACAATCATGCAAAATTGGGTAATAATGTCCTAGGAGAGGAACTTGCCAAGCGGCTGAGTGAGGAGGGGCCGACTTATGTACGAACACCGACATAGACAACTCGATCGACAGTTCATCTAACAATTGGGCTATTGTCGCACACCCATACGTAAAAGTCAAACTGGACATGATAGAATGCTGATACCCTTCAAGATCGAAATTCGTGCTTGTAATCAGTAATTTATTCGCGCTGGCCGTCCTCCTCGTGGCGGTGGGGTTGACCTGGGACGGTGTAGCAACAATCCGTCGCTGGCGCGGCGTGCGCCTCGCGGGACTCGCCCCCTCGATTGCCTTCGCGCTTGCCACAGTCGCATCAGTCGCCTATCTTGCGATCTTGTGGTTTAGCCCCAATCGGCTCGGTGTGTTTGGCATCAGCCTCCTGGCCCTGCCCATCCTCGTCGCGCTAATCTTGGCGTGTGGGCGCAATGTACGACCGCACGATTGGACTACCGCCGGAGAGTGGGAATGGTATCGCACCGAAGCCATCGACATCCCGCTGCCCAATGGCGCAGTCCCCGCGCTCTATTACGTTCCCACCGACCCTGCCAGTGCCGCTGTCGTGCTTTTACATGGTGCAGGGGCGCACAAGTCGTTCTACAGTTGGCCTCTGGTGGATGGCTTGCTCGAAGCGGGCATCGCAGTCTGTGCCATCGACATCGACGGGCATGGTGATAGTCATCAGACACTCGACTATCCAGCGGTCCTCGAAAATGTCGCCGCTCCGGTGCGCTGGCTGCGCGCACGGCACACCTGGGTTGGCGCGGTGGGCGTCAGTTTGGGCGGTTGCATCGCGGCGCGCGCGGTCGCCGAGGGAGCCGATGTTGATGCGCTGGCGCTGCTGGAAGCACCTGCCGACGCACAGGTGAATCGCCGTGCCACGCGCCACGAACGCTGGACGGTCATGCGAAGGGCGACTTGGGGATTACATCGCTATGCGGGAACAGTGCCGCTGATTACAGGTTGGCGCACTGCCCCGACACGTTCACACATCGGCACGCTAGACCTGATTCGTCGTCTCAACCTCGTCGGCAGCGTTGCAACGATGCCGTGCCCGCTGCTGCTGCTCTATGGCACCAGCGACCTCGTTGTGCCTATCGCCCAGGCGCGTGCTATCGCTGAGGCGGCTCCTGCGGGAACGCCGTTCAACCTGATTGCGGGAGCGACTCACCTCTCGCTACCCATTGACCCCCGCGCTATCCGCATCCTAGCACATTGGCTTGGCACATTCGCTGCCTATGGCTCACTTAAGGAATCGCCGTCAACGGGTTCGTAGTTGGCGGTGGTCAGTGGTCAGGATCTAAACCTCGTCTCGCGTCGGCTCCTTGCCCATAGTGTTCTCTGGCCGTCGCACGATGCCATCGTCGCCGCGAAACTGCGGTCGTCGTATCATCGCGTCATCGCCATGAAACGGTGAGCCTATCACCATCTTCGGATCGATTGATGGGTTAGGCGCGGGCTTAGGTGCATCCCTCTTACGCGCACCCAGTAGTGCAATCGCCACGACCGCTGTGAGCAGCGCAATAAGCCCAGTGGTAAATTTATCCATCTTTGTTCCCCTCGTTCTCGTGTCATGCTTTGCCAAACTAAGCACAGCAAACGACGTTCCCATAACGCTCACGTGTGGCGATAGCACCTTGGCACGTCGCTTGCGATTATGTAGACGAACGAAACGAGGCGTTATGTTGCTTGGCAATCGCTATCAACTGCTGGAACCACTTTCCACAGGCGGGATGGCGACAATCTATCGAGGCTGGGACCGCTCATTGGAGCGGTTCGTTGCGATCAAGCGCCTCAAGCCCGAACTTGCTGCGAACGCACGCTTTCACAATCAGTTTCTTGCCGAGGCACAGACACTCGCAGCAGTGCGTCATCCACATGTCGTCGAGGTCTTTGACTTTGGGCTAAACGATGAGCGTCCATACCTTATAATGGAATTGATCGAGGGACCGACCTTCGCATCGCTGGTGCCACTCGCACCTGTGGATGCGATCAAATACCTGCTTCCGGTCGCGGAGGCGCTCGCGTGCTGCCATCGTCAGGGCATCATGCACTGTGATATCAAGCCGGACAATATCATGCTCGACCGTAATGGGTGCGTCAAACTGATCGACTTTGGCATCTCGATGCCTACTGGCATCGTCGCTGACGGAATAGTGCTCGGCTCACCACAGTATGTTGCCCCTGAGCGCGTGACTGGCGGTGTGCTGACCCCTGCCGTCGATGTGTATGCATTCGGCATCGTGATTTTCCAAGCCATCACAGGGATGGTGCCGTTCAATGGCTCCGACGCTGCGGCGATTGCCCGTCAGCACGTTGATGAGCGCGTGCCGCTGATGAGCGACGTTCTGGTGAGCGTGCCATTGTCGCTGGAGCGCGTGGTCAGTCGTGCGACTGTGCCATCGCCGATGGCACGCTATCCTAATGGCGGGGCACTCCACGATGCGCTCATGCAAACCCAGGCCGACCTGACGGGTATCCCGGTGCTCGCTCCTGATCACCGCGAGACGTCGATCTGTTCGGCGACCGATTTCTGGGCGCAGGAACCGCACCCATCACAGATGCACCTATAGCAGCATGAGCAACATTCCATCGATTCTGGCAGGACGCTACCATATCGGCGAACGTGTCTATGGCGACGCGAACGTCAGCCTGTACCGTGGCTACGACCAATTGCTGAACCGAGCGGTTGGCATCGAAATGCTGAACGCGCAGGCATCGCCCGAATACGAAGGCACGCTGCAGGAAAAAGCGCGTCGTATGGTCCAGAACGAGTTGCCGCATGTCGCCGCGCTGTACGATCAAGGTGAGCAGGGCGGACTTTCGTTTCTGGTGATCGAAGAACTGGCGCAGTCGTCGCTCGCCGATGCCGCACCCTTGACGCCATTGATGACCGCAGGACTCGTCAACGCATTGGCAGCAACCCTACGGATGGCGCGGCAAAAGAATGTCATGCCGCCGCGCATCGACGCCCATACTGTGCGCTTGACCAACGAAGGCTTATTCCAGATCGTCAATTGGGGAGCGGCATCAGCGACTAACACCTCCGATGTCGCAATCCTGGCATCGCTGCTGGCACTGGCAGTGAACGGATCCGCGCAGGACAACGCCACAACGCGTCCTCGTCGAGGTGCGAAGCCCGCGCCACTTGAACGTATCGTGGAGCGTGCCGAAAGCGGACACTACACGACGCTCGATCAACTCGTCGCCGAGGTCGAAGCTGCAACCAGCGCAGCCGAGGACCCTACCGTGGTTGTCGAGCGCGGACGACCGACTGTGATGGTACCAGTTGAGCCCGAACCGCAGCAACACGTACAAGCCACGCCGAGCCGACGCCGTCCGTGGCTGGTAGTCGTGATCGTGGTGCTTCTATTGTTGGCAAGCGCCGCTGTATTCGGTCGGTCACTGTTCAATGGCGCGGGGACGGCACAAGAGGAGAGTTCCGAACCAACCGCCATCGTCCAAACCACCCAAGTTGCTGCCCCCACGGCGGCAACGCCAACCGAGCAGCCGGTTGGGCAACCGTTTGTGGTTGCCACGGCGGGAGGTCAGCGTTTGAACGTGCGGAATGAGCCAAACCAGAGAGCCGCAATCGTCGGTAAGCTCAACAACGGCGATAGCGTGCGCGTTTTGGAAGGTCCAGTCGATGGTGGAGGGTTACGCTGGGCGCGCGTACAGGCTGACGGCGTGCAAGGCTGGTGCCTCTATGACGCACTTAATGCGCAATAACGCCTACGAGTCGCGTCGTTACTTTCCAGCCTCGCGCTGATTGGGCATCAGTTCGACGGTATCGCCCGGATTCGGCACCAACACCTCAATCGGCGCATCACCTAATTCCTTCATCAGTTCTTCGGGCGTGCCACGCAGGATCGGAAACGTGCCATAGTGACCAGGAATCACGCGCGGCGCACCGATCAGGCGTGCGGCATAGGCGGCCTGGTCCGGTCCCATCGTAAAGTGTCCACCAATGGGCATGACTGCCACATCCGGTCGATAGATCTCGCCATACAACTTCATGTCGCCGAACACACAGGTGTCGCCAGTGTGATATACGGTTGCGCCATCATCGAACCGTAGCATGTAGCCGACCGGATCGCCGAGGTAAGTTGGAATACCATCGATTTCATGTGAGGAGGAGTGTTGCGCCGGGAGCATAGTCACGCGCACGCCCGCCGCTTCGACGGTGCCACCTTTGTTGAAGCCGGTGAACTGGCTTTCGGGGATGCCCTGCCGAATCAGCCATGCTTGAAGATCAAAGATGCCGTAGATCGGGGCGCGTGTCGATTGCGCAATCTCGATCAGGCCGTTGACATGATCGAAGTGTCCGTGCGTAAGCAGGATCGCATCGAGTTCCTGAAGGCGCGCAAGCCAACCGTCGGGAAACGCCGGATTGCCTTCGAGCCAGGGATCCACCAGCAGGTGTTTACCGGCGCGCGTAGTATAAAGAAACGTCCCGTGGCCTAGCCAGGTAACGCTAGCGTGTGTGTCCGGCATCAACTCCTCCATGTCCTCGGCTGGGTGTGAATATAACCATCATATCATACGCAAAGACTCACCCTTTTGAGAAGAATACTCATACATTAATCTGCCCTTCTGGCATATATGTTGCTCGTCCGAACTAGAGACAAGGATCAAGGACCAAACGTGTTTTCCACGCGCTAACGTGGATACATTGGAGGTTCGCGAAGGAGTAGACATGGCATCGAGTACATACGAAGTCGAACAGGAATATGGGGTTGTCGAAGCAAATGTCCTGATGATTCCGCAGAAAACAGCCGAAGAATTGGCTGAACTGATGAATCAGGATCTCGCCAGTCTGTATATCCTCAACCACCAGTATCGCAAGCACCAATGGTTGATCGAAGGACCACAGTTCCGCGAACTGGAGAAGCTGTTTATCATGCACGCCGAACAAACTGCCGCCGCCGCAGTCGAACTCGGCGAACGCATTAACTCACTGGGAGCGATTCCTGCAGCCACGCTGCGTAAACAACTTGAAGTGACCTATCTCGAAGAAGAGCCCGACGGCGCGACGGCGATCCGCGACATGCTTACAAGCGACGTAGAAGCCGAGGCGAGCATTGCCAAAAAACTGCGTGAGCATATTCGCCGTGCTGCCGAACTCGAAGACTGGGGCACTGAAGACCTCCTCAAAGCAACACTGACAGCCGGTGAAAAGCGCGCCGCCTTTGTCCAGAAGCACCTTGAGAGCGAAAGCCTCGACCGAGGGCGCGTCGGCAGTGAGCCCGAAGCCGAACCAGAACAGCCGACCTTGACGACGGTAGCCTAAACCGATAGCTGTCATAACAAGCGGAGAGAATAATGACTACAACACCTATTGCACCTGATGTGCGTCAAAAACCCGATGCGGTCATCGATAACCCGATCAACTTGCCCAAGAAAACAACAACGCAGTTGATCGAAGCGATGAACCGCGATGTCGCCAGTCTGTTTGTGCTATTTCATCAGTATCAGAAGCATCACTGGGTCGTCTCTGGACCCCAGTTCCACGATCTCCACCTGCTTCTCGAAGAACATTACACAGCCGTTCATGCGGAAGCCGACGCTATCGCCGAGCGTATCGTAACCCTGGGTGGCGTACCTATCTCCGGCCCGACCGCACAGATCGAGCGTGGCTACATTGATGAGGAGCCCGAGGGCGTGCTCGACATTCGCCAGATGCTGTCCAACGACCTATTCGCCAACCAGCAGATTCTGGTGCGGTTGCGCGAACATATTAAGTTGGCGCGCGACCTCGGCGATTATGGCACAGAGCACCTCCTCAAATCGCATCTGCGTGAGCAAGAAGCACGGACACAAGACATCATGCACCTGCTTGAGCATGAAACGCTGGACGAGATTCTCGACAACGCCACCGCAAAGAAAGGGAAGTAAGGGCATGAGTGCAGCAACAACAGATATTCGCCAGGAGCCCGGCACGGTGAAAGCCAATCCGCTAGGTCTGGATAAGAAAACCGCAACCAAGGTGATCGACATGCTCAACGCCGACCTGGCTAGCATGTTCATGCTGTATCACCAGTATCACAAACATCACTGGATTGTCGAAGGCGCGCAGTTCCTCGAACTTCACCTGCTCCTGGAAGCGCACTATACCCAACTGCACGATCAATTCGACATCGTTGCCGAACGGATCGTCGCGCTGGGAGGTCTACCCGTCGTCAGTCCCGCCGATATCGAACAGCACTCGTACATTACGCACGAGGCTGCGGGCATGTTCGATCTTCGCACGATGTTGCAGAACGATATTGCCGCTGAGGCGACGATCGCCGAAAACATGCGGAAGCATATCGCCTCTGCTAATAATTCCGGCGATTATGGGTCCGAAAACATCCTTAAGGTGATCTTGGAAGCGGGTGAGAAGCGCGCCGCCTTCCTGCAGAAGCACCTCGAACCCGAAAGCCTTACCCGCCATATTCCCGTCGGCTAGACGCATGGGATACACTGAGATGGGCAATTTTGTCCCATCTCAGGTTACCCTGTGGAGAACGTCATGGCTGGAAATACCGTCGCCGTCACGGATGCTGATTTTGAGCAACAGGTGCTCGGTTCCGATAAACTCGTTATGGTCGATTTTTGGGCTCCCTGGTGCCCACCCTGCCGCGCCATTGCGCCGGTTCTCGAAGAAATCGCCGGGGAATATAGTGAGCGGGTCGTCGTCGCCAAAGTAAACTACGACGACAACCCACGCTATGCTATCGAATACGGCGTTATGGCGATCCCAAACCTGATCTTTTTCCGCAACGGCGAGATGGTCGATCAGGTCGTCGGCGCTGGACCTAAAAAGATGTACACCGCCAAGATCGAATCGCTGTTAAGCTAGGCTCAGGCACGCTCTTACCAACCTAAACAAACGGAATCCACATTCCATTTATACATTTTGCGTGGTATAATTGGCGGTGAGGGCATCGCTACCCTCACCGGACATACAAGGAGGATACGATGGCCGGAAATACCGTCACTGTCACGGATGCCGATTTCGAGCAGAACGTGCTTGGTTCAGATAAACTTGTCATGGTCGATTTTTGGGCACCCTGGTGTGGACCCTGCCGCGCTGTCGCTCCCATTCTCGAGGACCTTGCTGGCGAATACAGCGACCGCGTTGTGGTTGCCAAGGTCAACATGGACGAGAATCCCCGCTACGCCACTGAATATGGTGTGATGGCGATCCCGAACCTTATCTTCTTCCGCAACGGCGAGATGGTCGATCAGATCGTCGGCGCTGGTCCCAAGAGCTTCTACAAGACGAAGCTGGACACGCTGTTAGGCTAGTCGGCCTCGTTAGATTACGCGAAACGACCGAGCCGGTGCCACATGGCACCGGCTTTTGTGTGTCTGCGTTTCGGAGTGCTTGGAGCGACGAAAGTTGGTGGTTAAGAGCATCCACGGTATCATAGCCCATCCGACGAGACGTTCTCGCCGATCTATCACGTAGGGAAGGCAACGATGCTGTACGGGACCTTACTCCATCCAGACATTCTTCATGCACTTGGCAGCGCGGGGCATGGTTCGACCGTGCTGATCGCGGACGGCAACTACCCATTCTCGACGGGATCGAATCCTGCGGCGACGCGTGTGCATCTCAACCTCGCGCCCGGCATCCTCTCGGCAACCGACGTGTTGCGCGTGCTGACGACGGCGATCCCGATTGAAGCTGCCACGGTCATGGTGCCTGATACTGGCGTCGAACCACCAATCTTCGAGGAATTTCGTGAGATTTTGCCTGCTGGCGTGGAACTCAAGCCAAGCGAACGATTCGCCTTCTATGATCGAGCGCGTGGCGTGAATCTTGCATTGATTATCGCAACCGCAGAACAGCGTATTTATGCGAATATCTTGCTCACCATTGGGGTGGTGCCACCTCCGGCATGACCTGAAAGTCCGGGCAGGCATAGTCCTTTGTGGGTTTTGGCCTGATTTTGAGGCCATTACCAACTGACCCCATGACTGCTCCAGTGAGTACCGTCCGGCAGGGGACTACTGTGCTATGGGCAAACTTCGACGCGACCAGTATAGTTCACCCATAGTCAATTTTGACTGATTTAGCAGTAATTTCCAAAAGGACGTGACACACAATGCTTCGCAATTTTTTCGCTCGTGAAGAAGGACAGGGTCTGGTCGAATATGCGTTGATCCTCGTGCTTATTGCCATCGTCGTTATCGGTATCTTGACCGTTCTTGGTAGCCGCGTTTCGGGCGTCTTCTCGACCATCAACTCCGGCCTCGGCAGCTAGTTTCCATTCGGACACAGCGGACACTTTCGGAAAAACGACGGTTCATTCCTTTTAGATTATTTTGTTCGACGGGCGGCGCGAATTGCGCCGCCCGTCGTTCTTTTAACCTCGTCGCTCTTACTCGTCATCCTGCTCAGTCAGAGCAGACTCCTCGAACAGCAGGCGTGTTTGCTCCATCATGCGCGGTGCGCGTGAGCGCCGCACCAGAGGCTTCGGCGGTGCGTCAATGTCTATCTCGTTGCCCCATTGCACCCAGCCATCGCGCCGGCGACGGGCAAACAGTTCCAAATAGGGACCGGGACTACACTCCTCAATGATCGTATACAGTTCGTCGGGCTTGCGCGAGTGTTCGCGCTTAGCGGTGCGGATGATGTTAACCTGGCTGCGACCCGGCGCAAGCGTGCGGAGTTTACCGCGTGTGCCGAATAGAATCAGTTCGGTGGTGTTGCGAAAGTAGAAGCCGACGCCGCGTCCATCCGGCCCACCATCTTTGCGTACCTTATGCCATACAAGATTGGTTTTATAGGTGAAGCCCCACGCCTTCATCACTGCCAGGCCTTCGGCAAGCATGGCATTGGGTATCCAAAGATAGAGGTGCGCCTGCTTCGTGACGATCGAGCCCACTGGAATAGCCATGATCTCGTCGAGGGCTAGCGTCGGGTAACGTACAAGGTGCTTGTGCTCTGGGGCGACTTTGCCGGTGCGGTTGGTAAACTGCCATGGTGGGTCGGCAAGCACCGTCGTGAACTCGCCCTGGACTTCGCGGGCAAAATTGTTCGCCGCAGATTCGTGTTCATCGTGCATCACGCTACCTCGCGTCATCGGGCCAATCGCCGCTACAGCAGATTCTAGCATGGCCCCATCGGGGCGTGGTATGCTGCTCACACGTTATGGAAGGAGCCTATGCTTACACCACCGGACCTCACCGAAAGAACAATCATCGCCTGCATCCACGACGCCTATGCGCTTGACATCATTGATGTGACGTTCCTGCCCATCGGAGCAGACATTAATAGCGCGGTCTATCGTTTGAACACAGAAGATGGCACACCCTATTTTCTCAAGCTCCGCAGCGGTGATTTTGATGAAATTGCGGTCGCGGTTCCGGCCTTCCTCCACGCCCAGGGCATTGACAATGTAATCGCACCCATCCACACGAACGCGCACAACCTTTCCGTGCGCGCCCACGGCTTCGACTGGATACTCTATCCCTTCTTAGTTGGCACCGACGGCTGGAATGTGCCGCTCACGCCGGCACAATGGCGCGCACTCGGCGCAACGCTCAAGGCCGTCCATACCACCGTGCTGCCACTAGAGCTAGCCGCACGTGTGCCGCGTGAAACGTTCTCAGCGCGCTTACGCGAAATCGTGCGTGCGTATCTGCACGACATCGATCAAGGCACATTCGAGGATGAGATAGCCGAACGCTTCGCAGCTTTGTGGCGTTCCCGCCGCGACGAGATCGAACTGCTGGTCATACGCGCCGAGCAGTTTGCCGCGCAACTGGCCGAACACGAGGAGACGTTCGCGGTCTGCCACACTGACATTCACGCCGGAAATGTGATGCTCGGAGCCGACGACGCTATCGCGATCGTGGACTGGGATAATCCGCTGCTGGCTCCCAAAGAGCGCGACCTGATGTTCATAGGCGGCGGCATCGGCAGGTACTGGAAAGACGAGCGCGACGTGGCGACATTCTACGAAGTCTATGGCCCAACCGACATCAACTGGATTGCTCTGTGCTATTACCGCTACGAGCGTATCGTAGCTGACTTCGCCGCCTACGGCGACCAGGTGTTCGGCGTAGTCGGCAGCGCCGAGGACCGCGAGGAGGCGATCCTGATCGTCGCCGACCAGTTCGAGTCCAATGAGGTTATCGAGATCGCCCACCGGACCTACGAGCGTTTCATGGCAACGCAGTAGCGACGTGCCATAGAATATGTACGAGCATCTGGCATCCCTTCAGGAAACCTTCGAGCACGAGATTCCGCTCACTCGTGCGCTCGGTCTGCGCGTTGACGGCTTCGACGACGATACACTCGTGCTTACCGCGCCACTTGCGCCCAATATCAACCACAAGCACACTGCCTTTGCAGGCTCGATTAATGCCGTGGTGACGCTCGCAGGTTGGGGCATCCTCTGGTTAATTGTCGCCGACGCAGATATGCAGGGGCAAATCGTGATTCAAGACAGCGAGATTCGCTACCTACGCCCCGTAAAGTCGGACTTCACCGCCCGCTGCCCGCTGCCCAACGCTGCCGAGGTCCAGACATTTATGAAGGTGCTCCAACGCAAAGGGCGCGCTCGCCTCGAACTCAGCGCCGAGGTATGGAGTGACGGGCAGGTCTGCGCCACTTTCCACGGACGGTATGTCGTGCATCTTGTAGCTCCTGCAGCATCCTGACGCGCTATCATCCCGCCGTCATCCCGGGCCGCCCACCAGGGATATTATTCCCTAGATGACTATGCTACGATAGAAGTCTATGACGCTTCGCATCTTCTTATGGGCATTTTGCGCGCTGGTGCTGGCGCAAGCCATCGTCATTTCGTGCCTGCTCACCGTCGATATCCTGCGAAAGCGCCGTCGCGCCCGCACCGCCTTTCCGTGGGAAAGCCTCGCTCCAGTCGATATCGAAGGCACCAAACTGCGGGTCTTTACCTATGGTGAGGAACTCTATGCGGCGATGCTGGCGTCAATTGATGGTGCTCAAGAACGAGTGTTCATTGAAACCTTTATCTGGAAGGATGATGCGGTCGGCAACGACTTCAAGCGACGACTGATCGCCGCCGCCAAACGGGGCGTCGAGGTCTTTGTTATCTTCGATGGCTTTGCAAACCTCGTAGTGCCACGTCGCTTCAAGCAATTCCCCGCCCCGATTCATGTACTCAGGCATCGCATCTTTCCGCGTCCGTGGCGCATCCTTGACCCGCGCCAATATGGACGCGACCACCGCAAGCTGCTAGTGGTGGACGGCAATATCGGCTTTATCGGTGGCTTCAATATCGGCGCACGCTATGCAACTGAGTGGCGCGACACCCATCTGAGCCTGCAAGGGCCGATGGTCGCCGACCTTGAAAACGCCTTCATCGACTTCTGGAACACGCACCGTTCGCGCCGTATGCCCGCGCTCGACGACCTCACGTCGCGTCCATGGCAATCGGATATTCGCGTCCACCGCAACAATCCCACAGCCTTTATCTTTCCGATTCGCGCCATGTACCTTGAGGCCATTGACCGCGCTGGCAGCCACATCCACCTGACACACGCCTACTTCATCCCCGACCGCTCGATGTTCAAGGCACTGGTTGAAGCGGCGGCGCGTGGTGTCGATGTCTGTATTCTGCTGCCCGCCCGCTCCAATCACATCGTCGCAGACTGGCTGGCGCGTGGATTCTACGGACGTTGTTTACGCAGCGGGATTCGCCTCTTGCTCTATCAAAACGCGATGATCCACGCCAAGACCGCCCAGATCGACGGCGTGTGGTCCACCATCGGCACAGCAAATATGGACCGTCTGAGTCTCGCGGGCAACTACGAGATCAACATGGAAGTGTACGCCGAGTCACTTGCCGAACAGATGGAACGCGTCTTTGAGAACGACCTGACCAACACCCACGAACTGACACTCGACGAGTGGAACGCCCGTCCTTGGTACGCCAAGATCGGCGAAACGATCCTCCTGCCGCTCCGCCCGCTGCTGTAGCAATAGGGCAATCTTGCTCAATGTGAGACATTCCCCGGTACGATTGAGACGTTGTGGTATCCCCATTCCTCTATGGTAGGACCAGCATCAGGAGGTGTTCGCTTTGCGAACCTGCCCATCGAATGAGCTACCAGGAGCCATATGATTACTGCATCACGTCTGTTATTCGTCATCGGGCTGATTATTAGCATCCTGCTCCCCGCAGATATTCCCGACGCGCATGCCCAAACCACCAACCTTGTTCGTAACGGCACCTTTGAATCTGGCAATCTCAGCCTGTGGGACGTGTGTGGCGGCGTCCGACTCGCAAACCTACAGGCGGGAGCAACCGCGCAAGAGGTACATGAAGGCAACTATGCGCTGCGCCTCGGTAATCCAACCCGACGCGAGTGTGACGGCGGCGAGTTCTTCGCGCCACAACTGCAAGCACGCTACAACGGTATCGTTGTGCCAAACAATGCCAGTGGCCTGACGCTGAGTTTCTGGTACAACCGCGTCGGCCCATTTGGCGAGGGGAGCGCCAGTTGGGCGATGACCGTGCTCTTGGTGACCGAAGAAGGCGAACCACTTGTGCGTATCCGCGATTACATCTTCCCGGATGTGACGAGCGGCTGGAACCTGGCACGCTACGAACTATCTGCCGACGAACTTGCCCAGGCACGCGGTCGCACCTTTTATCTGTACTTCGATGTTCCCTTCTCGATGAGCGAGGAAGCCGACCTTGCATATTACATCGATGAGATCGAGGTCGTACCAATGCGGGTGCGAACCCCAACCGACGGCGCGACGCCGCCCGCACTTCAGGACACCAACACGCAACCGCTCGTGGGACTCGGCGTGGCGAACGGCAAACTTCGCACCGTGCGCGCCGACCTGAACGGCAGCGACATTCGAGCGCTCTATGCTGGAGCTAATGACCACGGCGGCACCATAGCGCGCTGGAGTCCTGATGGCTCGCGTATCGCCGTAGCGGAAGATACGCTGCAGGACGAGCCCGGACAGCCGATCTCGATCAACTCAGCCCAGATCAGCACCTTGACGTTTATGGACGGGCAGGGCAATAACCAGCGCGAGGTTTATCACACTGTGGGTAAGCGACTGACGCCAGGGTCGCCGCCAGGCTGTCGTCCACCCCGCACCGACTGCGCGCGCTACGACGATCCTGCTCTCGATGATGTGATCGCGGACTTTGATTGGTCGCCGGATGGTCAATCGATTGCACTCAACTTCTGCGCGTGGAGTCGCTATGCCGACGGCTATCAGACCGACGCACTCTGTCGTATCCAAATCCTTGACCTGAGGACCAACAAGCTTGGACCAGAGATCAAGCCCGCGCTTGGCGTGACGTGGAGTAAACAAAATCGTATCCTGTATCGTGTCGGGCCTATCGGACCGCTCCTCTACGGCATCGATCAGGGCATTTATGAAGTCGATCTCAACACCACACCGAACACAAAACGATTGCTCTTTAGCCATCGAGAGCCGATCCCTGAGGACAGTGGTGTACGTTGGGCTCCCAACGGGGAGCAATTCGTGACAGCTCGCTTTGTCAAAGGGTTTCATTTTGACGATGAAGGCACCCAACGCCTCAACTACGCCCTCATGGTGTTTGACCGTGAGCAGCCCGACACGCCACGCCAACTTGTGCTAGTGGACTTTGGTCGATCAATTAGCTCGCCAACTTGGTCTCCTGACGGACGCTACATACTCTATAACGTCGAGATCGGCGATGAAGGGCAAGAAACCTGGTGGGTCGATGTAAAGTCGGGACAAACCAAGCTGCTGACGGGCGATATCATCAACGTCGATTGGCGACCCGACCTCGCAACCTTCTTCACCGAGCGGGTGTACTTGCCAGCTGTTCGCAGATAGCTATTCCCACGGCATAAGCAAGGCAGGAGGGGCAGATGTCGCATGTACAATCTGCCCCTCCTGCCTTGCTGTAACTCGTCAGCAACCTCAATTCCAACCCACGCGTGTGCCGTTCGTCATATTGTGCCAAGAGTGCTATATTGGCAGACGTGCAGCGTTTTCCGCGCGTGTACGCACACAGCGATGTGAAAGGAGTCTATCTTGGCAAACGACATTCGAGTGACCGTATGGAACGAATTCCGGCATGAAAAGCAGCACAAGCATATTGCCGAAGTATATCCCAATGGTATCCACGAGGCGATTGCAGAATATCTGCGTGAGCAGCCCGGACTGAACGTCGGGACTGCGACATTGGACGAGCCGGAGCATGGCCTGACCGCCGACGTGCTCGACAACACCGACGTGTTGATCTGGTGGGGCCACATGGCGCACGGCGACGTGCAGGACGAGATCGTGGAGCGTGTTCACCAGCGTGTCATGAACGGCATGGGTCTGGTGGTGCTCCATTCGGGCCACTTCTCCAAAATCTTCAAGAAGCTAATGGGGACAAGCTGTGACCTGAAGTGGCGCGAAGCCAACGAGAAAGAACGCCTCTGGGTGGTTGCACCCGGACACCCGATCACCGAGGGCATCGGTCAGTATATCGAACTCGACCACGAGGAAATGTATGGCGAGCACTTCGATATTCCTGAGCCCGACACGCTGGTGTTTGTGAGTTGGTTCGAGGGTGGCGAAGTGTTCCGAAGCGGCTGTTGCTATCAGCGCGGCATGGGCAAAATCTTCTACTTTCGCCCCGGCCACGAAACACATCCAACCTACTTCAACCCCGAAGTGCGCCGCGTGATCGCCAATGGTGTGCGCTGGGCCGCACCAGTGCAGGGGCCGCCACGCACCTTTGGCAACATCAAGACGCCACTGGAAACGATCAAGTCGTAAGAACCCGCAGGAGGCACGATATTCGATATCGTGCCTCCTGCTCTTTCCCCTATCGGCCTCGCGCCTAGCGCAACTGCTGCCCCGATTCCCACCCGGCCAGTAAACGAAACGCACGCTTCCAAGCATCGCGCTCCTCGCCGCTTGGCTCACCCGTATATTGATAGTCGTTCTTGCGGATGAACTCTAGCAGTTCAGCCTCCAGGCCAGCCCACACTTCTTTTTGACGGGCGATCAGCGGCGGGATGCCTTCGGGCGGGTCGCCGATGTCAAGCGTCTGCACCAGATGCGGCACACACAGCCCGGCTGATTCGGCATACATGTGTTGCCCCTCTGCGGTCGCTAAGTCTTGCAGCAACGAGCGAAGATGCACTGGCGTTTGCTGCACGAGATGCCCACACAACGGACAAATGCCAGTCGGACGAATTTTGGCGGCAATGGCGCGTCCAGCCGACCCAAAGGCTCCGCGCAACCACCCACGTGATCCTGCACTCTGCGACGAACCGACGCCCTCCTGTAAGGTCTTGAGCAAGTCCTCAGCAATCAGCGCCACGCCTAACGCCGAGCGCCCCTCGGTCAGAATACGGGTGGTATGTGCTGCACAAAAGCCGCGTGCGTTGCGAATCTGCTCACGCCAGTGGACATTGGTCACCTGATCGTACAGGGTATAGTCGATGTAGCGGCGCTCGTCGCGGTCGTTCAGCACGCAGACCGGGCAGCGTGGCTGCCCATAGGCATTGTGGAGGTCCGACGGCGAGACTTGTTTGACGAGCATTCCTTACTCCTTTACCTGACCACTGACGACCGACCACCGACGATTGACCACCGGAGTACGACATAGAAATATAGTGCCATATTTCATGCTTGCCTAATTGCTAATGCGGTTGAGTTCGCGCTCAGCCTCGGTGCGCCACGGATCACCTTCGGGGGCTTCATCGCGGATCGCCTCATAGATTGCGCGGGCGTCCGCACCATTGCCCTGCTCATCCAGCGAACGCCCCAGAAAATAGCGCGCCTCATAATAATCGGGTTGCAGCGTGACAGCACGGCGCAGTTCGCGCACCGCCTCGTTATAGTTACCTGCTGCACGATACGCCCGCCCCAGCCAATAGTGGCCCTGCGGGAAGTTGTCGTTGAGCCGCACTGTCGCCCGAAACTCATCAATGGCGTCGGCAGTCTGCTGCTGACCAAGCAAGAGCACACCACGCCGGAAATGCGGCTCGTACCAGTCATCACGTGCCTTGATCGCCTGTTCGTAGGCCGCCAGCGCACGGTCGGTCTGATTGAGTGCTGCGTTGATGTCACCAATGGTCATCAGCGTGTTGGCATCCGAGGGGTTGCGCTCGACGGCAAGCGCAAGTTCGCTCAATGCCTCGTCAATGCGACCACTCTTCCAGAGCGCCTGCCCTGAACCCGACAACGCCGCCGCATTGCCTGGTGATAGCTCCTTGACACGCCCATACGTCGCCAACGCACCCGCTACATCATTGGAAGTAAGTTGGGCATCACCAAGTGCTAGCAAGAGCGGCACGCTATTGGGGCTGGTGTCCAGCGCACGCCGGAAGTGTCCGAGCGCAATATCGACATTGCCACGTGCCATTGCCGTGCGTCCCAAGCCCAAATATGCGACGGTCAAGGCGCTGTCGCGTTCCAATGCCAGATTATATTGCTCGATAGCCTGATCATATTGTCCACGTTCGCGGTAGATGTCGCCCATACCGACGATCGCCAGCGTATAGTTACCACTCGCCAGTTCAAGCGCCTTCTGCTCCTCACGTTCGGCCTCGTCAAGCTGTCCCAGCGCGAGGTAGGCGGTGGCAAGACCGTGGTGCGCCTCGTGAGATGCAGGCTGAAGGCGAATCGCGCGATTGAAGGCATCAACCGCCGACTGTGGCGCGCCGTTCTCCAGCAGTGTTTCGCCCAGCCGTCGGAACGAGAGTGGATCGTTGCCATTCAGCGCCACCGCCGCACGCCATTCGTCGGCTGCATCGTCGGTGCGTCCCAAAGCGGTCGCCAGTAGCTTGCCGCGCTCGACGTGTGGACTTGGCCGGGTCGGGTCGGCCTTGATCGCCTGTTGCAAGAGCTTATCGACGGCATTGTAGTTTGGATTGGGACGCGCCAATGCCACAAGAGCTTGTTCCTCATACACTTCGGATGAACCCGGCGCAGCCACAAGCGCACGCTGCAGCACACCATCGGCGGCATCCAATTGTCCACTCTCGCGGTACATACGCGCCAGTAGCACCAACGAGGGCGCGTCGTTACGATTTGCCAGCGGCAGGAGCAGCGCCTCCGCCTCCACCAGCCGTCCCTGCTCGCGTAGCGCCGTCACCAGATTGACCGTCGCTTGAGTTGATGGTCGGTTCTGAATCAGCCAACGCAGATGCGGCTCGGCATCGGCCCAGCGTCCATCCTCGCTCGCTAGCTTTGCCAGCAGTTCGTGCGCCGGAAAGAAGCGTCCGTCAGCTTCAAGCGCAGCATTGAGTTCGTTGGCGGCGTCACCGCGACGGCCTTCCTCAATCATCAATTGCGCCCGACCATAGAGTGCCTCAGGGCGCGGAGCCAGTGTTGCGGTCGGCACCGAAGTCGTCGTCAGGGCGATGGCCTCTTCCCAAGCACGCGCAGCGTATTGCGAATCGCCAGCAAGGTAGGCCGCGCGTCCGCGCTGATACTGCAATTCATACTGAAGGCTGCCGCCGGGAGCCTGCCGCAGCACCGCCATATCCGTGTCGATCGCCTGCTCAAGCGGTGTGCGATTGCCTCGTATTGCATCCCACAAGCGCCAGAAACCGTTGCGTGGCGCACCCTGCAAAAGTCGCCCCTGTTCAACCATCGTCAGCACAAGTTGGTAGCGCCGATTCAACAGTTCTTCTTCGAGCCGACGAGCCTGTGTTTCCATCAGGCGCTGCATGGCTGGACGCCCATCCACACCATAAGCATTGGCCCGCCGCAGATATTCGGCGTGCATCGCCTCGACCTGTGCGACACCACGCTCGCCCTCCTCGCGCACCTCAGTCAGTTGTGCCGCCGTGCGTTCAGGGTCAGATTCCAGTTCCCATTCGAGCCGTCCGGTCGTCGTTGCGACATCGGTCAGCGCCAGCATCGCCCGTTCGCTCAAAGCCGGACCATTCTCAGAATCAAGCGTCAAGACCTGATTGATCGCCTGTCGCGCATCGTCGAGTAGTCCGGCGCGGCGCGAGGCTTCGGCAAGTGCAGCAAGTGTCGCTGGACGCGGATCGGCGTGGGCGGCAGCGGACAGGTCGGGCAAGGCGTCGGCGGGGCGATCCTCGTTCATCAGAAGCCGTCCCAGGTTCGCGTGTGCCGCCACCATGTTCGGTTGGAGTTCCAGCGCACGCATCAAGGCTTCGCGGGCATCCTCGTTGCGCCGCTGATCGAGCATCAAGGCTCCGAGATTGTTCCACTGTTGCGCCGATGGCACACTTTCGAGCGCACGGCGCGTTTCTGTTTCGGCGTCGGTGAATAGTCCCTCGCCCCAAAAGACGATTGCACGCAGGGTCGCCGGTAGCTCAGGGCGGAGCGTGCCGTCATAGCGGCGGGCAAGTTCGCCCAACATATCCGTGGCGCGGTCGGCGTCGCCGCGCGAGAATAATACAATGCCGTCGAGCAGCGAAGGCAGCACTGCACTGGCATTCATTGGCACCAATGCCAGATCGAAATGCTGAGGGATGGTGAGATGCGCGTCGAACCCCTGCCAGCGACTTGGCTCGAAGGGAACACCAGGGAGCCAAGTTAGGTGAGGCATGAGGCTCGGCGTTGCGGCTGTGCCGCCGGGGAGCGCCGCGCCCCAGATCAAGAGGTCGATGCTATTCGCCGACGAGACCGCCAGCGCTTCTTCAGGAGTCGTCACACGGTCCTCGATGACGGCAAGATTGACCGACGTTTGCATCTGGTTTGCAAGCTGATCGCGCAACTGCTCAGCCAGTAGCAGTCCGGACCGTTCGTCGCCGCCCTCGACCACGAACGGCGCGACCCGCACCACAAACTCCGAAGCTGGTCCGGGTCGTGTGGAATCGCCCAGTACAAGGCTAGCGATTAGCCAGATGGCGACGACGGCAATCAGCGCCATCACAAGCATCCCGCTCCGACCGCGCGCTGCTAGCCATACAGGCAGGGGCATAGACGGCAGCACGGGATAGCGACGCGCATGGTGTGTCGTGGGTTGCTTGCGCGGCAGGGACGTTGATGAAGGAGCAGCGGCTGAGCGCTGTCGTGCTGGCGCGGTTGGCAGCGGTGCAGCGTCAGGGTCGCCACTATCAGGCGGCACAGCGGGCGCGGGATCGCCACTCGTAGGAGGCGTCGGGGCAGCACTCGGTGCGGACGTGTTGAGTGATTGTCGGCGCGGGGCGGTGCGGCGAGGCTGTGGCCGTACCCGTTTGGTCTGCGATTCCGACCAAGCAATCGCAGCAGCAGCGGCGAGGCAGAGGGCAGCCAACACGATGATCAACGTTTGGACCATGTTGTGCGGCCTCTGGAAGGACTACGGGACGAAGCCCCTACGCTAAACTAACGAATGAACGCGGCGTGGAGGTTAGCGGGTCAGCCTCAATGCCGAGCAGGTAGTCCGTCCCGACGCGGAGCACTGCTGCTCCTGATTATACTTCGGTTAGGCGCAGAAGTTCGCCGATGTTGGCACTCGACTGCTCGATGCTGACATCGGGCGGCAGAGCAGCGCGCGCTCCTGCCGAGAGGGCTTGTTGGATTTCCTCATTGCGCCTGGTCACGACTACGATAGGCAGGCCGGGCACTCTCACATGCAAGTCATCGAGAATATGCCAGGCGTTCGGGAAGGCGGTATCGAGCACGATCAAGTCGGGATTCTCGGCAAGCAAGTCCGACGGTGATTGGTTTGCCTCTACCATCAGGACGCGACTGCCTGTATGTTCACTGGCGGCAAGCATATCCTGGCATCGTTGTGCGTCAGCACATGCGATCACGACTAACGGTGCCTGACCACGTCGGTCAATTATCACAGGTGTGGTCGGCTGGCGGCGTTCGTCGATGGCGAACGAGCTACCCGCCGTTTTTTTTGCAAAACTCTTCATCTCGGCAGCGACCGTCGAGACATCATCATACGATTCAAACTTGCGGTGATGTGTATCGACGATACCAATCGACAAGCTGACCATGCCGAAACGTCGCGGCGTTCCAAAGCGGTCAATGCCGGGGAGGTAGCCACGCTCATAGTCTTCGGGGTCATACAGCACGCCGATCGAGGCATCAAAGCGTTCGATCAGCCGTTCAGCAAAGGCATCCGCGCCATCCGACGCCGTGACGATCACAAAGTCGTCACCACCGATATGACCAACGAAGTCATCTTCTAGCGCACGTTCACGCTTGATCTCTACGATTAGGTCGCCGACCAAACGGATCACGCGGTCGCCACGCCCAAAGCCATAGGCATCATTGAACGACTTGAAGTTATCGATATCGACCCAAAGCAGGCTGAAATTGCGGTTGTTGCGGAGGCGATAGGTAACTTCTTCCTCGACCAGAAGATTGCCTGGCAAGCCGGTAAGTGGGCTATTCACCGGCATACGGGCGGCACGACGCAGGTTCGCCCGCACGCGCGCCACCAGCAAATCATTGTCGAAGGGTTTGGTGATGTAATCGTCGGCACCGCTTTCAAAGCCCATCACCGCTTGCTGCGAGGTCACCTGAGCGGTAATCAAAAGCATTGGCAGATGGCTTGTACGGGTGTCATTGCGTAACTGGCGAATGACCTCAAGGCCATCCATCACCGGCATGAGCACGTCGATCAGCAGGAGGTCTGGCAATGAGTCGTGTGCAGCACGAATCAACGCATCGCCGCTGGGAACGGCGATAACTTCATAGCCCTGGCCTTCAAGTACCGCTGTGATCAGCGCACGCAGGACAGGATCGTCATCTGCTACGAGGATTCGTTCAGCCATGATTACTCAGCGTACATTCCATACTGCCGCGCCGATAGTGGCGTGGACTTCTCAGGCTGTGCATTTCCTATGCACGTTCACCCGTATGTTGCTCGAACAAATCGAGAATACGGGCCAGTTCCTCGTCAGGAGCCACACCAGCGTTTTGCAAGATGACAGCACCATCGGGGACCAACATATTCTTCTTGTCGAGTGCGTCACGTCGTCGCAGGTCTTCCGCGACGGTATCAAGAGTAATCGCAGTGCCTTGTCGCTGAAGTTCGTTATATCGTCGCTGGGCTCGTTCGTCAAGCGGTGCTTCCAGATATAACTTGAACGGCGCGTCCGGCATCACAACTGAGCCAATATCGCGCCCAACCATGACGATGTTGCCACGATTGCCGATGGCACGCTGTTGTTCGCGGAGCGCCGAGCGTACCTCAGGATACGCCGACACGGTCGATACATTGCGATCAACTGCGATGTCACGAAGTCGTGCTGTAACATCGTCGCCATCTGCGAGGACCGCATACGGGTACGAACTTGTCTCGGTTGGGGGGAGGACTTCGAGCAAGGTCGTGCGTGCGAGATGTGCTAATGTTTCCGGCTCATCGAGCGCGATTCCACGTTCAAGAGCGACGACAGTCAAAGCGCGATATAAAACCCCGGTATCGAAAAAAACGTAGTTGAGATGTTGTGCGAGCAATGTTCCCAGGGTGCTCTTGCCCGACGCTGCCGGACCGTCGATCGTAATCACTGTGGGTGCGCGCATTAACTCCACATCCCTCCTCGCAGTATCAGTGATTGTAGCATGTTGGTGAGTTGCACCGCAAGAGTACAAACGAACAATTGCATACTCATACACCGCACAGCCCCCCAAGGTATAGGAGCATCACTGGTAAGCAATTTACGTGCCTATCATCGGGACAAACGCGAGCAAAACGGCACAAAAAAGCACCGGATGCCCAAGCATCCGGTGCTTCATTTCATCCTACGAAACCTTTAGCGCATCCCCACCGTCAACGCCTGTGGCACCAGCTGGAGCACGGGCGACGAGAAGATACCTTGCAGCAGCACAACCGCTGCGGCAATGGTCACGCCAATCAGCAAGGGCGAGGTGGCGAACGAGCGTGCAGTCGTTTCGCGTTCGCGCATGTACATATTGACAATGATTCGCAAATAGTAGAAGGCCGAAATGATGCTGGTCAGCAGACCGATCAGGGCCAACCACCAGTACCCCGCGCTGTAGGCAGCGGTAAAGACGAAGAACTTAGCGAAGAAGCCCGCGAATGGCGGTACACCAGCAAGCGACAACATGAAGGCCGCCATCGCCGCGCCGAGGATCGGCTGTCGCCAACCTAGGCCATACAGGTCCTTGAGGTCGAAGCGTTCCTCACCCGCATTTTCCAGCGAGATCACCACCGCAAACGCACCCAAGTTGGTCAGGCCGTATGCCAGCAGGTAGTACAGGAAGCCTTGGAAACCGATGCTGTTGCCAGAAAGCAGACCCGTGAGGATGAATCCGGCGTGTGCAATCGAGGAGTAGGCCAACATGCGCTTGATGTTGGTTTGGGCCACAGCCACGACATTACCCACGATCATGGTTAGTGCCGCCAGGATCGCCAGCACGTTCTGCACGGCAGGCAGCACATCGAGCGGCAGTGCCAACTGCAGCACGCGCATGAGCGCGGCGAAGCCAGCGACCTTGGTTGCTGCCGACATATAGGCAGCAACCGGCGTGGGCGAGCCCTCGTACACATCTGGCGTCCACATATGGAACGGAGCCATCGAAACTTTATAGCCGAAACCGACCAGGATCATACCAACGCCCGCCAGCAGCAATGGGCTACTCGCCAGCGTGGGATTGGCACGAATCGCGTTCCCAATCGCCTGAAGATCGGCGGTGCCAGTCGCGCCGAAGATTAGCGCGATACCGTAGATCAGGAAGCCTGCCGCGAACGAGCCGTACAGCAGGTACTTCATGGCGGCTTCTTCGGAGCGAATCTGTGGATAGGCGAACCCCGCCAGCACATAGAGGCTGATCGAGAGCCATTCCAGCGCCAGGAACAGGACGATCAGATTATGACCGTGCGCCATGAACATCATCGCCGCCGTTGCAAACAGCACCACGACATAGTATTCGCCGCGCTCGATGCCTTGGCGTTGGTTGTAATCGGTCGAGAACAGGATCGTCACCGCCGTCACCACCAGCAAAATCCAGTCGATCAGGATCGCGGTGTTATCGGTGACGATCATGCCCGCGAAACTTGGTTCGCCCGCACCGTTCCAGGGGACTAACCCCACTAGCGCAGACACCACAACACCGCCGAGCGCGAGATACGCGGTCGTGCGTTTGTTGGCGATGAACAAATCGACGAGCAGCAGGACCGTCGCCCACACCACCAGCACCAGCGGTGAGGCAAGAGCGGACCAGTTTAGGAGTGGCAATTGCATACTGTTTTATCCGTACAAACCGTTGTGCGTGATCGACGACCGACGACGGGGCGCACGGCGGGGTTCACGTAACCCCCGCCATCCCGTGCGATATTATTGTGTGCTTGCGACCGGCAGGGCTTCGACCTGTTGCGACAGTGCCGCCACCGACGTATTCATACCATTGAAGAACGGCGTTGGGTACATGCCGATCAGGATGATCAGGAGCAGCAATGGTGCGACGACGCCAATCTCAAAGCGCGTCAGATCGCGTACCTTAGGTTGCAGGTCGTTGACATCTCCCATCATCAGCTTACGGAACAGCCACAGGAGATACACCGCAGACAGCACCACGCCAATCAGCGCGACCGCAGCGAAGCCCGCACCCAACACAGCCGATTTTGCCGTGCCGAACAGGATCGTCACTTCGCCAATGAAGCCGTTGAGACTCGGCAGACCAATCGAGGACAGCACGACCAGCAGCATGACGTAGCCATAGACCGGCATGGATTTCCACAGACCACCGAAAGATTCGATATCGCGTGTGTTACGTCGCTCGGCGATGTAGCCGATCAAAAGGAACAGCGCGCCTGTCGAGATACCGTGATTGACCATCTGCAAAATCGCGCCGTTGATGCCCTCAGGCGTTAGCGAGAAGATGCCCAGAATCACAAAACCGAGGTGGCTGACCGAGGAATAGGCAACCAGTTTCTTGATGTCCTGCTGCCCGAACGCCGTAATCGCACCATAGATAATGCCGATCACCGCCAGCACACCGATGGCCGGCGCAAAATACTGCGACGCCGTCGGGAACAATTGGACATTGAGGCGCAGGAGGCCATAACCACCCATCTTCGCCAGCACACCCGACAGGATCACCGTGACCGCCATCGGCGATTCGGTATAGGCATCAGGCAGCCAGGAGTGGAAAGGCCAAAGCGCCATCTTCACGGCAAAGGCGATGAAGAAGCAGAGGAACAGTGCGTTGCCCACGGTCGATTCGATTACGAAAGCACCACTTCGCAGATCGGCAGCGATGTCAGGAATGCTGAAGCTATTGGCTCCGTGCAGCACATACACACCGATGATGCCGAGCAGCATAAAGATCGAGGCGGCGAAGGTATACACGAAGAACTTCACGGTGGCAAGAATGCGGCGGTCGCCGCCCCAGATGCCGACCAGGAAGTACGAAGGCACCAGCGTCCATTCCCAGAAGATGTAGAACAAGAACATATCCTGGGCCACGAACACGCCCAACATGCCGGTTTCAAGCAGAAGCATGAAAGCCATGAAGGCGCGAACGCGCGTCCCAATTGCGTTCCAGGACGAAACGAGCGCGATCGGTGTCATCAGAGTGGTCAAGAGGACCAGCCATACCGACAGGCCATCCACGCCCAGGAAGTATTGCGCGCCGAACGCCGGAATCCAGTTGACCCGTTCCTGCAACTGCAACCCGGCCTCAGCCGCGTTGAAGAATCCAAGACCAGGAATGAGCGCGAGCGAGATGACGAACACCACGACGCTCCAGATGAACGCCAATCGTTTCGCCGCATCGGCACTCATCGGAGCCAACAACGCCAGTGCGCCCAGCGTCGGCAACCACACGATGAGTGATAAGAGAGGAAAACCAGCCATTATGAATCCTCGAATATTCGACCAACGACCAACGACCAATGACCAACGACGGAACCAACTTTCAGTCATTCACTGCAGTTGGTCGTTCGTCGTTGGTCGTTCGTCAAACTTATCTCATCGCAATGAAGCTAAAGTAGCCGATGACGGCGACTGCGCCGACCAGGAATACCAGCGTATACGAGCGCAGGTAGCCGGTTTGGCTGAGACGGAGTTCTTCGCCGCTCCAACCAACCAGGCGGGCAACGCCGTTGACTGCGCCGTCGATACCGCGCGGGTCAAAGACTCGTGCAAACCAGCGCGCCACGGCACGGAACGGTTGCATGAAGAAGCGCACATAGGTGTCCGAACCCCACGCTGTCTCGAAACCCTCGAAGAACACGCCCAGATATGGGATCAGCGGGTCCTTGAAGGTCTTGCGCCATGCGTTGAAGGCGTACACACGCCAACCGATGAATCCTGCCAACAGCGCCAGCGCCAGCGTCAGAATCATCGTGACATAGTTGACCACTGGTTCGCCCTCGCTGAATACCGGATCGAGGAACGGATGCAGCCATGCCAGATGAAAGAAGGGAATATTGATGAAGCCAACCAGCAACGACAGCACCGCCAGAATCACCAGTGGCGTCGTCATGATCGGCTCACTCTCATGTGCATGGACGCTGGGATCACGCGGCGTTCCGAGGAAAACCAAGCTGATCTGTCGCGCCATATAGAAGGCCGTGAGCATCGAGGTAATGATTAGAAGCACGGCTGCCGCCCAGTTGGTGGTCCACAACTGTCCAATGATTTCATCTTTGGACCAGAAACCAGCGAACGGAAAGATACCTGACAGGGCTAGCGCACCAACCACATAGGTCCAGAAGGTGCGCGGCATCGCCGAGCGCAAACCACCCATGCGACGCATATCCTGTACATCGCCAGTGCCGTGAATCACAGCACCAGCCGCCAAGAACAAGAGCGCCTTGAAGACGCCGTGTGTCAGCAGGTGGAAGATACCAGCCGTATAGTGACCCGCCGCAACCGCTGCGACCATGAAGCCAAGCTGTGATACGGTCGAGTAAGCCAGCACCTTCTTGATGTCGTACTGCCCGATAGCAATCGAAGCGGCGACGAAGGCGGTGAGGGCGGCAACCATCACGAGGAAGTTCTGCATGGGCAACGCGCTTGACACCCAGATCGCATTACTCCGGGCGATCAGGTACACACCCGATGTCACCATCGTAGCGGCATGGATCAGCGCCGAAGCGGGCGTCGGGCCAGCCATTGCATCAGGAAGCCAGATAAACAGGGGAATCTGTGCCGACTTGCCAGCAACGCCGATAAAGATTAGGAAGGCGAGCAGGGTGCCAAGACCAAACGGTCCGATTGCCACACCACTCAACACTTCGAGCGCACGGCTGAATACCTGCTGGTAGATCAACGTGCCGAAGTAGCGATAGATCAAGAGAATCGCCAGCAGCAAACCTATGTCGCCGATACGATTGATAATAAACGCCTTGAGCGAGGCATCACGGGCGTCGCGGCGCTCGAAGCTATGACCGATCAGGAGGTAGGAGCATAGGCCCACGCCTTCCCAACCAAGGAACATCAGCAGATAATTGTTCGCCAGCACGAGCACCAGCATTGATGCGACGAACAGATTGAGGTAGACAAAATAGCGGACGGGACGGCTGTCATGCGACATATAGCCAATCGAATAGATGTGAATCAGCAGACCCACACCCGTGATCAGCAGCACCATCACCATCGACAATGGGTCAAGCATCAAGCCAAACGGAACTGAGAGCGGTCCGGCCTGAATCCATTGATACAGCATGAAATCGACGGTGCGTTCTTCGGCGGGACGTCCGAGCAGAAGCGCGAACGTCACCAGAGCCACAATAAACGCGACTCCCATCACACCGCTGGCGACCAAGCCCGCCTGACGAACCTGGCGAACGAAGAGGGCGTTGATCACCACCCCGACGAGTGGCAGCACAACGAGCAGAGCTACCAGTGTTTCGATCATTATCTCTCCTGGAACGAATACTCAACCGATACCCGAACGAGCCCTAGCTTATCCGTGCATCGTGCTGACATCGTCGACGTTGGTCGTCTGTTTGGTGCGGAAAATGCCAACCAGCAATGCGAGGCCGACCGCGACCTCGGCAGCAGCAACGGTGATAACAAAGAACGTCATAATTTGCCCATCGACGCTGCCCCATTCGCGGGAAAACGCCACGAGCGCGAGGTTGGCTGAGTTCAGCATGAGCTCAACCGACATGAAAATCACCATCACGTTCCGGCGAGTCAGCACGCCGACCGCACCAATCGAAAACAGGATGGCACTCAAAAGCACATAATAAATCGTAGGAACCATAGCTTTTTCCTTATTGGGGCATAGGGGTTAGAGAGTAGGGCATGGGGAAAGCCGAAACCTTGACACTCTACGAACTCCCCTAATCCCTATCCTCTATTCCCTATGCCCCCGTCTTCGCTCGGCTCTTGAGCGTCAACACCACCGAACCGATTAACGCGACCAACAGCAGGAACGAGGTCATCTCGAACGGGAGCAGATAGGTCGTGAATAAGGCTTCGGCAATTGCCCTCGGCGCGCCAATTTCGCCGGTTACCGGCGGGGCAGCGGCGGTCGTAATCGCCTGTTGATTCCAGATCACGATCGCGGCTTCCAGAAACAACAACACACCTAGAACGATTGCGAGTGGTTGTTGCCAGGCCAATCTGTTTTGCTCGGATTCCGCACGTTCGGCTCCCAGCAACATGATCACGAACATGAACAGCACCATGATCGCGCCCGCATAGACGGTGATCTGAATCATCGCCAGGAAGGGTGCCTGGAGCAACAGATACAACACCGCGACGCTGGTAAAGTTCAACACCAAGAACAATGCCGAATGCACCGCGTTTGGACTCAGCAGCATCGCAATCGCACACGAGATCGAGACGAGCGCCGTAATCCCGAAGATGACGTACTCCATACTTCTCCGAAAAGATAACCGTTGTCAGTTGGGACACCAGACTGGCCCGGTGTCCCAACAGGGTCTACAGGTCGATTTGTGCCGGTGGGTTCGGCGGACGGTTCAAGTTCTGCAAAATGGGTGGCGGGTCGCCCGTACCTTTGTCAGCCGCGACCAAGAGCATGTCTTTGGTGAATACTGCTGACTTACGGTCGTAGAACGACAATTCGTATTGGTGCTCCAGCACGATCGCGTTGGTGGGGCAGGCATCTTCGCAGTAGCCACAGAAGATACAGCGAAGCATGTTGATTTCATAATTCTTAGCGTAGCGTTCGCCGACCGAGAGTGGAGCAGACGGATCGTTCTCGGCGGGCTCAACAAAGATCGCGTCGGCAGGACATGCCGCCGCACACAACGAGCAGCCGATACAGCGTTCCAGCCCGTTCTCAAAGCGTTTGAGCTCGTGGCGTCCCCGGAAACGCTCACGAACGGGACGCTTAACTTCCGGGTATGAGATTGTGACCGGGCGTTTGGTCAAATATTTGAGAGTCGTGCCAAGACCCTTGAGCAGATCAAGCATTCGTTAGTTCCTCGCTATCCAAAAAGGACGCCGATGACGGCAATATCGCCAAAGAGTACCGCCAGCACAGCTGTCGCGGCGACCGTTGCGAGCGATATCGGCAACAAGCGCTTCCAGCCGAGGTCCATCAACTGGTCGTACTTAATGCGTGGCAACGTCGCTCTGATCCAGACCGAGACGAACAGGAACAGCAGCAGTTTGAGCAGGAAGTAGCCGACCGATACAAGCGCCGCAATATTGGCATAGCCCGATGCTTGCAGCATGCCGACGCCCGGTCCGTTCCAGCCGCCCAAGAACAGTGTCACACCGATGCAGCTAACGGCAATCAGCTTAATATACTCAGCCATGAAGAACAAGGCGAATTTCATGGACGAATACTCAGTATTGTAACCGCCGATAAGCTCCTGCTCGGCTTCGACAAGGTCGAAAGGCGCACGTACAACTTCGGCGGTTGAAGCCAGCCAGAAGATACACAGGGCAATAAATCCTGTCGGCTTGAAGACATTCCACCAGCCGGTCTGATCGGCGACGATGTCGCGCAGACTCATTGAGGACGCCAGCATCACTGGCACCATCACCGCCAAGCCCAACGCAAGTTCATACGAGATCAGTTGTGCTGCGGAACGAATGCCACCGAGCATCGAATATTTGTTGTTCGATGACCAGCCACCGAGCGTAATGCCATAGACGCCGATCGATGTGACTGCCAGCAGGAACAGCACGCCGACATTGAGGTCGGTGAACTGTAACGGCACGGTGTTACCGAACAGCATCATGTCGGCACCCACTGGAATGACCGCGAACAGGAGAATCGCCGGGATCATGCCCAATGCCGGAGCGATGGTATAGATGACCTTGTCGGCTTCGTCAGGAATGATGTCTTCCTTGAAGAACAGTTTGACCGCATCGGCGAGCGGCTGGAAGAATCCAGCCGGACCCACACGATTTGGACCAAGGCGATTCTGGAAGCGTGCCAGAAGGCGGCGCTCGAACAGCGTCATATACGCGAAGGCGGTCGTCGCTACCAAAAAGATCAGCAGCGCCTGGATCAGGGTGATCAGGAGTTGAATAAATGGATTCATCTATCCCTCGATCTTTTCGATACGAACTGGTGTCATCACGCCAGTCTGGACCGCGCCAAGCGGAATGGTTGCGAGGTCTGGCACGAGTGCCGTTCCATCAACGGCATCCTTGACCACACGGGACCACAGTTCGATGGTGCCGATGCTTGAGGTCATACGAACGCGGTCACCCGACGCGATGCCCAAGCGTGCCGCATCGTCCTTGCTGAGTCCGACATAGGGATCGGACACCCAGAACGACAGGGCATCGGCGTTTTCCATCAGCGTGCCGCCATTGAATGTGCGCGGCACCGAAACCATCATCAACTGTCCGTTCAGCGTCGGGCGGTCGGTGGGCTTCGCAAAGATGAAGTCGAAGGACGACTTGCGCTGTTCAGCCAGCGTGGGCCACTGAATGCCAAGACCTTCGGTATTGTGATAGGAAGTGCCGTCGTAGTAGACGTTTTCGTTGAGCGCCTGACGACCCCAGACACCACCAGTCGAGCGCAGTTTGTCGTAGCTTGCGCCGCTGTAGATGCCAACGGTCTTGACGATCTCAGCATTCACATCGTCAGTCGAGCGATACATCCACGGTCGCGCTGCGGGAGCTTCGGCGACTGCCGTTGCGCCACGATTCTTGCCCTTGCCTCCAGCAACAGTCGCGACGGGCTCAGGAATCAGCGCCGTAATCGCGCGTCCGAGCGTGGCGAAGATCTGCCAGTCGGGGCGGGCCTCGCCGGGCGATTGGCGCGCCTGACGGAAGCGTTGCACGCGGCGTTCGCCGTTCGTAAAGGTGCCATCGCGCTCCGCGTATGCCGCCGCCGGCAGCACCACATCGGCGAGTTGCGCGGTCGGGGTCAGGAACAGTTCCTGCACGACCACGAAATCGACCCGTTCAAGGGCCGCCGCTGCGGCAGGGGAAACCGCCGCCGGATCAGAGCCAGCTACATACAGGGCGCGGATGCGACCGTTGGTTGCAGCATCGATGATCTCACGGATGCCCATGCCGCGCTGCGGCACATTGGTGTAGCCCGGTCCACGGTCGGGGCGGATACCCATGTCAAGCGCGCCACGTGTGTTGTTGTAGCGTAGGATCGGCAGCGCACCGCTACCTTTCTTGCCGACCTTGCCAGTCAGCAGCAGCAGGTTGCCGAGCGCCTGGGGCATTCCCTTGCCCAGTGTCAAGGCTTCGCGTCCGTAGACGACGACCAGATTTTCAGCCTTCGCCAGCGTGGTTGCAACGCTCTTGATCACATCTTCGGCAATGCCAGTGCGCTGTGCAACTTCACCCAATGCATAGGGTTGGAGCGAGGCACGTAGCTTTTCGAGGCCACGTGTGTTTTCGCCAACCCAGGCTGCGTTCTGCTCGCCAGCGTCGAGGATGGCGCGCAGGACGCCCATCATGAACAATTCTTCGTCGCCATACTGATAGCGCACGTCGCGGGTCGCGCTTGCACCCAGCTTGGTGGGGCGACCATTGGCGACGATGATGTCGCCACCGCGGCGCATGATGCCGCGCAGACGCAGAAGGTACATCGGGGCTTCTTCTTCGGGGTCGGCACCGATCACCAGCACCGCCGTGCCCTTACCCAAGTCGCCCAGATTCGTGCCCGTAGCGAGGCCATAGGCATAGCCGAGGTCATCGTGTTCGCCTTCATCGGCAGAGCCGGAGCGTGAGTCGATGTTGGGCGATTGCAGGGTTTCGCGGATCAGTTTCTGGAACAGGTACAGGTCTTCGTTGGCGAGACGGCCCGACGCCAGACCAGCAATCGCGTTGCCGGAGTGGGTCTGGAGGACGCTTGCAAACTTGTTGGAGATGATCTCGATGGCTTCGGCCCAGGTCGATTCGACCAACTGACCGTTGCGGCGCACCAGCGGCTTTTCGATACGCTTGTCGCTCTCGACGAAGTGGTAGCCCCAGCGTCCACGGTCGCACAACCAGATTTCGTTGACGTTCTCGTTTTCACGCGGCTGTACACGCTTAATCTCGCGGTAGCGCATGTCGAGTGTCAGGTTACATCCTGCCGGGCAATGCGGGCAGATCGACGGGACGGGCTTGACTTCCCACACACGCGGCGCGATGCGGTATTCGTGGTTCATCAGCGCGCCGACCGGGCAGATGTCCACCGTGTTGCCAGAGAACTTGGAGTTGAATGGCGGGTCGGACTTCGAGATGATCTGCCAGTTGCGGCCACGGTTGGCGAAGCCAAGCACCGGGTCGCCCGCGATTTCGTCCTCGAAGCGCACACAGCGCGCACAGAGGATACAGCGTTCGCGGTCGAGATCGATCATCGGACTGAGCGGAATTGGCTTTTGGAAGTGGACCTTGTCCTCATAGTCGAAGCGCGACTTGCCGGGTCCGTGTGCCATCGTCAGGTTCTGCAATGGACACTCGCCACCCTTGATACACACCGGGCAGTCAAGCGGATGGCTCGACAGAAGCATTTCGAGCACGCCCTTGCGTGCGAAGGTGACGGCATCGGTCGTGGTCTTGACGACCATGCCCTGCGACACAGGGTTGGTACACGCCGTCTGCAAGCCGCGCATCATCATAATTTCGGGCTTGCCATCTGCGTCCAACACCGGCTGTTTGGTCGCCGGGTCCATCTTGGGGGTGCCAACTTCGACAAGGCACATACGGCACATGCCGACTGGCGTCAGCTTGGGATGATGGCAAAAGACTGGGATATTGATGCCGACCTGTTTTGCCGCCTCAACGACAACGGTGCCTTGCGGAACAGTGACCTCGATCCCATCAATTGTTAGGGTAATATCTGGCATATAGTTATCTCTTCGCGTGCGCGATTATTGCACTACAGCTTGCGGTTCGGTGGTCACAACACGGCCATTCGTCGTGTGTACATGCGGCATCGCGTGAGTATACCCTAACGGGCAACGACCCTCGTCGATATGCGCCTGAATTTCTTCCGAGAAGTATTTGATCGCCGAGTTCACCGCCGAAACCGACGATGGGCCAAGCAGACAGAAGCAGTTGTGTCCGGGGCCGAAGCCGATCTCGCGTCCGATGTCACTCAGGAGCGCGATGTCGCCCTGGCGTCCGCGTCCATGCTCGATGCGCTCCCAGACTTTGGTCAGGAAGTGCGTACCTTCACGACACGGCGCACACTTGCCACACGATTCGTGCTTGTAGAACTCATCGATCTTCATGGCTGCCGCAACCACACAGGTGGTTTCGTCCAGCACGATACAGGCACCCGAACCAAGCTCAGTGCCGATGGCGCGCAGGTCATCCCAGGCGAGCGGCACATCAAGGTGTTCAGGTTTATTGACCAGCCAGTTGGTCGAAGCACCGCCGGGGATCACGAACTTGAGTTCGTTGCCGTTGCGAATACCACCTGCGATGTCGTAGATAAATTGTCGCAGCGTGGTGCCCAGCGGAATCTCATAGTTGCCAGGGCGAGCGACGTGACCGCTGATCGAGATCGTCGCGGTACCGGGTGATTTCTCGGTGCCAACCGACTTGTACCACTCGATGCCCTTCCGCATAATCATCGACACATTGCTCAACGTCTGCACATTGTTCACAACGGTTGGCTTGGCATACAGACCCTTGACCGCTGGGAAGGGTGGGCGCAGACGCGGTTGGCCGATCTTGCCTTCCAGCGATTCGAGCAGCGCCGTTTCCTCACCGCAAATGTAGGCTCCCGCACCGCGATGCACATAGATGTTGATCTCTTGGTCGGTGCCAAGCAGATTCTTACCGACGAAGCCACGGTCGTAGGCATCCTTCAACGCTTTGTTGAGGCAGCGCGCACCGTAGGCATATTCGCCACGAATATAGATGTAGGCAGTGGTCGCACCCACGGCATAGGCTGCCAAGATGATGCCTTCGATCAACTGGTGCGGGTTCTGCTCGATGATCTCGTGGTTATTGAAGGTGCCTGGCTCCGACTCGTCGGCGTTACAGACCAGATACTTCGGGAAGATGTCTTTGGGAATGAAGCTCCACTTGACGCCGGTCGGGAAGCCCGCACCGCCACGTCCGCGAAGACCTGCATTCTTGACGAAGTCGATCACTTCTCCCGGTTGCATCGTCGTCAAGACACGCCGCGCATCATCGTAGCCACCGTCCTCGACATACACATCAATGTCGCCGAGGTTTGGGATCGTCCGATGACGAAAAACGATATATTCCTTGAGGAGCGGATTCGGGTTTTCCGAGCCAAAGCCGTTTGGCGCAGGCGTGCCTGGTGTCATAGTGTTATATCCTCTTGCGCGGTGACGATGCGATCGGGTTTGCGTCCCGACACCGTTCATCACACATATCAGTGTTCAGCGAGACGCCCGGAAATACTGATCGGCTCACCCCGAGCGACCTTGTCGCGGCACTCTGCAAGCAGGGCTTCGACTTTGTCGGGAGTGAGCTTGTACTTGAACTCAAGATTAGCCTGCAACACCGGAGCGGCATGGCACGCGCCGATGCACTTCACTCGTTGTAGCGAGAACAGACCGTCCTTGGACGGCGGCCCACCAGCGTTGACATCGAGGCGTTGTTCGAGGTCGGCGACCAACTCCTCTGCGCCATTGAAGCAACAGGGATTATCGTCGCAGACCTGCAACATCCACTTACCCGTCGGGGTATCGTAGAGCAGACTGTAGAACGTCACGACCTCGAAGGCATCCGTGTAGGGAATGTCGAGGATATCGGCAACCTCGCGCACGGCGCGCTCGGTCAGGAATCCATATTCATCTTGCGCGATGTAGCAGACCGGCAGAATCGCTGAACGCTTCGAAGGATAGCGTGTCAGGATCGCGGCGATCTCATCGGCATATTTATCAGCTAACATTAGTACTCCTCTATCGACCACCGACGAACCGGGTGTTGGGTGTTAGGATTGGGTATTAGGGGATGAGGTGCGAGAGACTTCAAACGTTTCTTGCCATCGCTCAGACCTAAACTCAAAACCCAGACTAAATCACCCAACACCTAAAACCCAATACCTAACATCCGCTTACCGATCTACTTCGCCCAATACCGGGTCAAGGCTTGCGACCATCGCCACCAAGTCGGCAACAAGATTACCCTTTGCCATATGTGGCAGGGCTTGTAGGTTGATGAATGATGGCGGACGGAAATGCACGCGGTATGGCTTGTTCGAGCCATCGCTCACCGCATAGCAGCCGAGTTCACCACGCGCCGATTCAATTGCCACATACACATCGCCCGCTGGAGGCTTGAACCCTTCGGTCCACAGCTTGAAGTGGTGGATCAAAGATTCCATCGAATATGTGATCTCCTCCTTCGCGGGAGGCCAAATCTTGCGATCGGTCGTTGCATACGGGCCGTCCGGCAGGTTGTCCAACGCTTGTTGTGCAATCTTGACGGCTTCGCGCATTTCTGCCACACGCACGTTGTAGCGATCATAGGTATCGCCAGTCGTGCCGGTGTGAACCTTGAAGTCATACTTTTCGTAACCCGAATATGGGAAGACCTTGCGGATGTCGTAGGGAACGCCCGTGGCGCGCAGGTTTGCGCCAGTCACGCCGAGCGCGACGGCATCAGCACCATTTAGCGTACCAACGCCAACAGTGCGGTTCTTCCAGATTGGGTTGTCGGTCAGCAGGGCTTCGTATTCGTCGATGCGCGAGGGCATAATGTCGAGGAACGCCTGGACAGTCGGCTTGAACTCGACCGGAAGGTCGTAGGCCAGACCGCCGGGGCGGATATAGCTTGTCATCATGCGGGCGCCTGACACAAGTTCAAAGATGTCGAGCAGCAGTTCGCGTTCGCGGAAGCAATAGAGGAAGACGCTCATGGCGGCGAGGTCGAGCGCATGCGTTCCCAACCACACGAGGTGGCTGTTGAGACGCGACAACTCACTCAGGAGCACACGAGTGACCTGAGCGCGTTCGGGAATCTCACAGTTGAGCAGCTTTTCGACTGCCAGCGAATACACGAGGTTATTGTTTAGCGGATTCAGGTAGTCGGTACGGTCAGTCAGCACCAGCGACTTCTGATAGGTCTTGGACTCGATCGTTTTCTCGATCCCTGTATGGAGAAAGCCAACGTCGGGCGCAAGTTGCACGACCGTTTCACCCGCCATTTCGACCGCCAGACGCAACACGCCGTGGGTCGAAGGATGGTGCGGTCCCATGTTGAGCACCATAGACTCATCAAGGGAACCAGTGCTGGCGCGGCGCGCGTTATCGGCGACGACCTTACGCGGCGATGGCACCTCAATCAAACGCGCAGCCGCAGCAATCACCGCCGCCGACGGGTAGGGTCCACCGCCACGCGACGCTTGTGGTTTCGCCACTTGTACGGGAATATCTTGTTCGACAACACTCATCTCGAACTTCTCCAAGCAAAGAAGGCGCGGGCGTTATTCCCGTGCATATGGCTTTTGTGCATCGACCTCGTCGTGGTTGAAGGTAAAGGCCACTTCCTCGTACACCAACGGCTCGGTTTTGCGCTGCGGATGACCGTCCCAGTCATCCGGCATCAAAATACGTTGCAGGTCGGGATGACCGTCAAACACGACGCCGAACATATCGTGGACTTCGCGTTCCTGATAATTCGCGGTCGGAAAATCGAGTGCGAGTGTCGGAACATGTGGAGCGTCCTCATCCGCGCCGACTTTCACCACAATACGGTGCTGGTTGACCGGCGACGTGAAATGATAGACGACCTCGAAGCGCGGCGTGCGTCCCAGGTAATCGACGCCTGTGACAGCGGTCAAAAAGATATATTGCAGTTCGCTGTCTTCGCGCAGCCAGACCGCTACTTGTGGTAGCGTCTCGGCGGCAATCGTGAAGGCAAGGTCGCCACGATATTCTTTGGCGCTGAGGATCGCATCGCCCCAGCGTCCCTCGACGCGCTCGCGTACAAAAGCATTATCTAGCGCCATTAGCGTTGCTCCGCAGGTGCCAGTTGCCGACGAGAAAGGTCAAGAACTTCGGTGGTCTCTTTCCAGCACAGTGGGATCCGAAGCTTGGAATTCACGTGACTTGAAGTCGCGG
>JADMIO011631496.1_pt1 | contig 107168 bp, 86 predicted proteins | sample 8958161 | NCBI WGS metagenome assembly JADMIO01 (sample SAMN16585339, study PRJNA669376) | soil metagenome | isolation source: Crop rotation soil | place: USA: Cullars Rotation, Alabama | collected 2011
CCGCCGCGGTGGCCCAACCCTCGGCCGCCACATCATCACCGCAAGATACATCGGAAACACAATGAGCGGCAGAAACAGCGTGCCGATAGCGAGCGCGAGTGCGTAGTAGATTTGGAATCGTCTGCGAGCCGAAGCAAGAACCCAGGTCGAAATAAGCGCCGAAACAGCAAACGCGGCGGGCATTATGAGCTCAAACAACTGACCCGCCGACATGTTTGTTCTTAAACTCACTACTTTGTCGGGCCTAAATCTCCACCCACCGTTGAGATCGACACAGAGCTCGAGAGTCCGAGTCCTGAAAGCCGTCCGGCCATGATCACGATCACTTCTCCCTTTTCAACCACGCCCGCTTCAAGCAATCGTTGCTCGCCGACTTTCAACATTTCTTCCGTCGACTGAGCGTGCTTGATAAGCAACGGCTCGACGGCCCAGATCAGCGATAGCTCCGACATCACCTCGGGACGGTGTGTGAGTGCGATGATGCGCTGTTCGTGGCGTATTGAAGAAAGTCTGCGCGCCATCAATCCCGACGCGGTGAAAACGGCGGTGACTTTCGTTCCCATCTCATCGGCGGCGAACGCAGCGGCTTCGCACAGCGCGCGACTGACGCGTCCTGATTGCCTGCCAAGCCAGCGTCTCAAGTTGTCTTCCGGGTGGTTCTCTCTGCCCGCCTCCGCCGACTCGACGATGCGCGCCATCATCGCAACTGCGGCATCGGGATAATCGCCCGCGGCAGTTTCGTTTGAAAGCATTACGCAATCAGTTCCGTCCCAAACGGCGTTCGCCACGTCAGACGCCTCAGCGCGCGTTGGCCGCGGGCTCGAAACCATCGACTGCAGCATCTGTGTGGCCGTGATTACCATCTTCCCGGCTTGAATCGAGCGCTCGATAATCCGTTTCTGATAAACGGGAACTAACTCAACGCTAGTCTCGACACCCAGATCTCCGCGCGCCACCATCACTCCGTCAGCCACGGCGATGATCTCGTCGAGATGATCGATCGCTTCCGCTTTCTCGATCTTCGCGATCAGCGGCGCACGGCCACCCGCTTCCTTGATCAACTGCTTCGCGTGCTCACAATCGCTCGCGGTTCTGACGAACGAGAGCGCAATGTAGTCAGCGTTCTGCTCGACGGCCCACTTGAGATCGACGATGTCTTTGTCGGTCAGCGATGCGATCGGAAGAGCGACGCCCGGCAGGTTGATTCCCTTGCGCTCGCCGAGCATTCCGCCGTCGACGACTTTGCAAATGACGTCAGTGTCGGTTGCGCTTTCGACGATGAGCGAGAGCGCGCCGTCGTCGAGCAACATGCGTGTGCCGGGTTGCACTACGCGCGGCAGGTCGCTGTAGTTAGTGGAAACCTGACGCTCGTCGCCGGCGACTGATCGAGTCGTGATCGTGAACAAAGATCCCGCTACTAGTTTTATAGGCTGATCGTCTTTCAACTCCCCGGTGCGAATCTTTGGTCCGGAAAGATCGACGAGAACTGCAATCGAGCATCCGAGTTTTGCTGCCGCGGCGCGCGCGCGCTGGATGTCTTCGGTCTTTTCTTCGTGGGCGCCGTGCGACATGTTTATGCGCACGCCATTCGCGCCGCCGGCGATCAGTTTCTCTATCATGTCTGGTTCGCGAGAAGCTGGGCCAAGCGTGATTAGAATCTTTGCTTTTCTCAAAATTTGAACCCGTCTGTTAGTTCGTTGGTGTCTTCAAGGCAGTCTCGACGGCGCTGTCGAGATAAGTGCCGGTGCTCGATCCGAAGCCGATGAAACGTTGCACAAGCTGGCCCTGCCGATCGAAGACGAATGTTTGTGGAATAGCGTCCTGGCCTGCCAGCAAAAAGCTCGCTAGCTCTTCGTCTGGTTGGGCGAGCGGATATTGAATGCCGAAATCTTTCGCGAAAGCGGGCACGCGCTCGTTGTCGCCTGGTCCACCGACGTTCAGTCCGACGACTTGCAGGCCCTGGTCCGCATATTTCTTCTGTAGTCCGATCAAGTGCGGAATGCTGTCGCGACACGGCTCGCACCAGGTAGCGTAAAAATCGAGGATCAGGACCTTGCCTTTGTATTCTGAAAAGACCGCGCGGTTGCCGTCGGCGAGCTCCCAGCCCATGTTGGCGAGTGATGCTGCACGCGTGGGCGGCATTGGGTACGTGGTCCCGGTTGGGGGACTCGAGATCACGGGCGTGCTCGTGGTTGTGTTGTTCTTGCTGCAAGCAGTAGGTAACAAAATGCAAATGAATAGGTAGAAAAGGAGTTTTTGACGCAAAGGCGCAAAGATCGCAAAGACGCAAAGGCGGGTCAAAGACTCGGGCGCGATCGAAGTATTTGACCGGCCTTTGCGTCTTTGCGATCCTTTGCGTCTTTGCGTCAAAAACCTCATTTAGCTCTCATCCTCACCTTTAGTTTCAGCGTCTGGTTGCGCCACGGGTGCGCCGGGCACACGATACTCCCCCTCGACCCATTTCCCGAGGTCGACAAGTTGACAGCGTTCAGAACAGAAGGGACGGACAGGATTGTCTTTCCACTCGACTGGCTTACCGCAGGTTGGACACTTCATGAAATCGTAACGCCACGTGCCGCATCAAAGAGATGCTGGTCGCTTGAGCAATATTCGTCGTTTGACGAATGCGATCGTACCTTCGCGGCGCATGGCATTCAAGCGGACGGTGACGCTTTCACGAGTTGACCCAACAATGGAAGCAATTTCGCGGTGGGGCAGTGGGATATCGATGAGCACGCCTTCGGGTTCGGAAACCCCGTAACGCATGGAAAAATCGGCAAGCAATCTATCAAGACGAGCGGGAATAGCATTGAGCGCGAAATCAGCCAGGCGGCGCTCCGCGTGATCAAGTCGTTGACCGATCAGGCGGAAAGTGTAATCATGAAGGCGGTCATCCTCAGCCATCCCCCGTTTGAAATCGCCGACCTGGATTCGCAGGAGCCTGGAATTTTCATAGGCTATTGCTGAGTTCGCCCGTTGCCCCGCAGCAGAATAGAGAGCTGATTCCCCAAATAAGGATCCCTCGGGAAGAATATCAATTACGGCTTCGCGCCCTGTGTCTGATTCGATACGGCAGAGTTTGATACGGCCATGGATAATCGCATACAGGCAATCGGCAGGTTCCCCCGCACGGTAGACGAAGCGACGGCGTCGAAAGTCAAGGACCACTGAATTACGAGCCATGTCGTTAACGAGCGCATCGTCCAGTGTTGAGCCAAATTCCAACCGGCGGATTATTTCAGCGCGATCTTCGGCAGTTAAATCCCGGGCGCGCTTTTGTTCCTGCAGGGCATTCATCTCCATGTCCTTTTGGGCATCGAGGTCCAGTTTCCAGCTTGAATCAATTGACGGTGTTACTCTCGTTCAACGTGGTCCTGTGCGGGTCAAGTTCAGTGATGACTGTAAGGATACCCCGCTCCGATGTTTCCCAGGTTTGTTACTCTCGATTGAATCTTTTTGACGCGATGCTAGGGCGAGTAAAGACACGCTAAACCGAGGGTCGAACTGTAGCATGAAGCTCGGGAGCGTGCAAGAACAATAAGAGCAAAATGGTCTCGTTTTATGGAGTCAAAATCCAACATACTCGTAGTCGACGATAACGCCGATAAATTAGAGCTAATCAAGGCCGCGCTGAGCCTCGCCGGTTACAACGTAACCAGTGCGACGGACGGCGAGGAGGCGCTCGCGGCCATTGAATCGTATCACCCGGACCTTGTGATCACCGACGTCATGATGCCGCGCATGAACGGGTACGAATTGGCCCAGCGAATCAGGGCCAATCCGGTCACGAAATTCATTCCCGTCATCATGCAGACAGCGGCTGGCCGGCGTAGCGAAGATCTGCGCCGGGCCAATGAGGCCGGCGCTTTGGGCTATATCACTGACCCGACCGATTTGGATCTCTTGCTCGCCAGGACCAGGACGCTGCTCGAGTTCAAAGCCTATCTCGACGTTTGCGAAGAAGCGGCTTTTACGGACCACCTGACCGGCCTCGCAAACCGCAGGAGGTTCGAGCGCCAACTTGAACGAGAGGTGGCCCGTATGGAAAGGTATGGCCATCCTTTCAGTCTGTTGATGATTGATATCGACAGTTTCAAAGATCTCAACGACAGCTTCGGTCACGACGCCGGCGACGATGCCATTCGCCGCCTCAGCAAAGCCTTGAGCGAAGGCACGCGCGGTATCGATCTGGCCGCGAGAATTGGCGGCGAGGAATTTGCGGTGCTGCTTGTCGAAACCAATAAAGAAGGCGGCATGGAAGTGGCCGAACGACTGCGTGCTGCTATTAAGACGTTGGAAATGCCCAGGGCACGGCACATCACGGCCAGTTTTGGAGTTGCGGAATGTCCGGGCGACGCGCAAACTGCTGCTGATGTGTTGAAGGCAGCGGACGTCGCTTTGTATGAAGCCAAGCGAAATGGCCGCGATCGCGTGGTGGCGATAGTGCCGCCGCGGTCGAACTCGATGGCTGCGGGTGACGTACAAGGCGATGGAAATTTGGGAATTGCATCGCGAGGATAGGAATGGCTGATTACAAGGAAAAGTTTGACGAGTGGCAACAGGCAGCGCGCCGCAAGGCCCGCGAGCTCGACGAGAAATACTCGATTTCGGATTTGGTTGGTGAAGCTGCAAAGCGCGGCGCTGAGACTGTCGCGGGCGGCGCGGAACGTTTGCGGACTGAAGCCGAGCGACTGACCGACGACGACGAGATCGGCGACGCTGCGCGCCGCGCTGCGAATGAAACCGTAAAGAACGTTAAGAAGGCCGGAAAAGCTATGCGCGAGGTGGCGGGTGATACCGGCAAACGAGTTTATGACGACGCGAAGACTTACTACGAGCGAGCGTCGTCGATCTACGACACTGGCGCGCGATTCACACGCGCCTCGACCGCGGCGACGACCGGCCTGCTGAAAGCGCGCGATTGGATCAAGGAGAATCCCGGCAAGGCCGCAGTTGTTTCAGTCTCGCTCGTGCTGGGTATCAGAGCGGGCGCAGCGTTTCCCGGTCTCGACGCTGTATTGCTCGGCTCACACCCGCACTGGCTGACACATTCGGCGCTTCCAGTTTGGGGCCTGCGCAAAGCGAGTGACAAGTTTGACCATTACCTGAAGAAGCAGGAAGAGCTGATTGCGCGTGGCGAGCTCGACCAGGCGGCACAGCAACGTGCGGAGTTTGAGCGAAAGATTGCGAAGTATGTTGGCGCGCCGTTACTCGGTGCGTTTAGTTGTGCGGCTGGCGCGGCCATGTGGGCGCAAATTTTTCAACCAGGTGCGATCACCGGCGCGCCGATCAGTTGGCTACTCGGCGGCAACCCATTTCTCGACGGCGTCTGGCTCTTCGCGAACGGCGTCATCTGCTTCCACCAGGGCTACAAATTCTTCATGATCGCGCTCGCGAATCAGGACGAAGTCGTCCGCGTCGTGAGGGAAATCAAAGGCCTCCTCCCCGCAGCCGCAATCTAAGCAGGTCCACAAAAGGCACAAAAGTACAAAAGGCACAAAAATTCTTCTGTGCTTTTTGTGCCTTTTTGTGGCTAAGAAATGGTTATTGGAAAAGGCAGGAAGCACAGCGCGAACACGATCAGCGTCAAGACTGCAATCACGATCCTCTTTACACCTAATGGTTCCATTACCGCTGGCTGCGGGTGTGGGACTTTCATCATTACCGCCAACAAGACTGCGTAGAGAAATCCGCTCGGGCTGCCGTGCCACCAGAATCCGAGGAATGCGAGCGCGGCCATGATCACGAAGGCGATGCGCCCGATGATTTTGTGCGCGCGGCCGCCGAATAACGAAAACGTACCGTGACCGCCGTCAAGTTGGCCCACCGGCATTAAATTCAAACTCGTCACCAGTAATCCGATCCACGCGGCCATGTAGTACGGGTTTGTGGGTGTGTTGGGATCGAGCGGTATGCCCGCCAGTTTGCTGATCAAGCGAATCAGCAAAGGATCGTTGAAGTAGATCCAGTTGCCGCTCTGGTCCAAAGGTGTGCCCGCGGTCAACACGCCAATTACGGCCACCGGCACGGCCACGACGAATCCCGCGAGCGGACCTGCCAGCCCGATATCGAAGAGCGCGCGGCGTGACGGAATAGCTGAGCGAATTTTGATAAAGGCGCCGAACGTTCCGGCCAGGAACAACGGCGGCGCCGGGATGAAATATGGCGGCGTTGCGTTCACTTTGTAGTAACGGCACGCGAGATAGTGTCCCATCTCGTGCGAGAAGAGAATCGCGAGTAACGACGCTGAGAACGTCGCGCCTTCGACGAGCAGTTTCGGATGAGAGAACGCGTACCGCAGCAGCTCAGTGATCGAGTACAGATATGAAAGCGGAATGTAGAGCAGGTAATCCAGCGGGTTCGCGAGTCGCGGTTCGGGAATGGGAAGCTCCGGGGCCGCGAGCATCGTACCTGCCAAAATCGTCGTGAGCACTGTGAGCAGGAAGAGCCCGCCGTGTAGTCGCCACTCACGTGCTGAGAGCCACGTCACCGGTGCCGCTGTTCTAATCGATTCATCCATCGTGCGTATGATTACGAAAACCTAAAAAACGTTTATTGATTCTCAACGGTTCAGGCGAACAAGTCAGGAAGAGGGGCTTGCCCCCGCTCATCCCAAAAGCGGGGGCAAGCCCCTCTTCCTGACCTGTTCTATTCGATCTGACTAAATTCTAATTTAGAAAACAACTAAAACTCGTCTTCGTCGTCGTCGATTGAATCGTCGACGTCGATGTCGCCGCCGTCGTGCGCCTGCAATTCCTTACCCGGCTTGAAGCGAATCGTCTTGCCTGACGGTATCGCCACCTCCTCGCCGGTGCGTGGGTTGCGCCCCACACCTCGCTTGCGCGGCTTGACGACGAACACGCCGAAGCCGCGGAGCTCAATTCTTTCACCCCTCGTCAGCGCTTCCTTCATCGAATGAAAAAGAGCTTCGACGGCCTGTTCAGCCTTCATCTTCGGCACGCCGGTTTTGTCAGCAACGCGGTTGATGATGTCTAACTTGATCACGTCAAGGGGCCTCTTTTCTGCTGCACCTGGACGCTGTCCGGGGGCCGCAAAATGCAGGCGAGGATGATAGAGAGCAGCGGCAAACCCTGTCAAGGAATTGGCAAAAAAGACCGCACTGCGATTGCACAGAGAACAAGCTTTAGGCTAACCTCAAAACCGTTTAATAGATTGGTGTAATTATGTTTGGAATTCGAAAACGCAGGCCACCGCCGTTCGGCGGCGTTCACGTCGACGACGACAAAGACATCCAGGAACACAGGCCCGAAGAGGCGTCGCGAAACGATCTCTGGTCGGAAGCGCGGCTGCTGCTCCGCGATCTGATCTTCGCACTCATGATCGCGGCGCTCGTGGTGGTGTTCATCGTGCAGCCGGTGAAGGTTGAAGGCACGTCGATGCTGCCTCGACTGCACGACGGCGAGCGCATTTTCGTCAACAAGTTGATCTATTACGACGAATTTCGCTGGGCGCCGAAGATCGAGCGCGGCGACATCGTCGTCTTCTGGTTTCCGGACGACCCGTCAAAGAGTTACATCAAACGCGTAATCGGATTGCCCGGCGACACGATTGAAGTCCACGAAGGAATCGTGCGCGTCAACGGCCGCGACATCGAGGAAACATATCTCGATCCGCGCCTGAACCTGTCGCACCGTAGCCAGGCCGCGCTTTACATAAAGCCAAACTACTACTTCGTGATGGGCGACAATCGCGATAATTCGAGCGACTCGCGGATCTGGGGTCTGGTGCCGAAGAAGTACATTTACGGCAAGGCGCTGTTTCGCTACTGGCCGCTGACGGAAGCGAGCGTGATACATCACGAGAACATCAATCCGCCCGTCCCGCAATCGCCTGGCCTTGCGCCCGAGTTTTCGGACAACTCGACGATGAGTGAGCCGACGCCGCGGCCATATCTGCCCGGCGACTCGACGCCACAGCCTTGAATCATATGCTTGATTGGCTGCGTTTCCTGCTCATGATCTTTTACGCTCCGGTGCGTGGGATGCGCGGTATGCGCGACCGCGGCTCACTTGCGCCGGTGGTTCTGATCGCGTTTGCGGGGCAGTTTGCGTTCGGTTACGTGGTGAAAAAGTTTGCTGGCGCGACGTACGGCGTTACCTGGGAACTCTCTCACACCGCGAAGATCATTGCGATTGTCGCGATCGTCCTCGTGCCGATTCTGACGCTCGTCGCGAATATGTTTGAGCGACGCGGCAGCTTTCGGGTGGTGCTGACGCAGGAATATGCGCCGCTGGCGGCCTCGCTGTTTTACGCTCTCACCGCCGCCAATCTTCTCTCATTACTGATTGCGGTTTTTCTACACTACTCGGGAATCCAAACGCAGACCGTCGCGATGCTGCTACAGGCATATCAAACGCCGGGCGCAGCGCCTGAATTTACTCAAACCGGCCCGCTCGCCGATCAGTTCAAAAATCCGATTTTTCTCGCGTATAGCCTCTTTGTGATGTTTGAACGAGGACTGTTCGGCGTCGGGATGATCGTGGCGGTGAAAGACACGTTCAGGATGTCGGCGCCGCGCGCGATTTCGGTAACCTTCATCTCGTGTTTTGCCGCACAGTTTATCGGGCCGATCGCGTTTCATTTGTTTTCGAGTGTGGCCGGCTCGCCGTTGCTGCTGTTCTTTCTGTTCATGCTGTTGCGGGGTTACTTCAGCGACATCATGGGCGGCCATCGCGCGCGGGCGGCGTTCAAGCAAAACCTCGAGTCGGCGACACTCAATCCCGCCGATGCGTCCGCGCACTACAATCTCGGCTTAATTCACCAGAGCCGGGGCGAGTTGGACCAGGCGCGCGAACGCTTTGAACGCGCGTTGCAGATCGATCCGGAAGAGATCGACGCAAGTTATCAACTGGGGCGGATCGCGCGACACCAGAAGCGATATGCCGACGCGATTCAGAACTTCGAACAGGTCGTGGCGCGCAATCCCGCGCATGCGCAGCACGAAGTTTGGCGTGAGGTGGCGGCGACGTACATCGCCGCCGGACAGTTTGAAGATGCGCGCACGGCGCTAGACCAGTTTCTCGAGCACAGGCCGTCTGATCCGGAAGGTTTGTATTTGATGGGCCGCGCGCACGCCGGGCTCGGGCATAAGCGCGAAGCGACGAGCTTGATGCAGGCGTGCATCGAAGCGGTGAAGACCGCGCCCGCTTATAAATATCGCGCCAGCAAGCGTTGGTTGAACGAGGCGCAGCAGTTCATTAAGAGTAGTCAATAGCTCTTGTTAATCCTGTGAATCTTGTAATCCTGTCTAAGACTTTTCACAGGATTTCGGGATTTACAGGATTTACAAGATGAGTAACAAACGCGTAGCTCTGTTAGCGCTCGAAGATGGTCGCACGTTTCGTGGTCGCTCGTGGGCGGCTGACGGTGAAGTATGCGGCGAGATGGTTTTCAACACGTCGATGACGGGTTACCAGGAAGTTCTCACCGACCCGTCGTACGCCGGACAGATCGTCTGCATGACTTATCCGCTGATCGGCAACTACGGCATTAACGCCGCGGACGAGGAATCGACACGCCCATGGGTCGAGGGCTTCGTCGTCCGCGAAGCGAGCCGCATTGCTTCCAACTGGCGTTCTGAAGAGAGTCTCGAATCGTATCTGAAACGCTGGAACATCGTCGCCATCGAGGGCATCGACACGCGCGCGCTCGTGCGCCACATCCGCGACAAGGGCGCGATGCGAGCGTGTCTTTCCACGACGGATCTCGACGAGAAGAGTCTGGTCGAAAAAGCGCGGCACTCGCCGCCGATGGAGAATCGCGAGCTTGCCAGTGTTGTTACGACGAAAGAGCCGTACGACTTTCCTGCTGAGGGTGAGGAGCGATTCCACGTTGTTTGTTACGACTTTGGGGTGAAGAAAAATTCGTTGCGTGAGCTCGCGCAGCTTGGCGTGCGCACGACTGTCGTGCCCGCTTCTACTTCGGCCGCCGACGCGCTGGCGCTCGAGCCCGATGGAATTTTCTTGTCGAATGGTCCAGGCGATCCGGCGTCGATGAACAAGGAAGTGGCGGAGATTCGCGAGCTGTTGAAGGCGCGGGTGCCGACCTTTGGGATCTGTTTTGGACACCAGTTGCTCGGGCGTGCGTTTGGGGCGGAGACGTTCAAGCTCGTGTTCGGACATCGCGGCGGCAACCAGCCGGTGAAAGAGTTGTCGAAGCCGAACGTCGAGATCACGTCACACAATCACGGATTCGCGGTGAGTGCGGAGAGCCTGCCGGCGGAAGTCGAAGTGACGCACATCAATCTCAACGATCAATGTGTAGAGGGGATGCGCCACCGCACCTTGCCGGTGATTTCCGTCCAATACCACCCCGAAGCTGCCCCCGGCCCCCACGACGCCGAGCACCATTTCCAGCGCTTTGTCAGGTTGATGGAATCCGCCGCGGATGAACGCAGATGAACGCGGATCAAGAACAAGAAATGCTTTCAGATCCGCGTGTATCCGCGTTCATCCGCGGCTGATTCAGTTTTCGGGTATCTTGAGTTCGCCGGTGGTGAGGTCGGGGCGGGTGCGTGACATTTCTTCTGGTGTGGATTCGGCGTGGAGGCCGTCGGCCGTGGCTTGTGCAATCTCCGCTGCCTTTGTTGCTTCAGAAGCATTCGGCTCGAGCAGATCTGCAATTCCTTCGCTGCCGCGATGCTCCATCCAGTGACGATAGCTCACCGTGACGATCGCCACCACCGGAATCGCCAGGAAGACTCCAGCAACTCCGGCGAGCTTCTCGCCCGCAAGAATCGCGAATATCACGGCGAGTGGATGAAGGTGAATGCCTTGTCCGATCAGGCGCGGGTAAATCACATAGTCCTGCACGATCCGCAGCACGCCCAGAAACAGCAGCACCAGAAACGCATTGAACGGACCCGCATGAAACATCGCGAGTAGCGCCGCGAGCAACGCGATCGAGAGTGGTCCAACGAGCGGAATAAACTCGAAAAAGCCGGCCAGCACACCCATCACCAATGAGCCCGGCAATTTCAACACCGTGAAGCCCAGCGAACAAATAATTCCGATAAGCAAACACGCCATCAGTTGCGCGCGAATGTAAGCTGCGAGCGTACTATTGATGTCCTGGAAAAACTCGTCGCCACGCCAGCGCCACCGGCCACGCGGCAGCATCAGCAACGCCGAGCGCCGAAAACTCTCCGCATCCTTCAGCAGAAAGAACGCGAGAATCGGAATCAAAATGAGCCACGGAATGTAAATGACGATGTAAGCGAGCGCAGTCGTGGCGAGCTCGGTAACGATCTCACTGACGCGGTTGATAGCTCTCGGCACGGCCTCAGTCGCCGCATCGACGAGGGGACCAGGCAGGCGCCGCGAGTATTTGATGATCTCCTGTGTCCGGTCGCCCAGCGATTTCCAGTTTGCTTTCGCCTTGTCTGCAAACTCCGGAAACTGATTACTCAGGCTCGGCAGAATCACAAACACCACAAACACGATTGCGGCGAGGATGATCAGATACGCGAGGGCAATCGAAACAACTTTCGGTATCGCGATTTTGCGCTTGCCGATCGTTCTTTCTCGCCTTAAAAACTCGACGAGCGGCGAGACCAGATACGCAAAAAAGATCGACAGCACCAGCAGCAGGATGATCCCCGTGATCTTCGAGATCACCCAGATGAACCCAATGACCGCGAGCAACACGAGGATTACTCGCAGCACGACGCGCGTCGAAGGGCCGTGAGAGGCTTCCACCGCCGCCTTCGCCGCTACTGCCGCAGTGTCTTTGCTTGTTTGTCGATCCACAAATCTATAACCGCGCGTGCAATCTTCCGATCAAATCGCCTACTGCTCGCTGATCATGGATGCTTAGCTCTCGAAATTCAACTCCAAACGTGTCAGGAGTCGAATGATGAATCACTTCACCGGCCAGTGACAACGCATCTTCACCGTCCAGCAGCAGGAGTCCGAGATGATCTCCAATCTTTACGTTGGGGCACGAGGGGAGATTTGTAACGCGCAGACCGCCGAGACTGATGTCCTGCGGCTCGCCGATGCCGAGCGATTCTTTCAAACTCTCGTCTTCGATGGCGAGAGTGACACGCGAGGTCACGTAGTAACGAGGGTGACGACGGCGATCATGCGAGTTTGTCATGGGGAAGCGTTCTCAGTGAGCTACATCGTCTTCAGCTTCGACTTCCTCTTCGCTTTCACCTTCGGGCGCGGGCGGCGGTGTCACGCGCGGAGCGGCCGGCTCCCAAACGAGCCCGCGCCATTCATCCGTCTCGCCGAGTAGCTGAAGAGCGGCGAGCGGGTGGCCGGGGTGGCGCTCGATACGCAGCACCTCCGCGATCACCTGTAGCTTCTCACCGGTTTCGCCGAGCACTTCGAGACGCACACGACTGCCGACGTCAGGCAGGTGTCGCGGGAGATGTACGAGCGTGCCCTCCGGACCAACGTTTTCAGTCGTGCCTTCGACGACGATGTGCGTGCCGCTTGGCTCATCCCACTCCGCTTTTACCTCGAGGCTGGCGAGGTAACGTGGGCCGGAGCGATTCTCTGGTTGCACGGGCATCTGGGGCGCCCTCCTTTACTCTTCTTCGGCTCTCAACTTCTCCAACACGGAAAAATCTTCCAGGGTCGTGACGTCTCCGGCAACATTGCCGCTGGTCGCGATCTCGCGGAGGAGGCGTCGCATGATCTTGCCTGATCTGGTTTTTGGCAGCGCGTCGGTAAAACGAATCTCGTCAGGACGCGCGAGGGCGCCGATCTCCTTCGCGACGTGTGCTCGCAGCTCCTGGTTCAACGCGTCTGACGGCCGGTGTGTTCCTTCGAGCGTCACGAAAGCCACCACCGACGATCCCTTCAACTCATCAGGACGAGCGACGACTGCCGCCTCGGCGACCGCGTTGTGCGACACGAGCGCGCTTTCAATCTCTGCCGTTCCGAGTCGATGACCGCTTACATTAATAACATCGTCGATCCGGCCCATTATCCAGAAATAGCCGTCTTTGTCGCGGCGCGCGCCGTCGCCCGCAAAATAGATGCCTTCAATCTGTGACCAGTACTGCTGCTTGTAACGCTCATCATCACCCCAGATCGTTCTCAGCATCGACGGCCAGGGGCGCTTGATCACCAGATACCCGCCTTCACTTGGTCCAACAGACTTGCCGTCGCGCGTCATAATGTCGGCCTCGACTCCGGGAAATGGAAACGTACCGGAGCCGGGCTTCGTCGGCGTCGCACCCGGCAGCGGCGTGATCATGATCGCGCCGGTTTCAGTTTGCCACCACGTGTCGACAATCGGACAACGCTGCTTCCCGATGATCGCGCGATACCACATCCACGCTTCCGGATTGATCGGCTCGCCGACCGTGCCGAGAAGCCGCAGCGACGAGAGATCGTGTTTCAAGGGCCACTGTTCGCCCCACTTGATGAACGCGCGGATAGCAGTCGGCGCCGTGTAGAACACGTTGACGCGATGACGCTCGATCATGCTCCAGAAGCGATCCGGTTCAGGCCAGTTGGGCGCGCCTTCATACATCAAAACCGAAGCGCCGTTCGAGAGTGGACCATAAACAACGTAACTGTGACCCGTGACCCAGCCGATGTCGGCCGTACACCAGTAAAGATCCTCGTCTTTGAGATCGAACACCCACTTGGTCGTGAGATGTGCCTGCAAGAGATACCCGGCGGTCGTGTGGAGGATTCCTTTGGGCTTACCGGTCGTGCCTGACGTGTAGAGAATGTAGAGCGGGTGTTCGCTGTCGAGCTCTTCCGCGGCGCACTTCGCGTCGACTGTTTCCATCAGCTCATGCCACCAGAAATCGCGACCCGGGACCATGTGCTGCGGTGATCCGGTGCGACGGACCACAACACACGCATTCACCGAAGGCGTCGACTTCAACGCTTCGTCAACTGCCGGCTTGAGTTTCACTTCGTTACCGCGGCGCCAACCGCCGTCAGCCGTCACGACGAGCTTGCAACTCGCGTCGTTGATGCGGTCGATCAATGCGGAGCTGGAGAAGCCGCCGAAGACGACTGAGTGCGTGGCGCCGATGCGCGCGCACGCGAGCATCGCGATCGCGAGCTCAGGAATCAACGGCATGTAAAGGGCGACGCGATCGCCGCGTTGAATGTTGGCGTGCTTCAGTACGTTTGCAAACTTGCAGACTTCGGTGTGCAGTTGTTGATAAGTGAACGTGCGCGTCTCGCCGGGTTCGCCTTCCCAGATGAGCGCTGCTTTGTTGCGTCGCCACGTGGTGAGATGGCGGTCGAGACAGTTGTAAGAGATGTTGATCTTGCCGCCGCCGAACCACTCCGCGTGCGGCGGATCCCACTTCAACACCGTGTCCCACTTTTTGAACCAGTGCAGCTCTTCCGCCATGCGCGCCCAGAACGATTCTGGATCTGCGGCGGCCTCGGCGCGCAGGCTTTCGAGCTCCGCCATTGACTTGACGTGCGCGCCTTCGGAAAAAGACGGCGGCGGCGGGAAGATCCGCTCCTCCTGTAACACTGATTCGATGTTTGTAGTGACGCTCGACATGCGTGCCTGTGTACCATACTTTATAGCCACAAAAAAGGCCAAAAAGACAAATTGACTATGACTCTCTACGTCGGCACCAGCGGTTACAGCTACAAGGAATGGAAAGGACGTTTTTATCCCGAGACGATTGCGCCGAAAGACATGCTTGCGTATTACTCGTCGCGGCTGCACGCGGTCGAGCTGAACAACACGTTCTATCGCATGCCGCAACCGGGCATGATCGAGAGTTGGAAGGCCCAGGTTCCGGCAGACTTTCGCTTCTCAGTGAAAGCGCCGCAGAGCATCACTCACTTTCGTCGGCTTAACAATGCCGCTCCGCAAACTCGGATCATGTTGAAGACGATTTCGGCTTTGGAGGAGCGTCTCGGTGCGGTGATCTTTCGATTGCCGGAGAACATGCAGAAAGACCTCAAACGTCTCGAGATGTTTTTGAAGGTGCTGCCGCCAGAGACACCAGCCGTTTTCGACTTTCGACATCCCACATGGTTTGACGATGAAGTGGTGGAGTTGCTGCGCAGTCAGAACCGCGTGTTCTGCATGTCAGACATTGAAGAGCTGCCTGAAAGTCACACGTACAAGACTGCTGATTGGGGTTACGTGCGGCTGCGACGCGTGCGCTACACGAAGGCTGAGCTCGTCAAATGGACGAAGCTCATCAAAGCACAGAAATGGAAGGATACTTACGTGTTCTTCAAACACGAAGATGAGGGTACAGGGCCAAAGCTCGCGGCCCAATTCATAAACTTAGCCGCGGATTAACGCTGATGGACGTGGATCTATCCGCGTTAATCCGCGTAAATCAGCGGTTAAAAATTGCCGCCACACTCATCATGCCCGCAATCACAATCGAGCTCAATCGTATCGCCCGTGCCTTCGCATGACGCGCTGCAGTATTTGCCGCCAGGCTGCGCTGGACAGGTACAACTCGGATTTTTGCACTTCTTCTGATCGTCCGCCATCGGATCCTCCATAACGTCTGAATTTTAATGGGGAGGTTAGAGTAACAACTAACCCACTGCTCTCGCAATCTCGGCTGCAACACGCGCGTTGTTCTCGAGCAACGCCACGTTAGCGCGCAACGTCGAGCCGCCGCTCCGCTCCGCCATCTGGCCCAGCAGAAACGGCGTCAACGCCGGCCCCGCGATACCTTTCCACTCCGCGTCTTCCAGCGCCGTGGTCAACACGATTTGCAACTCCTCCGCGGGCACTTCAAACTCCGCCGGCACCGGAACAACCACCAGCAACGCTGATTCAATCTCGAGATCTCTTTGCGCGCGATAAATCTTCGCCGCGTCTTCAGGCGAGTCAACACGCGCATCAACCGGCAAGCCACTCTTACGCGAATAGAACGCGGGCAACTCGTCACATTGATAACCAACAACCGTCACCGCGTGTGTTTCGAGCCACTCGCGCGTCGCCGGCAGATCGAGAACGATCTTCGCGCCGGAACAGACGACGACGATTGGAGTGCGTGCGAGCTCAGGAAGATCGGCTGAGACGTCAGGTAGCGAGCCGTGATGAACGCCGCCGATACCGCCGGTCGCGAACACTTTGATACCGGCGCGATGAGCAATCCAGGCCGTGGAAGCGACTGTCGTCGCGCCATTCAAGCGTTGGGCAACGGCGACAGAGATATCTCTCGTGCTGATCTTGCGAATGCCGCTGTTGTTCGCAAGCGCGTTGATCTGATCGTCGTCGAGTCCGACAGTTAGTTTGCCGTCGACGATTGCGATGGTTGCCGGCGTCGCGCCCGTTTCACGAACGACTTCCTGCAAGCGATTCGCCGTTTGCAGATTTTGCGGCCGCGGCAAACCGTGCGCGATCACAGTCGACTCGAGCGCGACAACCGGGCGCCCGTCGCCGATCGCATGGGCCACGTCAGGAGCGATGTTAAGAAGCTGGGGCATTAGCGGTTGCAGCTTTCGTCAAAGTAAACACAGTTCCACCTTCGTCACGCGGCTCCCACGCGATGCGCGCGTCGATCATGCTCGCACGCGCGCGCATGTTTGCGAGGCCGCGGCCTTCTGAGTTTGTGTGCTGCGATTTGAAGGAGCGTCCGTTGTCTTCGATCTTCACAGAGAAATCTCCCTCATCGGTGCTGGTCACAAACATCTTCACTTCCGTCGCTTCCGCATGGCGCCAGATATTGCTCACCGCTTCCTGCACGATGCGATAGATCTGCATCTGCACACTCGGCGACAGGTTGCTGCGCTCCTCAATGCCGTCGTCGCAATGAAACTCGTAAACAAAACGCTTCTCCGCCGGCGCGTCCTGGACCGCGTGCGACAACGCAAACTCGAGCGCCGCAGCGAAGCCGACATTTTGCAGCACCGACGGGCTCAGATCCTCGCAGATACGCCGTACTTCCTGCGAGATCACTTCGATCTCTTTTCGCAACGTGACCTGCGGACTGTCGCCGTTACCTTTGATCTGATCGGTCAACAACGCGAGGTGACGGAGGTCGGCGAGTGTTTGATCGTGCAGGTCGCGCGAGATGCGGCGTCGCTCGCGTTCCGCTTCGTTCGCGAGATTCAGGCGTGCGTCGGCGAGCTCACGATTCGCGCCGACCAGGGCCGCGCTCGTCGCGACGATTCTTCTCCGTTCGAGTATGGCCCACAGCAACGCGAGGAGCGCCAGTGCCAAAAGGATTGCGAGCGCCGTCGACGTCCACGGGAAAGGCGCTTTCGCAACCGTGAACGAGAAAGTCAGCGGCGCTGACGCTGTCAGATCTTTCGTGAAGGCGCGCGCGGTCACCGTGTAAGTGCCGGGCTTCAAACCCTCCATCGTGAACTGCGGCTCGCGCGAAAGTTTCTGCTTGATCGACTGGCCTTTGCTGTCGATCAACGTAAACGCGTACTGAAACTGCTCAGGAAACGTGCGACTGCTGATCGCCGTGACGTCGATTAGCAAACTGTTCTGCGGATATTCGAGATTCAGGCCCGCCTGCAACTCAGACGGCGAGTGAATGCGTTTGCTGAGGATGCGCGTGGCGTACAAGGTCGGCTCGAGCCGTCCGGGCTCATAACGCGCGACGCCGCGATTTGTGCCGATCAAAAGCACCTCAGTTCCATCTGACTTCCGCTGCGGCGCGACTGCAAAAACGCTTTGCGACGGCAATCCTTGTTCGGAGTCGAGCTCGGAAACAACTGGTCCAACAACCGGATCGAGCAGGATGCGCAAGAGCCCGTTGCCGCGCGTGCCGCACCAGATCTCGTTTGTTTTGTCTGATTCGATGGCGAAGAGATTGCGCACGTCGACGTTCGGGATGATGAGATTACAGCTCGCGCCCGTGCGGCAGAGAAAGACGCCTGACGCGGTGCCAAACCAGAGCGAGCCGTCCGGCGTTCGCGCCATCGATCTGACAGACGTGTTTTTTATTTCTGCGAAGGCGGGTTCTTCGCGAATCGTCTTGCCGTCGGAGGCAAACACGCCGTCTCTGTTCGTCCCGATCAGGAGTCGATCGTCGCCGTCGGCGAGCAGGCTGAGCACTTCGCGCGCGGTCCCGGTCGTGTAGGGCCACGTGACCGGGCTGCGTCCGCCGTCCCACCGATCGATACCGCGGCCGTAGATGGCGAAATAAGTCGCGCCGCGAAACTGTGCGATCGCGCGGATGCTGCCGGTCGTGTCAGCAGCGCCCGAGCCGGTTTCGACACGCGTGAACGTCTGCTCTTCCAGGCGCGCTGATTGTCTCGGGGCGACGTAGAAGCCGCTCGCCGCTGCGACCAGCAAGTGTTGTGACTTGTCTTCGGCGATTGCATAAATCACGTTGCGTCCGAGAGCGGCGACAGGGTTCCACGTCGCGATTTCGTCGTCGTAAACAAAGAGCCCGCGATTGGTGCCGGCGACAGATCGACCGCCGCTCGTCTGGAAAAGTGATCTGATGAAATTTGTTTCGGGATTATCGCCGACTGACTCGACGCGAGCGGCGTGTGGATCGTAACGACAGACGCCCCTGTCGGTGCCGAACCAGATGACGCCTTCGCGATCCGCAAAGATGGCGTAGACGTGATCTGAGCGAAGGCCGCCGGCAGTGCCGTCGAACGTGAACCGTTGCGTCTTCGTGTTTGAGATTCGAAAGACGCCGCGGCCGTCAGTGCCTACCCACATCTCGTCGTCGATCGGTTGCAGAGCCATCACTGGGCCAGTCGGAGCTTCGAGGCGTTTCAGATTCGAAAGCTCATCGCCCGCGAGTGTGCCCGGCTCGTCTTTTTTGGCGCGCGCACCGATCCAGAGTTTGCCGCCACGGTCACGCTCGAGGGCGTTGACGAAGAAAGCGACCGGCTTCATCTGACTTTCTCGCACCGCGCCATTTGAGATTTCCAAAACGCCACGGCTCAACGTGCCGATAAAAACACGGCCGTTCGCGACGTTGATACTGGTGATTGAAAGTGGACCAGGATGATCGCGATCGCTGCTTTCGAGCGGCCGGTTGAGTAGCTCGCGCGTTTCGATCCCGGAGCCGCTCGCGCGACTCATGTAAACGCGGCCTTGTTCGCTGGACATGAACACTGAGCCTGACTCATCGGCGGCGATCGCCGTGATTACCTGGCCCGAGGTCTCGTTTACTTTTATGAAATCGCCAGCGCTGTAACGCAGCGCACCGGCGTCAGTGCCGATCCACATCGCGCCGTCTTTGTCCGTTTGCAGCGCGAGAATGCGACCACCGGGCAGCATGGTTTGTGTTCTGCGCCCGTCGAATTTCGCGAGTCCGGTTTCGGTGCCGAACCACATCGCGCCGTCCGGCGTCTGCGCGATCGCGCGAACCCGATCGGAGGGTAGACCATGAAAGAGCGTGACGGCGCCCCACTGGTGCAAGCCCGTGATCGGCGTTGGCGATGGCGAGGGAGACGGTGAAGGTGAGGGCGACGGCGAAGCCTGTGGCTGTGGCTCAGTTTGCGCCCACGAACCAAAACTTAGCCACAAAAAGGCACAAAAAGCACAAAAGATAAAATAAAGTCCTTTTGTGCCTTTTTGTGTTCCTCTTGTGCCTTTTTGTGGCCCTTTTTGTGGCCTCATCTCTTCTTCGAGGCGGCTTCTCGTTTCTGTTCTTCGTTGAAACGTTTCTGATCTTTCTGGATCCACGTTTCGAGATCGGTCGCGGCTTTCTCGAGCTCGTCGCTATTCAGCAGTCCGCGTCGTAGCGCTTCGAAGAACGCGCGCGTGCGAATGTTGTAAGCGAGCTTCTCGTACGCTTCCTGGTCCGTACCTTCGGCGACCGAGATGAAGAGTTTTTCGTAAAGCGTCGCCAGCCTGCTTTCAACTCCGCGCAAACTCAACGAACACTTGCGCGCGATGGCCCAGTTTGAAAGACCGAGCGCGAGATAATAGAGTGCTTCCGCTTCAAACTCAGTCAACAGCGGGCGCTTGAATGAGTCTTTGAACGCAGGATCGATCATGTCGGCACCGTCTTCGAGCACGGCGGCGACGAAACGTAGAAACCGCGACTCCGGATTGTTCTTGTGAATGAAGCCGTAGGCCGGAGGCGGATCGACAGACTTAACGATCTTACGAATCTCGTTGATATAGATCTCGTGGGGAAACTGCGTCCAGAAGATTATGCGCGCGGTTGGGAAGTCGCGCCAGATCGCGCGCGCGGCCTTCACGCCGGAGAGTTTGGGCATCTGGATGTCGAGGATGCACACGTCCGGTTTCTCGTCGAGGGCGATTTTCACGGTTTCCTCGCCGTCGCCCGCTTCGAAGACGGGCACGTGCGAAGGAAACTCCTTTTCGAGAATCTCGCGGAGGTAATGGCGCTGGGCCATGTTATCTTCAGCAATCAGGATTGACATTACTCCTGATGATAATGCAAAGCAGGCCACAGATTAAACGGATTTGGATCGGATCAGCGCTGATCTGATTTAAAATCCGTGTAATCTGTGGCTAATGAGGTGAAAATGCTAAAACCGATTGTTTTAATTCTGCTAACACTATCATCCGTTGCCGCCCAAACACGCGACGAGCGGCTCTGGCAGCGCGCGCTGCAAATACAGCGACGCGCCATCGTCGTCGACACGCACAACGACGTGACGACGCCGATGACCAACGACGACTTCGATCTGAGCGGTGAGCCGCCGGCGCCCTACAAAACCAACATCGAACGAATGAAGAAAGGCGGCCTGACTGCCGAATTCTTTTCACTCTACGTCAAACCCTGGTACGTCGAACACGGCGGTGCAGCACGTCGGACTTTAGACATGATCGACTCCGTCTATCGTGCCGTCGAGCGACATCCGAACGATCTGATGATCGCGACGTCAGCCGCCGACATTCGCCGCGCTAAACGCACCGGAAAGATCGCGGCGCTGATGGGCATCGAAGGCGGACACGCGATCGAAGACTCACTCCCGACCTTGCGCGAGTTTTATCGCCTCGGCGTCCGCTACATGACGCTCACCTGGAACAACACCAACAACTGGGCCGACGCCAATCGCCCGCCGAAGAAACACAACGGCCTGAGCGATTTCGGCAAGGAAGTCGTGCGCGAGATGAACCGCCTCGGAATGCTCGTCGACATATCGCACGTTTCCGACGACACGATGAACGACGTGCTCGACGTTTCCACCGCGCCGATCATCGCGTCGCATTCGTCGGCGCGCGCGCTCAGCAACGTCCCGCGAAACATCCCCGACGATGTGTTGAAGCGGATCGCGAAGAATGGTGGCGTGGTCCAGGTGAACTTCTACAGCGTGTTTGTCGACGAGAAGACAGTTGCGCCCCAGAGCGCCGAGCGCGACAAGCGACTCAAGTCACAGCAGGATGCAATCGACCAAAAGTACAAAGACGATCCGGAACGACGCGCCGAAGAGAGCGACAAACTCGAAGCAGCAAACCCGTTGCCGCCGCTGCCGATCTCGAAGTTGATCGATCACATCGATCACATCGTGAAAGTTGCGGGCATCGACCACGTTGGTATCGGCGCGGACTTTGACGGCGCGAACGACATGCCCGAGGGCGCGCAGGATGTTTCGATGTTGCCGAATATCACGTACGAGCTGCTCAAGCGCGGTTACAATGAAGCCGATATCAGGAAGATACTTGGCGAGAACCTGTTGCGTGTGATGGCTCAAGCGGAACAAGTCGCGCGCAGATCAGGCGGTAGCATTAGTGGTAATGGTAGCTTAGACAGGATTAACAAGATGCGACAGAATTAACAGATGAGATCCTGTCAATCATGAAAAATCTTGTAAATCCTGTCTAAAAAAAAGAGCACGGCGCATGACGTCCGTGCTCAAAGCAGAAAAGAAGAGAGTAATACGAATTAGCGATTCTGGCCGCCGCGTCCCTGTCCGCCAGTCTGTGCATTGCCGGCGCCGAGATCGTCGTCTTCCATATCGTGTTTGTTTTGTCCACTACCGTAGTTTGATTTCTGCTGGCTGCTACCACTGCCGCCAGCCTGCTGGCCACCCTGCTGACCACGTCCGGGTGCTTGCTGGCCATAGTCCTGGTCCTTCGCACCGCCACCCATGTTTCTCTGGTCGTTCTTCATTCTATCGTCTGCCATCTTTGTCTATCCTCCCATGTTCGATGGTTTCAGTAGCCGCATTTGGAACTATCAACCACCGTGCCATCTAAGACCTCGCAGTAAATCGCATTCGTTGCAATACATAGAGTTCTGAAAACAAACGGCGGGAAATGAATTAATACACACGCGTGCTATTATTCTTTGCAAATAAATGACAGCCGCCGGTCTCTACGTTCATGTTCCGTTTTGTAGCTCGCGTTGTTCGTATTGCGACTTCGCCACCGGGCTTTATCAGAGTGAACTCGCGGAGCGCTATGTTCGTGCGCTGATTGATGAGATCAGAGGCTCGCGATATGGCGGTGAGATTGTTGACACAATTTATTTTGGTGGTGGCACGCCGTCGTTGCTGGCGCCGGCACAGCTCGAACGGATCCTCGCGAGTTTGTATGAACGGTTCAAGATCGCTGCTGGACCAGAGATTACACTCGAGATAAATCCCGGAAGCGCGACGCCCGAGAAGTTGCGCGCGTTTCGGAGCCTCGGAGTTAACCGGGCCAGCTTCGGAGCGCAGACTTTCGACGATGCCGAGCTCGCAAAACTGGGCCGCTCGCACAATTCCGCGGATACATTGAAAACTTTTGCTGCTCTGCGCGAGGCGGGCTTTGCGAATGTAAGTTTTGATTTGATCGCAGGACTGCCCGGTCAAACACTTGAAGGCTGGCAGCGAAACATCAAACAGGCGCTCGCTCTCGCTCCCGAGCATCTCTCGTTCTATTTGCTCGAGGTCCATTCAGGGACTCCGTTAGCGGAACACATTCGCCGCGGAATTCAGCCGCAGCCTGACGACGATCTAGCCGGTGTGATGTACGAGTGGATGATCGAGCAGGCCACGGCGGCGGGCTATGAGCATTACGAGATCTCGAATCTGTGCCGCCCCGGTTTTCATTCGCGACACAACGTCAAATACTGGACCGCCGCGCCTTATTATGGTTTCGGATGTTCGGCGCATTCTTACGACGGCGACACGCGGCGCTGGTCCAACCAGCGTGACGTTTTGAAATACGTCGAGATGGTTGAGAGTGGCGCGTTGCCGATGGTTGAAGAGCAGCAGCTCGCGCAGACCGACGTCCGCGCGGAAGCGATTTTTCTAGGGATGCGATTAATGCAGGGTGTCGATCTGCGTCGTTATCGTGAATCGTTTAGTGTTGATTTGCGCGACGAGCACGCGGACGATCTCGATCGGTTCTGCAACGCGGGATTGATCGAGCTTGACGGCGACTTGATTAGACTAACACGCACGGGCGCTTTGTTATCCAACGAAGTGTTCGCGGCGTTTGTATAGCCACAAAAAGAGCACAAAATCTTTTTGTGTTTTTGTGTTCTGCTTTGTGCCTTTTGTGATCACTTATGATCATTGCTATTGATGGACCATCAGGCTCGGGCAAGTCAACCTTGGGCCGCATGCTCGCGCGTGCGCTGAAGCTGCTGTACATCGACACGGGTTCGATGTATCGCGCGGTGGCGCTCGCTACGATCGATGCCGAGATTGATCCGGGTGACAAGGATGCAGTCTCGGCGCTTGCTGACGAAATTGAGATCGATCTAAGAGGTGATCCCGACTCGCTCTCTGTCTTGCTCAACGGACGGGACGTCACCGATCAGATTCGCACTGAAAAGGTGACTGAAATGTCGTCGGTCGTGTCGACCATTCCGGGCGTGAGACGCGCGATGGTCGCGCGGCAACGAGCGATCAGCAAGCGAGGCGCGGTGTTGAATGGGCGCGATATCGGCACCGTGGTTTTTCCTGATGCTGACATTAAATTTTTCCTGACTGCCGTGCCCGAGGAACGTGCTGAGCGTCGCTATAAAGAAGATCAGACTTCAACGTACGCGGAAACACTAGCAGACATGATCGAGCGCGATCGACGTGATTCATCACGTGCTGATTCGCCGTTGAAAATTGCTGATGATGCGATCGTCGTCGACTCGACAGGGAAGAGCATTGACGAAGTTTTCGCAGAGATGATGAAAAGAATAAATGTTCACGGGAATCATTGAAGAACTGGGCAAGGTGCGCAGCATCGAGGAGCGTGGTGAAAACGCACGGATCGTCATTGCCGCGAGCGTCGTCACCAAGGGCACAAACCATGGCGATTCGATTGCCGTGAACGGCGTCTGCCTGACTGCTCTCGACATCCAGCCCGACTCATTTGCGGCTGATGTGTCTCGCGAGACGTTGTCGCGTTCGACACTCGGCCGTCTCCAACCCGGCGCGCCCGTGAATCTCGAACGCGCCGTCACTCCCGCGACCCGCCTCGGCGGTCACATCGTCCAGGGACACGTCGACGCGCGCGGGCAGTTCGACGGCGTCGAGGATCACGGCGAATCGTGGACGTTAAGAATCAAATATCCGCCGGAAATCGCACGATATCTCGTGTTCAAAGGCTCGGTAGCGGTTGAGGGAATCAGCCTGACAATCGCCGGGCTAGCTGACGAATACTTCGAAATCGCCATCATCCCGAAGACCTGGGAAGTCACCAATCTCTCGAACCTCAAGCCCGGCGACGACGTGAACATCGAAGTCGACGTGATCGGCAAATACGTCGAGCGTCTTTTAAGCCGCGGATGAACGCAGATAAACGCCGATCTGCATTCATCCGCGGCTAAGCCTTCTTTGTGGCTCTATTTTTGGCTTTCGGTTAACATTAGCCCGTGACTTTAGCCACTATTGAAGAGGCCGTCGCCGAGATCCGCGATGGCCGCATGATCATCATCGTCGACGACGAAGATCGCGAGAACGAAGGCGATCTGGTCTGCGCCGCCGAGAAGGTCACCCCGGAAATCATCAACTTCATGGCCCGGCACGCCCGCGGCCTGATCTGCCTGCCGCTCACCGAAGAGCGCTGCGACGAGCTCCACCTGACCACGCAGGTCGCCGACAACACTTCATATCTCGGCACTGCATTCACAGTTTCGATCGACGCGCGTCGCGGCATCACGACCGGAATCTCTGCCGCCGATCGCGCCACGACGATTCTCGTCGCCGTCGATCCCGATTCGCGGCCGCAGGATCTTTGTCGTCCTGGTCACATCTTCCCTCTGCGCGCCAAGAACGGCGGCGTTCTCGTTCGTCCCGGACAAACCGAAGCCAGCGTCGACATCGCTCGTATCGCCGGTCTCTATCCCGCCGGCGTGATCTGCGAAATCATGAACGAAGACGGGACGATGTCGCGCCTGCCGGAGCTTCAGGAATTTGCCGCGCTGCACAATCTGAAGATGATCAGCGTTGCCGAGCTGGTGCGGTATCGCATTCGCAAGGAGCAACTCATCCGTCGTGTCGTCGAAACCGATTTACCGACTGTCTACGGTCGATTTCGCGCGATCGCTTACGAAAACGTGATTAACGGCGACGTCCACCTCGCGATGGTGATGGGCGACGTGGAGACTGACGATCCGGTTCTCGTGCGCGTCCACACGGAAAATGTGACCTGCGATATGTTTGGCTCGTTGATCGACGACACCGGCTTCCAACTCCACACGGCGCTCGAGAAGATCTCGGCGGAGGCGCGCGGCGTGGTCCTATACCTGCGCCAGCGCGAGCATAGTTTGGATCTGGTCAATCAATTGCGTACGTACAACGTCATGCAGCAACGTGGAATCACTAAACGCGACGCCAGTTTGGAAACTGGTTACGGAATCGATCGCGACTATGGCGTGGGGGCGCAGATTCTCCACGATCTCGGGTTGCGCAAGATCTTATTGCTTTCGAATCATCCCCCCAAAGTAGCAGCTCTGGAAGGTTTTGAGCTCTCAGTAGTCGGCAATGTTCCGCTGGGCCATCCTGCATCACTGAAGGACCAGCAGGGCGTGGGCGATAAACCTAAATGAGGTTTGCCACCAATAGGCACAAGAGAAACACTTGATCTTTTTGTGACTTTTGGCGCCTCTTTGCGGCACTTACAATCTCTCCCTCTTAGAATTTCAGCGTTCCCCGGCGTCGCATCTATTAGTAAGAGCGACTGTAGGTTATGAGTGTAGAGAAGAAGCCTCCCATCCGTAAGCGTTGGTATTACTTCAGGCGCCGGCATGTTGTGATTGCGACGGCGATCGTCGGCATCGCTGCGCTCTTAGTCATCCTGCTGACCTTATTTCTATTTCGACTCGGTTTCGTCGACCGTTACGTCGCCAGCCAGATCAAGAACACGTTCGCCAGCTACGGCATTCGCGCCGAGATTCGCGACTTTCACGCCACGTTCCCGCCGCGGCATGTCGAGATGAACGGCGTCGAGCTCTACGACTCCGCCACGGGCGCGCAAATCGGCAAGATCGACAAGCTGCTGGCGAGCGTTAAGGTTGAAGACCTCTACGCGCTTAACCTGCAGCGCAATATCAACCTCGAAGATCTCAAGATGGAAGGTTTGGAGCTGTGGGTCACGTTTGATGACCAGGGCCGCTCAAACCTCAGCAATATCCACATCCCGCCGCCTGAGCCAAACCGGCGCATTCTCTTTGCTTACGCGGCCGCCACCATCGAGATCAAAAACGGCGTGGTCCATTACGGCGACGCGCGTCACGACATCTCCGGCGAAGGACGAAATCTTCAGGTGAATGTTCAGCCTGACGATCCGAACGTGCCGATTGGAACTCGGATAACGTCTGTGCAACTCGCACTTTCTAATTCGACTTTTACTTACGACGGCCGTCCCATCAACAACATCAATATCCAATCGCAATTCCGCTTCAACCAGGAGAAAGCAGAAATTCAGCTTATTGAGCTGAAGTCGCCAGTCGCCGAAGCAAGGATGAGCGGCACGATGGACGACTGGCGCGCGCTTCATTACACGATGAACGTCACGTCGTCAGTCGACCTCACACAGCTTTCCGATACGTTACAAGCCGGAACGACGCTGCGCGGCGCTGGTAATTTCAGCGGCACGATCACGGGCGAAGGGGATCAGTTCAAGATCAACGGGCAGATGCAGTCAGATGCGCTCGCGGCTGACAATCTGCGCTTGCAGGGTCTAAATGTCAGCGCGAGCGGCTCGGTGCAGGGCAAGACCTACGAAATCAACGGCAAGGCCGTGGCGGATCTGCTGAACGCCGGAGACTTTCAGCTCGACTCATTGCAGATTGCCGGCAACGTGATGGGCACGGGAACGAACTTCCGCTGGATCGGCGAGCTTCGCGCGGTTGCGGAAAAGAGTTATGGAACGACGCTGACGGGCCTGATTCTTCGCGATGCGCGCGTCGAGATGAACGAGGGCGTGCTGACCGCTCAGTCAAATCAGTTTTCTGCAAATGGTCTCAACGCCGGCGGCGCGAAAGTAAACGGGATCACTGCTTCAAACCTGCAATTCCGAAATCAGAACAACGTCACGACCGGCACGATCGCGAACGTCAAAGCTGGAACGGTTTCGGCTTCGGGCGCGCAGGTGAAAGGCGTGACGGCCAACAACATCGACGTCACGGATCGCGATGGCGTTACGAGCGTGGTCGTGAAAGACGTGCAGGTTGGGGCGACGAGCGCTGCGGGTGCGGAGATTGGAGCTTTGAACATCGCGGGTGTGCGACTGTCAGTTCGCAACCAGCGCATCGAAGGATCGACTGCCGACATCGACGCGGGCACAGTCAAGTTCGCGGATGGCCAGGCTGAGAATGTGAAACTCGCGAAACCAGTGTTTGTCGTCGAGCCGTCGGGCAGTTATCGAGCGACCGCGGATCTGAGCATCGGCGGCGGCGTGATGGGCCGGATGAACATGGGCCAGGCGCGCGCGAGTGTCGTCGCGACGAATCGTGAGATTCAGTTTAACAACTTCACTGCGGACGTTTTCCGCGGTCGTGCGAGTGGAAACGCGCGCGTTGCGATCGGTCGCGGCGGCACGTCGCAGGTCACGGCTGACTTCAACAACATGGAGATCTCCGGACCCCTCGCCGCAATGGCCGGTAGTGCCGTTCCACTCGCCGGGCGCGCAACGGGCCGAGTCGATCTCACATTTCCGGGCACCGATTACAAACTCGCATCGGGAACGATCACGACTCATTTGACTGCCGCGGCAGGCGAAGCAGACTCGATCCCGATCTCGGGCGAAGTCGCGATGCGCGCCAATCGCGGCACGTTCGATATTCAACAGGTAAACCTGCAAACACCGGCCACGCGATTGACCGCTACCGGCCAATTCTCGTTCGATAACGATTCCAATCTCCAGGTCGACTTAAACTCGTCGGACGCCGCTGAACTACAGGCTGTTTTGATCTCGTCAGGCTTGTTGCCGGAAGTCGAAGAGCAGATGCGCAGCTACGGGATCGAGCTCGGCGGCCAGCTCGCTTTCAACGGCAACATCCGCGGCCGCATGAACTCGCCGAATCTCAACGGAAAAGTCTCAATCGGCACACTCATCGTGAACGGCAACGAACTCGGCGCGTTGTCGGCATCGGTGGCGATGAACGACGCGGAAATCCGCATTCCCGACGGCAGTCTCGCCGAACGTGATGGCGGCGGCGTTCAGTTCTCGCTTGTTAAGCCGCGCGTCGGCGAGAACAACATGTCTGTCGAAGCGACGCTCGACCGGTTCAGTGCTCGAAATCTCCTCGCGCTGTCGCCGTTCAAAGCTAACAAGCAGCTAACTTCCGATACGGAATCCGATCTTTCCGGCAAGATAAGCGTGACTGGAATTCCCGACGCGATGAGCGGCAGCGCGGATCTGCGTTTCGGCCCGGGCCGTCTCGCCGGCGAACCGCTCCAGGGCATGTCGGCGAAAGCGACGTTCAATGGTCCAAACGTGAATGTCGAGAGCGTTGATGTTCAGCTCGTCGCCGGACACATCGTCGCGAACGGCAACTTCAACACGAAGAGCAAAGCGTTTGATTTCCAGGGCAGGGCTGAGAACATTCAACTCGCGCGTTTGACGGCGCTCGCGAACCGGCCCGGCATGCCGTCAGTCACCGGCGCCGCGGATTTCAACGCGCACGTCTCCGGAAATTTTGCTGACCAGGACTTCTCCGCTTACCAGATCACGTTCGACGGGCAAGGGCGCGACGTGACGATCAATGGTCGTCCGGCCGGCACGGTCGCGCTGACTGGCCGAACAGAGAATCGCCAGCTCAACATCAATTTCACGACCGGCGTCTTTGGACCACCGCAAGTGGTCGCGGCGCAGATTAATCTCGCTAGTCCGGCTTTGGCGTCGACAGTCGAAACAACGTTCACGAACGCCGATCTGACCAACCTGTTCCAGATCCTGATGCCTAGAAATAGTGTGCGCGTAACCGGCCGCGCGAACGGGACCATCAAGGCTTCCGGAAACCTGCTGGACGAAGACGCGAACTTCACACTCGCCGGCTTGACCGGTGAGGCGAATTTCAGCGAGCTCAGTTTCCGCGTCGTAGACGTTCAGCTCGACGCGACGGCGCCTCTGGTGGTTAAGTTCACGCCCGGCGAGATGGTCTTCGAAGGCGCGAGATTCACCGGCCCGGGCACCAACATCGTGCTCGACGGCACGATCGCCACTGCGAGCGGCGGCAAGCAGAACCTGAACATCAACGGCGAGCTGAACATGCGTGTGCTCAACGGCGTGTCGCCCGACTTCTTCTCGTCGGGCACGGCCACTGTAGCCGTTCGCATCAACGGCACGTTCGGAGACCCGCGCATGATCGGCACGGCGTCGCTCGATAACGCGTCAGTCTCCGTGCTTCTTGGTAACGAGCGCTGGACCGTCAGCAATCTCAAAGCGGCGCTTCGGTTCACTGCGAACCAGGCGCAGATCGATTCGCTCGACGGAACGCTCGGCGGCGGGCGTATCACGGCGACAGGCGGCGCGTTGCTTGAAGGGTTTACCGTCTCGGCGTTTCGTGTCGCTTTACACGGCACCAACATGACCGTGCCGTTCCCGCCCGATTTCCGCTCGACACTCGACGCCGACGTTGAGATTCGCGGCTCGTCGCGCGAGCAATTGATTGGCGGCCTCGTGAATCTCCGCCGCACTGAGTACACGAAAGACGTCGAGCTCGCAGATCTGATCAACACGCGTCGCGAGTCGATCGAAGAAGGCGCTGAGATTGAGCTCACTCGCACCGCTTTGTTTACGGCGCTGCGAGTTGAGGGAAGAAACGCGCTCGTGGTGCGAAACAATCTCGCCGACCTCGTCGGCTCTGTTTCGCTTCAACTGGATGGCCCAGTAAACGATCCGACGATCTCCGGACGAATCACCGCCACCAGCGGCACGCTCAACTTCCGCAACGATCATTACGACATCACGAGGGCGCTCGTCGATCTGCCGCCGAGCCGCAACGCCGATCCCGTTCTCAACATTGAAGGTGAGTCGCAGATCAGGGGTTATCGCGTGATCGTCGGGCTGACGGGTCCGCTTTCGCATCCGCAGGCTTCGGTGCGTTCAGAACCGGCGTTGCCGCAGTCTGACGTTGTTTCATTGATCACGACCGGACAACTTTCGTCCGGCGATACGAGCTCTTCGATCCTCGGACAATCGGAAGTCGGCGCGGCGACGAGTTTGTTGACGGATGCGCTCATCAACGCGCCTGCGCAACGAGCGACGAGCAAACTTTTTGGTCTGACGACTTTTGAGATCAATCCCGTCATCGGAGGTACGACGGGCTCGACGCCAGCCGCTCGCTTAACACTCGGCAGACGAATCAGCAAGGAAGTCACAGTCACTTATTCGACGAACGTTACTTCCGACCCGAACCAGATTCTGGCGCTCGAATATCGTGTTTCCGATCGGCTCTCGTTCGTGGCGCAGTATGAGCAGGCTTCCACCCGGCAGCTCACCGCGCGCACCAACAATTTCAACTTTGAAATCCGTTTTCGGAAGAGATTCTGAGCAAGGGGTACGTTAAGGATTGGCCGCAGAGAAGCACAAAATACACAAACTGTTGCTTGTGGTCATGCTCGGTTTCTCGCTTCTGACGGTGGCGCGCGCGAGTACGGGTAACGACGCGCGCATCGAAGATTACGAAGGGCGACAGATCACCGCCGTCGAGGTCGTCTTCGAAGGAAGCGCCGGCACTCCGAATGCTCAGGCTGAGTTCACTGCACTTCTCAGAGTTGCACCCAACACGACTTACTCGGCAGTTCACGTGCGCGAATCGTTGCAAGCGTTGTTCGATTCCGGTCGCGTGGCAAATGCGCGGGTGGAGGTTGTGGAAGAGGGTGCGGCTCGCACTGGTCCAGTCAGGCTGCGCTTCGTCGTGCAAAGACAGGTTCAGGTCAGCGAGGTGCGCATCGATTTAGGTCCGGTGACGGGTTCGCCAATCTCGACCGACGAGCTGCGCGGGCGGATCAATTTTGCGCAGTCGGGAAATCGTCTCACCAAACAACTCATCTCACGCAACGCCGACGAGATTCAGACGTACTTGCGCGATCGTGGTTACTTCAACGCGACTGTCGAGCCTGTCGAGCAGCTTGGACCGCGCGGAATTCGCGCCACGGTCACGTACAAGGTCACGCCTGGCGAACAGGCCAAAGTCGACGCGTTCGACATCCAGGTCGCGGGTTTCGATGCGTCGACAGTTCGCCCCTCATTAACACTCCAGCCGGGAGCGCCTTTCACTCGCGACGCTTTGGGTGCAGACGTCAAACGCGTGCGTGACGCGCTGATCAATCTCGGCTTCCTGTCGCCGGTGCTCGACGATCCACGCGTTGAGCGGGACGCGGAGAAGAACACAGTCAGGATCTCGCTCAAGGGCGCTGTTGGTCCGAAAGTCACTGTGTCCGTTAAAAACTACGAGATGAGTGAGAAGACGCAGCGCGATCTGTTGCCGGTCAAGCGCGAGGGAAATGTCGACTACTCGGCAATCGTCGAAGGCGCGCGTCGCGTTCGGAACAAACTACAGGAAGACGGTTATTTCTTCGCCGAAGTGACGCAGATCTGCACGGTCAGTAATCCACCAGCCGATCTCGGCCCGAACGGTACGGACGAGACTTGCGAGAATCTCAACCCGACTTCGTTAACGGGCCACAACGTCACGATCGAGTACGACGTCGAGCGCGGCAGGCGGTTTCATCTTACCGACATCCGCATCACCGGAACGCACCATCTCTCATATGACGACGTTGCCGCCGACTTGAAGACGCAGAAGTCGAACGCGATCGGCTTGATTCCGTTTCTTGGTTACGGGCGCGGTTACACGAGTCTCACGTTGCTCGAGCAAGACCGCCGCACGATCGAGGCTTACATGCGCGACCTCGGCTATCGCAAGGCGCAGGCGCTGGTCTTACAGGGCGTCACGCTCAACGGCGACAGCCTGATCATCACGTTCCAGGTGAACGAAGGCCCGTTGACGCGCATCGCCGGCGTCGAAGTAAAGGGCAACAAGATCTACACGGACGAAAGAATCCGGCAGACCTTGCGGACCGTGATCGGCGCGCCGTACTCGCGCTCCCTCGCGCGCACCGACGCCGATCGCGTCGCGACGCTCTACTCGCGCCAGGGTTACTGGAATGCGCGTGTTGACTTCTCGATTGTCGAGCTGCCGCCGAAGAACAATGAAGAACAAGTCAGGCTGGTCTACACGATCGCAGACGAGGGCGACAAAGTTTTCATCAATCAAATCCTCGTCAACGGCGTGACCGGCAACCAGGCTACGCGCCGCAAGAAACGAGACGCGATCCGCCGCGCTATTCCGCTCGCCGAGGGCGACATCCTCCGCGCCGATCGCGTTTCTGACGCAGAGCGTGAGCTGTATCTCACCGACGCTTACCGTCAGGTAATCATCAGGACCGAGCCCGCGGGCGATACGACGTCGGGTTACAAACAGCGCGACGTGATCATCGACGTCGAAGAGAAACCACCGAACGTGATGGATTACGGCGGTGGCTTTTCAACCGACTTTGGCGCGTCCGGACTGTTTGAGATCAGCAACGTAAACCTGATGAATCGACTGCGTCAGGGAGCGATGCGACTTCGTGCGAGCCGTCGCCAGCAGCTCGTGCGTCTCGAATATCTCGATCCGCGTTTCGCGCGCTACAACAAGTATGACTTCGCACCGCTCTCGGCGTCAGTCGAGTATCAACGCGATTCCACGATCACGCGTTTCTTCCGTTCGGCGATCGATCGCGGCACGATGGGCATCGTGCAACGGCTGGACGAAGAGGGAAACCCGATCGACATCTTCGGTAACCAGGTAAACGAACCGACGATCAATCGTTTCACCGCCGCGCTCGAGACGCAACGCGTGCTCGACCGCCGAACACGCACGATCATCTTCGGTCGCTACAGCTACGAAGATGTGCGTCTCTTCAATCTCGAGAGTCTCGTGCTGCGGCCGATTCTCGAGCCTGATAGCAAGATACGGCTCTCCCGTTTTGGCGCTTCGTTGGTTAGAGACACGCGTCAGCGCTGCGAAAAGGGATTGTTGGCGCGCAGCATAGATGAGGATGACCTTGATCTGCCTGGCAATCCCGGTGAAGTGTGCCGGTACAACCAGGTCGACGCGACGCGCGGCGGGTTTCTCAGTGTCGACTACGCAGTGGCGTTGCGGCAGCTCGGCGGAAACATCTCGTTCAATCGTTTTCAGACGACTTACAGGCGTTACTACAAAGCGAGTTGGCTGCGCGACACGGTATTCGCGGGCAACATGACTTTGGGGCTTGCGAATATCTTCAATCCGCGTGACCGCGACGGGAATGGCGCGATCGACGAGATCGATTTGACGTTGCCGATCAGCGAGCGATTTTTCTCGGGCGGCTCGACTACCTTGCGTGGTTTCAGTTTCGAAGAAGCTGGTCCACGTCAGGTGGTGATTCCGGAAGGTGAGTTTCGCGATCAGGACAAAAACGTCGTGTTTCTGAATCCGTTCACGGTGCCGGTCGGCGGCAATGCCCTCGCGGTCTTGAATCTCGAAGCGCGCGTGCCGCTGACGCGCTCGGTGCAGGTCGTGCCTTTTTACGATGGCGGCAACGTCTTTCGCCGTATCGGCGATTTGTTTGGAAAGGAAGATACGACGCCTGTTCCGCCCGGAGATCTGCTGGCGGCAATCAATAAGGCGAACTTGCGAGCGCATTGGACCAACACGGTCGGGCTGGGTTTCCGTTTGCAGACGCCGTTCGGCGGCGCGCTCGCCGTGGACTACGGGTTTTTGTTGAATCCGCCGGAGTTCTTGATCCCGCAGGCTGGTCCGACGAGTCTTACTGACGGCACCCCGGCGATATTTCGACTGCACCGCGGCAACCTGCATTTCCGGATTACGCAAACGTTCTGAGGAGGCGAGATGGTAAAGACAGGAAAACCATCCACAGATTCCGCAGATAAGTCTTATCTGTGTAATCTGCGTAATCTGTGGATAACGGTGCTGGTGATATTAGCTTTTCCTCTATCGTGCTCAGCGCAGCAAGTTGTCGACAAGATGGTGGCGACTGTCAACGCCGGCGTTCGCACGGATCTGATCACGTACTCCGATCTCATGTGGCAGTTAGCGCTCCAGCCACACACGGTGCTCGACAATCCGACGTCCGAAGATCTCAATCGCGCGCTGCGACTGCTGATCGACCAGCGCCTGATCCTTCAGGAAGCCGAAAAGATCCCCACGATCGTTCCCACGCCGAAGGAAGTAAGCGACGCGATTACCGAGTTGTCCCGCAACTTCGCCTCCTTTCCGGAATTTCAGGCGCGTTTGCAACGAGTGGGATTGACCAGTGAGAAACTCAACGAGATCGTCGAGCAGCGCATGAAAATGGAAAAATATCTGGATTTCAGGTTTAGAAATTTCGTAGTGATCAGTCAGAAGGAGATTGCCGATTACTATCGAGACGTTTACACGCCGCGCGTTCAGGCCCGTTCTCCGGGACGCATCGTGCCGCCGCTCGATCAGGTTCGTGATGAGATTGAAAAGACGTTGATGGAAGCGAAGATTGAGTCTGACACGTTTGCATTTCTCGATACGGCGAGAGAACGTGCTGAGATCGTGATGTTGAATCCCGTATGAAGATTGGGTTAGCACTTTCCGGCGGCGCGGCGCGCGGCATGGCCCATGTCGGCGTGTTACGAGCCCTTCTGGAGCACGACATTCGCATCGATTGTGTCGCCGGAACGTCGGCGGGTTCGATTGTGGCCGGGGCGTATGCGTCCGGAATGCCGATCGAGCAGATTGCAGAGTTCGGGCGGAAGCTGCGCTGGCGTGATATAGGTCGCGTGACCATGTCGCGACTCGGCATACAAAGCAACGAGCGACTCGAACAGTATTTGAGAGCACGGTTTCCGGTTACGAAGTTTGAAGATTTGGCGATACCGTTTGCGGCGGTCGCTACAGACTTGATAACCGGCGAGGTGGTCGTGTTGAAGGATGAAGGCGACGTGCCGTTTGCCATCCGCGCGAGCTGCACGATTCCCGGCTGGTACGTGCCCGTGTTGGACCAGGAAGGGCGGCAACTCGTCGACGGTGGTTTGGTGGCGGTAGTGCCGACGTCTGTGACGCGTTCGCTTGGGGCAGACTTTGTGATTGCCGTCGACGTGAACCGGGAAGGTGCGACGTTTATCACGCCGTCAAGCTCCGTGATTGGTGTGTTGTTGCAGTCGATGATGGTGGTTCAGAAGACTGCGTCCAGCCGGCAGCTCGAGATGGCGGATCTCGTAATTAGTCCGAAAGTGGGCCACATCCGTTGGGACGAAATGGGCCGCGCGGACGAGTTGATGGATGCCGGTTACGAAGCCGGCCTCGAAAGTATTCCCCAAATTCGAGCGCTGATCAGCGTTGATCGGTTTTTACAATCAGTCTAATCCGCGTCCTGAATTTGCTCGCCTATTAAGCATTTCTTAAAAGCACAGATAATTGGAAGCACTGAAGGATGGTTATCGAGGCTAAATCTCTGCCCGATCCACGACGGAGCCGTGTCAGACAACGTTTTGTTCGACTCGGCCTCGTCCTGATCTTGATCTTATGCGCGATTGCGGCTGACGCCGTGGCGCGTTCTTACCGCTACTACTCACAAATCGTCGATGCTCGACTTGCCAGTGGTTACCTGACGAGCCGTCCCGGACTCTACACCGCTCCGCGCGTGCTTGCGGCCGGACAGAAGTTGTCGTGCGAAAAGCTTGTCGCTGTGCTGCGTCGTGCGGGTTATGTCGAGGCAAACGCGAGCAACGTTTGGAGTGGGAGTTTCAATCCGGTTGGTGCAGACCTCGAGATCCGACCGGCTCGATCGAAACAAGTCGTGCGCGTGACGTTTGCAGGAGATGAGATTGCTGAGATTCGCGGCGACGGCGCTGTGCTCGATTCGTTCACACTAGAGCCGGAGATTTTATCGACTGATATGACTTCCAAGGCCGGCAAACGGGAAATTTTGAGCTTTGGGGAGATTCCTGAAGTGCTGGTCCATGCGATACTCGCCATCGAAGATGGGCGTTTCTTCGAGCACTCGGGCGTTGACGTCAACGGTTTAGCGCGTGCGCTGCTGAGAAATGTGGCCGACGAGCAGGTGGCCCAGGGCGGATCCACCATCACCCAGCAGCTCGTTAAGAATACTTATCTCACGCCGGAAAAGACCCTTCAGCGCAAATACGCAGAGGCGATGTTGTCGTTCGCGCTCGAACGGCGACTCTCGAAGAACGACATTTTTGCGCTCTACTGCAATGAGGTATACATGGGCCAACGTGGCGCCGTGGCCGTGCGTGGCGTCAGGGAAGCGGCGAAAATTTTTTACGGAAAAGAGCTGCGCGATCTCACGCTGAGCGAGGCTGCGACGCTTGCCGGGATGATTCAGAGTCCGGCGCGTTACTCGCCTGTGCAGCACCCGGAAGCAGCACGAGCGCGCAGAAATATCGTACTGGCTGCCATGCAGGAAAGCGGCTGGATCACGGTTGCGCAAAACACGACGGCGTTTGCTGAACCTGTGACGGTCGCGCCGGCTCCCGTTGTCGACGACTCTCTTGCCCCTTACTTTGTCGACTACGTGAATCGTCTCGCCGGGTCGCAGTTTGAAACGTCAGCAGACCGCCAGCGAATTTACACCACGATCGATCTCGAGTTGCAGCAGGCGGCCGAAAGCGCATTGCAGCGGCAGCTAGATCGTCTCGACGCTGTTTATACGAATCGTGGATTGAAACCGCAGGCGGCGTTGGTGGCGCTGGATCCGCATACCGGCAACGTACTCGCGATGGTCGGCGGCCGGAAGTACGCGGAGTCGCAATTGAATCGCGCCACGGACGCGCTGCGCCAGCCCGGATCGACGTTCAAGCCGTTTGTGTATGCGGCGGCGGTGGAAGATGGATTCTCGCCGGTGCGGATGTTTATGGATGCGCCGCGAGAGTTTACTTACGATCGCGACAAGATTTATCGACCGGCAAACTACGGCGGCGGTTATTCGATGCGCGAAGTGACGATGCGCACGGGACTCGTGCGGTCGTTGAATGTCGTGACGGTGGATGTTGCGTTGCAGACCGGGCTCGCGCGCATTTCAAACCTCGCGGTGCGATTTGGTTTGCCGAAGCCTGAGCGTTATCCCGCGCTGGCGTTGGGCACGGAGGAAGTCACGCCGTTGCAGCTCGCGTCGGCGTATGCCGCGTTTGTGAATGACGGCCGGCGTGTCAATGCGAAAGCGATCACAAGCGTGGGAGATCCGCCGGCGACGCATGCTAGTCCGGAAACTGTGGACCAGGTTGTGAGTCCGCAAACGGCTTACATGATCACCAACATGCTTCAGGGTGTTGTCGAGCGTGGTACGGCTCGTAAAGCCCGTGGGGCAGTCCGTGGTACTGCGATCGCGGGGAAGACGGGAACGTCTCGCGATGGCTGGTTTATCGGGTATTCGCCGAATCTTGTGTGCGTGGTGTGGATCGGTTTCGACGATAACAAGCAACTCGGGTTGACGGGCGCTGAGGCGGCGCTGCCGGCGTGGGTCGATTTCATGAATGATGCGGTAGCGACGCGGCCCGATCTTGGTGGTGAGAATTTTGAGTGTCCGGCTGGGATCGAGTTTGTGGAGATTGATTCTGCGACCGGCTTGCGTTCGACCGTGACCTGTCCCGTGCGCGAGCTGATAGCCGTCGCCGAGCGGATGGCGCCGAATATGGAATGTTATCTACACGGGAATCTGCCGGCGCAGCAGGGCGGTAGTCCGTTCGCTGAGGAGACGGAAACGCGGGAAGAGATCGCAGTGAAGAAACCAATGCCGCTGCCGAATAACAGAGTCACGCGGGTTGATGTCGATTTGAACGGGCGGCGATCGCTTGTTAACGACCTGCGTTAGACAGGATTTCAGGATTTTACAGAATTGCAGGATTTATCTTGTTAATCCTGAGAGTCCTGAAACCCTGTCTAAACCGACCTTTCCAATATCACCTGCGCGATGGCGTGTTCGCTCGTGTGTGACATCGACAGGTGTGTCGCGGTCGCACGAAACTTTTCAAACACTGCCAGCACTTCTCCCCTGAAGATCAAGTATGGTGCGCCGCTCTCACGCGACGATATTTCAACATCCTGCCAGCTAATTCCGCCACGCCATCCGGTTTGTAGTGCTTTTAAAGCCGCTTCTTTTGCTGCGAAGCGCGCGGCATAATGCTGTGCGGCTACGACGCCGCGCGAGTCGCAATACTGGCGCTCGGCTGCGGTGAAAACGCGGTCGGCAAAGCGAGGCGTCCGCAGGAGCACTTCGCGAATTCGCGCGACTTCGATAATGTCTATACCGATGGAAATGATCACAAGCGACGACCAACTGACCGAAACCGGATTCTACTGGCGCGAGACCGGAGGCGTGCGCGCTCTTGTTTGTGCGCCACTCGAAGCAGATGGCTTCGTGAATGGCTTCTCAACGCGACTCGGCGGCGTCAGCGACATGCCCGCGAATGCGCTCAGCCTGGCGGGCTTTCACGACGACGCAGCGGAGAACATTCTGGAGAATCGTCGCCGCTTTCTCAAGCTTTTTCCGGGCGAGTGGACGCTGGCCGGTTGCTGGCAGGTCCACGGCGCGGACGTGCGCGTGGTCCATACTATAGAAGAAGCCAGGCCTGCTGAGAATCAATTGGGCGAGACTGTGTACTGCGATGTGATCGTGAGCGATGCGAAGGGCGTACTCGCCGGAGTCAAGACTGCTGACTGCGTTCCGATCTTGATTGGCGATCCGGTGACGCGCGCGTTTGCGGCAGTTCATGCGGGTTGGCGTGGGACTCTGGCGACGGCAGTGATCGCAGGGGTTGAGCGATTGGCGAAGGAATACGACTCGACACCTGAAGATTTGCGCGTGGCGATTGGCGCGGCGGCCGGGCCGTGTTGTTATGAAGTCGGCAGCGATGTGATTGAGGCTTTTTCGAGTAAGTTCACGGACGGAGAAAAGCTGTTCACGCCCACGCGACCGGGCCACGCCACAGTTGATCTACTGAAAGCAAATCGCGACCAGTTGATATCGACTGGAGTTAAAGCTGAGAGAATTCATACCGCGCCGATCTGCACGATGTGCCGAACGGATCTTTTCTTCTCGTATCGGAAAGAGAAGAGCGTTCACGGGAAAGTGGGCCGGTTGATGGCTGTTATTGGAAGGAATTGAATTAGCCACGGATGACACGGATTTATCTGTGAAGATCTTCGCGGATAGATCCGTGCCATCCGTGCTCTGCCCTTTTGTCGCCCTATTCGACGTTGAGCCACATCTTCACTTCGCGCGTGACGGGTGGGAAGCATGATTCATCGTTGCATGCCTGGAACCGGAGCTTGCCTTTGATCTCGCCCGAGCCACCGGAATAGTTTGCGGGTACGGTGACGTTGAAGCGCATGATTGCTTTGCCTTCGTAAACGGCAACCGCGCCTTTCGAGAACTTCAAATTGCGCATCAACGCGCGTGGATACGAGATCGGACCAATCTTCAAGCCTGACGGCGTTTCAACGTCGAGTTTTGTCGCCACCAGAAACTTGTCGAGCGGCTTGCTTGACTGCACGTGTAGTCCGTTGGGAATGTCCATCACGACGCTGGCGCGCACGACGCGGCCCTTCTTGATTTTGTCTGGAGCTAACGAGCCGCTGACGTTTATATCGTTTGCCGATTGCGAATAGAGAGTACCTGCGAGCAGCAGAATGATGAATAACGGAAACACGTGACGAAGTTTGTTCATTAGTTAGCTCCGACTAGACTGGTGTTAGTAAGTGTAGTTTGACGCGCTGCCAGTTGCCCGCAGGCCGCAAAAATATCGCGGCCGCGCGGCCGCCGCACATACGTGTGAATTCCCTTCGACTCGAGAATGTCCTTGAATTGCTCGACTCGCTCATCGCTTGAGGGTTGATACGGCAGCGGGTCCGCGGGATTGTGCGGGATCAAATTTACTTTCGACTTGATCGTGTGACGGTTGAGCAGGTTTGCGAGTTGTCGCGCCTGTTCGTCTGAATCGTTGACACCGTCGAGCATCACGTATTCAAAGGTGAGGCGCTCGTTCGGCTTCAGCGATTTTTCAAAAATCTTGCACGCGCCCAACAGTTCGTCGAGCGGCCAACGCTTGTTGATTGGCATCAGCTCGTTGCGCAGCTCGTCAGTCGGCGCGGCGAGCGAGATCGCGAGATGCGGGCGATCGGAAATCTTCGCCAGATCGAGAATGCGCGGCACGACGCCGGCTGTCGAAACGGTCACGCGATTCGGAACGATGTGCATGCCGTGCGGATCGGCCATCACGCGCAGGGCCTGCAGCAGTTGGTCCAGATTCAGCAGCGGCTCGCCGGCGCCCATCGCGACGAGATTAGTTCCGCGCGGCGGCTTGATGCCGGTTCCGTAAGCGTCGTTGAGTGCGATCTGGATCTGCTCGACGATCTCGCCGGCAGTTAACGAACGGAGCAAACCGAGTTGTGCAGTCAAACAGAATGTGCACTGTAGCGGGCAGCCCGATTGCGACGAGAAACAGATCGTGTCGCGGCGTTCTTCGGGAATGAAGACTGTTTCGACGGGCAGGCTGTCGTGCGTCTTCATCAAGTAACGGCGCGTGCCGTCGTCAGAAAGGTATTGCGACTCGACTTTCAGTGTTGCGGCGCGCGCAATCTCGTTCAATTTCGTGCGCAACTCCCTGGGTAAATCCGTGATATCGTCGAAACTGCGCAGGCGGCGATGTTGCAGCGCCGCGAAGAGCTGCCGGCCGCGATAGGCGGGCTCGCCCAGCGTTTCGACGAATGAAACCGTTTCCGGGTGAGTAAGCCCGGTTAACTGCACTGCTTTGTCCATGCACCCTAATCTTAGCAATTTGAGACGACGCTTTCTAACACGCAAACGTTTGCTCGGAGTTGCCGTGGCGCTCGTTTTGGGCTGCCTCGCTTTCGTGTATGGATTGCGCCAGCTCGAGCGCTTTATAACGTTTCATCCCAATCGCATGACGGCACAGGAGCGCAATACGCCTGCCGATGGAGCGGAGAGCGTCTGGTTCAATTCCGCTGACGGAACGCGCTTGAACGGGTGGTTTTTTGAAAGCCCAACGAAACCCGCGGTCGCGACCATCATTTTCTGTCACGGCAACGGCGGCAACATCACGAGTGTTGGCTGGCTGGGCCAACGGTTTGCGAAACACGGATTCAACGTTTTGCTTTTTGATTATCGTGGCTACGGCGCGAGTGATGGAGTTGTCGCCGATGAGTCGGGCCTTTATGCGGATGGTGATGCGGCCGTTGCCTATCTAGTTAATAACGAAGGCGTGCGTCCGGAGCAGATCATTCTTTACGGGCATTCGCTGGGAACGACGGTGGCTGTTGACGTCGCTTCACGAGGAAATTATGGCGCGCTGGTGATCGAGGCGGGACTCAGCTCTGCCAGTTCGGTCGCGGCTACTGCATTGCCGTGGCTGCCGACGTGGCTACATTTTCTGGGCCGGAATCGTTTTGAGTCAGCTCGAAAAATCGGGAGAGTTAAATGCCCGGTTCTGATTGCCCACGGCGATCCGGACAGTACCATTCCTACTGACGAAGGACGCCGGCTATTTGCGGCTGCAAACGAGCCGAAGAAGTTACTGATCGTGCCCGGCGCCGGCCATGTCGTGTTTGGTAACGGCGGCGAACAGTATTTGAGTCAGGTCGAACAGTTCATGCGCGACGCTGTTAAGGCACGATAGTAAACGTCGCCGCTGGCGTGATCGTCTGGCCCGATACGTGATCGCGTATGCGAATCTGTATTTGATACTCGCCGGGTTCGAGTGAGCGACTGTCGATCAATCGCGATAACGTAAGTCGCTGGCCGGCGTCGTTGATCTGTCGCCAGTCTTCGGTTTGTTTACTCAGCTCCTTGTCGTTTTTCAGTAACACATACTCAGCGTCTGCTGCTGGTCGCAGCGTAGTCTGGTCGACAGCGGCATTGTAGATTTGCAAGTAAACGCCGACGGGCTGATTGCGTTTGAAGACACCGGAAAGATTCGGGATGACTTTGGTGGCGCCGATAACGAATGGACCAACCGCGGCGCCGCTTTCCATGTTTTCAAGCTTCGCTGCCAGCACTACGCTGGACGCGGAGAGTCGATCGGACGGAAACTCCGGCACGACAAATCCGACTTGTTTCATTCCCGCCGCGCCGGATTGTGTGTCGCGAACGATGACGTCGACGCGATAACGCCCGGGGTCGAGTATGAAGGCGCGCGCGTAGGCTGACTTGCGCGTGCGCGTGGTGCTGAGCTCCTGAGAAGTGGCGGTCGTGGTTACTGAGTCTTCAAACTTACCGATCTGGCGACTGGCGAGGGTGACTACTCGTCCAAAGATATTCAAACGCGCCGTCTCGATGCCGCCGCTGTTCGCGAACGAGAGTTGATCGTTATCCGCCTGGACCGTGAGCACTGCGAGCACGCGATTGTCGGATTGTTTGAAGTAGTTGAATTGAGTTTCGAAGTTCAGCGGATTGTCGTCGAGAATAGGAGTGGGGATTGAAGTGCCAAGGAAGTTGCGCTCGAAAGGTTGATCTCGTTCCATTGTGGCTAAAAGATCCAGCCTGTCGAATGGTGAATCCTGCGCGCGTGTGTAATTGACGCGCCCGTAGCCGCCGAGGTTTGCGATTCGATCGGCGCGCGTTTCGAGTCCGGCGAGTTCGGCAAATGTGGCTCCAGCGCCGGGAATGGTTATCAACGCATCCTTTTCGTCAGGATTTTTGGCTAGCCGGTACTCGCCCGATCCGGTGGGATCGACGAATTCCAACTCGACGCCGCTTTGTACATTCGGGATGTGACGATAAAACCATTTTTCAAATGGATACGTCGACGTCGATCCGCCGCCCTCGTAAGACGGCCGATCGTACAAACCGCCGGCGGGATGCGATTCGATCTCGTCAGGCTTGCCAAACTTGATGTAGATCCTGCCGCGGTCTGTGAGACGTCCGGGCTTGCCCGATGAGAAGTGCTCATTTGCGTAAGCGATGCGCTCGAAAAATTCCTGCTTGAACTCGTTTTCTTCCGTATCTGGATCGGGATCTCGGCTGCGCCAGAAGTCTTCGATAAATTTCTCGCGCTCGTCATCTGTTCCGAGTTTGTCCCATGCGTCGCGCTCGGATTTAGTGAGGATCAGATCGACGTCTTTGATCCAGTTGACGTACGCCTTTTTAGGTTCCTGCTTGACCTTGCGCGGTTGATCCTCGGGATTGCGTTTTGTTTGTTGGGCTGAGATTGAAGCGAACGAGAACGAAGCGAGCAGAAGAGCGGTGACGAATCGTCGCAGCATGTGGGCGTCTCCTTCGAGTGCAACGCAGTTTCATCCGCAGATTACACAGATCTGTGGATGAAGAAACAATGGGGAGACGACAGGTACTGCTTACTGAGTGACCGTGAACTTTTGCGACGGCGACAACGATTGTCCCGTCACTCGATCTCGGATGCGAATCGCGAGTTCGTACTCGCCTGGACCAAGATTACGCGTGTCGATCAGACGAGCGAGCGTCAGCCGTTGACCGGAGTCGCTCATGCCCTTCCAGTCTTCCGACTGTTTGCCAAGCTCTTTGCCGTCTTTCATCAACGAGTATTCAACGTCGACTGAAGGTCGCAGCGTGGTTTGGTCGATGCCGGCGTTATAAACCTGCAGATACAAGCCGACGGGTTGACCGCGCTTGTAAATGCCGGAGACGTTCGGAATGACCTTGGTCGTACCGATCACAAATTGGCCGACCGCTGGTTGATCGACGAGGCTCTCGAGCTTGGCGGCAAGGATCATCGTCGAGGTGGAGAGTTTTTCCTGATCGTATTTGGGAACAGTAAAGCCGAGTTGTTTCAGACCGGTTGCACCGGAAGCGACGTCACGAACGATCACGTCGACTTTGTAGGTTCCGGGCGCGAGCGGTACGGCTTTCTGATATGCAGACTTTCGATCCTTCGCTTCGCTGAGCTCCGTTGCAGTTGCGGTCGTGATTACCGGGTCTTCGAAGATTCCGACGCGGCGACCAGCCACGGAAGTGATACGCGCGAAGATGTTCATGCGCGCTTGTTGCAATCCGCCGCTGTCCTGAAACACGAGATCCTTGTTTTCAGCCTGGATCGTGAAGGCCGTGATCACTCGTTCGTCTGACTGGCGGAAGAAGTCGATGCGCAGATCGAAATTGAGCGGGTTCTCTTCGACGACGCCCGTGTTGACCGCCGTCGCGAGGTCGTTGAATTTGACCTGTGGCGGACGGCTGAGATCGGCCAGCAATTGGAGGCGCGAGAACGGACTATCCTGTTCGCGTTGATACTGCGCATTTCCGACGCCGCCCATGCCGGCAACTCGATCGGCTTTGTTTGAAAGGCCAAGTTGCTCGGATAACGTCAGTCCGGCGCCAGGAACCATCAATAGCGCGTCTTTTTCGTTCGGGTTTCGCGCGATGCGATACTCGCCGCTGCCCGTTGGGTCGACGAACTCGATCTCGACTCCGGAACCGACGCCTGCCAAATAACGATAAAACCAGACTTCGAATGGGTACGTGCTCGTCGAACCGCCGCCTTCATACGACGGGCGCTCATAAGATCCGCCCATCGGGTGTGTTTCGCGCTCATCTGGCTTGCCGTACATGATCCAGATGCGGCCGCGATCTGTTTTCCAACCGGGAATGCCGGAAGTGAAGTGTTCGTTGGCGTATGCGATTCGCTCGTAGTATTCCTCTTTGAACTCGTTTTCGTCAGTATCCGGGTCGGGATCGCGCCGGCGCCAAAACTCCTCGATGAATCGCTCGCGTTCGTCGTCAGTAGCTAGCTTCTTGAAAGCCTTCCGTTCTTCGTCGGTGATGATGTAGGTGACGTCCTTATCGAGCCAGTCTTTGTAAGCCTTTTTGAGCTCCGGCTTTACATTGCGGGGCTTGTTGCTGGGATCCTGCTGATCCTGAGCAAGCAGGCTGGGGCTGGCGCAGGGGAGAAGGCTTACTATCAGGGCCAGACGAAGAGCAAATTTCTGGTACGACATTACGAAAAACTCCTGTGATGATTGCGAATCGTGCGCTACGGACTGCTGCCGGCTAAACCTTTGAAGACCTTGGATTCTAAGTCTCGTTTGAGAACACAGTCAAGATGCGGCGGCTTTTTGGCTAGTTGCCTAAAAGCCGCCAAAACCTATGTAAATCCGGGCGTTTACGTCGTCGTTCGCGGTTTGTTGAAAATCCATGCAATGAAGATGGAGATCACGTAAAGAACGAGCATCGGAGCCGCAAATAGCATCATGTTTGGGATGTCGTTCGTTGGCGACAGCACGGCGGCAGCGATCAGGATCACGATCAGGGCAGTTTTCCAGATTCTGATCATTAATCCGGCCGTGACAAGGCCGATTCGGGCCAGAACGTAGGTTATGGCCGGCATTTGGAACACCACGCCCATGCCGAGCATGACGATGATGATGAAATCGAAATAGTCGTCGGCCTTGAGTAAGAGACGGAAGTCTGAACCGAGGCCGAGCAGATATTTTGCGGCTGGTGGAAAGATCACGTAGTAGGCGAACGCGGCGCCCAGCACAAACGAGATCGACGACAGCAGGATAAAGGGCGTCACGTAAGCGCGCTCGTGTGGATATAGTCCGGGTGAGACAAAACCCCAGATTTGTAAGAGTAGAAACGGGACCGACACGCAAACGGCGGCATAGAGTGAAACCTTCACGTACAGCGAAAAGGGCTCGAGTGCAGTTGTAACGATGAGCTTGTCGTTGATGCCTGTGAATGATTCACCTGAAGTTGTGAGCTCGGTCGGGAGACGAATGCCTTTGGGAATCACCGTGTTTCCGGCAAAGAGCGGCTCGTCACTGAACAAAGCGAGTTTGCCTTCGGCGTCTTTGTAAACGCGGGCTGTGACTGAGGCGCCGGCGGGAATCAAACTCGATCCCAACTTTGTCTCTTCAGGAAAAACGTACCGCCCGGTGTCGTTCTCTTTGAGTGACGTTACCGAGCCGATGATTTCAGTTCCGGTTTGACCTGCGATAGGAACCTGGCGTCGCTGAGCCTCGGCGAGTGCACGCTCGACGGGCGCCGCGAGAAACGCGTAGATGTTGCCCGACCAATACCAGCAGGCGCTGGCGGCGATGAAGACGAAGATGATCGAGCGGATTAAACGGCGCCGGAGCTCGTCCAGATGTTCGAGGAACGACATCTGGCCGAGTTCTTCTTCGCGTTTCTCTCGATTCGTAGAAAATGACCTTAAAAGTGCAGACATCGGAAATTATAGCCAATCTTGTTTTCTAACTGGTTGTGCTTCGGCGTGCGTCGCTTTGGCGGGTATTTCTATCGGTTCCGGAGGAGTATCGGCGAGTTTTTCCGAGAAGGTTTGTGGTTGGGATTGGTTCTCTCTCGCGACCGCCAATTCCGGAGTCGACGTCTCGACTGTTGCGGGCTCAGGGTTAGATACAGGTTCGTATACAGGTTGTGGCGGTGACTCGAGCAGCGAATTGTCTTCCACGCGGGACGTTTCCAAAGCGACTTCTCGTTCCCATGTCCGCTTGAAGTCGTCCGAAGCTTTGCGAAATTCAGCCAGACCTTTTCCCATGGAGCGGGCCAGTTGGGGCAGCTTTCGTGGGCCGAAGAAAATGAGCGCGATGACGAGGATAAAGAGTAGCTCAGTGCTGCCGAGACTATCGAGAATGAATGCGAAAAACACGGGTCGTTTTCCCTTCGTGTAAGATTGCTATCGCTGTATACCTCACCGGAGTGGGAATGCCGGGAAAGCGTCGGGCTCGTTGGGTGACAGCGAATTGTAGCGCGTCATCGTTCAAAGCAGAAGGCGCGCCGACGGTTCAGCGACTTAGCAAGGATCACTTAAAATCGTTTGGGATGCAAATGGGTGAATCGGTCGACAATATTGGAACTCTCCAGACGTTTGCTGAGTGTGCAGAAGCGGTGGCGGCGACGACGAAGAAGTTGGAAAAGGCAGCGATACTGGGGAGTTATCTGGAGACACTCTCGGATGCGGATCTGGCGCGGGCGGCGCGTTATTTTGCAGGCCATCAATTCGCGTCGACGGATGCTCGCACGACGAATGTAGGTGGCAGCATCATCAGTGCGGCGCTGAGTGAAGCGACAGGTTTTAGTCCAGAGGATCTTTATCCGCGTTACGTGAGACTTGGAGATCCCGGTGAGCTTGCGGCTGAGATTGTTAAGGAGGCGAAGCGCTCCGTTCAGCCCACGATCACGCTCGCTGAAACTGAGTCGCTGATCGCGAGATTGAGTGAGACTCGTGGAATTAAAAACAAGACCGCGTTGCTGGCGTCAGTGCTTCATCATGCGACGCCGCTTGAGGCGAAGTATTTAGTTAAATTGCTCGCCGGGGATCTGCGGATTGGTCTCCGAGAGGGGTTGGTTGAAGATGCGATTGCTCGTGTGTTTGGCAGATCGTTAGAGGATGTTGCTTACGCGAATATGTTGCTGGGGGATATCGGCGAGACTGCGATGCGGGCGCGCGCCGGCGAGCTGCGCGATATCAGCATGCGACTGTTCCATCCGATCAAGTTCATGCTGGCGACGCCTGCTGCCGATCTTACTGATGTGGCTCGGACAATGCCGGAGGAGTTTTTAGTAGAAGATAAGTTTGATGGCATTCGTGCTCAAGCGCATGTCGAGGCCGGACGAGTGGCGATCTACTCTCGGACCATGGATGAGATTACTCATCGCTTTCCGGAGTTGATTGGACCGCTCGAGTCGTTGTCAACGGATGTGATCATTGATGGAGAGATCGTTCCGTCAAATGGCGAAGTGATTCTTCCATTCAGTGAGTTGCAGAAAAGGTTGGGCCGAAAGAATGTGGGCACGCAGTTGCTCAAGGCTGTTCCGGTCGCTCTGGTTGCGTATGATCTGCTTTATGCCGGTGGGAAGGTGCTGATTGACGAACCATTAAGCGAACGGAGAGATCTGCTGGGCCAGATAGTGCCTCTGCACGGTCCGTTGCGGATGTCTCAAGACAAACTGCTGCGTGACGCCACGATGCTTGATGAGGAATTTGAGCTTGCGCGAGCCCGTGGGAATGAGGGGTTGATGATTAAGAGTCCGGGCTCGAGTTATAAACCCGGGCGACGTGGACGTGACTGGCTGAAGTTAAAGCGCGCGATTGCGACCCTGGACGTGGCAGTAACGGCAGTTGAGGTTGGTCATGGGAAACGTCGGCATTTGCTGTCGGACTACACTTTTGCAGTCCGGCGTTCTGCCGAGAATGATGAGCTGCTAAATATTGGCAAAGCTTACTCCGGTTTGACGGATCGTGAGCTGATGGAACTGACAGATTGGTTTAAAAGTCATACACTTCAAGAGTTTGGCCATGGGCGGGTACGGATTGTCGAGCCAACGGTCGTCATTGAAGTCACGTTTGACCGAGTTCAACCGTCGAGCCGTCATAAGAGCGGTTACGCGCTTCGGTTTCCGCGAATCCTCCGTTTAAGGCCAGACAAGACGACGAATGATATCGATACGTTAGACACAGTTCGGCGATTGGTCGAGGCCGGCGACAGCACGCAAGAAGGGGGAATGTCGGGAAAAAATAGCCATGACGGGTGAACCCCACCCGACTTTTGCGGCGTAATAGTTTAAAGTTCCTATTGCCACAGAGGCCGGATGGGGGTACGATGCAGCGCGTCACCGCCTCCCAAGCAAGCTTTCAATCGTGATCGGTGAGCCCGGACACACAAAACCACGCACCGCCAGAGTAGGCTCTGGCAAAGGCATTGTGGGTTGTTTGTACGCTTCTCAGTACACTGATAGAAGGGCTGTCAATACGTCTAAAAACAGGTAATCAGCCGTCTCAACCGTAGTTTCCTGACTATCCGTGCTAGTACCTGGGATTGTTTCGTCAGTTGTAGCAGTCGCACGCGGTGGCGGCGGTGGTGCAGGAGCGCCTGGTTGGTCAATGTCGCCCGCAAGTGTATTGAAGGCTAACGTAAGTACAAGTAGTGCAGCAAATACGAAGTTTTTGACAGGTTTCATTTGATCTTCTCCTCAAAAGTGTAGTCAGTGCCTGTGAGTGGGTGCGCAACCAAGTGGTAATTGGTTTGTTCGTGATAATATCCGTCAATTGAAAGGCTTGCAAGGTTCCTTGCCTAAATTGAGAACTGGAGTCTTGATATGCAGTTGCACATAGCCGACTTTAAGAACCTGACCGAAAATCCGGTCGCTGACGACATAATTCCTTTATGTGAGTTGGCAAAGAATTTGGAGGAGGCTGGTGAATTTGAAAGCGCCTCTGAAACACTGCGGCCTTTTTGGAAAGGGTTACTTCATCGTCCAGAGATTGCTGGATTGCCCGACGAAGACAAAGCAGAACTCTTGTTGCGAGCGGGAACATTGACGGGTTGGTTGGGAAGTACCAGGCAAGTCACTGGTGCCCAGGAAGCTGCAAAAGATCTCATTAGTGAAAGTGCGGCGCTTTTCGAGGGGCTTAGAAAATCCGAAAAAATTGCTGAAGCCCGTGTAGACTTGGCAATCTGTTACTGGCGTGAAGGTGCTTTGGATGAGGCACGTGTAACTCTGCGACTCGTCTTAGAGGCACTTGGAGATGTTCAAAGTGAGCAAAAGCTAAGAGCGCTTCTAAACAGTGCGATCGTAGAAAAAGCAGCGACGCGAGATCACGAAGCGCTCCGAATTTATAGAAACGCGGCGACTGAATTCGAGGTTAGCATCAATCATGCTCTGAAGGGGAAGTTTCACAGCAATTATGGCATCCTATTGAAGAACCTCGGTATTTCGGAAAACCGAGAAGAATATATCGATACTGCTCTCGTCGAATTTGCGGCCGCCAGTTTTCACTATGAGCAAGCGGGACATCGCCGTTTTCAAGCTGGCGTTGAAAACAACGTCGGTTTCCTGTTCGCAAGCATTGGAAGATTCAGCGAAGCGCGTGAACACGTGAGCAATGCTCGCAGCTTATTCGTCCAGCTTCAGGATCAAGGTAGTGCTGCATATACAGATGACACGCTTGCGCAAATTTACTTGCTAGAGGGTCGAAGCGCCGAAGCAGAAAGAGTTGCGCGGCGTGCTGTTCACACTCTAAAACGAGGCGGTGAACAAACTGTACTCGCAGAAGCACTGACAACGCACGGCAAAGCCCTGGCCCGTCTCCAACACCCTCAGGTAGCCAAAGCGGCTCTTGATCAAGCAATCGAGATTGCTCAAAACGCCGGTAACCCCGACCGGGGTGGTATCGCCGCAGTCACCGCTATCGAAGAATTGAGCCTCTTCCTCCCGGTTGACGCTCTGCAAAAGTACTATCGCACGGCTGAGACGCTTCTCTCGAAATCTCAAAACCTCAGCCTTAAAACACGTCTGGGCGAATGCGCCCGACGTGTTCTTTTAATCGCTCTTGAAAACCCCAACGAGGCAACACCCGCAGCCACCGGCGTGGCATTGACGCCAGGCTTTTCGCTCGATACCGAAGTCCTTCGTTATGAAGGTAGCCTCATTCGTCGAGCTCTGGAAGAGTCTGGCGGGAGCGTCACAAGAGCCGCGCGCCTCTTGGGAGTAACGCACCAGGGACTCGCATTTATCCTGAACGGACGACACAACGATCTGCTCTCAATTCGAAGTCCGGTAAAGCGTCGCCGTCGCAGCATCATTCGACACCACTAGCCCTTCGTTCAAGCGATGGCCCAAACTCATGGCGCTGCTTTTTTTACAAGGCAGCGCCGAACTTTTATTTGTGCTCTAAGTTAAGTTCTCCTATGATCCAAATCCTGTGAGTACAGTAATGATATCGAAAATCGGCCCCCTCATTTTGATTCTGGCGTTGTGGGCAGCGGCGCCTGCACAAACACGACGCGGCGCGGCGCGGCAGCCAACCGTCACGCAACCCGCATCGCAACCTGTTGCTCAACCAACTCCGGCCGCCAGCAAACCAGCGCGACCTGCGGCGCCTGCTCCGCTGGTAACTATCAATGGACAAACCCTAACCACCGCGGATCTTGAACCCGCTTTACGGCAGGAACTCGAGACTCTCGACGATAAGATCGCCGACGCTCGACGCAGCGTCCTGGAGCTACAGATCAACACCATGCTCCTCCAGATTGAAGCAAAGAAGCGTCGCATCGACAGCCACCGGTTATATGAGCTGGAAGTCAGCAGCCGTATACCAGCCGCCACGCCAGCCCAGATCAAGAAATTTATCGACGACAACAAAGACCAATTCGCCGGCGCGGATCCGACCGCCCTCAATCAACAAGTTGCTGCATACCTCCACGACGAAGCGGAAAACAAACTCGCCGACGACCTCGTCAACCGGCTGCGTCGCTCTAATCCCGTCGTAATGGGTGTCGATATCAACTCACCGCATCTGAATCCCTCATCAGTGGTCGCCACGATCGGCGGACAGCCAATCACCGCTGCCCCTCTTCTCGAAAGATTGAAACCAATCGTCTACAAGCTGAAGTCTGAAGCTTATGACGTCACAAAGCAGCGCCTCGATCGACTCATAGACGACACCTTGCTGCTTGAAGAAGCAAAACGTCGACAAGTTGGACCAGAAGAAATCGTTCGCGCCGAAATCAGCGATAAGGTCCGCCCTCCAACTGACGCTGAAGTAACACAGTTTTACAATGAGAACAAAGCACGCATCTCCGGCGATTTGAATAGTGTGCGCCCCCAGATTGCGTCCTATCTGCAAAACGAAGCCAGACAGCGCTACGAAAGAGACTTGTCAGCAAAACTACGCAAGGGAGCGAACATACAGTGGTTAATAAGTGAGCCCCCTCAACCCGTTCAAAACATCAGCGTCGACGATGATCCCGCGCGCGGCGAAGCGACTGCTCCAGTAACGATTGTCGAATTCACTGACTTTCAGTGTCCGGCATGCGCTGCTATGCATCCGGTTCTTGACGAGGTCTTGAAGTCTTACGGTAACAAGGTTCGTTTCGTGGTTCGCGATTTCCCGCTGAACATGCACGAATGGGCGCGCAAAGCAGCCGAGGCCGCAAACGCAGCTAATGCTCAGGGCAAGTTCTTCGAATACATCGCCGTCCTTTTCAAGAATCAAAAAGCCCTCGATGTCCCGTCTCTGAAGAAGTACGCCAGCGAGGTTGGTCTAGACCGCGCGCGTTTTGACGCTGCTTTAGACCGGGGCGTCTACGCTGCGGAAGTTCAAAAAGATGTCGAAGACGGAGAAATGTACGGAGTCGGTAGCACCCCAACGATCTTTATAAACGGAGTACAATTAAAAATCCTGAGTGCTGAGGGACTACGAGCAGCAATCGATCGCGCTGCCGGAACACCCAAGACTGGTACACCACAATAATGGTTGTTTCACTAAAACCCGAACGGCTGAAACGCTACAAAGACGTCGCGATGCTGCTGATCAAATACGGGCGCTCCGATTTGATCAGCCCCGCCGGACTCGAAGGCAGCGTACTGCCTGACGAAATGGCAGCAGAATCCGAGATCGCCCCGGCAGAGGATCTCGCGAAGGATCTCGAAAAGCTTGGTCCAACCTTCATCAAGCTGGGACAACTCCTATCGACACGTGCGGATCTCATGCCCGGTCCATACCTCGAGGCATTGTCGCGGTTACAGGACCACATCGAACCATTCCCGTATGAAGAAGTAGAGCGGATTGTTTCAGGCGAGCTCGGAGTCAGACTATCGAAAGCGTTCGCTGATTTTGATCCATCTCCAATCGGCGCCGCGTCTTTATCGCAGGTCCATAAAGCTCGCATGCGCGACGGCCGGGACGTCGTCGTCAAAGTTCAACGACCTGACATTCGCGATCTCATCGTCGGAGATCTCGAAGCGTTGGGCGAGATTGCTCATTTTCTCGACCAACACACAGAACTCGGCAGGCGCTACGAGTTTGACAACATGCTCGTGCATCTGCGCAAGAGTCTTCTGCGCGAGCTCGACTTCACGATCGAGGCAAACAATCTACGCAGCATCGGAGATAACCTCGTCGAGTTTGAAAACATCGTCATTCCCGAGCCCATCGACGATTTCACGACAACACGCGTCTTGACGATGGATTACATCTCCGGCAAGAAGATTACCGCGCTCAATCCCTTACGGCTGCTGGAAATCGATGGCGGTTTACTTGCCGATGAGTTGTTCAGTGCTTATCTGAAGCAATTTCTCGTAGACGGCATCTTTCATGCTGATCCGCATCCGGGAAATGTATTTCTGACTGACGACGATCGCATCGCGCTGCTCGACCTCGGCATGGTGGGCCGCGTCACACGCACCTTTCAGGACAATCTCTTACGATTGCTGCTCGCGATTAGCGAAGGGCGTGGCGAGATGGCGGCTCAAGCGGCGATCAGAATGGGCGAACCGAAAGAAGGTTTTGATCGTGCAGCTTTCGAGCGCCGCATCACTGATCTCGTTTCCGAGCACGGCGATGCGGTTCTGAGCCAGCAGGACGCCGGTAAAGTGACGCTCGAGATAACCAAAATCTCGGCTGACTCCTGGTTCAGACTGCCGGCTGAATTCACGATGTTCGCGAAGGCGCTACTCAACCTGGACCGCGTCGTTTACACGCTCGATCCACACTTCGATCCGAACGTCGTCATTCGCGATCGTGCCAACGAGATACTCCAGCGCAACATCATCAAGAGTGTGGCTCCAAACAACCTCTTGTCCGGCGTCGTCGATCTGAAAGAATTTGCAGAGAAGCTTCCGAATCGCGTAAACAGGATTCTTGATGCTGCCGGAAACAACGAGCTTCGTTTCAAGGTTGACGCAATCGACGAGAAAGTCATCGTCGAGGGGCTTCAGAAAGTCGCTAATCGAATCACGTTAGGATTGGTCGTCGCGGCTCTGATTGTGGGCGCCGCGATGCTGATGCGGGTTGAAACGTCGTTTCGAATTTTTGGCTATCCAGGGCTCGCGATGATCTTCTTCCTGCTGGCTGCTGCCGCGGGCCTGTTACTCGCTTTCAATATCCTCTACTACGACGAGAAACGCCGGCGCAAACCCTAAATGCGGCGTTCTTTCGCGGTTCGTATCAACTCTTTCAACCCGGCAGTCTCTGCGCCGGTCAGCGAGGTAAATGCGATTCCAAAGCCGACGCCGGTCTGATACGACGCGACTTTACCGCGAAGCCGCAACCACTTGCCGGACGGAAGCTGAATCTCGAGCTCGATGTGCTCTCCGACCTCGATGTTCGTGTACGTATTTACGAAGCAGCCACCGAGACTAACATCGTCAACCCGAGCTTCATGCCTGCTCGACAAGCTTTCCCATCTCGCCTCGAGCAGAATATGTTTTCGCTGGTTTCTTCGTCGCTCGCGTGACATCGACGTCATTCTAAACGATGCGACTATTCACGAGGAAAAAGACTTGTGTTGGGTTCGGCTGGCATGTATTTGGTCAGCAGCCTATAGCCGAGCAGAAACAGCACGATAAAACCAAAAGTGAGCGGTAAGCGCGTGTCAGACTTAACCAGCATCCAGAAATGAACCACAGCGGCAATGACCGATAGATAAACCAGACGATGCAGTTTCGCCCAGCGCTTGCCGCCGAGTCTCCTCACCATGTTGTTCGTCGACGTGATCGCCAGCGGCACCATCAGCAAAAACGCCAGCATTCCGGCGAGGATAAACGGACGTTTTGCAACATCAGTAACCACGCTAGGTAAATTGAAAGCCCGATCGAACCAGATGTACGTGAGCAGGTGAAGCGCGCCATAAAAGAAGGCAAACAGCCCGAGCATCCGTCGTAGTTTCACAAGCGAATTGGCGCCAAAGATCTTTCTCAACGGAGTGATCGCCACCGTCAAACTGAGAAAGATCAGCGTCAACATGCCGGTCGTCGTAGTGGCGAATTGAAGTGGATTAGGACCAGCTCGCTTGTGATAAAGATCCCACAAGAGCAGCGCGAGCGGAATCAGAGAGTTCACAAAGACGACGACTTTTAAGAAGCGCACGTCCGCCATAATCAATAGTTTTTAACCAGGTCCATACCCTGATACAAGTGCGCCACTTGCTCGCCATAACCATTAAACAACAGCGTGTTCCGGCGACTGTATTCGCCGATGCGTCGCTCGGTCGCCTGGCTCCAGCGAGGATGCGGAACGTTCGGATTCACATTCGAATAGAAGCCGTATTCATCCGGCGCCTGTATGTTCCAGGTTGTCGGCGGCTCATTGGCAACAAGCGATATCTTCACCACTGACTTGATACTCTTGAAACCATATTTCCACGGCACGACCAGCCTGATCGGCGCTCCATCCTGTGGCGGCAATTTTTCGTCATACATGCCCGTCGCCATGATCGTCAGCGGGTGCATTGCTTCGTCCAGTCGAAGTCCTTCGACGTATGGCCAATCGAGTACGCCGGTGCGCTGATTCGGCATTCGCTCAGGATCTAGCAGCGTTTCAAATGCGACGTAACGCGCCTGCGAAGTTGGCTCGACTTTCTCCAGCAGCTTATTCAACGGGAAACCGACCCACGGAATCACCATCGACCAGCCTTCAACGCAACGCAACCGGTAAATCCGTTCTTCGAGTGGAAACTTCAACAACTCGTCGAGATCAAAAACTTTGGGCTTGTTTACCAATCCTTCGACTGCGACAGACCACGGTGTCGTAACAAACCCTTTCGCCGCGTAAGCAACGCCACTCTTCGACGTATCGAACTCGTAAAAGTTGTTGTAATTCGTAATCGCTGCCAGCGGCGTTAGCTGCTCGTTTACCGAGAATCCTTCCTTAACGGCCTCCGCTTTAGGCGCTTTAGCGACCTCCGCGAGCTTGTCGCCTTCGACGACTGGCGCGGCAGGCGGATTCAAACGCCGGTAAACAAGCGTCGTAGCGGTGGCAGTTCCCGCCATGACCGCCGCCTGAATGAATCGCCTGCGATTTAAGTAAACTTGCTTTTCTGTGACCTTGTCTGAGTTTTCCGCCATTTTAGACCTTGCTCTTTAGAATACCTCTATTGGTCGCCGAGTTCGCCAGATCCTTACGCGCAAAACTTCTTGAGTCGCGGAGGTCTAACGGAATAACATCCCGTAGCTCTTCTGTCGCCCGCTAAAAGGACGATTGCGTGGAACAACCCTTAACTGCACCTCCCGACAAAACCGACAACGAATCCGCCGACAAGATTAGCTCCCGAAGCAGACTTCTCCGCTGGGGCATCGTGCTGTTTGTCGGCGTCGGTATTTTACTGATTCCGGTTCCATCGGGAATCACGCCGCAGTCCTGGCGCCTGCTCGCGATCTTCGCCGCAACGATTACCGGCTCGATTGTGCGCCCGATTCCCGGCGCGGCGATGGTTTTGTTGGGAGTCACCGCATTACCGCTCTTTCAAGTACTGCCGATTAACGAAGTTCTGACAGGATATGCAGATCCTTTTGTATGGCTCGTCCTTGCCGCATTCTTCATCTCACGCGGAATGATCAAGACGGGACTCGGACGACGCATCGCGTTCCTCTTCATCAAAGCCATCGGCAAACATTCTCTCGGACTCGCTTATGCGCTCGCCTCAACCGAGATGATCCTCGCGACAGTGATTCCTTCAACCGGCGCTCGCTCCGGCGGAATCATTTTTCCCATCGCGAAGAGCCTCGCCGAAGCTTACGAATCGCGACCCGGACCGACAGCCCGCCGGCTTGGTGCGTTTCTCATGGCGAGCGTTTACCAGTGCAACGTCATCGTCTGCGCGATGTTTCTGACCGGACAGGCGTCAAATCCGATAATCGCCCGGTTTGCACGCGAAGTGACGTCGATTGACATCACCTACGCGCGTTGGGCCATCGCCGCGCTCGTGCCGGGAATCCTGTGTCTCCTGCTCGTGCCTTATGTGATTTACCGCGTCTTTCCACCGCAGGTTAAGCACACGCCTGCCGCCAGCGAGTTGGCTTCAGAAGAATTGCGCGCGATGGGCCGCATGAGCTCGTCGGAACGTCTGATGCTGCTCGTCTTTTTCCTCGTCGCAGTTCTCTGGATGACAAACAAGTGGCATCACATCGACTATGCCGTCGTCGCCCTTCTTGGAATCAGCGTGTTGCTGCTCACGGGCGTTTTAGATTGGGAAGACATCATCAGCGAAAAGGCCGCGTGGGGCGTGTTCATTTGGTATGGCGGACTCATTCGCATGGCTGAAGCGCTGGGCCAAACCGGAATCACGAAGCGATTCGCAGAAGCGTCGGCAAGCTTGACCGCCGGCTGGAACTGGTGGCTCGCCCTCGCCCTGCTGCTCTTAATTTACTTCTACGCGCACTATGTCTTCGCAAGCATCACAGCACACGTGACAGCGATGTTTACGCCGTTTCTGATCGTGATACTGGCCGCTGGAGCGCCGCCATATCTGGCCGTGCTCTCGCTCGCATACTTCTCAAATCTCGCTGCGTCGCTGACTCATTACGGCACAACGCCCGCACCGATATACTTCGGCGCCGGCTACACATCTCAACGAACCTGGTGGACTCTCGGCCTGATTGCATCGTTGATAACGATCAGCGTCTGGAGTCTGGTGGGATTCACCTGGTGGAAAGTTCTCAGACTCTGGTGACAATATGGCTGGATACTCCGGAACACCATTACCAAAGAAACTCGGAATCAAAGAAGGCTCGCGCATCGCGCTGGTCAATGCGCCAAAAGACTTTCAATCCGAATTAGGCGAACTGCCAGACAACGTTCAGTTCGTAAAGCGACCAACGAAGTCGCTCGACATCATTCTCTTGTTTGTGCCCGATGAGGGAGCGCTGCTGCGAGACTTCGCTAAACTCGCCGCCACACTTGTCTCAAACGGCATGCTCTGGATCGCGTGGCCGAAGAAGAGCTCAGGCGTAAAAACTGATCTTACTGAAGATCGCGTGCGGCAAATCGGTTTGAATATCGGACTCGTCGACGTGAAGGTTTGCGCGATCGACGATACGTGGTCGGGGCTCAAGTTTGTCTATCGACTCAAAGATCGATCGTAAGTAAAAAGTTATTCACAGATCCTGTGGAAATCTTTGTGGAAATCATAGGGCAGAGTTTTACAAAGCTGTTACAAACGCCCATTTAGAACGCTTTGCACACGTGAGCGGCGCAGGCAAAAAGCTTTATGAATGAACGTGTTAAGCTTTAAGAGATCGATTGCGCACGAACGAGTCTTCACGCCTGGTCCATGTGTTTTTCGTCCGCGCTACTAATGGTAGGACCATGAAAATGAAGTACGAAGTTGTTGCGCCAAACATACGGCGAACGGTTTTTAACCTCGTCGATTTCTCTAACGAAATCGCGTGTCGGTCGATCGCTTCGCGACAATTCAGACACAAAAAATAATCGCGTGATGCGAGTGATGCGATCACCTATCCTCTCATTCAAGAGACGTTTGCGTTTGTAGAAAGCAATCTTGAATGTGAATCGAGCGACGTTATTTTGGAGTTGGATTCCGTTCGAAACAAATCTGAAAAAGGTATTGCAAAAAAAGTGTCGTTCACTATAATGCGATTCCCTCGCTGAACAATTGATTGCCAATTTACAAGTTTTGGGTCAGCGGCCTGTTGGATGATCGTTTGAAGGTTTACTAAGCTCACATATTCTCGCAATGTTGCCCAGGGGACCTTCGACGAAGCGGAGTCAGGTAGTATTCGGGGCGTGACTAGTGCGGTAGTTGCGCAGGCAATCTAGGCGATCGCCGTGCGATCTTCGCCAAAAAAATAACCCCCAAATCGATGCCTTTACCGGAGGTTTTAAGTACCGGATAAGGGTGTAGTGTTGTCCGATTACGGATTGCAAGCAAGTCTTGATGCCCAGTGGAGTTGTGTGAAATGGCCGAACTACATATGTCCCCCCAAATCAAAAACTGCCCTATTTGTACAAAAGAACTTCCCATCTCCGAATTTGGAGTCTGCCGCGCGCGTAAAGACGGACGCAATCTCTACTGCAAGAGTTGCATTCGTCAAAAGGTCACTCAAAGCCGTCGCGCTTTGAAGGAATATAAAACCGCTCGCAAGAAATATATCTCCCAACAAGTTGATATCGCGGAGCTGCTTTCAACTGATGCGTCGGGCAACGGTCACTATCACGCTAAACAGATGAGCAAGTTATCTCCTGTTGAGCGTGTGCGTGATGCGATTCGTCGCGGCTCGCGAACGCAGCGTGAGATCGCGCAGGAAACCAAACTCGGAAAAGACGAAATCGGAGACGCGTTAGCCAATCTCCTGCTGTGGACTCACGAGATCAGAACTCAGGTGGTCGATAACACCCGGCTCTATTTTCTTAACGAGACCGAGACGACAACAGTGGATGATGGTCCACGTCTCCCGGCGCGCAAACGCGACGTGCCCAGTTCGTTTAGTTGTTTGCCTGGATTGATGCCCGGCAGAAACCCGGAGGGTGAACCCGAAAAAATCGGAGGCTGGGTGGCAGCCTAGCCTAGTATTGACCTTTCTCATCCACAGATTACACACATGTCTAAACAATCTGCGTAATCTGTGGATGGCTTTAATCACTTAATCAGTCAGCGAATGCCTCGAGCACCTCATTGGCGTGATCTTCGGGTTTTACCTTCTCGAAGATCTTTTTGATCTTGCCCTTTTCATCGATCAAAAAGGTGGTCCGATGAACACCCATATATGTTCGTCCCATGAACTTTTTCTCTCCCCAAACACCGTAAGCCTCCGCGATGGACTTATCCGTATCGGCTAGCAATGTGAACGGGAGTTTGTATTTGGTAACGAACTTTTGGTGCTTTGCTTCGTTGTCTGGCGAAACGCCGAGCACCGCGATACCCTTCTTCTTGAACTGAGAAAAGGCATCACGAAACGAGCAGGCTTCTTTGGTGCAACCCGGCGTGTCGTCTTTCGGATAGAAATAAAGCACCACCTTCTGTCCGCGAAGATCCTTTAAGCTTACAGCTTCGCCGTTGGCGTCTTTAGTTTTGAATGCAGGTGCAGTAGATCCCTCTTTGAGCATGTTTTGTCCTTTGTGTTGGTCTATATCAGAATTGTAGAGGATCATGAAAGCTTCAACAAAAAACAAACACAACTATTGGATGGTGAAGCAGGAGCCTGAGACTTACTCCTGGGACGACTTCGTTCGCGACGGCAGCACTGATTGGTCAGGCGTGCGAAACTACCAGGCCAGAAATAATCTGAAGGCGATGAAGCCTGGCGACAAAGTCCTCTTTTATCACTCGGGCAAGGGAAAAGAGGTGGTGGGCTTGGCGGAAGTCGTGAAGGGCGCGTATCCGGATCCGACTGCCGACGATCCGCAGTGGGTTGCAGTTGATCTCAAACCGGTCAAGCCGCTCGCGACGTCTGTTCAGCTCGCGGCTATTCGTTACGACAAACGTCTTAGTCAACTGCCGCTGATTCGGCAGTCGCAACTGTCGGTGATGCCGTTGACGAAGGATGAATTCGATGTAATCGTCTCGATGGGAAGTAATAAAACGCGCCGGCGACAATAATCTTGTTAATCTTGAAAATCCTGTAATCCTGTCAAAAACTTACTCGAACAACAGCTTATCTTCCGGCTCATCCGGCACGGCCGACTCACTCAACCGCGGATAAACCTTGAACAGCGGCTCCGGCGCAGGAACCTTTTCCTCTTTCAGCGCCGCCTTGATCTCCGTCGCATTCACCACACCCTTCCCGCGAAAGTGATTGTTCGTGATCACGTACGTCTCGCGACTATGCTTCGCGACTTCTTTGATTCGCACGAGCCACGGATCGAGCTCGTCGACTGAATAGAGATAATCATACCGTTCATGAGGCTGGGCCTTATCACGAAACCAGTCTTTATAATTTCTGCCGTGCAGCCTCACATAACCAATAGGCGACGTCGTCAGCGCTTGCGGACGAATCGACTTCTTAAATACCGGCTGATCGATATTACAGATCCCGACGCCGCGTTCCTCCAACCATTCATAAACATCGGGCGTGTTCCACGACGAGTGTCTCACTTCCAGCACGAGGGGATAATCAGAAAACTTTTCCAACAGCTTCGCAAGATAAACGCGATCGTCGGGCGTGTTTTTGAAGGACCACGGAAACTGGAGCAGCACCGATCCGAGCTTCCCGGCTTTCGCCAGCACATCCATCCCCTGGCGGTACTCTTTTTCATCCTTCTTCGTCGCTTTGCCCCGCTCATGCGTAAACACGCGGTGCAATTTGGCGGTAAAGACGAAATTCTTATTCTCGGCGACGCGCTTTGCCCACGATTTAGTCGTCGCCGGCACGGGCGGCCGGTAAAAACTGCTATTGATTTCGATCGTATCGAAGAACCGCGCCAGATATTCGAGCGGATCAAACGCCTTCCCCGGTTTCTGCGGATACACCACGCCTTCCCAGTCCTTGTAAGACCAGCCAGCCGGACCAACGTGGATGATTTGTTTCGGCATTTGATGATTCTTATAGTAACGCGTTTGCAAGAAAGCAAACCTTTTGACAGGATTGACACGATTTACAAGATTTGCAGAATTCAGAAGGAGGTGATCCGGTGCGGCTGACGGAGATGGTTGCGTGTTCTGGTTGAGCGGCGAAGCTTAGCCCGAGCTTACTCGCTCAGGTTCTGAGCGGGCTACCTAAACAACCTCATGATCCTAATCTGATTGTCGGTTTTGAGACGGCCGACGACGCGGGTGTATACCGCCTTCGAGACGACCTCGCCATCGTTCAGACGCTCGATTTCTTCACGCCGATCGTCGACGATCCGTACGACTACGGCCGCATCGCCGCGCTCAACTCTATCAACGACGTTTGGGCCATGGCTGGAACGCCGCTCACCGCGATGGCGATCACGTGCTTTCCGAAGAAAGGCGTCGATCCCGCGATTCTCAGTGAGATTATGCGCGGTGGACTCGAAACCATTAACAAGTTTGGCGTGACGTTGATTGGCGGGCACAGCGTCGATAACGAGCAGATCATGTTTGGTTACTCGGTTACTGGTGTGATCGATCCAAACAAAGTAGCGCGGAATGCCGGTGCACGAGCCGGCGATGCGATCATTTTGACTAAGCCGATCGGAACCGGAGTGATTTCCACAGGGATCAAGAGAGGCCGCGCGAGTGATTCGATCGTTGCGGGTTCAGTTGAGACGATGCTGACGCCGGGCAAGTTCGCAGCCGAAGCGATGCGTCAATTCGACGTGAAGGGCGCGACGGACGTGACGGGCTTCGCGCTTTTGGGTCATGCGTGGGAAGTGGCCTGCGCGAGTAAAGTGACGATCGAAATCGATGCGAGCACAGTTCCGCTGCTCGACGGCGCATTTGAACTGGCGTCTCAGGGAATGCTGACCAGCGGTGACAAAACGAATCGTGAATACGTCGGCGCGGATGTCGAGATCGCGGCGACTGTCGATCCGAACATGGTCAAGCTCCTCTTCGATCCGCAGACCGCGGGTGGGATGCTGATCGCGATCGCAGAAGACAAAGCCGAGGCTCTCCTGCGCACGCTCGCCGAACATTACCCTTACGCGCGCATAATCGCCCGCGCGCTTCCCCCCGGCCCGCGAGCCGTCGTTGTAAGCAGATAGGTCACCGAGTATTATTGCTCCAATCAATCATGGCTTCGACAATTCGCGAGATCTCAAGGCAGGATTCCGTCTCCATAGCGGAGCTTTACCAGCAGGTCCGCGCGCGCACGATGCAGATCGTCGCGCCGCTCGAGATCGAAGACTACGTCATCCAGACGGCGGAATTCATGAGTCCGCCGCGCTGGCACATCGGCCACACGTCGTGGTTCTTCGAAACAGTGCTGCAAGCTCACAAGCCCGGCTATCGGGTCTATTCAGAAGATTTCCTCTTCTACTTCAACTCGTACTACGAAGGCTTTGGCGAGCGGATCGAGCGTCCGAAACGCGGCACGAAGTCGCGCCCGACGGTGAGAGAAACCGTCGCTTACCGCAACCACATCGACGAACAAGTTCTCGCGTTGCTGCAAGCACCGGAAAGTTTATCGGACACACTGCTGTCGCTAGTACGACTCGGACTCGAGCACGAGATGCAGCACCAGGAGTTACTCGTCTACGACATCAAACACCTTCTGAGCGATCAGTTTGACGTGCCGATGAAGCCACTGCCGCAGCCATCAACGAAGGTCGAAGGCATGGCTGAGATTGAAGGCGGATTGTTCACGATTGGTTATAACCACGCGGGCGCGAGCCGTTCCTATGATTTCGCATTCGATAACGAAAAACCTGCGCACCAGGTCTATCTTCACGATTACGCGCTCGACAAAGCCCTCGTGAGCAACGGCGACTTTCTCGAATTTATTAACGACAGCGGTTATCAAAACTTCCGCTGGTGGTTTTCCGAAGGCTGGACAACAGTTAATCAAGAACAGTGGCGCGCGCCGCTTTACTGGGAACTGCACGACGGCGAGTGGATGATTCGCGACTTCGCCGGTCTGCATCCCGCCACGTCGAAGAAAAACGAGCCAGTTTCTCACGTCAGTTATTTCGAAGCCTCAGCGTTTGCGAAGTGGGCTGGCAAGAGACTTCCGACCGAAGCGGAATGGGAGAAGGCTGCGTGTTATGATGCACGCCGCAACGTCCGGACGGCATTTCCGTGGGGCGACACTGACCCCACCAGCGACAAAGCAAATCTTTTCGAGAACGATTTCTGGTCAACTGCACCGATCGGTGCGTTTCCCGAAGGCGCGAATGCTTACGGCTGCCAGCAGATGATCGGCGACGTGTGGGAGTGGACCACTTCCGACTACGTGCCGTATCCCGGATTCAAGTCGGAGTTTGACGAGTACAACGACAAGTGGTTCGTCAATCAAAAGGTTTTGCGTGGCGGCTCGTTTGCGACGCCGCAATTGCACATCAGAGCGACCTACCGAAACTTCTTCCATGCTGACGAGCGCTGGATGCTTTCGGGATTCCGGTGTGCACAGGATCGATAAGCGGATCAGGCCTACCTTTTAACGAAGGAGAAAACAAAATGTCCCCAGAACTCCGAAGAGTGCTCGCTATTTTTGTGTTTGTAGTGATTGCTGCCGGGTCGGCGATTGCGCAAAAGGAGGCGCGCAATACTACAGAACCTTCCGCGGCGAAAACCACGCCCATCGATCCGAAGTACACCACGCCAAAGTCTCCCCTCGACACGTCTTACGGCGCGAAGATCGCCGAGTATACGACTGAGAAGTACTTCATGACCGAGCTCGTAGATCACCTGCCGCTGTCAGACAAGGTGCCTTCTCCTGATAAAGTTTTGGGCTACGCAGTCGGCACTCCGAACAAACTCACCTACACGAAAGATCTCTATCGTTACTACCGCGAGCTCGCGAAAGCGTCGCCGCGCGTGCGCGTGCTCGTCGCGCCGGAAAAGAGCGAAGAGGGACGCGAGCAGATGCTTGTTCTCGTGAGCGATGAGGCAAATCTCGCTAAGCTCGATCGTTATAAAGAAATCACCGCGAAACTCTCCGATCCGCGAAAGATCACCGACGCCGAAGCACAGACGTTGATCTCCGAAGGAAAGCCGTTCTACTGGGCCTCCGGCTCGATCCACTCGCCCGAAACCGGCTCGCCTGAGATGCTGATGGAGATGGCTTACCGCCTCGCCGTCGAAGATTCGCCCTTCATCGAAGACATCCGCAAGAACATGATCATCATGATCACGCCGGCGCTCGAAGTCGATGGCCGCGATCGCATGGTCGATCTTTACAACTATCACAAAGCGAACCCGGGCAAACCGGTGCCGCCACTGCTCTATTGGGGCAAATACGTCGCACACGACAACAATCGCGACGGTCTCGGACTCGCCCTCGCGCTCACGCGCAATCAGATGCGAACTTTTCTCGAGTATCACCCGACCGTGCTTCACGACCTGCACGAATCCGTGCCGTATCTCTACACGATGACCGGCACTGGTCCATACAACGCCTGGCTCGATCCGCTCGCGATCGACGAGTTTCAGCTACTCGCGTATCACGAGATTGAAGAGATGACGAAGCGCGGCGTGCCCGGCGTTTGGACGCACGGTTTCTACGACGGCTGGGCGCCGAATTACATGCTCTACATCGCTACCGGTCACAACGCGATCGGCCGGTTTTATGAGACGTTTGGCAACGGCGGCGCTGACACGCGCGAGCGAACTCTCCCCGCGGCCCAGACTTCCCGTGTCTGGTACCGGCCCAACCCGCCGTTCCCGCGCGTAAACTGGTCCATGCGCAACAACGTCAACATGCAGGAGTCGGCGATCCTCTTTGCGATGAACTTCGTCGCGAAGGAGAAGGAGCGTTTCCTGAACAACTTCTACCTGAAGAGCAAACGCTCCGTTGCGAAAGCGGCCAACGAAGGCCCCGCGGCTTACATCATCCCCGGCGACACGCCGCGTCCGGTTGAAGCCGCCGACATGGTGAACCTGCTGCGGTTGCAAGGCGTGGAAGTGCATCGCGCGACCAAAGAATTCACCGTAAAAGATCAGAAATACCCGGCCGGCTCATATATCGTCCGAATGGACCAGCCGTATTCGCGCATGGCTGACATGCTGCTCGACACGCAGTATTACAACGTCAGCGATCCCGCCCCTTACGACGATACCGGCTGGACGATGGGCGCGATGCGCAACGTCAAAACCGTGCGCGTGGTCGATAAGAGCGTGCTCGACGCGCCTGCAACGTTGCTCACACAGGACGCAAAAGTGACCGGACAATTATCGGGTCCGGCGTCAGCAGTCGCTTACCTGATCAATCACAATACCGACAACACGCTCGCGACGCTGCGCTTTCGTTTGAAAGACGTGAAGATGAGCGCCGCGGAAGATTCGTTCAAGGTCGGAGATCAGCAGTACAACACCGGCACGTTCATCATTAAGAAGGACGGCAATCCCGCGGACCTGCGAGCGCGGCTGGAGTCGGCTGTTGCCGAGCTCGGATTGAAAGCCGCCGGTGTCGAGAAGCTGCCGGAAGTGAAGACGCACGACCTCGCGGCGCCGCGTATCGCGATTGTTCACACCTGGACCAACACGCAAAACGAAGGCTGGTACCGCATCGAGTTTGACAAGTATCAGATTCCTTACACGTACATCTCCGATCAGGTGATTGGCAAAACACCAAACCTGCGCGAGAAATTCGACGTGCTGATCTTCCCGCCTGTCGGCGGCTCGGCGCAGACGATCGTCAACGGCATGCCGAAACGTGGCGACCCGATCCCGTGGAAGGCGTCGGCGATTACGCCAAACTTCGGTAACTCGCCGGACCAGACTGACGACATGCGTGGTGGAATGACAGTCGCCGGCGTGGCCAACTTGCAGAAGTTCATTGAAGACGGTGGTCTATTCATCACGATCGGCGGCGTCTCGCAAGTGCCGATCGACTACGGCATCACTACCGGCGTTTCGGTTCAACAGAGTGATAAGCTTCAGGCGCGCGGCTCAATTTACAATTCAACGTTCTCGGATCGGAAGAGCCCGATTGCGTATGGCTACGATGCTAGTTTGCCGATCTATTTCAACCAGTCGCCGGTGTTTCAGGTTCAGACCGGAGGCGGTGGGGGCCAGGGCGGTGGTGGTGGCGCTGCGTCGCGCGCTTCCGGACGCGGTGGTGTGAACGATCCGGACGTGGTCCAGGCGATGCCGCAGCCGCGTCCTCTGGATCCGAATAATCGCCCGGATCCGGATGCTGATCTGCGCGAGAGCCCGTTCTTCGTGCCGCCGCCGTTGCGGCCGCGCGTCGTGCTGCGTTTTGCGTCTGATGAGAAGAACCTGCTCGTCAGCGGCATGCTTGCGGGCGGGAATGAACTTGCGAATCGTCCGGCGATTGTCGATGTGCCGGTCGGGCGCGGGCACGTCGTGATGTTTGCGACGAACCCGATGTGGCGGCACCAGACGCAGGGCGAGTTTTTCCTCGTGTTCAATGCGGCGCTGAATTACGACAACCTGAGTGTCGGCCGCTCCGAAGGCCGCGGGCGGCAACAACCGAGCACTGCTGAAGGCGACGATCAATAAAATTTCTCCCGCAAAGGCGCAAAGGCGCAAAGAGGAATTTGATTTACCTTTGCGTCTTTGCGCCTTTGCGGGAGAGTTTCTTTCCCATGACAACAATCCTAACCGACATCGAAACCCGCGTCCTCGGCTCGCTGATCGAGAAACAGGTCACGACACCCGAATACTACCCGCTCACGCTTAACGCGCTGACGCTCGCCTGCAACCAGAAGAACAACCGCAATCCCGTGACCTCGTATCCCGAGAACCAGGTTGCAGACGCCGTGGAGAGCCTGCGTGAAAAGAACCTCGCGTACGTCTTTTACGGCAGCACGAGTCGCGTCCCGAAGTACAAACACGTGATGCCGGAAGTGATGCACTTGAGCCATCCCGAAGTGGCGCTCATGTGCGTCTTGATGTTGCGCGGCGCGCAGACGCTCGGCGAGTTGCGTGGCAATGCCGGACGTCTGCACGAGTTTGCGAGTCTGGAAGAGGTTGAGACGACGCTGAATGGATTGATATCACGCGATCCGGAGCCGCTCGTCGCGCGACTGCCGCGTCAACCGGGCCAGAAGGAAGGTCGCTTTGCGCATCTGCTCAATGGCGAGATCGACGTCGAGGCGCTTGCGGAACAAGAGCGTGTGGTGGTAGCGAGTCCAGCGCGGCGGTCGAGTCTGGAGCAGAAAGTTGACGAGCTTGCGGCGGAAGTCGAGAAGCTCAAGGAACAATTCGAGCAGTTCAAGAAACAATTTGAATGAGTCCTATAGGACTTATGTGGCCTATCGACTATAATGCATTTCACCTATGAAACAGGATCTCTTCCATCCAGCAGTGGCGCGCTGGTTTGCGCGCAGCTTTCCCGCCCCGACAGAGCCGCAGCTACAGGCATGGCCTGAAATCAAGAAACACCGGCACACGCTGATCGCCGCGCCCACTGGATCCGGTAAGACTCTCGCTGCTTTTTTATCTGCGATTGACGATCTCGTTCGTCTCGGCGTCGAGGGAAAACTCGACGATTCCACGCACGTAATCTACGTCTCACCACTCAAAGCGCTCAGCAACGACGTGCAGCGAAATCTCCAGGTTCCGCTCGAAGGAATTCAACAAGAGCTCAAAGCGCTCGGTCTGCCCGAAGTCAACATACGCACGCTTGTTCGCACCGGCGACACGCCCGCCGCGGAACGAACGGCGATGACGAAGCGCCCGCCGCAAATCGTCGTCACCACGCCTGAGTCGCTCTACATTCTCTTGACCAGCGAAGGCGGCCGCCGGATGCTCCAAACGGCGCGCACGCTCATCGTCGACGAGATTCATGCCGTCGTCGGCGACAAGCGTGGCTCGCATCTTGCGCTCTCGATCGAGCGTCTCGAACAACTCGTGCGTTCGAACAATGGTTCGTTGACGCGTATCGGGCTTTCGGCGACGCAACGTCCTATCGAAGAAGTCGCGCGCTTTCTCGTCGGCACTGAAAACCTGGACACGAACAACCTATCCAATTGCACGATTATCGACAGCGGTCACGCCCGCAAGCTCGACCTTGCGATCGAGCTGCCCGAGTCACCTTTATCGGCCGTGATGTCCGGCGAGGTTTGGGAGGAAGTTTACGATCGACTGGCCCAACTCATTCGCCAGCACCACACCACGCTCGTCTTCGTCAACACGCGACGCCTGGCTGAGCGAGTTGCGCGACATCTCGGCGAGCGCATCGGCGAGGAGAACATTGCCGCGCATCACGGCAGTCTCGCGCGCGAGCATCGCCTGCAGGCTGAGCAGCGCTTGAAGTCGGGCGAGCTGAGCGCGCTGGTCGCCACTGCGTCGCTCGAGCTCGGCATCGATATCGGCGACGTGAATCTCGTCTGCCAGCTTGGCTCGACTCGTTCGATCGCGAGTTTTCTGCAACGTGTTGGTCGTTCGAATCACACGGTTGCGGGTTTTCCTAAAGGAAGGATCTTTCCACTCTCGCGCGATGAGCTGGTCGAGTGTACGGCCATTGTCGATTCGGTTCGACGCGGCGAGCTGGATCGTTTGGAAATTCCCGAGAAACCGCTCGACATTCTCGCGCAGCAGATTGTCGCGGCTGTCGCTGCCGAGGAGTGGGGCGAAGACGAGCTCTTCCGCATGGTTCGCCGTGCTTACCCGTATCGCAATCTGGAGCGTGAGCAGTTTGACTCGATCGTGCGGATGCTGGCGGAAGGATTCAGCACCAAACGTGGGCGGCGCTCGACGTATCTGCATCACGATGCGGTGAACAAGCGTTTGCGCGGTCGCAGGGGCGCGCGGCTGGCGGCGATAACTTCCGGCGGCGCGATTCCCGACACGGCGGATTATGCAGTCGTGCTCGAGCCGAGCGATCTCGTCATCGGTACAGTGAATGAAGACTTTGCGATCGAGAGTTTGCAGGGTGACATCTTTCAACTTGGGAACACTTCGTGGCGTGTGTTGCGTGTGGAGCAGGGCAAAGTGCGAGTCGAGGATGCGCACGGGCAGCCGCCGTCGATTCCGTTCTGGCTGGGTGAGGCGCCGGCGCGGACGCACGAGCTGTCCATCTCAGTTTCGCGATTGCGAGAGGAAATCGCGACGCGGATTAACGCGGATGAGAACGGATCTGGGGTTAGGCTTGATGGGGCTGTGGAGTGGTTGACGCGAGAGGTGGGGATATCGGAGCCGGCGGCGGAGCAGATTGTCGAGTATCTCGCGGGCGCGAAGATCGTGTTGGGTGTGATGCCGTCGCAGGACAATCTCGTCTTGGAAAGATTTTTTGATGATAGCGGGAGTATGCAGCTCGTGTTGCACGCGCCGTTCGGCAGCCGGCTGAATCGGGCGTGGGGGTTGGCGCTGCGGAAGCGTTTCTGTCGCAAGTTCAATTTTGAGCTGCAGGCAGCGGCGACCGAAGATGCGATCGTGCTTTCGCTTGGACCAACGCACAGCTTTCCGCTCGACGACGTATTTCATTATCTAAATTCAAAGACAGTCCGACAGCTTCTGTGCCAGGCGCTGCTCGACGCGCCGATGTGGAACATTCGCTGGCGCTGGAATGTGACGCGATCTTTGGCTGTCTTGCGGCGACGTGGCGGCAAAAAAATTCCGCCGCAGCTACAGCGCATGGACGCGGAGGATCTGCTGACTGCGATCTTTCCGGATCAGGTCGCGTGCGCTGAGAACCTTCCGACCGGCGAGCGCGAGATACCGACGCACCCGCTCGTCGATCAAACAGTGAAAGACTGTCTCGAAGAGGCAATGGACATCGAGGGACTCGAGCGTCTGCTGGCTTCGATCGAGCGAAACGAGAAGAACCTGTTCGCGCGCGACGTGATCGAAGCTTCGCCACTGTCGCAGGAGATTCTGAACGCGCGGCCGTACGCTTATCTCGACGACGCGCCGCTGGAAGAGCGTCGCACGCGCGCCGTATTTCAACGGCGCTGGCTCGATCCGGAGACAGCAGCCGACATGGGCAAACTCGATCAGGCCGCGATCGATCGCGTGCGCGATGAAGTTTGGCCCGAGCCGCGCAATGCTGATGAGCTTCACGATGCTCTCGTGGAATTAGGTTTCGTTACCGAAGCAGAAGGCGCGCCGTGGCAGGAGTTATTTGCCGAGTTGAATGCCGATCGCCGGGCGGCGGTGATGTCGATCGGAACGACGAGATTATGGGTTGCCGCTGAACGTCTGCCGCAACTCAGCATCGTTTGTCCAAACGCCGAGTTGCAGCCGCCCATCACTGCCCCCGAAAGCGTCGCTCGTGTTCCGTGGGCGTTTGAAGACGCGCTCGTCGAAATCATTCGCGGGCGTTTGGAAGGAAGCGGACCAGTAACCGCCGATCAACTCGTCGCTGCTTCCGGTCTGAACAAGCTGGAGATTGAAACCGCTTTGCTGAAACTCGAAGCGGAAGGTTTCGTGATCCGCGGCAAATTCACGCCGAGCACGAGCGTGACTGAGTGGTGCGCGCGCCGTCTGCTCGCCCGCATTCACAGTTACACACTGAATCGACTGCGACAGGAGATCGAGCCCGTCGCCAGCAGCGACTTCATTCGCTTCCTGCTCGCCTGGCAGAAGGTCACGCCCGATCATCAGATGGAAGGGGCGGAAAGTCTCAAGGCCATCGTCGAGCAACTGGAAGGTGTTGAAGCACCAGCCGCAGCGTGGGAGGGCGAACTGCTGCCCGCGCGAATGGTTGAATACGATCCCGCGTGGCTCGACGCTTTGTGTTTGTCGGGCGAAGTGGTGTGGGCGCGATTAACGCCACTAGCACGTAGCGCGGCAGACAACGGAGAACCAAAGCGCGGCTCCGGACCGGTGCGCAACACGCCGATCGCACTCCTGCGACGCAAGAACTTCGCACTCTGGAGTTCAGTGTTCCCGCAGCCCGCACCCACAAGCACCTCGGAATTTTCAACCACCACGCAAACCGTCTACGACTATCTGAAAACGCGCGGCGCGTCGTTCTTTACTGACATCGTCGATAACACGGACTTGCTGCGGAGTCAGGTTGAAGAAGCGTTAGCTGACCTCGTGGCGAACGGCGTGGTCGTCTCCGACAGTTTCGCCGGACTGCGTGCCCTCCTCACGCCCGGAAGTCGCAAGACACAGGCGGCATCGCGACGGAAACATCGACAACCGGTCTACGAGATGTCGAGCGCCGGCCGCTGGTCCATCCTGCAACGCAACAACACTCCGCCCAACTTGAACGACCAGGCGCTGGTTGAAGAAGTCGCGTGGGCGCTGCTCAAACGCTACGGCGTAGTCTTCAAACGTCTGCTCGAACGCGAGGGAATGTCGCTGCCGTGGCGTGTGTTGCTGCGCTTCTATCACCGGCTCGAAATGCGCGGTGAAGTCCGCGGCGGACGCTTCGTCGGCGGGATTTCGGGTGAACAGTTTGCTTTGCCTGAAGCGATTGGAATGCTTCGTGCGATTCGTCGCGCGGGCGCACAGGAGAGTTTGATTTCCGTAAGCGGCGCCGATCCGCTGAACCTCGTCGGCATCATCATTCCGGGTCCGCGCATCACGGCGCACACAAGCAACCGCATTCTCTACCAGGATGGCGCGCCGATCGCGTCCTTCGAATCAGGCGAGACTCACTTCCTCGTCGAGCTGAGTCGAGCAATGGAATGGAAAGCCAAGGCCGCCCTGATGCGCAAAGCGACGCGGCCGGAGCTCAGATCCTACCTGCAACGTCCGGCTTAATGTAGGAAGTTCACGCAAAGACGCAAAGATCGCAAAGACGCAAAGGCGCGCCCGAGGCATTTGACCCGCCTTTGCGTCTTTGCGTGAACTATCTGTGGATATGAATGCACGATATCGGGTCACATCTCCACGCCTCGTTCCTCAAAACCGCGATATTTCGCGGGGCATAGTACTTGCCAAAAGCGCGGCAGGGAGGTTGAGACACATGAAACTAGCTTACTCGAGTAAATCAATTGGTGGATATTTACTGGCTTTCTTCCTACTGTTTGGCATTCTAACAGTCGCCAGTTCCAGTGCTCAGGCCCAGTGGCGCGATCGAGATCGCGATCGCAGAGATGATCGCTATGGTCGTCGGGATGACGACCGGTACCGCGATAGAAACTACAATTACGGTTACGAAAACGCACGCCAGCAGGGCTACAGCTACGGTATGAACGTCGGCGCGTCTGACGCACAGCGTGGCCAGAGCTACGACCCGCAGCGTTCCAAATACTGGAGAAACGCCACTGAAGGCTACAACTCGTCCTACGGAAACAGGGGACAGTACAAGCAGGTCTTCCGTGATGCGTTTGAACAGGGCTACCGCGACGGTTACCAGCGATACGGCGGCAATCGTCGAGGAGGAGGTCGTTGGGGGATCCGCTGGCCGCGTTATTAACAGCTAACTGAGCATAACAATGAACTTGAGGGGCGCCATCGCCTGGCGCCCCTCTCGTGTTTTAAAGAAAAGTTGGAAACGAGGGTCGATTGAGACTGCCTTTAGGTTGGACAGGCGTTAATCCGAGTTCAACAACAAGGTGTCTATGAAAGCACTAGCCCAAGCAAACTCAATCCTCTCGATATCGTTCCCACTGGCGAAACGTCGCACGCCGAAGTATTCGCTAGTCAGGTCGACGACTTCGGTCCCTTCAACCATCGATTTCATGCGCGTGAACAACGCCACCGTCCGCGAGGGTCGCGCCCATCGCGTGTGGCCACCGGACGTGCTGCGAAAGTTTCAGACGGCCGAGATCATCACCGAGCTGCAAACACCACACTACGTACTGCGCGACAGCAGCATCACGAGGCTATAGCTATTGAGTAGCAGGGTGCTGCTGAGCGTTCTGCTGGTCGAGCCACGTCTTCAGCGGCGCGAAGTAATCGAGGATCGCGGTGGCGTCCATCTTGTCTTCGCCCGTCATCGTTTTCAGCGCCACAGGCCACGGCTCACTCTGACCCATCGCGAGCATCGCTTTCAACTTCTCGCCAGCCTTCTTGTTTCCGTAAATTGAACACTGGTAGAGCGGTCCACTGAAACCGGCTTCACGACACAGTGCACGATGGAACTGAAACTGTAGAATGGCAGCGAGAAAGTAGCGCGAATACGGCGTATTTGCCGGAACGTGATACTTCGCCCCCGGATCGAAGTCCTGTTCAGTGCGCGGTACCGGCGGTGCGACTCCCTGATACTTCTCGCGCAAATCCCACCACGCTTTGTTGTAGTCGTTTGGTCCAACTTCACCCGAGAACACTTTCCAGCGCCACTGATCGACAAGATAACCAAAAGGAAGAAACGCGACTTTGTCGAGCGCGCGATTCAGCAGGAAACCGATGTCCGCAGTTTGATCCGGCACTTTATCGATCAAGCCGAGTTGCTTGAGATAATTTGGCGTAACTGACAGTGCGATCGTGTCGCCAATCGCTTCATGAAATCCATCGTTCGCGCTGTCGCGAAACAGGAACGGCTTCGTCGAGTAGGCCATCTGGTAATAATTGTGGCCCAACTCGTGATGCACGGTAGTAAAGTCTTCTTCGCTGATCTGCACGCACATCTTCAGCCGCACGTCTTTTTCATAGTCGATGTCCCACGCGCTCGCGTGACAAACAACTTCGCGATCCGCTGGCTTGAGGAACAACGATCGATCCCAGAACGTCGGCGGCAGCGGATCGAAACCGAGCGAAGTGAAGAACGCCTCGCCGTACCGAACCATCTGTTTCGCGTCGGTGTTTCGTGCTTTCAATATCTGCGTTAGATCATAACCACGATCGGCATTGGCGGGCGCGAGTATCGGATAGATGTTGCCCCACTGCTGCGCCCACATGTTTCCGAGCAGGTGCGCTGGGATAGGTTTGTCTTCCGCAACGATGTCTTTGCCATACTTCTCTGACAGCTTGTGGCGCGTATAAGTGTAGAGCGAGTCGTAGAGCGGCTTGACTTGTTGCCACAAGCGCTCCATCTCAGCCGCAAACGCATCGGGGTCCATGTCGTATTTCGAACGCCACATTGCGCCCGTGTCTTTGAAGCCCATCTCCTTCGCGCCCTTGTTACTGAGCTCGACGAAGCGCACGTACTCCTTGCGGATTGGTTGCGCGATCTGGTGCCAGCCCAGCCAGGCTTTCTTCAGCTCTTCGGGATCGCGACTGGTGTTGATGATGTTTTCGAGATCGGGAAGGCTCAAACACTTTCCTTTATCGCCGTCGGGACAATACTTGCCCTTGCCGTATTCACCTTCCATCGACGCGGTGATCTTGGTGAGTTCACTGCGCTCGGCTGGGTCTTTCGGCGCGGGCAGCGTCAGCGAGAGTTTCAGTAGTTTTAGTTTGCGTTTGGCCTCGGGCGAGAGATCCGCATTCTCGTATTTTCGCGACTGTTCGGCGAGCTCGGTCGTCGCCGCGATCAGGTTTTCGTTTGCTTCGGCCGCGAGCGTCTCCGTGTCGTCGGTGATGAAAGTGCTTTTGACCCAATCGGCGCGTCCGGCCTTGATGTTCAAGTCCAGCAGGCGCTTTTCGGCGTCGTCAAGAAACTTCTCGGCCTCGTTCTTGGGCGAGCCGGAAGATGATAGAGCATTTGGATTATCAGTACACGACATAAGCGCAAGTCCCACGCTGAGAAGAAAGAAAAAGGCCAGCCACAGTTGGCGCCTCTGACAAATGAAGCTCACCGTAAACCTCCTCAGGAGTCAATTGATTCGAAAACTGATTTGGGGAAGGACCACAATATAACAAACCGGGGATAATAAGTCCTATAGGACGTGTAGGACCTATTTTTACGAGAAAACGACTGGGTGAGGACCAGTCAGGAGGTTAAGTTCAAAATCGTTAAGGGGTAACGATGCCCTTTTTAATATTTCGCTGCCAGGCTTCGTAATTGCGGATACGGCGTTTGGCCTGTTTGCGAGTCAACTTCATTTCCTGGGCTACGTAGTCGATGCGTTGAGTTCTATCCTTTTTCTTGTCGAACCGGTCCCCCGGCGCTCTCTGATAGTACTTGTACGCAAGGGACCATTCTGCTTTCACTTCCTCGGTGGCTTGTATGCCCCGTGTTTCTGGCATGCCTGGTGGCTCCCTTCAGGAGGTATTTTTTGAGTCGAGATTTTACACACAGCAAAATCGAATTGCTAATAAGAATACCGACAAAAACGGTCGAAAACCATAAAAAATCCTTTACATGGTTTTTGGCATTTTTGTGGCTACTTTCTTTTTAACCAGCGCATTAGAGAAAGGGTGCTCAAGACGACGGCAATCCCGATTAGCCCGTAAACAAGGTACGTGACGACGTCTGAGTTAATGAACGCGATCAACTGCCGTCCAAAATAAAGCGCCAAAACTGCTTCGATACCAAACCGCAAAAGCCGGCCCAGAAAGACCGCGATCAGCAGTTTGCCGCGCGGAGACTGTAACGCAGAAGCTGTCATCACGACGGGAGTGAAGGGAAATGGCGGCGGTATCAACGTCGCGACAAACACCGTCACGCCGCCTTTGTTCTCGAGTTTGGCTTTCAGTTTGTCGATCCGTTTCCGGCTGACAAAACGTTCCAGTCCCGCTTCACCCGCTTTTCGCATGATCAGATCGACGAAGAACACGCCGACAACCGATCCGATCGCCGAAACGACGACGTAAGCGATCCAAATGAGACTGTCGCGGTGCGAGCTGACGAGCGCGATCAGCAGCAGGTCGTTTCCGAATGGAAGAACTAAAAATGACGAGTCGAGTGCGCTCATCAGAAAGAGACCGAGTAGTCCCAGCCTCATGAAGATTCGCAGCACCCACCTGGTTGTACTAACAATGAGAAGCGGACGGAAAATTTCGAGCAATCGACGATCCTTCTTTTACAGTCTGGTTGGTTCCGGAGTAGAGGGATCGCTGATCGGCGGAGCTTGATCCGGCTCACGAACGGGCGCGTGCGGTTGCGGGTTCGAGTCTGGAGGCAAGGGAACCGGATCCGGCGTTTGTTCCGGATCACTCGGATCGTACGGAGATGATAGATTCTTCATCTCCTCTGTGTAATCTGAGGATGCTATGGCCGAATCACGATATTCTCACCAAAGTTTCCCATCATCACCCTGGGGTTCACCGGCCTGACGCCCAGCAATCCCTGCACGATGGCGAGCCGCACCATGATTCTCGGCTCTGTAAACTGAAATCGTCCCGCCAGTGTTTCGGAACGTTCGAAATCATTTTGTGCGAGTACGGCCAACTCCTGACCAAAGCGGCTGATTGTCGCCGTGAGCCCGTTGCCACCCTGCATCGACATTTCGCCGTCGCGAAACATGCTGATCTCAAAACCACTCAGCACGGACGCCGCCTGGAGTAGCTCGTTGAGCTGGCTGATGCCGGGCTCCATCGTTTCGAAACTGCGCGCCGGATCCACACTCGCGAAAGCATGCGCGACTTTGAGCTGCTGCTCGAAATGGTCGTAACTCGACGCGCGGTGGTTCACGATCTGTTTTGCGTCTTCCAACACCTGAACCGCGAGCTTCGGATTCGTCTTTTGCACGTCGCCGGCAACCTGTATCAACAGATCGAGTTTCTCGTTATCGGTTTGCAGCCGCATTACTGACTGGCGAATCTCGTCAATCCGAGCGGTGTCGGCTTTCTTCGCCATCTCGCGAAAATCGATGCGCTGCATCACGGTATCGCGAGCCGTGGTCGAAAGGTGGTCATTCGCGATCTGGCGCGCCCGATCGGTGTCGCCCTCGTCGAGCGCTTTGTAAGCCGCTTGCTGGTACATGCGCGCCTGCAACTGTTGCGGCGCCGAAGCCGCAGCCTGCAGGAGTGAATCGGTTGTCACGTTACCCTGAAGTCCGCTGAAAGTCTGCGCGATGTTCATCGTCGAACCGGCCAGGCCCATCTCGGAAAGCTTTTGTCTCACGAGAGGCGCTTTCGACGGCAGGTACTGATCGATCATCGGCAGCGTCGACTGCAATCCGCCGAGCAGGCGGCGCGCGTTGTTCTGCTCGATTTGCGCGTCAGTCAATGGTGCTGGTGGAGTATTTGGTTGACCAGGGCCTCTGCGAACGTTGACTGTGCGTTGAGTGTTTTGCGCTGAGGGTGTTGCTTTCAATGCCGCGTCGACAACGGTAGAAAGAAGATCGACGTAAGCAGATTGTCCCAGCACTGCGGGCCGTGACGTATTCTGTACTTCATTCTTGCCGTCGCCGGTCGGACGTGGACCAGCCATCAGTAGTCCCTGTATGAGTCCGCTCGTTTCAGGCTTAGCCAAAATGTTTGCAGCCTGAATCTTCTTGACGGTCTTGTCGGCAAGCTTGTCCGCCGCGTCAGCATCCTGTTTGTAAAGTTGATTGATGACTTGCGGAAGCGTTGATGGAAACTGGCCCTTCTCCATCATCTGCTCGGCATTTTGCGCCGCGAGTTTTGGATCGAGACTCGCGATGCGGCCGAGTAAGACTTGCTCGAGATTATCTTCGGAAGTCATAGCCGGACGCGGGCCACGAGCATCAGCAGTCGCCGGCTGCGTGGTTGCTGGAGGCTTCGTGGTGGCGAGCAGTTGATAAGCCAGCGCGGCATCGTGACGCGCGGCGGTGAGCACGAGTTCCTGCCGTAGTTGATACACGCGCATGTTTTGTTGGGGAACGGGGCCAAAGTTGCCGCCGCCGTCCGGCCCGACCTGAAAGCGTCGCGTGTTGGTGTTCGTCGCGGGGGCTCGGTTTAGTTCCGCGATGCCTTCTGCGGCGGTGGCGAAGAGCCCGCGGGAGCGGCCCTGATTCTGGTCCCAGAGCATGTCAGCCGCGGTGATCTGTATGCGGACGCGGTTCTCGACGAGTCGCAGCGATTGCGCTTCGTCGATCACCTGATCCAGCAGGCGGTAGGCGTTCTTCTCACGCTCGGCTTTTGCTTTTTCCTGTTCTTCAGTCGAGGGCGAGGGTTGCTGCTGCGCGGGCTGGTCCTGTGCGAGCAACGGAGCAGCGGATAAACAACACAACGCGAGGGTCAGGGCTAGGATAATTGATTTTTTCATTGCGGCACCTCTGGGAGAAGTGCCGGGATCTTAACATGGTTATCGATAAGTCCTATAGGACCGATAGGACATATACCGAGAACTTCCGCAGCCTGTTGCCGTATAATCCCGCGATATGTACTGCCCGTCGTGCGGTTCTGAAGAACGACAACTCAGCCAATTCTGTCGCGCCTGCGGCACAGACCTCCGCATCGTCCGCAATTCGCTCGAAAACCCGGATGCGGTGACGCAGTCGGCAGTCTCGGCGCGCGAGCATATCGGCATGGCCGTCGCCGACAAGATCCGGCAGATGAGCACGGCGAAAGAACTCGAAAGAGTCGCCGAAGACGTGCTGCCGCACTTCGAAAAGTTTCTCGAATCGCCCGAAGAGAAGCGTCTACGCCGCATCCGATCCGGGATCGTCACTGCCGCTATCGGTCTCGGCGCGACGATCATTGTGGCCATCATGGCGATGGACAAGGCGGAGATTTTGCCGTACATCACGCCGGCTTTGATTACTTTCCTCGTCGGGATCGGCGTGATCGTAAACGGCCTGGTTTTCACTGTTCCACGCAAGTCACTTCCGGGTGATGCTTACGACGCGCTCTCACAGAAAGTGCTCGACTCAGGTGCGAACGTGAACCGCCTTCCTTACGAGGCGCCCGCCGCGGTGAACCTGACCAACGAGCTTGCGCCGTCGCAGCGATCAGTAACTGAACACACCACGCATCACCTGAACACAAGTAAACATTAGGAGCTTCTTCGATGGCGGTTGTCTTGGAAGGAGGTTGCCGGGTTTCGACGATGCACGAAGGTGAGCCACGTGTCTCCGGTTCACTCAAAGTCTGGAGCCAGATTGGGAAGGCGAGCGGCGCGAAGGCAATCTCGTTGCGTGTGTTGGAGTTTGGACCAGGCACATCGCCCGTGCTTAGCGATCGCGAGAGTGACGAAGTTTTTTACGTGTTGGAGGGTAGTTGTACTGTTGTCATCGGCGAAGACGCATATGAAGTTGGGCCAGAGACTGGTGTTTACCTGCGTCCGGGGCAGACGTTGCGCGTCGAGAATAGCAGAGCGGGGGTGGTCCAGCTCATCAGCTCGCAGTGTCCTGCTGAGCCGGTAAATTCTGGTAGTGAGTTGCCGCCGATCGTGAAGCTCTCGGATCGGCGGGCGTTGCCCACTGCCGATCGCTGGTATCGAGTTTTAGTTGACGACGAGATCGGGAGCGAGCAGGTAACGCAGTTTGTCGGATCGATTCCCCCCGGCCGCGCGCCGGATCATTTTCATGAGTACGAGGAAGTGCTCTTTATCCTGCGCGGTGAGGGACGGATGTGGGCCGGCGAGACGAACACGCCGATCGGGGTGGGATCGTGTATCTATCTTCCGCGCGGGCAAGTCCACTGCGTTGAAAACACTGGATCAGGAGAATTGAGATTGTTAGGTGTGTTTTATCCGGCGGGTAGTCCGGCAGTCAGATACGAATCAGCCGCGGATGAACGCGAATGAACGCAGATCAGCGTTAATCCGCGTTTATCTGCGGCTCAAAATCTCTTATATCTCGAAAGGGTCGATCGGCGTCGTCGAAATCAGGGCGATAGTAATAACTGGCTCCGTCAAATTCCTGCACCCAGCCTTCAGTCATTCCTAATTCTTCGAGCGCCGCGGTAGCTTTCATCCATTCGCTTTCCCTGATTCGTCGCGATAGCAGAACGTAGCGCTTGTTTGTTTCTGCCTGGTGCGTCGGGTAGTACTGCGCCATCAGCGAGATTGCGACGCGCGGGCTCAGCTCGTCTCTGATCCATTCGATCGATTCGCCGATGCTTGCCATGTCGTTCGGCAACACGAGCAGCCGCACAACCAAGCCGCGCTGCAATAATCCATTCTCATCAAACACAAGCTCATCGCCCGTCTGCCGGAACATCTCGCGCAGCGCGGCACGCGAGAATTCTTTGTAGCCGCTCACCTTGGAATACTGATAGCCCGATTCGTCGTCAGCGTATTTCAAATCCGGCAGGTAAATGTCGACTATGCGATCGAGTAATTTCAGCACCGGAACCGCGTCGTAAGCATTGGTGTTGTAGACCACCGGCACGCGCAATCCCTGTCGCGCGGCGATCAGGATTGCCCGCGCCATCTGCGGCGCGAAGTGTGTCGGCGAAACGAAGTTGACGTTGTGACAGCCGCGCGCTTGCAGCTCGAGCAGCATCTCGGCCAAACGCTCATGCGTGATTTCGTTCTTAAGCTGTTGCTTGTGCGTTTGTGAGATCTGGTAGTTCTGGCAGTAAACACAACGCAGATTGCAGTTGCCGAAGAAGACATTCCCCGCGCCTTTGGCGCCGACGAGCGGCGGCTCCTCGCCAAAGTGCGGCGTGTAAGACGAAACAATCGGCAGCCGGCCCGAATAGCACGCCGCGATCTCGTCGTTGAGCCGGTTATTGAGACAGTCGCGCGGACAAACAGTGCAGCGCTCCAGCAAACGCTCGAGCTCCGCGACGCGCTGTTCCAGCACGCCTTCGTCGAGCAAACGCAGATACGATGGATTACTCATGACTTCTGAACCTATAATCACGGGAATTTCGGAATCCTGTCAAACTCGACATGCGACTCTGGATCTCCAAAAACAGCGAAGTCCCGATCCGCGAACAACTCGTGACGCAGATCGTCCTCGGCATCGTCAGCAACGATCTCAAAATCGCTGAGCGCCTGCCGAGCACGCGTGACCTCGCGCGCCGTTACGACATACATGCCAACACCGTCAGCTCCGCCTATCGCGAATTGGCGCGACGCGGTTGGGTCGAGTTTCGCAAAGGCAGCGGCGTTTTCGTGCGCGCGCGAACTGACGAGCCGCTCGAGGATGGGCTCGCGCTCGATCAGCTCATCGCGCGCTTCTTTCGAAACCTGCGTGAAGACGGTTATTCACTCGCCGAGATACAGGCCGGTTTCCAACGATCGCTGTCGGTCCAGCGTCCCGATCATTTTGTTTTACTCGAACCGGATCCGGAGCTCCGCGAGATCCTCGTAGCTGAGATCGCGGCGGTGACGGAGGTGCGAGTGAAAGGTGTTGGGCCAGGCGAAGTTGATGGTGTGATGACGGGTGCAGTGCCGGTCGTGCTTTACGGGCACATGGACCAGTATGCCGAGCGGATCAAACCGGAAACGGATGTGCTCGTGTTGCACTCGGCGTCGGTGGTGGAGAGGATGCGCGGGCAGACGCGACCGCCACAGGATGCCCTCGTGGCGATCGTCTCGCGTTGGCCTGAGTTTCTGAAGTGGGCCAGGACGATGCTGGTGGCGGCGGGGCTGGATGCTGACGCGTTGAGTTTTCGTGACGCGCGCGAACGCAATTGGGAGAAGGGATTGCGTTCGGCGGCCTTCGTGATTACTGACTCCCTAATGGCGCCCCGAATACCGGCGGGCTGCGAGGTGAAAGTATTTCGAGTGTTGGCAGAGAGTTCGTTACAGGAGTTACGAGCCTATGCGGAAAGGTTTTTTTGACGCAAAGGCGCAAAGATCGCAAAGACGCAAAGGCGCGCCCAAAACTTCAGACTACGTGAGTCCTTGGGCGTGCCTTTGCGTCTTTGCGATCTTTGCGCCTTTGCGTGAAAAGTCTTATTGAGCCTTCCCGAGCGTGCGAACGTAATTCACGACGTTCCAGCGCTCGGCCTCGGTCATTTTTCTTTCACCGGCGGGCATGATCCCGCGGATGCCTTTCGATATCTTCCAGAAGAGCTCGCCGTCGGTCGCCTCTGCCAAATGCTCTTTGTTCGTTAGGTCGGCGGGTTTGCGACGCAGACGCGCCATGTTTGCTTCGTTGCCCGCACCACTCTCGCCGTGACAAAAAACGCAGTTGCCCTTGTCTTTGTCCATATACAGGGCTTTGCCATTAGCGATCGATTCAGGCGACGCGGCGGTAGGGTTCTTGGTCTTGTCGGCGTCCGCAGGAAGCTCCCAGGTATTCTTCGAGAAGTCCTCTTTCGGGCCGGCGCCGGAAGAAACCGAGCGGCTGTCGTTTTGATTCTTGTTCGTGGTCGTCGAGCTGTTCGCGTTTTGCGCTGACGACGCTGTCGCGAGATCAAATGAAGTCACAAAAATAACTGCGACCGCCAGCGACAGTGAAAACACGAGGAATGAAAGAATTGGCTTACGCATTGGTTTGATTTTCTCCTTCAGTTTTTCCTGGTCCGCCTCTTTGCCGGCGTCGTACTTCTCATCTTTACCGGTCTTGGGGCAGTGACTGCCGCCTCCGGCTTTTTCGAAGTTGATTTTAGAAAGTCGGCCACGGTCTTTTCGGGAATGTCGGCTTCCCAAACCACCTCGTTCTCGCGCGCCGACATCTTCAAACTCTGCAAGATCGACTGTGCGTCTTTATCTGGTACTGCGCCGATTCCGGTTTGCATCAACGTCGTCAGCAGGTTGTTGATGATCTTCGCCGTGTCGGGATTGTCGGCATTCATTGCACCCCGAAAAGTGAAATTGGCGCCGGTCATTGTAACGGCAGCGTAGAAATTGCCAAAAGGCGTATCGCAGCGCGAAGGCCGCGACGTGTTTTCGAGTCCCATCATGCCGATGCTCTTTGCAAACGCGGCGAGCGGCGCGCCCGACGCGGAGAGCAGCGCATTCGGATCCCGCAACAACGACTCGATCGTGGCCGCGCTGATACGCCCGTTGCCTTCAGCAGCGTCGACAGCCGACTTGAGATAGTTCAGGTTTCCGATCGCGACCGAGTTTGCGCTGAGGGGCACGATACCGATTTCCGAGTACGCTTTCAGCATCGGAGTCTTTACCAGGTCAGGCGCCATACCCTCCAGATTCAGGACCGTGATCGATTTCGATCCGTGCTTCTCAACGCGCGCTTTGTCTTGCAGGTAGAGTTGTCCGAGCGACATGAGCGACTCGGAGCTGAAGTCACCGCCGGCCACGATCATCACGTCGGGAGCAATGAAACTCAGGTTCGTCGCGGGCTTGTTGAAGCGCACTGCGATCGCGAGATATTCGATAGTCGACGGATCGATGCCGACAGACTTCTTCATCTCGGCAAAGTCGCCGCGCATTTTTGTTAACTCGGCCGGCGACATCACGCGCGGCGCAACATCGTTCAGGATGCGTTGCGGGCTTATGTAGACGACCGCGTCGGCTTCAGGGAGACTGGCGAGTGCGGCGGCGCTGTTCTGGGCGAGCGCAGCGCTTGTGATTGAAAGGACAGCGAAAAGAGCGAGTGGCAGAAGTTTGAATCGCAAAGAGGGAACCTCCATCTGTGAAATCTGTGGATAAAGAATCAGGGAGAAACCTGTCGATACCGGAAACAGGTTGCTTCGTGATCGTTGACCATCCCGACCGCCTGCATGAACGAATAACAGATCGTCGACCCGACAAACTTGAACCCGCGTTTGAGCAGGTCTTTGCTGAGCGCGTCCGAAAGCTCCGTTCGCGCGGACATCGGCTGGCCCGGCTTTCGCTTCAGCGGCTTGCCGTTTACAAACCGCCACACGTATTCGTCGAAGCTGCCAAACTCACGTTGCACTGCGCGAAACGCGATAGCGTTGGTCACGGCGGAGTTGATCTTCAGTCGATTGCGAATGATGCCGTCGTTGGTTAGTAATTGTTCAATCTTAGTTTCGTCGTACTTCGCGACTTTCGCAGGATTGAAACGATCGAACGCTTTGCGGTAGTTGTCGCGCTTGCGGAGAATTGTTTCCCAACTAAGACCCGCCTGCGCGCCCTCGAGTATCAGAAACTCGAACAGGCGATTGTCGTCGTGGAGCGGTACGCCCCACTCTTCGTCGTGATATGCGATGGATAACGGGGTCCTGGCCCAGAAGCAACGCGAAGGCATTAGACAGGATTTACAAGATTTCTACCGGATTGACAAGACATCTTGTAAATCATGAACATCCTGTAATCCTGTCACTAACCGATTTTCCCGATCAGGCACTTGACCACCGTCACGAGCTCCTTAATTTCAACCGGCTTCGCGACGTGCGTGTTGTAACCCGCCGAGAGCGCGCGGATCCGGTCCTGCGTGCGCGCATAAGCTGTAAGTGCGATCGCGGGGATGTGCTTATCCTGCCGGCGCACTTGTTTGATCAGGTTGTAACCATCCGTGTCCGCCATGCCGATGTCGCTAATCAACAGATCAAACTGCTCCGCTCGAAGCAGCTCGAGCGCCTCAGCCGCCGACACAGCGCCACGCACCTTCGCACCGTGTGCCGTGAGATCGATCGTAAGCAGATCGAGTGCATCAAGCTCGTCTTCAACCACGAGAATCCGCACGTCTTTCAAATCGACGACAGTTACTGCCTGATCGACACGTGCCGGTGCAGGCACACGCTCCAAACTCAGCTCACTGCTCGGCAGCGGCAGTCTCACGGTGAAAACCGCACCCGAATCGGAGTTTTCCGCCGCAATCATCCCGCCGTGCAGCTCAACCAAGTGACGCACGATCGCGAGCCCGAGTCCGAGACCGCCGTGCGTGCGCGTGGTCGATCCATCGGCCTGTCTGAAACGTTCGAAGACGTGCGGCAGAAAGTCAGCAGCAATGCCCGGTCCGGTGTCGCGCACCTGGATTTGCACGTAAGTTTCGTCCTGATTTATGCGAACACCGACCGTCCCTCCAACCGGAGTAAACTTCGAAGCATTCGACAACAAGTTCCAAACGACTTGTTGCAGCCGATCGGCGTCGCCCGCGATCACTTTGAGACCTTCATGAAACTGTGTCTCGATACGAATGTCTTTTGCTTCGAGCGCCGGCCTCACTGCGTCGAGCGCTGCCATCACGACTGAGATCAGATCGACTGGTCCGAGATGGAGCTGGAGTTTGCCGGTGATGACGCGCGAGACGTCGAGAATGTCTTCGATGATCTGTTTCTGCGCCCACGCGTTTCTCTCAATGACTTCAATTGCGTGCACTGAGCTTTCATTGTCGAGACGTCCGGCTTTCAGGATGCGCGACCAGCCGATCACGGCGTTCAGCGGCGTGCGGAGCTCGTGCGAGAGCGTCGCGAGAAACTCATCTTTCAGGCGGTTTGCCTTTTCCGCGTCGGCGCGCGCGGTGCGTTCGCGGATGAGTAGCTGGGCCAGCCGTTCCTCGGTCTTCTTGCGCGCGGTGATGTCGCGCTTGATACTGACGTAACACTGCGGCTCGCCCAGGCCGCTGCGCATCGTGAATACCGAGAGCTCGATCGTGCGTTCTTCACCGCTCCTGGTGCGACAGGTCGTCTCGCCCGCGTAATCTCCTTTTTTATTGAGCTCGCCGAGAATCTTCTGGAACGTTTCTTCGCCGAGGTAGATCGCGGGAGTCTTGCCTTCAAGATCGTCGTCGGCGTAGCCGAGTAGGGTGAAGTGTGCGCCGTTCTGTTGGAGGTAGTAGCCGTCGGGATCGATGATAGCTATCGCTTCTTTTGAGTGGGCGAAGATCTCTCGATACAGATCGGAATGCAGTTCGACTGGACGAGCGGCCGGCTCGGATGGAGCTTCTCGACGCGACTGAGCCTCCTGAGACATAACAATGGCCGGGGTGAGTCGATATTAACACTTTTCCTCACGCGGCGGCGCAGCGGCGCGGCGAGTCTTCCGCTGCGCCGTTGCGCCGCTGCGCGAGAAAAACTCTTATTGAGATATCGTAATCGCAGCTTTTGACCGTACTGACGCGTAGACCGCATCTACCAACCGCACCGACATCAAACCATCAAACGCCGTCACCAGCGGCTCGGATCCATTAACAATCGCATCGACGAAAGCCCGGTCCTCCTGCACGTAACCCCACTTCTCCTCGCGCGGTAGTTGCTGCATCGTTTGTTCGGCGAAGTTACCCTCGAGGCCGGTGCTGTAAGTGAGACTCTCCATCTCGCGTGTCACGAGCGTCGCGTGATGCGTGAAGACTTCCACGCGCTCGAATGGGAACAGCCAGCTCGCATCCGCCGCCGTGGCGAGCGTCGCGTGCATCCCGCTCGCGAATTTCAGAAGCACTGAGAAGTCGTCGATCTCTTTGTACTCGTGCGTCGAACCAACTGCATGCAGTGATTCAATCTCGCCGAAGAGAAACCGCATCATGTCAAACATATGAATCGGAGTCTCGTAAAGAAATCCGCCGGTGACTGACGGATCTCCGGTCCATTCCGGTTTGAGCAGCTCGCCGCGATTCATCTTCACGTGCGCGGAATGGGGTGCGTGTGTTTCGGCGAGCATACGTTTCAGCGTTGCGTAAACAGGTGCGAACCGGCGATTGTGGCCCACCTGAAACACGCCGCGTCCCTCGCTCGCTTTCTTGAAGACTCGTTCTGCATCAGGGATGTTAGTCGCGAGTGGCTTCTCGCAAAAGACGTGTTTGCCTGTTTCGATCGAAGCGATTGCTAATGAGACGTGTTGCGTGTTTGGCGTGGTGATGTAGACGGCGTCGCATCTTTCGAGGAGCTCGAGTGTGGTTGCAACGGCGTCGCAGTCGTATTTCGCGCCAAGTCTCTCGGCAGCTCGCGCATCAACATCATAGACTGCGGTGAGCTGTACGCGTTCGTCGCACGCGAGCACGCTTGCGTGAACCCCCGCGATGTATCCCGCGCCCATGATTCCGATTCTGATCTTAGCCATTTATGACTCCCTCGGTCGCCGCACGCGCGTCACGCGCAAGCTCGAATGGGTCTCGCTCCCAGTATTCCGGGCGGAAGATCTCAACGCTCGCGACCTTGTCATAACCAATCTTTCGGAACGCCGAGATCATGTCGCGCAACGGCAGGATGCCGAGGCCCGGCAACAGCCGGTGACTATCTTCCAACTGCTCGCGCGGCAGATCTTCGGCGTCGTTAATGTGGAAGATCCGGATCAGATCAGGATCAAGCGCCTCGATCATTTCGACCGTTGAGTTGCCGGCGTAAAAGTGAAAGCTGTCGATCACGAGGCCGAGATCTTTGCGATTCACTTCACGCACGATCTCGTGCGCAAGATCGAGCGTCGGGACACTGCAATCCGTCTGTCCGAGAAATTCAAACGTGAGCGAAATATCGTGCGCGGCGGCGATGTCGCACAATTCATTCAAGACCCTGACAGATTCTGCAACCACCTCTTCGCGCGCGGCGCCTTCTTTGGGCAAACGGCCCGGAACCACGACGATACACGGGCAGCCGACAGCCGCCGCGATGCTGCTCAGCTCTTCGCACTCTCGCTTGATCGATTCGTATGCGCGTGCGTCGCGGAAAGTAACGTGTTCGATCGAGTTGATGCTCAACGGTGACAGGCCCGATTCAGCGAAGAGATCCTTCAGTTCCGCGGTCGTGTGCTCTTTCAAAAACGCGCGCAGTTTCGCGGCCCAGATTTCAAGATAATCAAACCCTGCTGCTTTGGCTGCGTGCAAGTCAGTCGCAAGATCAGCCCTCATGGTGGTGGCGCCGTTCAGTGCAAGTTTCATGGTTTTAAAATAGGTCGTACAGGTCCTATTGGACTTATGGCGACGAGGATATCACGATAGTCTTCGGCAGTTTGACTTCGCGCAATCGAAGTTGTAAAAGGGGCGCACAAGACAACTATCCGCATCCCTATTTTCCCGGCCTGTTGGACGGGAATTGGTTTTTTCCGAATTAGAAGGAGATACAAATGGCCCTACGACTTGGCGATATAGCACCCGATTTCACAGCAGATACCACTGAAGGCCCGATTCGCTTCCATGAATGGATTGGCGATAGCTGGGCAGTTCTGTTCTCGCACCCCAAGGATTTTACTCCCGTTTGCACGACCGAGCTTGGTTACGTCGCGCGCTGCAAGCCTGATTTCGAAAAACGCGGCGTTAAAGTGATTGGACTCAGCGTCGACCCCGCGGACTCTCACAAACGCTGGGCGGAAGACATCAAGGAGACGCAAGGGTCTGAGCTCAACTTCCCCGTGATTGCCGATCCGGATCACAAGATTGCAGAGCTCTACGACATGATCCACCCGGAGATCAGCGACGTATTCACGGTTCGCTCAGTTTTCGTCATTGGCCCGGATAAGAAAGTGAAGCTCATGATCACTTACCCGGCGAGCACTGGACGCAACTTCGACGAGATCCTCCGCGTGATCGATTCGTTGCAGTTGACTTCGAAATACAGCGTGGCGACGCCGGTCAACTGGAAAGATGGCGACGACGTGATCATCGTTCCGTCGGTGTCAGACGAGGCCGCGAAGGAGAAATTCCCGGCCGGCTGGAGAGCACCGAAGCCTTACCTGCGCATCACACCGCAACCCAACAAACAGGGCGCAGGACAGCCAGACACGGCCGCGAAGACCGCGTCGTAAGCCCGCGAAGCGGGTGATAGCATAAAGCCTTGGGCGTAAGCCCCAGGATCGAGATCAAAAAAAGCATTGGAGCCCGCGAAGCGGGGCGACAGCCTGAGATGTTCATGCTGTCGCCCGTTTCACGGGCTCCAAATATTTTTTGTTTCCTGACCTGGGGCTTACGCCCCAGGCTTTATGCTGTCACCCGCTTCGCGGGTTAAAATGCCAAACGATTCTTCATGAGCCTGGCCCCCAAAACACAGCTCGGGCGCTACGAGATTCGCTCGCTCCTCGGCGCGGGTGGGATGGGTGAGGTTTATCTCGCGCAGGACACGAGTTTGAATCGCCGGGTCGCTTTGAAAGTTCTGCCCGCCGAAGTTGCCTCGGACGCGGATCGCATGCGTCGCTTCAAACAGGAGGCGACGTCAGCCGCGTCTCTCAATCATCCAAACATCGCGCACGTCTACGAGATCGGACAGTCAAACGATCTGAACTTCATCGCGATGGAGTACGTCGACGGTACGACGCTGCGCGACAAGATTCACCGCGAGCACGAAGACCTTTCGAAACTCCTGCGTGTCTTGCAGCACGTCGCCGAAGGACTCGCGAAAGCACACGACGCCGGCATCATCCATCGCGATCTGAAACCCGACAACATCATGGTCACGTCAGACGGTCACGCGAAGGTGCTCGACTTCGGACTCGCCAAACTCGTCGAGCCGCCCACTACCACGGACAGTATTCCGAGCGGCGAAGAGCCCACGATATTGCAGCAACACTCAACGCCGGGCTTGATACTCGGAACAATGGGTTACATGTCGCCCGAGCAGGCCCAGGGCAAGACAAAGTCGATCGACAACCGCTCCGACATCTTTTCGTTCGGCTGCATTTTATTTGAAGCGATCACCGGGCAGAGACCATTTACCGGCAACGATCACATTGAAGTACTCAACAAACTGATCCGCGAGCCCGCCCCACCGCTCGCAGCGCTCAATCCAAACGCGCCTGCCGATCTGCAACGCATCGTGCGTCGCTGTCTCGCGAAAGATCCGAATGAGCGTTACCAGAACATCAAAGACGTCGCGATCGAATTGAAAGAAGTGCGACGCGAGCTGCAGGAGAGTGGAATCGAGAGCACTGTGCCGCTGATCTCCGCAGACGGTAGAGAAGCCAGTAGCGAAGCACAAACCATCATTCAGTCACGACGAGCAACGGCTGAATCGCCGGCGCGCGCCTCGAGTGCGGAGTTCATCGTCAACGGCTTGAAGCGTCACAAGACGGCGACGATCGTAGGCGCTCTGTTGATTTTGATCGGAGCCGCGGCGGCTGCATTGGGAATTCGTTCGTACCTACACGCACGCAACACGGAAGTCGCGGTCGAATCGATCGCGGTGATTCCGTTCGTATACGTGGACAAAGATCCGGGTGACGAGTGGATCTCCGACGGCCTGACCGAGAGCATCATTAACAACCTCACACAACTGCCAAACCTGAAAGTGATCGCGCGTAGCTCGGTATTTCGTTATAAGGGCCAGGGAATGGATCCGATCGTAGTCGGGCAGAAGCTGGGTGTGCGCGCCGTGTTAACCGGACGAATCATACCGCGCGGCGACGCGATGCTGATCAGCGCGGAGCTGATCGACATTCGCGACAACAAACAGCTTTGGGGCGAGCAGTACGAGCGCCGGCTCGCCGATATGCTCTCTGTGCAACGTGAGATCGCGCGTGAGATCACGAACAACCTGCGGCCAACGTTGTCAGGCGTCGAGCAGTCGCGCATGAACAAGCAGATGACGGCCAGCTCCGAAGCGTATGAGCTCTATCTCAAGGGTCGTTTTTACTGGAACAAGCGCACGCCTTCCGATCTGCAAAAGGCGATTTCGTTTTTCGAGGAGGCCGTCGACAAAGATCCGAATTACGCGATGGCCTACTCAGGAATCGCGGACTCTTACGCGTTACTGACCGCCTATACGGTTGAGCCGCCGCGACAACTGATGCCGAAGGCAAAGGAAGCCGCCCTCAAGGCAATTGCGCTCGACGACAATCTCGCCGCGGCGCACGCCTCGCTCGGTCAGATCACGGCTTATTACGACTACGATTTTGCGACAGCGGAAAGAGAATACCGCCGCGCGATCGAGCTCAACCCGAATTACGCGCCGGCGCACCAGTGGCTGGCAGAGCATCTCGCCGCGATGAAGCGCAACGACGAAGCCCTCGACGAAATTCGACGTGCGCTCGAGCTCGATCCGTTTTCAGTGATCATGAATCGTATTTACGCGGACATTCTCGTCGACGGAAGAAAATACGACGAAGCGATTCGCCAGTATCAAAAAGCCATCGATCTCGATCCGAATTTCCCTACGTCGCATTATTTCCTTGGCCGCGCTTACGAGGCGAAAGGCATGTACGACGATGCGGTTAAGTCGTACACGCGCGCTTCCGAGCTGGGCACGGTGTTCAAAGACGTGCTGGTTAAAACGAATGATGTTTACAAAAAATCCGGTTGGAAAGCTTACGTTCAATTCAGCCTGGATCAGCTCGTGGTGAATGCTCCACAGCGCTTTCCATCTTTCTTCATTGCGACCTTCTACGCAAAGTTGGGACGTGACGACGAAGCGCTCCGGTGGTTGGAAAGGGGTTATGAAGAACGTGATTTCCGGATGACGCTGCTGAGCGTTGCCTTTGAGTTTGACCGGTTGCGATCCGATCCCCGGTTCAGGGAGCTCGTGCGCCGGATGGGACTCCCCGAGTAAAATCCTCACATGCGAGTTTTATTGCTGTTTGTAGTACTGCTTTTCTGTGCGGTCGTGTCGCTCGCGCAGGACGTCGATAAGGACGATGTGATTCGCACCGAGACTGACGTCACCAACCTCCCCTTCACCGCCACCGACAAAGAGCATCGTTTCGTCACGACGCTGCGCGCTGAAGATCTGCGCGTGCTTGAAGACGGCGTGCCGCAAACGCTCTTCACGTTTCAACAGGAAACAGACCGGCCGCTCTCGATCGCGTTTTTGATCGACGTGAGCTTCTCGCAGGAGTCGACCCTGCCCGCTCAGAAAGCAGCAGTGCGAACGTTCATCGAGAAGGTGATCCGGTCGAACAAAGATCAGGTGGCATTGATTCCGTTTACCGGTTTTGCGTATCTCGAACAACCGTTGACGCGCGACATGTTGAGTGTGTATCGCGTGTTGCAAACGATCGAAGTGGCGGAACCGGCGTATACCGGTAGTGGACGTCCGTTGACTGGAATACCGACGGGTCCGGGTTTGGCTGGTCCGCCGCCGGGGGGGTCGACCGCGATTTGGGATGCTGTCGGACTTACGTCGACGAACGTGCTGGCGAATGTTGCCGGTCAGAGACGACGAGCGATCATCCTGTTGACTGACGGTCTAAACACTTCCAGCCGCTTGAGCGAGAAGCAGGCGATCGAGCGCGTGCTGGGAGCTGAGGCTGTGGTTTACGCGATCGGGATCGGCAGTGAGCGCGATGGGCTGGATCGGGCGGCTTTGAAGGAAATAGCGGAACACACTGGTGGCCGCGCGTTCTTTCCCGACAAGAAGTTTGACCTCGACGCGGCATTTGCGGAGATCGAGAAGGAGCTGCGCACGCAGTATTTGCTCGCGTATTCGTCAACCAATAAAAAGCGCGATGGGTCGTACCGAAAGATCACGATCGAGGTGACAAATCCCGAGTTGAAAAAGGAAAAACTCGAGATCCGTTATCGCCCCGGGTACTACGCCAAATAGAGTTTTTTCAACGCAAAGACGCAAAGGCGCAAAGACGCAAAGGCGGGTCAAATGCTTCGGGCGGGCCTTTGCGTCTTTGCGCCTTTGCGTCTTTGCGTTGAAAAAGTTCTTGACAGGACCACGCCTGCTGCTTTACAAAAGGCGCTTTCCTCTTGAAGAGGTGAACGCAATGATTATGAGTTTGACGCACATACAACCCACCGCCAAACGGCGATCATTAAATAGGTTTTAGTCAGCGGGAGCGGACTCCCGCTCCCAATCTCAAACGAAAAAAGCGCGAGAATTGTTAGGAGCGGGCAGCTTCCCTCGGAAGCATCGAGCCCGCTCTTTTATTTTTTTACGAAAGGAGGTTCACCGCATGCCTTATGAAAAACTACAACTCGGAGGTGCCCAGAAGGAGATCCTGTCGTGGGCTAATCACGAGTTCAGCATTGAAGAGCAAAACATGCTACGCAACGTTTCGCGCCTGCCATGCCTGTTCAAGCACGTCGCGCTAATGCCTGATGCGCACCTAGGCAAAGGAAGCATGGTCGGGTCGGTTGTGGCCACAAAGGAGGCAGTAATTCCGGCCACAGTCGGCGTCGATATCGGTTGCGGCATGATGGCCGTGAAGACACCGTTCAAGAGCGGCATCCTCGACGGTAAGTTGAAGGAACTGCGCCTGAAGATCGAGGAAGCAATCCCAACCGGGTTCAATGAATACAAGGAGTCGGTTGACGAGTCGTCGTACTGGGACGGCTGGAATGAGTTCAAAGACCTTCACAAGGGTGTTCACGATCGCAAAGCGAAGGCGATGAAGCAGCTCGGTACCCTAGGTGGCGGCAACCACTTCATCGAAGTTTGTCTGGATACAAAAAACTTCGTTTGGCTGATGCTCCACTCGGGTTCGCGCAACATCGGTAAGGAAGTGGCTGAGCGTCATATCTCGACGGCGAAGAGCCTGTGGCGCTTGAACGAATTGCCTGCTCCTGACCTCGCTTACTTCATCTCGGGTACGCCGGAATTTAAGGCTTACTGGAAAGACTTGAAGTGGGCGCAAGGATACGCGATGAAGAATCGCGAAATCATGATGGCGCGTCTGTTGAAGGTATTCAACAAGATGTTCAATCATCGCGAGCCATTCAAGCCTGAGCTGGCAGTTAACTGTCACCACAACTACGTTGCGCTCGAGCAGCATTACGGCGAAGAAGTTTTCGTCACACGCAAGGGCGCGATCAACGCGGCGGCAGGAACGTACGGCATCATTCCCGGGTCGATGGGGGCCAAGTCGTTCATCGTGAAGGGACGCGGTTTGCCGGAGAGCTTCAACTCCTGTTCGCACGGAGCCGGACGCAAGCTATCTCGTGGGGCAGCGAAGCGAGCGTTCACGAAGGACGATCTGGAACGACAGACAGCGGGTGTTGAATGCCGCAAGGACGTAGGCGTGCTGGATGAAATTCCCGGCGCTTACAAGTCGATCGAAGCAGTGATGAAGAACCAGGAAGATCTGGTCGAAGTCGTTGCGGAGATCAAGCAAGTCGTTTGTGTGAAGGGCTAAATGAAAGGAGGTGCCGGGTATGGCACTCGATGGACGAGTATTACTGCTAAACCAAACCTATGAACCGCTCGGCACTGTCAGCGTCGCCCGGGCTGTGATCATGACGTTCAAAGACACGGTCACTGTCGAGGAATTTGATGGTGAGCGCGTGTTGCGTTCGGCGCGAGCTGAGTTCCGGGTGCCGTCGGTAATTCGACGCCGGACGTACATCAACGTTCGTCGCCGACGCGAAGCGTCAGGTATGAAGCGCCTGCGGATTTATATGCGCGATAAGTTCCGGTGCCAGTACTGCGGTGAGAAGAAAGCCGCAGGCGAGCTGACGCTGGACCACATCCTGCCACGCTCGCGTGGTGGAGATAATTCGCCGGTCAACATCGTCACTGCGTGTGTTGCGTGCAACACCCGCAAGGGCAATCGCACACCGGCGGAAGCGCGCATGCCGCTACTCACTTCGCAAAGCGCGCTACGCGTGAAGCTCGAGCGCGTGGTGCTTTGTCACTATGCAGAAGCACGTGCGGAGTGGCGCAAGTATCTCTTCATGGACGTCTACGACGACCGGGACGTGCGTGAGAGAGTCGAGCGCGAGCGAGCACGAAAGTAGCCACAAAAAGGCACAAAAAGCACAAATGAATTTTTTGTGCATTTTGTGCCTTTTGTGGCTAATTAATGGCTCATGGCGTCGATGACCACGTTGATCCCGACCTTGTAAGCGGGCAAACCATACTTCACCGGATACGAAGGATCATTGATCCACTCCCACGCGTCACCCATATCACAATTGCGAGAGATGAAGGCGACGAGGCGTCCGTTCTTATTCTCGACGCCCATGTAGTGTGGGACGATGCCGCCTTTTTCTGACGTGACGCCGCGCTGCGCGTTGTAGATGTTGGGCACCTGGACCACCTCTTCGACGTCGAGATAGGAATGAAAGATCGGATGGCTCAGCGGCAGATCTTTGATCTCATATTCCGGGACGATCTTCTGAAATTGTTCCTGAACGTTCTGCCATTCGTACTCGCCCCAGAAGTCGTCGAGATAGAGAAAGCCGCCGCGCGAGAGATACTCACGCAAACGGGCGGCTTGTTCGGTTGAGAGATCCATGAAGCCCGGTTCGACGATGTAGAGGATCGGGTAATCGAAGATGCGATCGTCGAGTATTTCGAGCGCTTCGGGGCGCGGCGCGATCTTCAGGTTTGTGCCGGCCCACTCGCGCAGACCGACGATGAAGTTGTTGTCAGCCTCAGGGTAATCGGTGGTCCATGTGCCGCCGCCGTAGTAGCCGCGACGACGCGTGGGCGAGTCGTAAATCGTGCGGACGAAGGTGTACTCGCCGAACGACGCGCCGGCCGGTTGGTTGGTTGTAGTTGGGCGACGGCGCTGGCGGAAATCCTCGAACGAACGCTGCCCCTCGATGGGGATCAGCAGGGCTGATAAAGCGAGTAGAAGGATGAGCGCTTTGAAAATCATAAATCCGTTTTACAGGATGACAGGATTCATAGAATGAACAGGATAAATCATGCAAATCATGAAAATCTTGTAAATCCTGTCTAACTACTGCCGTTGCCGTCCGCCTGACAACCTTCGATAGTATTCCTCAACTGCGCGACGATACTTCTCGGGCGCGGCGCCTTCATCACGCAAGCGCAGATTAGTGCGCCCACTCTGTTGTTGCAGTTGGCGACTCAACTCCAGCTCGAGTTGACGCAGCGGCTCAATCACGTCTGCCTTTAGCAGTAAAGCAGTCGCCGCATCACCTTCCATCTTGCCATCGGCGAGTCGCTTGAGCTCATCAACCACATGATCGAGAAGTCCGGCGTTATTCGTGCCCCATTCGCGTCTTAGATCCTGAGCTTCCTGAAGTCGCTCACGTATCTCGGCGGGAAGCTGTCGCGCGTCGCCTCCATTACCACCGCCCATCGTCGCATTCAAATCCGGTCCCGTGCGCTGCTTGTTGCCGTCCGACTGACTGCCACCATTCTGGTTGCCGCCGGACTGCTGATTACCCTGCTGCTGCCCGCTCTGTTGCCCACCTTGAGATCCTTTTTGGCCCTGCTGTCCTTCCTTGCCTTGTTGTCCCTGCTGTTGACCTTGTTGCTGGCCTTGTTGGTTGCCCTTGTTGGCACGTTCATCCAAACGACGTCGCAGCGAATCGAGATTGTCGGCGAGCTGCCGCGTGCGATCGAGATTCTCTTCCGCGCTCGAACTGTTCGCGCCGCGCGCGCTTTGCTCAGCCGCCTGCAAACGTTCCGAAAGATTATTCAAACTACGCTCGAGCGCGCGCTCTTCACCGCTGCGCCCGCCACCACCCTGCTGTTGATCTTGTTGCTGTCCCTGCTGGCCGCCGTTGTTCAACGCCTGCTTACCTTCGCGAATCCGATCCGCAACACGATCGCGCGCGAGCGAGTCAGCCGCTTTTTTCAACTGTCGCGCGGTGCGTTGCTGGCCCTGACTACCTCCCGCCATCGCCCTCGCAGACTGCTCCAGATCCTGCTGCAAACTGTTGACGCTATCGGCAAGCGTGTCTTTGCGCTCGCCGAGTTGCTCGCGCGTTCGTTTCGAGCTCTCATCCTGCGCGCCCTGGCCACCGCGACGCGTGAGGTTCTCCATGTCTTTCGCGATCTCGCGCTGGCGCGACGCCGCTTGCGCAGCACGCTGTCGCAGATCCGAGATCTCTTGTTGGCGTCCTGCCGATCCCGATTGGCCACCGCGCTGGCTGGTCGAGCTGCTCTGCTGCTGCAGACGCTGTTGCGCCTGTTGCAGACGGTCAAGTGCGCGCTCGTTCTGCGCGATCGACTCACTCGAATTGCCGCGCGACGAAGCCTGTGCTTTCTGCATCTCGTCGGCAGTCTGGTTGAGCTGTCGGCTCAACTCTGCCATCTGCGGATCGCGACGCTCGCGCGAGAGACGCTCGAGCTCACGCGCGGCTTTGCGCGTTTCGTCGATCAGCTCCTGTTGTTGTCGTTGATTGCCTGAGCCGTTCGCCGGTCCCTGCTGCATGCGCCGACGCTGCTCTTCGAGTGCTGCCTGCTGACGTCGCGCGAGCTCTTCGAGGCGCTTTTCAGCTTCGCTCTTTTCCTTTTCCGCTTGCTGCTGCTGCGCGCGCTGAACCGTCTCGTACTGGTTCTTCATCTTGTCGAGCTCGAGCTCGAACAGTCCCGCCAGTTCCTGTTGCTCGCGCTGGCTACCGCTGCCGCCCCCGTTCTGCTGACCGAACGCGACCTGGACCTCACGAAAGATCGCATCGGCGGCAAGCAATCGTTGCAGTGCGCGTTGCTCGGGCGGCAGCGCGTCTTTACCCGACTCCTTTCTGAGCGGAGGCGGCGCCGCTTCCATCTCCTTCGCGGCCCCGCGCAAGTGTTCGGCCATCTCCTGAACCTGCTTCTGACCTTCGTCGACATCGCCGAGCCGGCGGCCCATGCGATCGAGAAACTCGAGCGTGTCAGTACGCAATTTTTCCTGACCGGCGGCGACAGCTTCATAACCGTCTTTGCGTTCCTGTTCGGTGTACTTGTCGCTTTCACGCATGAGCCGGTGCGTGGCCGCGATCAGATCCTTTTGCCGGCGTGAGAGCGCATTCTGATCCTGATCGCCCTGGCCCTGGCCACCGCCGCCGCCTTGTTGCGACTGCTTGTACTCCATCTCAAACGGCTTCACTTCGATGAAGTAGATGTCGCTGGTAGCTTCACTCGCCGCGTCGCGCGCTTTCGCGAAATACGAGATGAAGTCGCCGGGCTTGAGCTTGTATTCCTCGAGGAAGAACGTGTACGCGCCGGTAAGCGATTTCGCCGATTCGCGCGTGAGATTTTGCAAGTTGACAGTTTTCTCCGCGCCGCCGTTGATCGAAAAGTGCAGGTCCATCGAGACCACGCCGTAGTCGTCTTCAGCGCGCGCCTGCGTGAACACTTCTTCGAGGTTTGTCGCTTTGCGATCGCGCCCGGGTTTGTCGAAAGAGATCACGGGCGGCTGATCGGAGAGCACTGACACGTCGTACTCGTTCGAGCCGCGATAAGCTTCGCCGTCGACGCTGACGAGCTCGACGTAATAGCTCGTGTTGCCACTGACGGTTAGCTGGCCGACGAAGTCTGAACCCTGTAACTGCATCTCAGTCTTCTTCCCGTCGGCAAACACGATGCGCGCGGCTTTTACTTTGCCGGAGAGCTTCGCCGTGATCGTGGCCACCGTGCCTTTGAGCGCTGCGATGTCGCCGCCGTCTTCAATAGCCTTCGTCGGAAGATTCGTGAAAGCAGGGAAGTTGAGCGACAGATCGAGTTGTTTGACGAACGGCAGATCGACGACGTTCAGCTTGAACACTTCGGAGCGAACATTGTTCGACTCGACGAAGTACTCCATCGACTCCTGAATGTTGAAGATCGAGAAACGAAAGTCAGTCTTTGCTTTCGCGGGCTCCATCACCTGGCCCTGAAAGTCTTGTTTCGAGCCGAGCGGGCGAGAAAAAATCGTGACTTGTTGTGAATCGAAGTTGACGAGTGTGGCGATGACGTCCTGGTCGGAGCCTTTCGGGACGCGCGCGGTGCCGGGTCGCACCTTGATGCTCATCGCGCTAGTTGATTCGGCGTGCGTCGTCGGAACGACGAGCTGCGCTACGCCCTGTGAGATTTCCTTTGGTCCAAACTTCAACACGCCGAGGAAGAGCAGCAGGCTTGCGAGCGCGGCGCCGCCGTAAAGCATCAGCCGTGAACGCCGGATCACGTTGCCGACGTCGAGCGTTCCGGAGACGCTGTTGGCGTCCTGAAAAAGACGGGTCACGATTGCGGGCGAGATGCGCGAGTCTGCGTTTGAATATTCGACTGCGGTGACGAGACGATCTTCGGTGCCGGGGGAGCGTTCTTCGATGAGACGAGCGAGCCGCGCGTCGCTGATGCGTTTGAAGAGGGGGCGAATGAGCGCGAAATAGATCGTGGCGAGGATCATGAGCAGCGCGCCGATACGCAACGTCAGTAGCGCGGCGCCGTTATAGCGATAACGATGTGCGGCCCAGCCCGTGAGTAACAGAAGAGCGGCGACAACGCCGACCGTGATCGCGACGCCGCGCAACGTGAGTAACAGTTGGCGACGCGAGCGTGCTCGACGTAAAAGGTCTTGTAATAAATTCGTTTCAGGGCTCATAATCTCCCCTTTTTATTAGCCGCGGATAAACGCAGATGAACGCAGATCCGCGTTTATTCGCGTAAATCCGCGGCTAACCGATCATCTTCACCATCTTAGTCCGCCGGGCAAGAAAAGACTCCGCTAACAATAACAAGAGCGCGACCAGCAATAACGACCACCAGACTCGCTGCCGGCCCTCGACTTCCTCGCCACTCAGATTTCGATCTGCATTGGCGCCTTCAGCGCCTCCCGCGCCACCGGTCACACCAGCCACGAACTCGCCAAAGTTTAACTTCGTGAAGTCGCCTTCGGCGCCGTCGATATTCACTGCAGCGAAGTCCGGTTGTGAGCTGTAACGCAGACGATAGAAACCTGGCTCACGCGCGGTCACGAGCAGGTCGCCGTCAGGCGTGCTGCGACTCTCTGACAAACGCGCACCGCCCGGCGTGTCGATCGCGGGTGGCGCTTGCTCGTTTCGCTTGCCGACGGTAAACGTCTGGCCCAATCTGCTCCACGCATTCTGTTCACGCGTGCCCGCGTAACGCACCATCTGATGAATGAACGGCAGGTATAATGGCGTGAGCGGCAGATCGTTCCAGCTTGGTCCTAACGACGACGTGAACAACAGCACGCGCCCCTTTCCGGTTCGTCCTTCGACGAGCGCCGGGCTGCCATCTTCAAAACGCGCCAGCACGGTCGTGTTCGCGCGCGGCTCCGAACGGAAGTAACCGATCACGTTGGCGGCCGCGAGCCTGCCGCTCTCCTGAAACACTTCGAAGATCGGGTGATCGAATTTCACTTCCGTGATTGCAACGCTCTCGCCAGCCTTCGTCTGCACTGCTTCACGCAAGGTGGCCGGCGCCACCGTTTGCAGCGACGCGTTGAAGCTCTCTGCCTGGGTGCGTGGCCCGGCCGACACGATCATCTGCCCGCCCGCGTTTACAAACCTGACGAGCGCATCCGCGAGCTGTGACGAGATCGGTCCGGTGTCGTTCAAAACGAGGAGCGCGTAACCGGAAATGCTCGCCGGATCGACCGACCCGGCGCTCTTGAGTGCGAATGTAAACGGCAGATCGTCGTTCGTCGTGAGCGCGCTTTGCAGGTGCAGACTGTCGCTACGGCCGCGCGAAGCGCCTTCGACGATCAACGCCTGCGCCGGAGTCTCACGCCGGAGGGTGAAATAGAAGCGATTGTCAGGCGCGAAGTCGCCCACCGTGAGATCGACGGTGCAACGATTTGCACCTTCGTTGAGATTGAAGCCCGTAAACTCGACGACACGCGAGTCACGACTGTTGAGACTGATGTCGCGTTTCTCGATCGTCTGCTCGTTGATCTGAAAATCAACCTGGATGTGATCCTTCGGCGTGTCGCCGAAGTTGCTGACATGGACTACGAGGTTGTCGAGATACTTCTGCCCAAACACGACGCCGCGTGCCTCGACGTTCGTGATCGCGACGTTTGGCGGCGGGTTGTTTCCGCCGACGTCGAGCGTCGTGAGCTGTGTGTTGTTTGAGAGTTTGAAAGTCGCGCTCGCGGCGGTCCAGCCGGGCGCCTGGAAATCGGAGATCATGACGATCCGTTTTGGGCCAGTCGTCTGGATCTCGCTCAACAACGATTCCGCGCCGCGTAGCGCCTGTTCGTAATCGGTTCCGTCCCAGCCGGCGCTCAGGCTGGAGATGCCGAGTCGCACTTTATTTTTATCAGCAAGGAAGCGATTCAGAACCGTGTAGCGCTTATCGAAACTGACAAGCGCGATTTGTTCGTCGTTGCGCGCGTCGTCGAGAGCCGTTTCAGCGCGGCGTTGCGCTTCGGAAAACATACCTTCACGACGCATGCTCAACGAGTCGTCGATCAGGATCACGGTCGCCCCCGCGGCGGTGTTGTCTCTGGCAGCGCTGCCGCCACTAAAGAACGGGCGCGTGAACGCGATCACGATCAAAAGAATCGCCAAACAGCGCAACAGCAACAGCAGCAAGTTGTGCAATGTGCGACGGCGAATCGTGCGCTGCGGCACCTGGCGCACAAAAACGAGCGCCGGGAACTGGACGCGACGCGCACGCGTGCGTCGCACGAGATGCACGAGAACGGGCGCCGCGAGCGCCGCGACGCCGAGGAAAAATAATGGCGTCAGGAACGACATAAAAACCTGTCCACAGATTGCGCAGATTACACAGAAAACAATCGGTGTAATCTGTGGATGAAACTACTTCCCAGCGCGACGAGATAAGAACGAGAACAACGCGAAATCGAGCGGCTGTTTGGTCGTCAGCATTTCATAATCGACGTGGTTTGCCGCCCCGCACCGTCGCATGTCCGCGACGTGCTGCTTCATCCGCTCGCGATAGCCGCTCATCACTACGTCCGGAAGCACTGGCATCTGCTCCTGCGTCTCCGCGTCTTCGAGCAAAAGCACTGGCTCGTCGAAATTGAAGTCGAGCTCATTTTGATCGAGCACGTGAAACGCGACGAGGTCGTGTCCTTTAAAACGCAGGTGCTGAAACGCCTCCTGAAGTCGCTCGGCCTGATCGTAAAAGTCGGAGATGATGACGACGATGCCACGGCGCGTCAGTATCTCGGCGAGCTGGTGCAACGACTCGGCGAGATGCGTTTCGCCGCCCGCTTCGAGCATCGAGAGATTGCCGAAGATGGTGCGCATGTGGCCCGTGCGATTGCGCGCGGGCACGTGCGTGTGGACCTTCTCGGCGAACGCGACGAGACCGACGGCGTCCTGTTGTCGATTCAGTAAATACGCGAGTGAGGCGGCGAGAAACTGCGCGTACTGAAGCTTCGTGACGGAGCTTTCGTGCGCGTAGCTCATCGACGCGCTCGTGTCGACAAGCAGGTGACATTGCGTATTCGTGTCAGCGCGATATTTTTTGATGAAGTAACGATCGGTGCGCGCGAGCAGGCGCCAGTCGAGATAGCGCAAATCGTCGCCCGCGTTGTACTGGCGATACTCGGTGAACTCAGTCGAGAAGCCCGTGAACGGCGAGCGATGCAGGCCCGACATAAAACCCTCGACGACCGCGCGCGCCAGCAGCTCGAGCGAGCCGATGCGTGCAAGCAGCTCGGGATCGAGAAATCTGGCTGGGGTCGTTGGTGTCATGTCAATCGTTTGCCAGGATTAGGGATTTGCAGGATTATCATGATAATTCTGTAAATCCTGAAAATCCTGTCTACAAGCCACTCTTCGGCTCAGGCACACTTTCTATCAGTTGCTTGATCACCTGGTCTGAATCGATCTTCTCCGCTTCAGCCTGGAAATTTAACAGCACTCGATGTCGCAGCACCGCGGGCGCGACGGCGCGCACATCTTCACACGAAACGTTGTATCGTCCACGCAGTATCGCGCGCGCTTTACCACCAAAGATCAAAAATTGTGAAGCACGCAACGATGCGCCCCACGTCACCCACTTGTTCACAAAATCGGGCGCGGGCGCCGTTCCCGGGCGGCTCGCATTCACCAGTCGCACTGCGTAACGCGTAACCGTGTCTGACGCAGGCACCTGCCGCACGAGTCTCTGAAACGCGATGATCTCATCCGCCGACATCAACCGCTGAAATTCGTAATCCTGCGGCGACGTCGTCTGCTTCACCACCGCGACTTCCTCTTCTTCCGGCAGGTATCCAATCTTCACATTGAACATGAAACGATCGAGCTGCGCTTCGGGCAGCGGATACGTGCCTTCCATCTCGATCGGATTCTGCGTGGCGAGCACGTGGAATGGCCGCGGCAAATCGTAACTGACGCCTTGCACCGTCACGCGGCCTTCCTGCATCGCTTCGAGCAAAGCCGCTTGCGTCTTCGGCGGCGTACGGTTGATCTCATCGGCGAGCACGATGTTGGCGAAGACTGGACCAGGAATAAACTGCATTGCGCGCCGGCCAGTGGCGCGATCTTCTTCGATGATCTCCGTGCCGGTAATGTCGGCAGGCATCAAATCGGGCGTGAACTGAATACGCTTGAACGAGAGATCGAGAACGTTGGCAATGGTCCGCACGAGCAACGTTTTGGCGAGGCCGGGAACGCCGGTGATGATCGAATGACCGCCGACAAAGAGCGCGAGCAATACCTGTTCGACGACTTCGTCCTGCCCGATGATCGCCTTTCTGATTTCGCGCAGCAGGCGCTCGCGCGCGGAGCCGAGTTTGTCGAGCAGTTGCTCGTCGGAAATGGTTAATTGTTCGACGGCCATAAGGTTCCTTTTAATCCACAGATTTCACAGATTACACAGAACATAATCTGCGTAATCTGTGGATTCACTGTCCGACTATTCTTAACAACAACTCCTGTGCTTTCTCATAACGCGGCGCGGCTTCGAGCGCGCGCAGCACGGCGTGCTTTGCTTCGGGCTGGCGGCCGAGCGCGTGAAATGCCGTAGCCACATTGTAGTTTGCTTCGGCGAGGTTCGGCGGCGCGAGGGCGAGCGCCACCTGAAACTCCGTCAGCGCCCTTGAGTAGTCTTTGAGATCGAGACTCAGCTCGCCGGCCTGCGTGTGCAGTTTGTAATCAAACGGGCTGATGAAAAAGCTCGCCTGCAAAGCGTCGAGCGCCTGTTGTCGCTCGCCGAGCGCGAGACGAAGACGCGCGATGGTCTTCAACGCTTCGAGATTGTTCTCGTCAGTTTTTACTAACGCATCGAGAGTTTTTGCGGCCTGTTCGCGATCGCCCTTTTGTTCGAGCAGCTTTGCGAGCGACTCGTAAGGATTTCCCTTGCCGCTGACATACGGAAAGAGCTCGAGCGCGCGGAGGTAATGCGTGACGGCAGCCTGCGTGTCGCCGTCGGCCGCGAGCAGCTCAGCGGCGCGAATTCGGAGTGCAAACGTGTCCTGCGTCTCGAGTGCTTTCAACACTTCAGCTTTCGAGAGGGAAGCAGCGTTGTTGGTCGGCGTAAGCAAAGCCTGCTGCAATGGTCTGACTTTCGCTTCGATATACGCGGCAAACTCGCGATCGAAATCAGTCTCGCTCAACTTCAAAACCTGTTGCAGCACGTCGGGCGTGCGCGCTTTGTCGCGATACATCGCGAGCATGCGCAGGATCGCGTCGAACCCGTAACGCTCGACGATGAACTCACAAACCTGTGACGCCTGGAAATAAGCGATCGGAACATCCTGCGGACTCTTCGGGCGCTGGAAACCGGCGTCGAGATCCGCCATCTTGAACCAGCGCCGCTCCATGAACGCGCGCACAAACAGCGGGTTCCAATCGTCGCCCCAGCCGGGTCGCGCGCGCCGCTCTTCGTAAACCGAAAGTCCTTCAGAGAACCAGCGCGGGATACGATAGTCAGTCATCTGCAACGTGATGACGTGCGTGTACTCGTGCCAGAGTGTGCTGCCCCAGTTGAACTCGCCCGCTTCACGCGCCGACGGAGAGTCTTGTGCGATCACAAAACCGAAACAGACGCCGAGCGCGCCGAGACCGGGAATGCCGAGCGTGCGCACGGCGAAATCTTCGTGATTGTTGAAAATCTCGATAATGATCGGACCTTTGGGCGTGAAGCGATACTTCGCCGTCAGCTTCGCCGACGCTTCTTCGAGCAGGCTTGCGGCGTAGGGCGAGAGCACGTCGCTTTCCTGCGCGGCGGCTTTGATAATGAATGGACCACGCTTCGTCTCTTTGAAGTCACGCATCGAGTCGAGCAGGTCGAGCGTGTTCTTGGCCCAGACGTTGAATGGGTCGCCCTTGAACGCTTTTTCGACTGCTTCGCGACCGGTGTCCATCTGGCCGAGTCGCAGCAGAGCCATGCCGAGATTGAGATGGGCGTCCCAAAGGCGCGGCGAGATTTCTGTCGCGCGGCGTGCGAACTGAGCGGCCTGGTCGGTACGGCGCGTGATCGTAGCGTAATGTGAAAGCGTGTTGTAAACCTCGCCGTACTTTGGTCCAATCGCGAGTGTTGCGGCGACTTCCGGTTCGAAGTCTTTGTCCTGTAGATACAACATCGCAGCGCGTAGCGCGTGTGCTTCGAGCGAGCGCGGGTTGATCTTCAGGGCTTTATCGAGTTCCGCAGAGGCATCGTCGATGCGATTCGCTTCGAGCGCCATTCCGGCTTTGAGCGCGATGGCGTCGACGAGGTTCGGATTGATTGAGAGTGCTTTGGCGAGCGCTGCTTCGGCGTCGCCGTCGAGTCGTTTGTTGCGGGCGATGGCGAGAAAGACGCGCGCGTTGTTTGGATTGATCTTGAAGGCGTCTTCGAGAAAGAGGGCGGCGTCGCCGTAGGCATACTTTTGCGTGAACAGCTCCGCGGCGCCGAGTTGTGCTTCGAGATAAGTGGGGTCGGCTTCGATCGCCGAGCGATACATGTCGTTGGCGTCCTGGTAGCGTTCGAGATGCACGAGCGCGCGGGCGACGAGGGTTAGCTCGCGCGCGGATTTTGGATCCTTGTCTGTGTAATAAGTGACGAACGATTCGTAGACTGGTTTGGCGCGATCTTCCTGGCCGATCAGTGTGAGGACTTCGGCGCGGCGCAAGTCGCTCTCGAGTTTGTCAGCGGTGTTGTTTGCTTTGGCGGAGTCGGCGGCGGCGCGTTCAAATTCCGCGATAGCTTCGGTGTAGCGGCCGGTGAGGGCGAGTGTTTCGGCGAGCTCGTGACGGACGCCGCCGTTGTCTGGTGATTTCAAAAGAGATTTTTTTGCGGCAGCTTCGGCTTCGGCGTAGCGGCCGGTTTCGATGTAGGCGCGGAGTTGCGCGCGTTCCGTGTCCGGCGCCTGGGCAAGTACGGCGCTCGAGAAGAGTATTTGCGCAAAGACGCAAAGGACGCAAAGCAAAGGCGCGCTCAATGCATTTGACCCGCCTTTGCGCCTTTGCGATCTTTGCGTCTTTGCGTGAAACTTCTTCATTATGATCCTGCTTGCTTAATGGAACGATTTACCTTTGCCAACTCGATAAACAGTCGTTCGAGCGTCGTCTCATATTCAGTTTCAGCCATGCTGCCTTTGCGCGCGATCAGTTGTTCGATCTCGCCTTCCAACCGCGTGCGTTCTTTCAGCAGCTTTCCAGTTGCAGCACTCGCCGCCGCTTCATCAACACTCAACGAATCGAGATACGTCGCACGCGCGAGCAATCCCTCGCCGGCTTCCAACTTCTCACGTCCGACGCCGTCGCCATTGTCGTCAAACATCGCGTGCTCGGTCGCGAGCCGGCCGGCCTGCTTGTAAAAATCCGCGGTCAAACGGTTCGCGTAGACAAACGCTTCGAGCACAGAAACATGACCATCCTGATCGGTATCAGCATCCGTCGCATTCAACGCCGCGATCAGAAAACCCGTGAAGCGTGTCGCGTTCGTCTCCTGTCCGCTCCTCGTGGCAGTGATGACGATCCTTCCTTTGGCTGACAGGCTCTTGATGAACTCACCACTCGCGCTCGACAAATTGAAGACGACCACGCGATGCGTCGGCAGCGCGGAGAGCATTATGTTGTAATCAGACGCCGAGAGATCAGGCCCAACCAGATTGAACTTTGACTCTTTGCCGTCAAACGATCCGTGACCGATCAGAAACACGAACAGCACGTTGTTCGCGTCGAGCTGTGTTTTGAGTGCCGCAAAGGTGCGTTTCACATCTTCGGCGGTCGCGCCCTTCAAAACGGTGAGTTGTTTGCCGTCAAAGCCAAACTTAGCAGACAGCACCGAGCTCAACTTTCCGGTCCATTCTTCAAACTGCTTCGCGTAAACCGCCTCGCCGCCGGCGCCGTTAATGATGATTGCGAATTTGTTTGGATCGGATTTCTGTGCACACGCTATGCCTGCAAAGGAAAGGATCAACAGCAATGTGATAGCGTGTTTCATAAAGTAACTTTTTTGACAGGATTTCAGGATTTACAAGATTGGCAGGATTCAATCTTGTAAATCATGCAAATCCTGAAATCCTGTCTAAGCCTACGCCAACCCTTCACGCTTGCGCAGGAACCACTCGGCACTCAACAACCCGATAATCAATAAAAAGTTAACCGGCATGTCCCAGAGATCCTTCGTCACGCGCTCCGAGTAGGGTGTTTGGCGGTAGATCAGATCATCTAACAGCGACTGCGCTTCGGCGGGTGTG